>Ga0310121_10003115_pt1 | contig 15279 bp, 9 predicted proteins | sample CB27_Tmax_986_MG_FD_203504 | JGI IMG/M metagenome (GOLD analysis project Ga0310121, IMG submission 203504) | Marine microbial communities from Western Arctic Ocean, Canada - CB27_Tmax_986 | ecosystem: Environmental > Aquatic > Marine > Oceanic | place: Canada: Western Arctic Ocean | collected...
TTCCGGTGCCTATTTATCCCCCGTTCCGCGCCGACCGCATAGCCGAGTATGCCGAGCGCCAGGTCGGCATCCTCGTCAACGCCGGCACGCGCCTGATGATCACCTTCGCGGAAGTCGAGCGGCTCGCCGGCCTACTGCGCGGACGCGTGCCGACGCTCACGTCGGTCACGACCCTGGACGCACTGTCTCCCAACCTGTCCCGAGACCAGCCCGAGATGGGGCCCTTGCCTGCCAACCCGGCGCCGTGGCTCACGCCGGAGGACCCGGCGCTGATCCAGTACACCTCCGGGAGCACCGGACAACCGAAGGGGGTTCTGCTGACCCAGGCCAACCTGCTGGCCAACGTCCGCGCCATCGTGGCCGGGCTCGAGGTCGGACCGGCTGATGTGGTCGTGAGCTGGCTCCCGCTGTATCACGACATGGGACTCATAGGCGCGTGGCTCGGCACGATGTACGCCGGCATCCCGGTAGCGATTCTCTCGCCGCTCGCATTCCTGTCGAGACCGTCGCGATGGCTGTGGGCCATCCACGCACATCGGGCCACATTGGCGGTCGCCCCGAACTTCGCGTTCGACCTGTGTGTGGCCAAGATCGCGGACGACGAGCTCACCGGTCTGGACCTCAGTTCCCTGCGCAACGTGCTCAACGGATCCGAGGCGGTCCTGCCGGAGACGATGACCCGCTTCGTCGAGCGATTCGCCCCGATGGGTCTGCCTCGCGAGGCCATGCGCCCAGTCTACGGACTGGCCGAATGCTCCGTCGGCTTGGCGGTCACACCGAGGAGATTTCCGGCCCTGGTGGACCACATCGATCGGACCTTTCAAACGACCGGACGTGCCACACCAAGCACGGCGGCGGATGCGCTCGAGTTCGTCGCGTGCGGCGTGCCACTTCCCGAACACGAGATCCGGGTGGTCGACCAAGGCGATGTCGTCGTCGATGAGCGCATCGAAGGACGGGTCCAGTTCCGCGGCCCCTCGATGATGGCCGGTTACTACCGGAACCCGGACGCGACGCGGGCCATCACCACAGACGACGGCTGGATCGACACTGGCGATCTGGGGTACTTGGCGTTTGGTGAGCTGTTCCTGACCGGACGCCGAAAAGACGTCATCATCAAAGGCGGCCGGAACATCTATCCCCACGAGGCAGAGGCGGTTGTCGCGACGGTGCCGGGCGTCCGCAAAGGCTGCATTGCGGCCTTCGGGGTGGCCGACCCGGCATTGGGCACCGAGCGACTGGTGGTGGTGGCGGAAACGCGCGAGACCGACGCCGCCGTACGCGAGCGGCTCCGACAGGCGGTGCACGAACAGGTCGCCGATGCGCTCGGGATTCCACCGGACACCGTCGTGGTCGCCCGGCCCGGCTCGGTGCTGAAGACATCCAGCGGGAAAGTGCGGCGCGGCGCGACCAGAGATGCGTACCTGGCGGGATCGCTGGACCGGGGCACGGGCTCGATGGTCACCCAGTGGTTGACCCTGGCCGTGCAGGCTGCCAAAGGACGCCTTGCTCAGGCCGGACGTCTCCTGCTACGTCTCGTCTATACCGGGTACATCCTGGGCCTCACGCTCGTCGCCGTCCCGCCGCTGTGGGCGCTGGTCGGGCTGAGTCGACACACGACCACGGTCCGTCGCCATCTGAGGCGCTTCTCTCGGGTCGTGATCGCCGCGTCAGGATGCCCGCTCACGGTGACTGGGCTCGAACACCTGCGCGACCTCGGCCCGGCCATCTTTGTCGCCAACCACGCGAGCTATGTCGACGTCCTGGTGATTCTCGCCACACTCCCCGAGAACCTGCGCTTCGCGGCCAAGGGCCGTCTGGCGAGCTATCCGGTACTGGGTACCATCATTCCGAAAGCGGGATACATCACGATCGAGAAGACGAAACAGGCTGAGCTGATGGAGGGCGCCGACGACGTCAGCGCCGCGCTCACGGACGGTGAATCGATGTTCGTCTTTCCGGAGGGCACGTTCGTGCGGGCACCGGGTCTCCTGCCGTTCAGACTGGGTGCGTTCCGGGCCGCAGCCAACTCCGGGCGTCCGGTCGTGCCGATCGCGCTCGCCGGCACGCGGCATGTCTTCCCGGCCGACACAATGCTGCTGCGTCCGGGACGAATCACGCTGACCGTCTGCCCGCCGCTCCACCCCGGTGACACGGGATGGGACGAGACCGTGCGGTTGCGCGACGGGGCGCGACGCCTGATTGAAGCCCGCGCCGGAGAGGCCGCGGGATGACAAACCGCCAGTACCTCGCTCTGGGCGTCGGAATGATGTGCTTCAGCCTGATGGGCTTGATGCCGCCGTGGGTGCACGTGCGCCCGGACGAGCCCAACACTCGGGTGTCCGCTGGCTACGCCTTCATCACCGTGGGCCGACAGATCGCGCCGGACGAGCGCGACGAGGCACCCGACAGGAGCGGGCGCGGTCGGTTCAGACGCGCTTACCGAGGTGTTCCCCTCGGACTGCGGGCGGCACAGATCGACATCCAACGGTTGATACTGCAATGGGTGGCCGTGTCGGTCGCGACCGGAGGCGTGGTCTGGATACTTGGCCGACCACGCCGCCCATCACCAGACTCACAGTCGGCCCCCTCGGGGTCACAGACCGAGTAGGTTTTCCGACGAGGCGCCCGTAGAGGGCGGAAGTCGCGGCATCGACTCAGCGGGGTCACAGCCCACCTGGCTGCTCCCTCCTCGCGCCTAGCCAGACAGACGCCTCGTTAGAAAACCCCCGCCGAAGTTCTTGAGCAGCCTCGTAGCCTAGGCTAGCTTACGGTGTCAGGACCATCCGTCCGACAGACCCGCCGCGGCCCAAATCATCCAACACCGTCTGCGCGTCGCCCAGCGGCCGCGGCTGAATCGGAATCGGCGACACCGCGCCGCTCTGAACCAGACGCATCAGCTCCCGCATCTCGTCGAGACTGCCGACATACGACCCCTGGACCGTAAGGCTCCGTAACGGCCACAGCGGAATCGACGCCCGCAACTGCCCGCCGAAGAGCCCGACGATCACCAGCACTCCACCGGTGCCGAGGGCCTTGAAGCCGAGTGACGTCGTGGTCTCGGCGCCCACGAAATCGATCGCGGCCGCCGCGCCACCGCTGGCCAGCGCGCGGATCTGTCTAGGCGCGTCATCGGCTCGCGCGTCGACCACGGCGGCACCCGTCTGGGCCGCCGCCTGGAGCGTAGCCTCGTTGACGTCCACCGCGATCACCTCCGCCGTCGTCACCGCCTGAGCCAGTCGCAACGCCGCGAACCCCACGCCGCCGAGCCCGATGATCACGAGGGGGCGTCCCTCGACCCGAGCCTGCACTTTTCGCACCGCGCCATAGGCGGTGAGCCCTGAGCAGGCGTAGGTGCAGGCCAGCGTGACCGGTCGGTCACCGAAGTCGAGTAGATAGCGAGGATGCGGGACCAACACGTAGTCGCTGAACCCACCGTGCCGCGCCACGCCGAGCGCGAGCGACCGCGGACACAGGTGCTCCTCCCCCGCCGCGCAGGTCCCGCAGTCGCCGCAACCGATCCACGGATAGACGACCCGACGCTCACCCACCTCCACACCGGGGGCATCGACGCCACACGCCACGACGCGGCCCGCGATCTCGTGTCCCAGGGTCAGGGGCAGCTCTCGTCCCTTCGACAGGTCGAGGCGCTTGTCGGCTCCCATGTTGAAAAAGCCGTCCCGCAGATGCAGGTCGCTGTGGCAGACGCCGCAGGCTTCGACTTGGACCAGCACTTCGGTGCCAACCGGATCCGGTCGCACCGATTCGACCCGTTCAAGAGGCTGCCCGTATTGGGTCAGTTGATAACTAAGCATTTCTTAGACGGGGCTGCGCCCCGGACCCCACGCGGGGAGTGTCCACACCCTACCAAGATATGCGCGCTGGCGTGGGTACTCGTCGGGACTCATGCCGTGCCCTGACCCCCGCGCAGCGCCTGGTCCAGGTCGGCTAGCAGGTCGTCGACCGCTTCGATACCGATCGAGAGACGAAGCAGATCGTCCGGCACCGGTGTCCCTGGTCCCTCGACGGGGGCACGATGTTCAACGAGACTTTCGACGCCACCAAGCGACGTCGCGTTCTTGAACAGTCGCAGCACCCCGGCAACGCGTCTTGCCTCGGCCGCGCCCCCCGCGACACGAAACGACAGCAGCATGCCGAAGCCGCCGGACATCTGCCGAGCCGCCACCACATGGTCTGGATGCGACGCGAGCCCGGGGTAGAACACCTCGACGACCGCCGGATGCGATACCAGCCGCTCGGCAATCAGCTGCGCGCTCGCGGCCGAGTGTGGTACGCGAAGGAACAGCGTCCGCATGCCACGAAGGAGCAGCCAGGCCTCGAACGGCCCGAGCACTGCGCCCCGATACCCGCGATCGTGGACGATGCGGTCCCAGAGGTCATCACGCCGCGCCGTGACCAGGGCGCCGGCCAGCACGTCGGCATGGCCATTGAGCTGTTTCGTCGCCGAGTGCATGACGAGATCGGCGCCATGGTCGATCGGACGGCACAGCACCGGTGTCGAGAGGGTGCTGTCGGCGACCACCCGGGCGCCCGCGCCATGGGCCAGCTCGGCGGTCGCGGCAATGTCGGTGATGGCGCAGGTCGGATTCGCCGGGGTCTCCACCCAGACGATTCGTGTGCGGCCGGGCCGCAGCGCACCCTCGAGCGCCACCTGGTCACCGTTCGGGACGAGGTCGAGTTCGATGCGTCCGCGCGCGGCCAACTCCTCGAGCCAGCGCCGGATCGTCCAATACATCTGCTGCGGCGCGATGACATGGTCTCCGGCCTCGAGGGTGTCGAAGATGGTGGTGGCGGCCGCCATGCCCGAGCTGAACAACAGTGCCGCGTCCCCACCTTCGAGACGCGCCAGCAGCGCCTCCGCGTGATCGTAGGTGGGGTTGTGGTCACGGGTGTACGTGCGCCCGCCGGGGTAGCTGCCGTCCGACGCCCGTTCGTAGGTCGCTGAGGGATGGATCGGCGGAACGATCGCCCGAGTGTCGGGGTCGACCCGCCCGAGCGCCTGCGCGGCCAGCGTGGAAGGGTGATCCTGTGACCCGTCAGCCATTGAGACGTCGATACGACGTATCCCGAGACAGAACTGCGGCGCGCGCGGCCGCCATACCGTCTCAGGCCTGCGCCGAGCTGATATCGACGCGGATGTCGCGCCACTTGCCTTGGCGGAACCGTATCACGCTGAGGACGGCACGTGTCATATGCCCGATGACGATGGCGAGCCAAATGTCGTGCGACTCGAGCCCGGAGGTCGCTTGGATGACGGCACAGATTCCGAGCGGCGCGATCACCTGGGAGACGATGGAGATGTACAGCGGGCTGCGCGTGTCGCCCGTGCCCTGGAGCCCGCCCGTGTAGGCGAGCGCCACGGTGACAAATAGTCCGGAGATGGCGAGATAGCCGAGCAACTCGACGCCGAGGTCGACGACGACACCATCGTGCATACCGAAGATCGAGAGCAGCGGACGCGGTATCGCGAAGAACAGCACGCCGACCGACGCGGCTACGCCGAGTCCCATCAGGGCCGCCGCCTGGGTCGAGCGGGCGCTACGGTCTGGCTTCCCGGCCCCCAGGTTCTGACCCGCGACCGCGGCAGTGGCGCCCATCAGGCCCACGGAGGTCCAGGTGATCAGCGAAAACAGCTCCGTGTAGCCGACCGAATAGGCAGCCTGCGCTTCACCGCTGTGCTCGAGCGACCCGATGAAACGGAGCATCAGCACCCCGCCGAAGTTCATGGCAATGCCCTGGATGCCGGCCGGGAGCCCAAACTTGAACAGTTGCCGGATAATGTCCCAGTCGGGACGGAACGACATCGTCCGCGTGAACTGGATGACCAACCGATTCGAAAACAGCAACCACATGAAGATGATGCCGGTAATACCGCTGGCGATCGCCGTCCCCATGGCCGCGCCCTGGGTCCCGAACGCCGGAATCGGTCCGAGTCCACGGATCAGCACGATGTTGAACACGATGTTCATCGCGGTCATCAGGATGCCGAGGCGCATCGGCGTCTTGGCATCGCCGGCGGCGCGCAACGCGCCGCTGAACATGAAGAACATCAGCATGCCGATGCTGAAGACGAACATGATCCTGATATAGGGCAGCGCCTCGACCTGCACCTCGGCCGGCGCGTTGATCAGCGTCAACAGCGTCGGCGCCGCCCAATAGCCCACCGGCGCCATCACCCCGACGGCCAGCACGACCGCCACCAGAAACGCCTGGTAGACCGACCGGTTGACTTTGTCGGGGTCGCCGGCGCCGGCGAACCGCGCCACCAGCACGCCCATCCCCGTGAAGACGGACGCCACGAACACGATGACGAGGATAAATAGCTGGAGGCTGACCCCGATGGCGGCGTTGCCGGTGTACCCAACGAAGTTGCCGACCATGGCCTGGTCGATGATGCCCTGGAGCCCGCCGATGACGTTCTGAACCATCGTGGGCCAGGCGATATGCCAGACCGCGCGACCCAATGGCCCCTCGACGATAGACCGATCGAACTTTTTCGTTGCCGGCGCGGAGTCGGTCATACGGTGTCGGTCAGGCGGACTGCGACAATACGGACACCGTCATGAGACGCGGTAGGATAGGGAGTTGCACGTGGAAGTCGCACCGACACTCTATCAGATCGAAGCGCAGGTTCGCGCCGCTCTCGACGCCCCCGCACCGCGCCACGACACGCACAACGCGTTCGCCCCGCGGCCCCGAATTGGGTGGCAAGCGGGGGTGATTCCCAGCGGAGCCCGCACCGCTGCGGCGCTGGTGCTGTTCTACCCGGTGGCGCATCAGGTGCATCTGGTGCTGACTCGCCGGGCCGGCACCCTGGGTCAGCATGCCGGCCAGGTGTCGCTGCCGGGCGGTGCGGTCGACGGCGACGAATCGGTCGAGGCGGCCGCACTCCGAGAAGCGCGAGAGGAAATCGGTCTCACGGCTGACGTCCGCGTCCTGGGGCCGCTCTCACCGCTGTACATTCCGGTCAGCAATTTCGCGTTGCATCCGGTGGTGGCGGTGTCGGACGAGCGGCCACAGCTGACCCCGGCCCTGGCGGAGGTCGAGCGGATCCTGGAGGTGTCACTGGACGAACTGCGGCACCCGGACCATCTGAGACAGGGATGGAGCTGGCGGCAGGACCAGGCGATTCGCGTGCCTTATTTCGAACTGCAAGAGGAACGTGTCTGGGGCGCGACCGCGATGGTGCTGGGCGAACTCCTGACGGTGTTGGACGCGGGCCGATCGGCCGGCGCATCGCGCGAGACGGCTCACACGTAGCAGACCATGGCCAAACGACCTCCGCGCCGTGGCACGCCGCTCTTCGATGAGCCTGACGACACGGGCAGGACAGACACACGCACGCCCGCCTCGGCGGCCGCGACGCCGGGCGAAACAACCGTCGAGCTGATCGACGCCGCGCAGAGTCGTTATCTGAATTACGCGTTGTCGGTCATCACCGCGCGCGCCCTGCCCGATGTCCGCGACGGCCTGAAACCGGTCCAGCGGCGGATCCTGTACACCATGTGGGAACAGCGCATCACGGCTGATGCCAAACCCCGCAAGTCGGCCAAGGTAGTCGGGGACGTCATGGGCAGCTACCATCCGCACGGCGACACGGCGCTCTACGACACCCTGGTCCGGATGGCGCAGCCCTTCGCCCTGCGGTATCCCTTGATCGACGGGCACGGCAATTTCGGATCTCTCGACGGCGACTCCGCGGCCGCGATGCGCTATACGGAGTGTCGGCTGGCTCCGCTGAGCGCGGAGATCATGGGCGAAATCGACCAGGACACCGTCCCGTTCCGCCCGAACTACGATGGGACGAAAACGGAGCCGGTGGTCCTGCCGGCGCGCCTGCCAAATCTGCTGCTCAATGGGGCCACCGGCATCGCCGTCGGTATGGCCACCAACATCCCGCCGCATCACGCGGGAGAAGTCTGCACGGCGCTGCTCAAGCTGCTCGACAATCCCGAGCTGAGCAGTGCCCGGCTGTGCGCCTACGTCAAGGGACCCGACTTTCCCACCGGCGGTCAGATCCTGAACACCCCGGAGGAGCTCAAGGAGATCTACACGACCGGGGCCGGAGCGGTCAGGTTGCGGTGCACCTGGGAAGCGGGGCCGGGGACACGGTCCACCAAGACCATCCACGTCACCAGCGTCCCCTATATGGTCAACAAGGCGCAGCTGGTCGAGCGGATCGCCGACATCATCATCGCCCGCAAACTGCCCCCGCTCCTCGACGTCAAGGACCTCTCCACCGACGAAGTTCGGATCGCCCTCGAGCTCAAGCGTGACGCCGACGAGCTGATGGTCATGGCGTATCTGTTCAAGCACACGCCACTGCAGACCAACTTCGCCGTCAACCTGACCTGCCTGGTGCCGACCGAGCAACCGGAACTGGGCCGTCCGGAGCGACTGGACCTGCATCAAGTGCTGTGGCATTTTCTGCGGTTCCGCCTCGACGTCGTGACCCGTCGTCTCGAGCACGAACTGGCGGCGCTGGAACGACGCATCCACATTCTGGAAGGGTTCGAGACGGTCTTCGACGCCCTTGACGAGGTGTTGCGAATCGTCCGCACGTCGGACGGGAAAGCGGACGCAGCCGCCAAGATCATGGCGCGCTTCGGACTGGACGCGGAACAGGCCGACGCCATGCTCGAGCTGAAGGTCTATCGCCTGGCACGATTGGAGATTCTAGTCATCCGCGAGGAACTCGGTCAGAAGCGTGACCGCGCCGCCCACATCGGAGGACTGCTCGAGGACGACGCGCAACGGTGGACCCTCGTGCGAGACGAGCTGCGCGAGGTGAAACAGGCCTACGGGAGCGCGAAGACCAATCCGCGCCGGACCGTAATAGAGAGCGCCGACGAAGAGGTCGAGTATCGCGCCGACGCCTTCATCGTGGACGAGGACGCCATCGTCCTGGTGACCGCCGACGGCTGGATCAAACGGCAGAAAGAGGTCCGCGACGTCACCGCCACCCGGCTCCGGGAGGGCGACCGACTGGTGGCGGCCTTGGCCGGCAGCACTCGCGCGACCTGTGTGTTCTTCAGCAGCTTCGGGGTGGCCTATACCCTGCGCATCACCGACATTCCGGCCACGACCGGTCACGGCGAGCCGATACAGCGCTTCTTCAAGCTGAAGGACCACGAGCGTATCGTGGCCGCCATGAGCCTGGACCCGCGGGTGGCCTCGAAGATCGCGTCGACGCACGAGGGTGGCGAGCCGCCCAGCCACGCGGTCGCGGTCACGACCGACGGCTACAGTCTGCGCTTCAGCCTGGAGCCGTTTCTCGAACCGAGTACCCGGGCCGGACGGCGATTCGCCAGACCGACCACCGGCGCCCACGTCGTCGGCGTCGCCCATACGACCGGCGCCGAAGTGATCATCGCCGCCACGGCCCAGGCCCGCGCCATGTTGTGCGCGGCCGGAGAGGTCAACTTCCTGTCCGGCCCCGGCAAGGGGGTCATCTTGATCAAGCTCCCGCCGGGTGCGGATCAGGTGCTCGGCTTCATCGCTTCCACCGGTGACCGTGACCTCCTGACGGTCGAAACCAATCGCGGAGCCAGCCAAACCGTCAGCACGGCCAAGTACGGCGTCACCGGACGCGGCGGCAAGGGGCGCGAGTTGCTCCAGCGGGGCCAGTTCACCCGGGTGATCCCGCCAGCGGTGACCGTGCCCACCCTCGACTGATCTCGCGAGCGACGAACATCCCTTCCCCCGTGAAGGGCGAGCGAACAGGAGAGCCGGACCTCGCGTGCTACACTGGCCGCCGCTTCACCCCACCTCGGCGCAGCAGGGTTGGCATCCCAGCGCCCTTCGCGGTCAACGGCAATGGCGAAGAGCTACACGGCGAAGGACATCACTGTACTGGAAGGCCTGGACCCGGTCCGCCGGCGCCCCGGTATGTACATCGGCGGTGTGGGTCCGGCCGGGTTACACCATCTGGTGTGGGAGATTCTCGACAACGCGGTCGACGAGGCCCTGAATGGGCACGCCGCCAACATCGCGGCGACCCTGCACGCCGACGGCGCCTCGGTAACCATCACCGATGACGGACGGGGCATACCGGTCGACCTGCACAAGACAAGCAAACGGAGCGCGTTGGAAGTCATTTTCACGACGCTCCACGCCGGGGGCAAATTCGAACACGGCACCTACCGCACGGCCGGAGGCTTGCACGGCGTCGGCGCCAGCGTGGTCAACGCGCTCTCAAAAGAGTTGGTCGCCACCTCGCGTCGTGACGGCGCCACCTGGGAACAGCACTTCACACAGGGTAAGCCAGTCGCGAAGCTGAAACGGGTGGGCAAGGCTCGCGGCACCGGCACGACGGTGTATTTCCGCCCCGACGCGACGATTTTTCCGAAAACGACCTTCGACGCCGGATTGATTGCCGAGCGTTTAGAAACCGCCAGCTACCTCCACAAAGGGGTCAAGCTGGTGTTCGAGGACGAATCGGCAGGCGAACGGCAGGTGTTCCAACACGACGAAGGGCTGATCGACTATCTACGGCGTATTCTGGCCGACCGCGACACGCCGGCGGTGCACGAGGCTCCATTCACCGTCGTGCGCGAGCACACGGCCTCCAACACGCGCCTGGAGCTGGTGCTGCAGTGGACGGAGTCGACCGACGAGCATCTGCGCAGCTACGTCAACGGCATTCCGACGGCGTCCGGCGGCACCCATGAGAACGGGCTCCGCGCCGGCCTCGGCCGAGCGATTCGCAACTTCATCGACACCCACGGCCTGGCGCCGAAGGGTGTGACGCTGACCACCGAGGACATCAGAGAGGGGATTGCCGGGGTCTTGAGCGTCTTTCTCCCGGACCCGCAGTTTCAGGGGCAGACGAAAGAACGGCTCAACAATCCGGAGCTCGCCTCGGTGATCGACGGGTTGATCCGCCCCGCGCTGGAACACTGGCTGAATCACAACATCAGCGTGGCCGAGGCCATCGTGGCGCGAATCACCCTGGCCGCGCGAGCCCGGGCCGCGAGCCGAGCGGCGCAGCAGGCAGTGACCCGCAAGAGCGCCACCTCGAACCGGTTGAATCTGCCCGGCAAACTCAGCGATTGCACCTCGCCGGGCACGACCGGGAGCGAGCTGTTCGTGGTGGAAGGCGACTCTGCCGGTGGCTCGGCCAAGCAGGGGCGCGACCGGGTTCACCAGGCGATTCTGCCGCTACGTGGAAAGGTGCTGAACGTCGAGAGCGCGCCACTGGCGAAGGTGCTCGAGAACAAGGAACTGTCCGATCTGGTCACCGCCCTCGGGTGCGGCCTCGGCAAGCAGTTCGAGCTGACCCGACTCCGCTACGACCGGGTCATCATCCTGGCGGATGCCGACGCCGACGGCAACCATATCGCCACGCTGCTCTTGACATTCCTGTACCGGTATCTGCCCAAGCTGATCACCAACAACCACGTGTATCTCGGTCAACCGCCGCTCTATCGGATTGACGCCGGAAAGCAGACGTTCTGGGCGTTGGACGACAACCAGCGCAAGACCATTCTGGACGAGATCGCGCACCGCAACGGACGAGTCCGCCCGGAGGTGACCCGCTTCAAGGGTCTGGGCGAGATGATGCCGAAGGTGTTGTGGGAGACCACGATGAACCCGAAGACTCGGCGTCTCCTCCGGGTATCGATCGCCGATCATCTGCGGACCGACCGTGTCATCACGGACCTGATGGGACGGGATGCCTCGGCGCGATTCCGGTTCATCATGGACCGGGCCGAAGACGCCGACGACCTGGACGTCTAGGTTTTCCGACGAGGCGCCAGTCTGGCGGCGTTGCTTCGTCGGTCACAGGCCGCCTGCCTGCTCCCTCCTTGCGCCTGGCCAGACAGGCGCCTCATCAGAACCCCCCCGCGGCACTACTGTGGTGGGTTTGCGCCCAACCCCCCGCCCACGACCCGGGTCCCGCCAAGACCGAAGCTCCCCTTGATGTCGGTGTCCATGGACCTGGCTTCGGTCAGCGTGGCGTAGGGCCCGACCCACACCAGATAGCGGCCGGCGGTCCCCGCCGGCGACGATACCGACACGGCGCCCCCCAGTCGGCGCAACCGCTCAGCCAATGCCTGCGCGGGAGGCCAGGTGTCGAACTCACCGGCAATCACCCGGTAGGCAGCGTCAGCGACAAAACCGGACTCCACCGCCGCGTCCGCGGTGGCGCTCGGCGCCGAGGCCTCGCTTGGGGTCCGTGACTCTGAGGGCAACACCATGGTCACCCACCAGCCGATACCGACGCCGGCCGCCACCCCCGCCGCCGTCGCCAGCCAGCGCTTCATCCGGGACGACACGCGCGGCCGCCGTTCATCCGTGACGGCGCGCGAGTCCTCGACCGTGATCGGCGGCGCCGGTTCGGGCGCCGGCTTAGGCGTCAGCTCGAGTGCCTCGGCCGCCTCCGCCACCAGCGTCTCGTCGATGGTCGGACTCTGCACCGCGAACCCGGCCTCGAGCGACCGATCACAAATCTGGTTGATCTGGCGTGGGACGCCCCCGCTGAACTTGTAGACCAGACCCAGCGCACCGGCCGAGAACATCGTTTCCCAGTCGCCACGCGCCATCCTGATCCGGAACGCGACATAGCTCTCGACCTCGTCGCGATTGAGCGGACTGAGCGCACACCGACGCGCGATGCGTTGATTCAACGGCCGCATCTCGGGGGTTTCCAGCATGGTCCGGAGCTCTGGCTGCCCCACCAGCAGAATCTGCAGCAACTTCTGCTGATCCGTTTCAAGGGTCGTCAAGACCCGCAACTGCTCGAGCACGGCCGGGTCAAGATTCTGCGCCTCGTCGACCACGGCGAGCGCGCTGGCCCCGACGGACGAGAGCGACAGCAAGAACCGGTTCAGGGTGTCGACGAGCGTTTGTCGGTCAACATCCTTCATGACGCGCGCATCAGACACGACCCCGAAATCCTGCAGCAACACGCGCAAGAGCTCGTCGGCCGTGACGAACGGATTGATGACCAGCGCCGTGAACACGTCCCGATCGAGCAACCCCAACAGCGCACGGGTGGTGGTGGTCTTGCCCGTGCCGACGTCCCCGGTCAGCAGCAACATCCCCTCGCGACGCCGGACACCGCGCAGCAACTGTTCGAGCGCCTTCTGATGGATGTCGCTCTTGTACAGAAACTCCGGGTCCGGCGTAGGACTGAACGGTTGGCGGCGGAAACGGTAATAGTCTTCGTACACGGCGGTGACCAGTCAGAGACCCATCGGGCACGGTCGACGACGGCTCGCAACCCGTGGCGAACGGCCCGCCGCAGTCGGCGTGCGCTTCATCCCAGTTGACGGCGTTGCTTTTTTGTCAGCAACTGCCCGTATTCTCCCTCATCGGGCCTGGTCCTGGCCGTACTTGTCGTACCAGGTCAGCGTCTCGGCGTGACGCCGGGTCTGGCCACGAGCTGGGAGTGGCCTGTAATGGCCGCGCCAGTCATATCACTGTTACCATACAAGGATGCTCGCGGCCTCGTCGGGCGCACGATGCCCTCTGATGACTGTTTCGGCCCGTCGGGCGCACGGTCCCCGCCTTTTCGCGGTGCCACCGCGAAAAGGCCGTACCCCCCGTCCTCGGCGGTCCGACCGCGGCGGTCGCCAGGGCTGAAGCCCGTACCGAGGAATTGTCACAGTGTGTGGAGCCCCCGGCGACACGACGGCGTCCAATGCGATAGCGGCGGACATCGGTCGCGAGCCGCTGACGCCGTTCGAGTTTCAGATCCGCACGCGTCTGGTGTTTGGAGCGGGCTCGATCACCCGCCTGGGTGCGATCGCTTCCGAGTTGGGCTTCCGCCGGCCGCTGCTCGTAGCGGACCACGGGCTGCTGGAGGCAGGGCATGTCCACCTAGCGGTACGGCAATTGGCGTCCGCTAACATCCGCGCGGTGCCGTTTCACGCGTTCGACGTTAACCCAGACACGGACATGATCGAGACCGGATGCGCGGCGGCACGTCCACACGAGGTCGATGCGATCATCGGCCTCGGCGGCGGCAGCTCGATGGACTGCGCCAAGGGCATCAACTTGCTGCTGACCAACGGCGGCCGGATGGAAGACTACCGCGGCTACGGCAAGGCGCATCGACCGCTGCTGCCGATGATCGGCATACCGACCACCGCCGGCACCGGCAGCGAAGCGCAGAGCTATGCCGTCATCGCCGATGCCACGACACATGTCAAAATGGCCTGTGGCGACCCAAAGGCGGCGTTCCGGGTGGCGATCCTCGACCCGGACCTGACCCTCTCGCAACCGGCCTCGGTCACCGCGGCATCTGGTTTCGACGCCCTGGCCCATGCGGTGGAAACGGCCGTCACCACGCGGCGCACGGCGCTGTCGGACTGCTTCGCGCGCGAAGCCTGGCGTTTGCTGAACGCCCACTATGAGGCCGTGGTGGACCACCCGGACGACGTCGACGCCCGGGCCGCCATGCAGCTCGGGGCGTTCCACGCGGGACTGGCCATCGAACAATCGATGCTCGGCGCCGCCCACGCCTGCGCGAATCCGCTCACGGCGCGTTATCAGGTCACCCACGGGGTGGCGCTGGCGATCGTGCTGCCGCATGTCGTCCGCTGGAACGGCATCGAGGCGGCGCCGATCTACAGCCGTCTGTTGGGCGACACGACGAACCCCGATGGCGACGACGCGGCCGACCGATTGGCGGCTCGACTGCGTCATCTGGCCGATCGTGCCGGGCTCCCATCGCGACTCAGCACAGAGGGGGTCAGCGAGACCGACCTGCCGCAGCTGGCCGATGACGCCGCAGTGCAATGGACCGGCTCATTCAACCCGAGACCGTTTACAGCAGCCGATGCCCTGGAGATCTATCGATGCGCATTTTGAAGACAGTGTCATTCCGCGCTCTGACGGTGGCGCTGGCGCTGGCCACCGTGCCACACGCGGGCCAGGCCCAGACCAGTTCCGACACGTGGTCTCAGTTTCGCGGCGACGCGGGAAACGGGGTCTCCGAGTCCACACTGCCGGCCGACCTAACCCTGAAGTGGACATACGAGGCGGACGAGGCCATTGACTCGTCGGCTGCGATCGTCGACGGGGCCGTCTACGTCGGGACGTATGCCGGCACGTTGATCTCGCTCGACCTCGAGACCGGGACCGAGCGCTGGACCTATTCCACCGGCGACATGGGTATCGGCGAGTCGTCGCCGGCCGTGGCCGGAGACTTGGTGTTCATCGGCGACCTGGGCGGTGTGTTCCATGCGGTCGACACGGCGACGGGCAAGGCCCGCTGGACGTTCGAGACGATGGGCGAAATCAAATCGTCAC
>Ga0310121_10003116_pt1 | contig 15277 bp, 8 predicted proteins | sample CB27_Tmax_986_MG_FD_203504 | JGI IMG/M metagenome (GOLD analysis project Ga0310121, IMG submission 203504) | Marine microbial communities from Western Arctic Ocean, Canada - CB27_Tmax_986 | ecosystem: Environmental > Aquatic > Marine > Oceanic | place: Canada: Western Arctic Ocean | collected...
TCTGCGCCCAACTCCAGAGCGCGGGTTAGCAGCGTGTGCCGCTCTTCTTCGGACCCCGAGAATCTCCCGCCACCCCAGGTCGGTCGGCACGTCACGATGACAGGTACTCGCCGGTCCGCCAACACCCCCGCGATATCGATCTCCTGGGCATAATCTAGACGGAGCTCGACCATCTCTGCCCCGAACGCCGCGTCGCGATGGGCCCGCAGCTCCTCGGTGTCGCGTCCGGTGATGGTCGCGCACAATTTGGCGTTCATATTGACTGCCGGCCCTCGGCTCTCGCCCTGTGCAAGCAGCTGTCTCCCTGACAAAAAAAAGCCCCCCCAGCGCTTAGTGGCTGAAGAGGCGTCGTCGGTCGAAATGGTCTGAGCTATGACCCCGTCGTTACTGAATCGCCCCTTCGGCAGTGCCGATAAACTGATAGGCCCACCACCGGTACGGTCGGCGTGGCCAATCGGCGCTCCCCGTAGATCGCCGAGGCGCGGACGTCTTCATAGTCGGTGAAGACGGTAGCAAAACGACAGGTACTGTGTCAACGATAGTCGTCTTCGACGCGACTGGGACTTGGCGCCCGGACCAGTGTTTGTGTCAAGCTCACAACAAAGGAGAAAGGCTGCTCAGCCGACCCATGAAAGCCCTTACGTTGCTCGTCTCATTCGGCGTCGCGGTTCTCTCCCTGGTTCAGCTTCCGGCAGCCACTGCGCGCATGCCCCTGAGCGAGGTTCGCGCTGGGATGCGCGCTGTCGGTGTCACCGTGTTCGAGGGCGCGGCGCTTGAAGAATTTGACGCCCACATTCTTGGCGTTCTGACCAACGTCATGGGACCGCAACGGAACCTCATTGTGGCCCGTTTGTCGGGGGGACCACTCGCCGAGACCGGAGTGATTCAGGGCATGAGCGGCAGCCCGATCTATATTGACGACCGGTTGGTCGGTGCCGTGTCGTACTCGCTCGGTTCGTTTTCCAAAGATGCCATCGCCGGGATCACACCGATCGACGAGATGATCGGAACCGATGCGGCCGGCGGACACACGCTGGCGTATGCCCGCCGGCGGTCATTGGACCTGGATGGCTTCGGGCCGGACGTGCCGGCGATGACCGACGCGCTGACGACGACGGCGCGAGCGGTCTTTGGCGGCTCTCACCCGTTTGCAACACGCCCTGCCGACATCCACGCTTTGGGGTTGCCATCCGGCGACGCCGCTCGTCTGGGCATGCAACTCCAGCCCATCGCGACGCCGCTCCTCTTGAGTGGTGCGGTACCCGAGGTGTATGAGTTTTTTTCCGCCGCATCTGGTTCGTCGGGTTTCGTGACGACCGTCGGGGGCACGATGTCAGCCGAGGCGACACAAGAACTCAGCGGACGCCCCCTGCGTCCTGGCGACCCCGTCGGAGTCAGTCTGGTACGGGGCGACCTGACGATGGCGGGGACCGGTACTGTGACCCTTGTCGAAGACGGCCGAGTCTACGCGTTTGGTCACCCTTTTTACAACGTCGGCCCGGCCAGTTTTCCGATGACCCAGGCCCATGTGACCACCGTGCTGCCTAGCCTTGCGATTTCTTCGAAGATCACCGCCATCGGCGACGTCATTGGCACGTTTGATCAGGATCGGACAACGGGGATCTTTGGGAGCTTGGGCACTGGTCCAGACCTCATCCCAATTCGGGTGACGCTTCAAGACGCAGGAGGTGCATTTGAACGTGCATTCTCGTTCGACATCGTGGATGACCCAGTATTTACGCCTCTGCTCACCGCGACCGCCCTGCTCAATACGCTCTTCACGATGACACGCGAGGTCGGCCCCCGCACGTTTGTTCTGAACGGCTCTATTCATCTGGAGGGACGGCCTGACGTGCGTATCGGCAATATCTACACGGGAGACATTGCCACCATTGCCGCGGCCACCTCGCTGACCACGCCGCTGAATACGCTCCTCCGCAACACGTTCGAATCCGTTTCCGTCGACGCGATCGAAGTGGATATTACGGCGGTCGAGGAGCCACGGACCGCGACCTTGGAACGGGTCTGGGTGGATGCGGTTCGACCCCGGCCGGGCGACCAAGTGCCGCTCCGTCTCAGCCTGCGCAACTATCGCGGGGTGGAGCTCTTGAAAACTGTCCTGCTCGACATTCCGCCCCATGTGTCCGGATCGGTCACTGTCGAAGTGCTGGACGCCGCGGCCGTGAACCGCTCGGAACAGCAAATGGGCCACAATGCCGCGGCCGCCACGACACTCGACCAGGTCATCCGCAGCCTCAATCGCCTTCATCAAAACAATCGCCTCTATGTTCGCCTCCGACGGTCCGGGAAGGGGGTCGTCTATGGCGGCGAAGCGATGCCGGCCCTACCGGGCTCGGTGCTCGCAGTGCTTGAAGCAAACGGGAGCAGCGGCGCTTTGACACGTCTTACTGATGCCCCGCTGGGTGAATGGGAGGTCGTCACCGACCACGCCGTGTCGGGCTCGCGCCAGCTCGCGATCGAGCTCTCGTACTAGACTCGCTTCCACTTCCCACCGGCATACTCGGTTACGATCGAGCACGAGAATATGCGAACCACATCTGCGACAATTGTGCGTGTTGGATTGTCAGCCGTCGTCGCCGTCTTGGGTGCGGCAGCGACCGTTCTGCTGTACGCAGCGTCCCCGGTGTTTTGGCGAGTTGCGACCCAAGACGACTTTCTTCGAGGCCGGGTCGAGAACCTGACCATTGACGCCGCCGGTCAAGTCCGACTTGGACCCGCATCGGCCGTGGTCTTTGAGACAACCGCCCCGTTTCTCTGGACGGCCGCTCTGGCTGACCGCACGCTCTGGGTGGGAAGCGGCAACGACGGGAAAGTCTTTGTTGTCGATTCCGACGGCGCGGGCACGGAAGTCTTTGATTCCGCCGAACTCAACGTACATGCCGTGACCCCCAGTGGCGACGAAACAGCCTTTGTCGCGACCTCTCCGCACGGTAAGGTATACGAGGTCGGCAGCGACGGCGCGCGCCCCCCGGTGGTTTTTGACCCGGAGGAGCCATACATCTGGGCGATGGCCCAGCCCGCGGGGACGAGAGACTTATATGTGGCGACCGGTGAGCCAGGCCGAATCTACCGCGTCACACCGGACGGCACCGCGACACTGTTCTACGACACCCAGACAGCTCACGTATTGACCCTGGCCTTCGACTCCGTGGGCAACCTGTGGGCCGGCACCGGTTCGCCAGGACGGGTGTTCCGAATCTCGCCGGCCGGCCGTGGCTTTGTCGTACTCGACAGTTCGTTCGAGGAAGTTCGCGCGATTCGCCTGGCCCCGGACGGCCGCGCGTATGCCGTCGCGGTCAGTCAATCGCCCGGTCGCAGCACGGGCGGCTCGACGGGTACTGTCGCTACCCCGCCAAGTGTATCTACGAGTGGTTCCTCAACCGCCACCGTCAGCAGTAGCCCGGGGGGGCAAGTCACCGCGGGTTCGGCCAGCGGGGCCGTGTATCGAATCGAGCCGGACGGGGTCTGGGATACCGTCTGGGAGTCTTCGACGGATACGCCCTACGATGTGGCACTCGATGACCATGATGGCGAAACCGGGCTTCTGGTGGCGACGGGTGGGGCCGGTAAGATTTTTCGGGTCCTGGAAGACCCGTATCGGGTAGAGCTTGTCACAAGCGCGCCCGCCAAGCAGGTCACGCGTATTGTCAGTGCCGGCGATGGGTCTCACTATTTCCTTACCGCAAATCCCGGAAAGGTCTTTCGGCTCTCGTCATCGCGTGTGGCAAGCGGGCTATACGTGTCCGATGTGCGAGACGCCACGACGGTCGCCACGTGGGGCACCGTGCGCTGGCAAGCGATCACGCCGTCGGGCACGGCCGTGCGACTATCTACGAGGTCAGGCAATACCGATCAACCAAACGACACCTGGAGCGCCTGGTCGGAGCCGTATGACGACGCCGCGGGGTCAGCGATCTCGAGTCCGAAGGCCAGATACATCCAATGGCGGGCGGCGCTGACCGGTCAAGACGCTACGCCTTCTCTCCTGACGGTGACGACCGCCTATCTACCCCGGAACCTCCGACCGGAGATCACACAGGTCACGGTTCACGCGCCAGGCGTGGTCTTTCAACAGCCATTCTCTGGGACCGACCCACCCATCGCCGGTCTCGGAGTCAGAGCGGACACCCGACCGGCACACGCGAATGATGACACCCAACAAAGCTCGTTGGGCCGGCGCGTGTATCGAAAAGGCCTGCAGACATTCGTATGGTCTGCGAGCGACGGGAATACAGATACGCTCGAATATACCGTCCAGTATCGTGCGGCGTCCGATACGACATGGCGAACGTTGATCGCCGATTCGCGCGCGGCGATCTTTACGTGGAACACAACGACAACCCCCGACGGCACTTATGTGGTGCGGGTCCTGGCCACAGACGGGCCGTCGAACGCGCCTGGGGCGGCTGAGATAGGGTTCGCCGACAGCACGCCGTTTGACATCGATAACACCGCGCCCGATATCGCGGTCGCGGCTGCCCGCACCACCGGTCAGCAGGTTGTGGTGCCGTTCGTGGTCGAGGACGCTCACTCTCCGGTTCAACGCGTCGAGTACTCGCTCGATACGGACCGCTGGCAGGTCCTCTACCCGCTCGATGGGATACCGGACTCGCAGGTGGAGCGGTTCGAGGTCACCGTTCCCAACGATCGTCTTGACCGTCTCGTGATCAGAGCGACCGACAACCTGGGCAATACCGCGACCGCAGCGGGCTCCTAGCGCCCCCCTCTCCAAGCGCCTCGTGTACAGCCGCGGACACATAGTGACCATGCGCCAACCGCGACGCCGCCTCGGCCAGGCGCGAAGGTGGAAATCCGCCCCCCACGCGTTGTCATGCTAAACGGCTTGTTCATCGTCGTCGCTCTGGCGTCTATTCTGCTCGCCGCCTATACCGGCGAGATGCGAGCCGTCACCGACGCGATGCTCAACTCGGCACGCAACGCAGTCGACTTGGCGATAGGTCTGATCGGTGTCATGGCGTTCTTTCTCGGCCTGATGAAGGTCGCACAAGATGCCGGTCTCACGGCCCATTTGTCTCGTCTTGTCAGCCCGTTCATGCGGCTCCTCTTCCCCTCGGTGCCGGCGGGTAGCCCAGCCATGAGCGCGATGGTGCTGAACATCTCCGCAAACATGCTCGGACTGGGAAACGCCGCGACGCCCTTTGGAATCAAGGCGATCGAAGAGCTGGACCGATACAACTCGCGGAAGGGCACGGCGACCAATGCCATGGCGCTCTTCCTGGCGATCAATACTGCCGGACTGGCCGTCCTTCCCTCCGGAGTCCTTGGCGTGCGCGCAGCACTTGGTTCGGCAGATGCAGCCGGTATCTGGTTTCCGACGTGGTTCGCCAGCGCCTGCGCCACAGTGGTGGGAATTACTGCTGCCATCGGACTTTCCCGGTTGCCCCGTTACCGCTCCACCGAGCCTCCTCCCCTGGCACTGTCCGACCTCCCGAGCCGCATGTCGAACGGGACGAACGCGGCGGACCAGAACGAGCCACCGGCGCCATCGGTCGAACCAACGCGACTGTGGCTGGGCCGGCTATTCTGGCTGAGTTTCTTCGCATTCACCGCGGTCCACATCGCCCAGCGAACGGCAAACGAGAGTCTTGGCGCGGTGATGCGTGACATCCTCTCGTTTTGGATGCTCCCGGCGCTCGTCGCGTCGATCACACTATACGGGTGGGTCCGACAGGTGCCGGTCTATGAGTCACTCGTGGAAGGCGCGAAAGAAGGCTTCCAGGTTGCGCAGCGGATTATTCCGTTTCTGGTGGTGATCCTCGTCGTTATCGGGATGTTTCGAGCGTCGGGTGGTCTCGACGTCATGGTGACCATTATCTCGCCCGTCACCGCCCTCGTCGGAATGCCGGCAGAAGCGCTTCCGATGGCCCTGCTCCGCCCGCTCAGTGGTTCGGGTGCGCTCGGGGTGGCCAGTGAGGCGATGACCGTCTACGGGCCAGACTCGCTTATCGGCTACATGGTGAGCACGTACCAAGGAAGCACCGAAACGACCTTCTACACCCTCGCCGTCTACTTTGGTGCAATTGGGGTGAAGGTCGGACGTCACACGGTGGTCGCGTGCCTAATGGCCGATGTGACGGGAATCCTCGCGGCGACGTTCATTGTCAACCTGATGTACGGATGACGCGCAACGCTAGCTCTCGACGTCGTGGAGGACGGCCTGGGCATCGACCAGCTGGCGGTCCAGGTCTTTCACCGCGGCAGCCCGAGCAGCCCGCAAGCCCGCATGGCTGCTGGCGTCCACTTGACGCTGCAGATCCGTGCGTGCCAAACGCAGCGACTCGACCCGGCTCAACGCTGCGGGGTCGGCCGGAGCCTTTGCGTGGCGAGCGTTTCGCTCTCGCTCAAGTTCGTCCATGCGCTCCTGAATACGTGCTTCCGCGTCGACCAGACCTTCACCGGCATCTCCCATCTATGTGTCTCCGTTGTGCGGCGCCCGTCCTTCACGAGACCGTGTCTCGTGCGGTAGCGCGGGACCCATTACTCATTGAAGAGCCGCGCCGGCCAAACATGGAGGGGGGCTCCTAGAGCGAGACGACGTCGCGAGTCGCGAACCCCGGCCCGGCCACTGGCGCGGCGCGATGCGGGACGCACACTAGTTTACCGTCCTGCCGTACCGCGGGATTACCCGCCGCAGGAAAAACCCGGATACAAGAGATTGGCACAGAGTAACCACACCGGGGACGCCGCAATCGTCGACCGTCGATAACGTGCGGCGCGAACCGTCGCATACGAGCATCGTTTTCCGCCTGTTTGTTACCATGTGCGTGTCTTTGCACGGTTGACACTTTTTTTGAGGACACAGATGCCCAAACTGCTCCGACACCTCCTCTTGTTTCCGCTAGCGCTCGTTTCTTTGCTAGAGCCATCGCTGGCCCAGAACCTCTCGCCCGCAGTCCCGGAATCTGTGGGTGTGTCGTCCGAGCGCTTGACGCGTCTCGATGACGCCATGAAAGGCTACGTCGACGATAACCAACTCTCCGGCGCGGTAGTCCTGATCGCGCGACGGGGTGGGATTGTTTACCACAAAGCCTTTGGAGAGCGTGACCAGGAAAACGCGTCACCCATGACGAAAGACGCAATCTTCAGAATCGCGTCGCAGACAAAGGCTCTCGTGAGCGTGGGCGTCATGGTCTTGCAAGAACAGGGAAAACTTCTCATCGGCGACCCGGTCTCGAAGTATGTGCCTGAATTCGCTCATACGACCGTGGCAATCGCCGGGAGTGGCGACGACTATACGGTGGTGGATGCCAATCGACCGATCGTCTTGCGCGACCTCCTGACGCACACATCGGGCGTCAGTTATGGCAATGGTCCAGCCGCGGATCAATGGGAAGAGGCTGGAATCCAGGGCTGGTATTTCGCAGACCGTGAGGAGCCGGTCGGCGAGACGATTGCCCAACTCCCTGCTCTGCCGTTCGACGCCCAACCCGGAGAGGCCTGGGTCTATGGCTACAACACGGACATTCTCGGCGCCGTCATCGAGAAAGCAAGTGGACAACCTCTCGACATGTTTTTGACACATGCCGTGCTGGCCCCGCTCGGGATGCACGATACCCACTTCTATCTCCCCCCGGACAAGAGCAACCGCCTTGCCGTCGTTTATTCATCGTCCGACGGAGGAGGATTTTCCAAAGCTCCAGATCCCGGCCACATGGTGGGTCAGGGCGCCTATCTCAATGGCCCACGGGTCAGTTTTTCGGGCGGAGCGGGACTGTTGTCCACCGCCAATGACTACGCGCGGTTTCTACAGATGATGCTCAACGGAGGCACGCTCGATGGTCATCGCATCTTGAGCCGAAAGACCGTCGAGCTGATGACAGTCGACCATCTTTCAGGACTGCCCTTCCGACCCGGCACCGGCTTTGGGCTCGGGTTCTCCGTAGTGACCGACCTTGGCGCGCGTGGAATCCCAGGCTCGCTGGGCGAATACGGCTGGGGCGGGGCATATCACTCCACCTACTGGGTGGACCCCCAAGAAGAGCTGGTCGTCGTCTACCTCACACAGCTCATCCCCGCCCAGGGCGTCGATGATCACGCCAAGCTCCGCTCACTTCTCTATCAGGCGATCGAGGACTAGTCGACCAACAGTGGCACCGTTTCTAACCGTCAGCCCGTGAGCGACCTACGCGCGAGACCCCGCGACGAAAGCAACGCCTGGCCGTAGTCCGAAGAAGCTCGTCCATTGGCCTCTTTCTTTGAGCCTTTCGGTGAAATGGCGTACGTGATTTCCAAAGAGTCAGTTTCGACGGAGCTTTTGACTCATGGCAAACGGGAGTTTGGTTGGAGGTTAGACGCCGTCGAAGACCCAGATTGACTATCGCTCAGGTGATCGCTGGAGCCTCGGTCATCACCGGTCCAGTGGGCGGCGACATGGGCCGAGCGTGAACTCGGCGCCGAAGCAGCGGCTCAAAAGACATCTCCTCCAGAGCGGAAGCTACGTCCGGAAGGGATCACACGTCGCCCTTACCGGTCGAGACCGATCAGCCGCCTCCTGCGAGACCGACTCGCGTGATCCGCCGACGCCTCCGACAGTTCCAGAACCACAAACGCGCGGATACTCAACGAATCGGCCGCCCGCCACGCGATGGCAGGATGTGGTCTGGGTGCCCCGTAATACCGGAAAATCCCTATTCCGGTCACGCTTCCCCGATTACTCGGGCCTACTGGTAAATCACTGCCACCTTCTGCTCCATGAGGACAATGGCATGATGACCGGAGTGCGAATTACTCAGTTTGCGAAGGAGACATGATCGTGAAGGGTCGCCTGGACGGACGGCACCAGCGTCCCCCGTCATGGAGGGCGCGCCAGTGGCCATTTTCTTCTTTCTTTGGTTCAACTCGGATGGCGTCGTCAGGCGATCTGGACAATCTACGCACGTGGTTCGCGGAAGTCGAGCTGTGCCCGCGTTTCGGATGAAAGCCGCACCAAACCGGCCCGAGTTCGGCCCGCAGCATTGCAGCAACTTGACAACCTCCCCAACATCATCAATCGTCGCTAAACGACAGAGAGGAAGATGTCGAGCCGCAGAGGCATATGGGGGAAATTATGAAGAAACCTGCCGGGCACGAACCAGTCGATCGCCGGGGGTTCCTGAAAGGGGCAGCGACGGGCGCTGGCGCAGTGCTCATCAATGCGCCGACGACCGAGGCTCATGTCGAAAGACAATCGCCTACCGAAACCGGCGCCGTCCCCGCGCCCACGGCGCAACAGCTAACCCGCGACGCCGGCAACGCACGTCCGCCCGCTGAGTCCGGACCCGTCGTTCGGAAGGCTGGCTCCGATCTCCTAGTCGAGACGCTCAAAGAGCTCGGCATCGAGTATGTGGCTTCGAATCCAGGATCGAGCTTTGAAGGCCTACAGGAATCGATTGTGAATTTCGGCAATCCGCCGAACACGATGCCGGAATTCATTACGGCGTTGCACGAGGAAAGTGCGGTCGACATGGCCCACGGCTACGGCAAGGCCGAAGGGCGTCCCATGTGCGCTTTGCTGCATGGAACACTTGGGATTCAGCACGCGTCGATGGCGATCTATCAAGCCTACTATTCCGGAACACCGATCCTGTTGCTGGCGGGCCGGGACGACCACTTCATCCAGGCGCATACGGCGAACGACATGGCAGCCATGGTGCGAAGCTTCACGAAGTGGGATGCTCAACCGACGTCGCTCCTGGGTTGCGTCGAAGCGCTGCGCCAAGCGTACAGCGAGGCGATGACGCCGCCGACAGGCCCCACGCTTGTCATCCTCGATACGGAATTTCAAAAGGAAGAAGCGGCCGAGTTGGCCGTGCCGATGTATCAGCCACCTAACATTTCCGCTGTGGACACAGCGACGGCACGCGAGATCGCCAAAGCCCTGGTCGACGCGGGCAATCCTCGTCTTAACGTCGGACGCCTTCGAACGCCGGAAGGTATTCGCTACGCGGTTGAACTCGCCGAGTTGGTCGGCGCCTCGACGAGCACCTATGCGACCTATGGTCCGATGAGTTTTCCGCAGCGGCACTCGTCATGCGGTCCGGGTGCAGATACCGACTACGATTTCACGCTGGGTCTCGAAGCCGGTCCCGCCGATATTGGACTGGTCGGTCCGGGAGTGGATACACAGTTGGTAGCCCGAGACGCCATGAACGTCGGTTTCGGTGGAATTCGTCGCATGCCGCCGGGGTTCGAACCTGATGAATTGCCGGACGACCCCGGGCTTATTCCACGATTTTCAGCGGGCTCCGACGTAGACCGACGGATCGACGTCGATGCGGAGGCGAGCCTGCCGCTTGTCATTGAAGAAGCGAAACGGTTGATGTCAGGAAGCCAGAGGCGAGCGGCTGCGGAACGCAACACGCATCACGCCGCAGCGAACGTCGAGGCTCGCGTGGCGTCGGTACGAAGGGCTCTGGACGACAAGCGGAACGGCTGGGATGCGAGCCCGGTAAGCACGGCGCGTATCTACGCGGAACTATGGCCGCTCATCAAGGATGAAGATTGGTGCCTGGCCTCTCCAACTGCATTCTCCGGCGGTCACCACCGTGATCTCTGGGACCACAACAAACCCTATAGCTATCTCGGCGGACAGGGCGCGGCAGGCATCGGCTATGGCCTCGGAGCCAGCACAGGTGCCGCGCTCGCGGCGAAGCGGCGTGACCGTATCGTCATCAACGTGCAGTGCGACGGCGACGTCAATTATGCACCGGGCGCACTGTGGACCGCGGCGCACCATCGACTGCCAATGCTCACGGTCATGCACAACAACCGGGCCTGGCACCAGGAATTGATGTTCCTCGAGTTTATGGCGGGTTCGCGCGGTCGTGGCACCGACCGAGCCCACATCGGCGCGACGCTCAGAAACCCGTTTATTGATTACAAGAAGATGGCCGAGACCTATGGCATGGCGGGCGAGGGTCCAATCGGCGATCCGTCACAGCTGCAGGCAGCGCTGGCCCGGGGAGTGGCGAGCGTAAAGAACGGCGCTCCGTATCTGATCGATGTCATCACGCAACCGCGATAGTGGAGAGACGACCATGAATAACAACGTCCTCAAAGTTCGCGGCGGTGTTTTGTGTGTGATCCTTTCCGTAGCAGTTGGCGGCGTCTTCGCGCAGGAGGGCGATGCGACGAAAGGCAAAGAGCTGTATTTCGGCCACGGCTGCTACGGGTGTCACGGTTACAATGGTGAGACCGGTGCGCGAGACCTCGTCGGAACCGACAGTCCCATCATCGCCAATGTGGATAGGTTTCTCGTGTATCTCCGGTTGCGCACCGAATACGCGCCTCTTGTGCCATCGACACGGATGCCTGCCTATCCCGAGAGCGCGCTGAATGATGGCGATGCACGTGACATCTTTGCGTACATCAATACATTTGAACTCAACGCGCCGGCGGTCGAGGATATTCCTGCGTTCCAGGCAATTCTCGAATCTGCTGGACGTCAGTTGAAAGAGTGAGGTTTCACTGACCGAGGTCCGGTCGAGTGTCCGCCATCTCCACGCCGGTACTCCCAGGCCCAGGGCGACTGCCAGCCCCATGAAAGCCAGCACATACGGCAACGCTTCGCCGCGTGCGCGCACGAAAAGCTGTTCCTGGCGCTCATCGAAGGGCTCGCCAGGTCAGGACATAGCCGACCGCACCGAGAGGAACAACAAGGGTGACAACTGGGTCAGCAGGACAAGGACAATCCAGAAGGCGATGCTGAATGCTTTCTCCGTCGGGGTAGAGGCGTTGGGCGCCATGATCGCCCAACTGGCCATTCCGGCGAGAAACCCGAAAACTAACTACCGCTCAAGAGGGATCGAAGGAGCCATTTGACCTGATTCCAGGTTACGGTATCGCTCGCTATCGGAACCAGCCCTCGGCGAATCACCCGTTCTTGCGTTCAGGCCGCGACCAACCGACGAGTCCGCTGGATGGACACGCGGACGACTAAATGCAGACATAACAGCGGACAGAGAGGTCACAATGCAGGCTTTCGCTTTCTCTCGTGAGTCGGGCGTCCGGGCGATGCTGGCGGCAGGAGTCGTCGTTGTTCTGGGATGGACCGGCGTCTCTGCCCAGACCGAGCAACGCACGACGGCGCTGAGCGGTTTGCCGCCGATTGCCCTGCCAGATGGGCCTGTGGTCTTGTCGACCGCAGAGCAACCCCGCATTCGTGTCGTGCCGGTGGTCACCGGGCTGTCGCACCCCTGGGGTTTTGCGTTTCGGACGAACGGCGACATCCTCGTGACCGAGCGCGACAGGGGGACGCTGCGTGTCATTCGAGATGGCGTGCTACTGCCGGAGGCCATCCCAGGTGTACCTGAGGTCTATCTCGGCACGCGTTTGGCCGGTCTGATGGACATCGCTCTGCATCCGGAGAACGACCGATTGGTGTACCTCACGTATTCCAAGCCCGCGACGCGCGACGGCCGATCCGGCAGCACGATCGCGTTGGCTCGTGGTCAACTTGACGCGGGCGCGCTAACCGAAGTACGAGACATCTTTGTCGCGGACGGATTTGGACGCGGCGTCGCGGCGTCGCGGGTCACCTTTGGTCCGGACGGCAAACTCTACGTGACGGTTGGAGGCGCCATTCGCGCGTCGTCGACCGGGCAGCGGGCTCAAGACCCGAGTACGCATGTCGGCAAGGTCGTACGGCTAAACGAGGACGGAACGGCTCCAGACGACAATCCATTTGTCGGACGGCCCGGCTACCTCCCGGAGATCTTTTCCTTTGGCCATCGAAATCAGCTCGGTCTGGTGTTTCACCCGGAAACCGGACAGCTGTGGGCGAGCGAGAACGCTCCGCAGGGCGGCGACGAGGTCAACATCATCGAGGCGGGTCGCAACTACGGATGGCCAGTTGCTTCCGACAGTCGCGAATACACAGGGGTACGCGTATCCGATACGCCCTGGCTTCAACCGTTCGAACGCCCCGAGATCGTGTGGTGGCCGTCCATCGCGCCCTCGGGGCTCACGTTTTACGACGGGGACCAGTTTCCGGCGTGGCGCGGCAACCTCTTTGTCGGCTCGATGACCGAGGGGCGGATTCAGCGAACGGGTCATCTGCAGCGCGTCGTGTTCAATCGACGCGGAGACGAGATTCGGCGAGAATCGCTACTCATCGAGCTCAGACAGCGAATCCGTGACGTCCGACAAGGACCCGACGGGTTCCTCTACCTTTTGACCGAGGAAGATAATGCCGCACTGCTCCGGCTCGAGCCGGCTCGGGCTATCACCGGGCTTCCTGGAACCGTCTTGCCCCATCGGCGGGTGACCGAGGCTCGAGTCGCGCCCGTCCGCGAGATCGACTGGACCGATAGCCAACGCGCAGTCGTCGAAGCCCACGCCCCGGATGGCAACCCGGGAGCGATACTCCGAACCTTGGTCCGCGCCCCAGGACTGGCCGACCGCGTCATTCCGTTTCGGCGTTATCTGGCCCACGAGTCGACATTGTCGCCTCGACATCGCGAGATTCTGACACTCCGGACCGCATGGCTCGCGCAAAGTGACAACGTGTGGGCCACTCATGCCCGGCGCGCGAAAGCCGCCGGCTTGACTGCGGAGGAGATCGTCCGCATCGCAGAGGGACCACGCGCCGAGAGCTGGGACCCGTTTGACAGTGCGGTCGTCGGAGTGGCGGACCAGCTGTTTCGCAACTCGTCGATAAGCGATGCGACCTGGGCCACTCTGTCCGAGCGCTATAAACTTGAGCACCTCATGGACGCGGTCGTGACCGTGGCGGACACGACCGCGCTCTCTATTCTGACGAACGCTCTGGGGATCCAACCCGATGGGGACGATGACGACACTCGTCTGCCACGCAATGATGTGGCGTATGGCGTGGCGGTACCTGAGCGCCAGGCACCGCTCTCCAGCCCCCGGGTCGAACCCGTCGAGGGTCCGGGGCTTCGCGTCTCCCGGACACTTCGGCAGCACCCCGTGCTTGCCGACGCATGGAGTGCGCATCCGCGCTACGTGCTCGACCCCGAGCGGTCAGGGCTGACACCGCATGACCGCGAGCTTCTCATTCTCCGTACCGGTTGGAATACGCAAGCGGCGTATGAGTGGGCGAAACACGTTGGGAGTGTCGGTCGGGCGCGCGACCACGGCCTCGACCCACGCTGGATCGCACAAGGAGAGGATGCTTCCGGCTGGGACGCACGCGAGGTCGCGCTCATTCGCGCCGCCAACGAGATGTATCGCGACACGACGATCTCGGACCGCACGTGGGACACGTTGACCGGTTACTACGACGTTCGACAAATGATGAGTATCGTGGCCACGGTGGCTCGTTACCGAAAGGTGTCAATGACGCTCAATGCATTGGGCGTGCAACCGCTCGCCGACGACGAGCGGTTTCCCGCTTTGGAGGGTTACTGACCGGTAGGATGCGTGAGCGGCGCGCGTTGATAGTCCGCCCGCCAGACCTCGGTGCGAATCCGCCGGACATCTCGGTCGGGATTTCATTCGCCACCTCGCTCTGGGAAGGTCAATGCGACATTGTCACCGATTGCCTCTCATGTTTTTGGGAGGTGGTGGTCTCGCCGGAGCCTGCTAGCATAAAGAAGGTTTGCGTATAGTCGCCCGATTCCACGCTCAGTTACGTCAGGCTATATCGATCGCGGCCGGCCTCGTGGCCCTGGCCGGCTGGCACCCTAGTGGACACGCGGCCGAAGCACCACTCACGCCGGTCATCGTCGAGCTGTTCACTTCCCAGGGCTGTGCGAGCTGTCCGCCCGCGGACGTGATTCTCCGGTCACTCGAACGCATGGCGACTGTGACGTACGCCGACGTCGCCAAGACCGCTCCAATCACCAGGCGCGTCCAACTTGACGACGCCTGGGACCGGTCGCGCCTCCGGGCGGTTGTCTTTCTGCAAGACCCAGCGACGTTGGTCATCGGCGGCGCCGCCACCACAGTCATTCACTAACGCACCACGCTGATCGCGGGCACCTGAGGGTAAAGGAGCGAACCGATGCGGCAACTTATGCAGGCTTATCTCGCAGGTGGTCTCTCCCGTCGTGCCTTTTTCGAACGACTCGTTGCGACGGGGTTCAGCGCTACAGGCGCCCGCGCCGTCATAGCAGCTAGCCAAGAGACTCCCGTCAGCGCCTCCAGCCCCACCACAGCCACGGGACTGGAGGCGATCTGCTTGTGGCGTAGATCAAGGCCGCGGGCACGAAATACGTCTTCACGAATCCTGGCTCCTATGAGGTAGGGCTCTTCGACGCCCTCACAGACCATCCCGATCTGCAAGTGATCATGG
>Ga0310121_10003117_pt1 | contig 15272 bp, 15 predicted proteins | sample CB27_Tmax_986_MG_FD_203504 | JGI IMG/M metagenome (GOLD analysis project Ga0310121, IMG submission 203504) | Marine microbial communities from Western Arctic Ocean, Canada - CB27_Tmax_986 | ecosystem: Environmental > Aquatic > Marine > Oceanic | place: Canada: Western Arctic Ocean | collected...
CGAGTGCGCAGGCGGTGGCAATGAGATCATTTCTTGTAGACGATGATTGGGAAATGGTGTCGGCTGACGCAATTGTAAGAATAGGCCTGAGACGTTTACCTCCAGCGAACAAGCTATATCGCATTGCTTCCGCGATGAGCGCTGGACACGTCGGTGGCGTCGGTAATAGCTGTTCAAGGGCTCGGTCGATTGCGGCGCGCTGAGTGACGAAATAATCTTCGATGGACGCACGCGAGTTGGTCTGAACTTGCGACATTTCGGATTAACCTACTCCGAGTCTTCTGAAGACGTTAGCGTGTCCGTTAAAGCGCGTGGTGCGGATGTGGTTTCTCCGCTCTGCGTTAGAACCTCGACTCGCTGCTCAGCCTCTTCAAGTCGAGTGTGACAATATCGTGACAACGCAATGCCACGTTCGAAATGTTTCAGTGATTGTTCTAGTGGAAGTTGTCCGTTTTCAAGTGTTTTAACGATTGACTCGAGTTCAGTCATGGCGGATTCGAAGTCTTTAATTTTGGTGTCCATGATTAGACCTCCTTAACCTCGCAGCTCAATTCGCCGTCGTGAAGCTTGACATTTACGTTATCACCCACGGCGACCTTGCTGGTGCTGCGTATGATTGTGGTTCGATCTTTATTCCAACAGACTGAATAGCCTCGAGCCAGCACACCAAGAGGACTCAGTGATTCCAATTTGGCGACCGAAGTGTCGAGGATGGCGCGTTGTTCAAGTTGTCTGTTCACGCACGCTCTATTTACTGCGTCGCTGGCTTTTGCAAGACGTTGGCGTATGCGTGGGAGTTGTCGACGGAGGTCAAGTGCGCCCAGGCGGTGTTTTAGTGCAGTGTGGGACCGTTGGTGGATGCCCACTATTTTAAGTGCGCTATGCACGAGTCGGTATGACAGATCGTCAACGTGCCTTCCTTGGAGCGCCAACCTAGTCATGAAACCAGCGATGCCCGGTCGATGACGAACAGCATCAAAGAGCGAACTTCTTTTCTCTATTAGGTGTGCCATTACTGTGTGGAGATGGTCTCTAATATGGCCGATGTGGTCTAGTAGTTCAGCATGTTGAGCCACAACTATTTCGGCCGCTGAAGAGGGAGTAGGCGCTCTAAGGTCGGCGACCAAGTCGCTAATAGTCGTATCTGTTTCATGGCCAACAGCTGAGATAACAGGGATACTGCTGTCACTGATTGTGCGTGCAAGGGATTCATCGTTAAAAGCCCAGAGGTCCTCGGTGCTGCCACCGCCACGCGTGAGGATTACGACATCAATACTGGGAACCGCCGTCAGAAGATCAAATGCGGATACGATCTGCCTCGGGGCATCTTCACCTTGGACGAGAGTCGGGCTAATGACGATATGGGCTGTTGGGAACCGGCGCCCAATTACCGTTAACACGTCCCGAAGAGCAGCCCCGTCAAGCGATGTAACAACACCAATTTTTCGTGGTAATTTGGGAAGAGGTTTCTTCCGGGCCTGGTTGAATAGGCCCTCTTTTTCAAGTTTTCTCCGTAGCTGGTCGAATGCCAATTGTCGTGCTCCGACGCCATGTGGTTCGAGTTGCTCGGCAACGAGTTGGTACTCTCCCTTGGGTTCATAAACACTTAATCGTCCTCGCGCTAGAACATGTAGGCCATCGTCCGGCTCAAATTTCAAGTGTTGTGCTGACGAGCGGAACATGACTCCTTTTAGCTGAGCAGTTCCGTCTTTGAGTGTGAAATACAAGTGTCCAGTTTTCCACCGGCGACTATTAGATAACTCACCTTCGACCCAGAGTTCGGGGTAGTTAGATTCGAGGTTCGAGCGGATTTCTTTCGTTAAATCTGCAACGGTGTAGACCTGATGCTGTGGTGCATCTGAGGATTCCGAGTTGTTTTCGAATGGTAGAAAATTCGCGGTCACGGTTCGACATCCTCCTCCGACAGATCGATACGCTCGATTGACGTAGCGTGACAAGTATTGATGTCGGCGGAAATGACTACTGCGTTAAGTCTCGGGTTTCCAGTCGCCGTGTCGAATCGTGCAGGGAGACCGTCGATGAATCGTCGTAGTGCCGGCTTTACGTTTACCCCGATAATTGAATCGTGAGGTCCCGTCATTCCGACGTCAGTAATGTACGCAGTGCCGTTCGGCAAGATCGTTTCGTCAGCGGTCTGCACGTGCGTATGAGTTCCAACTACCGCCGTTACCTTTCCATCTAGGTGCCATCCCATTGCTTTCTTTTCAGATGTAGCTTCAGCATGCATATCGACGAGAATGATGCATTTTTCTTCAGTCGAACGAAGAGTAGCGATGTCATTTTCCACTACATTGAACGGGTTATCGAGCGGATTCATGAATATGCGACCCATCACATTTACGACTCCTATGGGGATCCCTTGGGTGGTCCTCGCCAGAAAGTGTCCTTGGCCTGGAACGCCTTTGGGATAGTTTGCAGGTCGCAGTAGCCGGGGTTCATCGAGGATGTAGCTAAGAGCCTCCTTCTTGTCCCACACATGGTTTCCTGTCGTCATCACTTGGATTCCGCAGTCCCTGAGGTTCTCACCGACGTCCCGAGTAATGCCGTTACCGCCGGCGGCGTTCTCGACGTTTGCAATCACAAGGTCAATGTCATGGGTCCGTGCCAGCTCAGGGAGTACGCGTCGCGTGATTTCCCTACCTGGCTTGGCGACGATATCGCCTATAAATAGAAGCTTAACGATGTCAGACATGTTCCGACATGATGACATAGATGCCAGTTTCATAGCATTTATACCCAAAGCGCCAATTTTTATAAATATGATCACATTACACTCATATATCCTTAGTTGTACTTGTTATTTTGTGCTATACTAGCTGCCTTGAGATTGATGCCTACGCCACAAGTTGGACAGTTGAAGTTTTTGGACGTGGACGCTCGTAATATTCTTCCCGTTGAGGACGAGATTGGCGGTATAGCGATCTACATGTCGGGAAAGCTCTCGTGCTATGTGTTGGACGGTGAGTGGATTGAGGCGATCTCAGCGGAGTTCGAACCACCTGTTGATGCTGACCGGAAAGTAGTTAAAACTGACCATTGATGTGTAATTTAGAGTGACCCAGAGGTCGGTTGGCGTGGATTACTGTGACAGGTTTTTGTTCTTCGCGTATCCTAGTAGCATATGAGTCAAGAAAATACTGTTGCTGGCGACAAAACAGAGACAGAGATTAGTGCGTTGGATAGTACGGACAGCGAGGCAGTTACGGATAGAAGTCCTGCGCCGGCTATCGAGAGCCGCTTTCTTTACGTCGATGTCGCTTCACAACGCGCCAAGCAGTTGCGGCGAGGGGCACTTCCGAGGCTCGACCACCTCGCCGCTGACCCTGAAACTGGTGTCCGTCCTGTTCCTAAGAGCAAGCTTGAACGTATTGCGATGAGTGAGGTTTTGGGCAGGAAAATATACTATGAAGTACCGGATACCGGAACGACTCCTGAGAAGAAATCCTAGTGGTTGATTCGAATACTCTCGTTGCGGGGGCGATCCAGACGCTGATGGGCCTGTTAGTGTCGACGGGCTTTCTTCTAACACTATTTGTTGGATTTTTAGTTGTAGCTGGGTTTTCAAAGATTAGAAAAATTGGTAAGGGTTCGTTGGTTCACCGAAACCTTGTGGACCAGATGGGAAGCCAGGAATTTCGCTACCTGGCGCCTGATGCTCCACGCGGTCAGGCTGATCAATTACGTACGCCGGAACTGTTGGAACAGACCGGTAGCAAAGAATAGCGCGGCGTTACTTTCTGCGACTAGTTATCCTGCGTGGCTTGGCCCACCTGTTGTTTCGGATCCACACCTTTTGGACTCTGTTTGTTCCATGGAGTCCTTCTTTCGTAGGCATCTCCGACGCGGAGCAGCGTCTCTTCGTCGAAGGCCCGACCTACGAGTTGTAATCCAATGGGGAGGCGTTTTTCTGTAAATCCTGTAGGTATGCTGATTGCTGGGAGTCCAGTCAGATTCGCGCTTACTGTGAAGACATCCCTCAGGTACATAGCGAGCGGGTTTTCGGAATGCTCACCTAACTGAAAAGCTGGAGTCGGGGTTGTCGGTAGTGCAATGACATGCACGTGAGGACCGCGTTCATTTCCGAAGACGAGATCGTAATCATGCCGAATGAGGTTTCGTACTTGTTGTGCTTTGAGATAATAAGCGTCGTAGTAGCCTGCACTTAGTGCGTAAGTTCCAAGCATGATACGACGTTTAACTTCCGGCCCGAATCCTAGCTTTCTGGTTCGGTTGTACATAAGGGATAGAGCAGACGAGTCACTTTCATCTGAGGTTTCATTGTGAGTGCTTCTGGCACCGAATCGGATGCCGTCGTACCTTGCCAAGTTTGAGCTCGCCTCAGCGGGTGCGACGAGATAGTAAGTTGGAACGGCGTGGGAGGCATGGGGCAATTCGATGTCAACTAAGGTTGCTCCTGCTTCACGAAACACCTCGAGAGCGCGATTAAACGCCCCGAGTATTTCCCCGTCCAAACCTGAGTCACCCGCGTCCACCATTTTTCGAGGTACACCGATTCTCAGATCTGCTACTGTGCCAGTTAGAGCCGAAGTATAGTCAGGGACCGGCTGGTCGGCTGATGTCGCATCAGCAGGGTCCAGACCAGAGATTACCGTGAGCACGAGTGCAGCGTCAGCAACCGTTAAAGTGAGTGGCCCGACTTGGTCTAGAGATGAAGCAAATGCGAGCAGGCCGTATCGTGAAACTCTCCCATACGTCGGCTTGAGTCCAACAACTCCACAGAACGCCGCGGGCTGGCGGATGGAACCTCCAGTATCTGTGCCAATGCTGACAGGTGCGAAGCGAGCTGCGACTGCCGCTGCAGCCCCACCACTCGAGCCGCCGGGGGTTCTAGTAGGGTCCCATGGGTTTTTTGACGGCCCGTAAGCGGAATGTTCGGTAGATGAGCCCATCGCAAACTCGTCGCAGTTGGTCTTACCAATTATAATTGCACCTGCCTGTTTCAACCGACTGACAACAGTCGCGTCGTAGGGTGGCCTAAAGCCAGACAGAATTCGTGACGCAGCTGTGGTTAAGTTACCGCGCGTGCACAGTACATCTTTAATAGTGACCGGCACGCCAAGAAGAGGCTGCCGCTGTGTTGTCGTTCGTCGGGCTTGATCTACTGCAGCGGCTTGAGCTAGAACCTCATCACGGAAGACGGCCGTCATGCTGTTCCACATCGCGTCGGTCTCCTGAATTCTGTCGAGATAGCTCTCGCAGACTTCCAGAGCGGATACATCGCCAGAATGGATGGCGTTACGAAGTGCGATCGCAGTCCAGGTGGAGCCAAGTGTTTCTTTTGGCATGACGTGCTAGTAGTTTTCTAATCGAGAACTAGAGGCACACGAAAAAAGCTACCGATTTCATTGTTTCGATCGGCCTTACCGTCGGGGGCGTTTGATAGCACGTCGTTTTTTGAAAGAGATGGCGCCAGAGAGTCTGATCTTACGCGATTCAAAGAAGTATGCAGTTGCCAGGTCGCGTCTATTTCCGAGGTATCAACCTTTTGGAGGCGTTCTGCGTAACCGAGGATTTCGGCCAATTGCTGGGTAAACAATTCTGCTTCATCGTCGGTCAGTTCGAGGTGTGCCAATGAAGCGATACGGTCAACATCAGCTCGGGTTAGACGATTAGCCATACACAGCACCCTATCACACGAACATAAGACTATTGGAGTTCACACGTACAGGCGGTATTTTCAAGGTTTATGCGCGTTCACAATAGGGGCTTCTACGGGCACCATATTTTCTGGGATTACGCTAAGCCAGTTGCGATACATTTTCGATTTATTGAGACATTTAGCTGTTTGACAGGCTTTTCAGTTCGCGCCGTGGTAGTCGAGTTCACCGGCTTGCACGCGCACCGGCAACCTATTCTCTAAGGGCGGGAGTGGGCATGTTGTGTGGGGGTTGAATGCACACGGAGGGTTGTAAGCTCGGTTAAAGTCAACTACCGTCCAGCCGTCGTCGTCGGGAGGGTCTGCGTAAAGGAACCGTGCCGCCGGGTATGTTTCGTTACCGCTAGTCAAATCTCGAAAAATAAACCAAAGCTGGTCACCCGCGTCAACGGCTGTCATCGTCAGCTGTTCGCCACCGATAGAGAAAGTTATCGAACCGCTACTCGGAAAGAGTTCGATGTCGCCGAGGATGTTTGGTAGTTCGAGTGTGTACGGTTCGTTATGGGGTTTGTAATGTCCCTTCACTTTGTAGGATTCGTCTATGGGAAACCATTGCAGTCCGGTAAATGTCTTTCGGAGTTCGCTGTCACGGTCCCGCATGCGAATGGCCAGACGGTTTCCACTGTAATGCGCGAACAGTCCCAGCGGGCCAATCTCGATAATCTTGAGATCTCGGTTCTCGTAGGGCCAGAGTTGTTCGTCAGTCAGATTCTGTCCGTTGATCATCAAACTTTGACTTGGGACACTCTGAACCGAGATGACACCGTCATGGAGTGTGAAGGTGCCTGCTCTTTCGGGTCCTGTTCGAAGTACGATGTCGTTGAGAGGAGAACTGCCAAAGGTGTTGCCTCCTTCCGACAAGAAAAATAAGCCAGCAACAGTGAGCCATCCGTCGTCGGCATTGAGTCGCGCTTCGCGGTCTGCGCGCCATGCCGACACCGTGGAAACATAGTCCTGTTCTTCGGCAGCTTCTGATATGCCAGACGCCAATAGTGCAGTAACGACAAATGTTGCGAAACCAGCAAAAGTACCAACTGCGGATCGTGCCATTTGCACGAGTCTAGCAGTCTCAGAAGGAACATGTACAGCAATCGCTACTCGTCTCGCAAACGTCTAAGCAGTGACAAATTCTTAAGATCTGATACATCGGCCTCTATGCCCGAACTACGACCGCCACCGGCCTTGGGTGTTTCTAGCACCATGGGGATGCTTTGAAAGCGTTCATCTCGAACAAGGCGTCGAAATGGCTCAGCGCCCAAGTGCCCCTGACCGATTTCTTCATGTCGGTCGACACGGCTACCGAGTGGTTTTTTTGAGTCGTTTAAATGAAAGACCTTAAGTTGATCGAGGCCGAGTAGTTCATCGAATTCCTCGAAAACTTTTGAGTAGCCGTTTTCAGAAATGATGTCGTAGCCGGCGGCGACTAAGTGGCATGTATCGAGGCATATCGCAACACGCGAAGTGTCATCAATCAGGTCAAGCATCGCTCGTAGTTGCTCAAAACGATGCCCAAGCATTGTGCCTTGGCCAGCCGTGTGCTCTAGTAGGAGGAGCGTCGACCCAGCCTCACGGGCCTGTACGGTGGCGATACCCTCAGCGATGCGTTTTATCCCATCACTTTCTGTACTCGTAGTGTATGCACCTGGATGAAGTACGACTCCCTCAAGGCCCAGCTGATTACCACGGGCTAGTTCATCTTCTAGCGCACCGACTGATTTGTCACGGAGCGCTTTATCAGGAGCGGCAAGATTAATAAGGTAGCTCGCATGTGATACGACCGGAAGATTTAGGTGAGTGACACGTTTTCGAAACTCAACGATATCCTTCTCTTCGAAGGCGCGGCCCTGCCATTGGTTCGAATTTTTTGTGAAGATTTGTAAGGCTTCGCAGCCAGTGGTTTCTGCGCGGTCGATGGCGCGCGTGATGCCGCCGGCGATAGACAAGTGTGCGCCGAGTCGTGGTCCGATCATGACCAGATATTTGAGCGAAAATAGCAAGTCGCTTGCGTCATGAGCCAGTAGTGAAGGAACATTAGCCTTTCATATATCCTAGCGATTCTTGAACTTATGAGTGCGAATTCTTTTAATACGAAGCAATCTTTGTCAATTGGCGTCGGTGGTGACGTCGAAATATTCAGTCTTACAAAGTTGGAAGAATCAGGTTATTCGGACGTGGGCCGGCTGCCGTATTCCCTGAAGATTCTGCTTGAAAACATGTTGCGCCGAGAAGATGGAAGTTCGGTTAACGCTGATGACATCGAGGCGTTAGCCCGTTGGAAACCCGGAGTGACTAAAGAGATTGCATTTATGCCGTCGAGAGTTCTTCTTCAGGATTTCACGGGGGTACCAGCTGTTGTGGATCTTGCGGCAATGCGTGATGGAGTTGTGCGGCTTGGTGGAGACGCGAGTTTGGTGAATCCATTGCAGCCTGCCGAATTGGTCATAGATCACTCGGTGCAAGTCGATCATTTTGGTGTTGCGAATGCTTTTGAGTTAAATGCGCAGCTTGAGTTTTCACGAAACCGAGAGCGGTATTCCTTTCTCAAGTGGGGACAAGAGGCATTTAATAATTTCCGAGTAGTGCCTCCTGATACCGGCATTGTTCACCAAATCAACATCGAATACTTGGCGCGTGTTGTCTGTCGGGATACGGTCGATGGTTCAGCTGTGGCCTATCCCGATACTTTGGTTGGTACCGATTCGCATACCACGATGGTGAATGGACTCGGGGTTGTTGGCTGGGGGGTAGGCGGCATTGAAGCAGAAGCAGCCATGCTGGGTCAGTCCATATCGATGCTTATACCGGAGGTAATAGGATTTCAGCTTTCTGGAAAACTTCCAGAGGGGACTACGGCGACAGACCTTGTGTTGACGATTACCGAACGTCTTCGGCAATACGGTGTGGTCGGAAAGTTTGTTGAGTTTTTCGGCGAGGGTTTGTCGTCATTGACATTGGCGGACCGGGCAACTCTGGGAAATATGTCTCCGGAATATGGTTCGACGGTTGCGGTCTGTCCGATCGATCAGATGACGCTTGATTACCTTCGTTTAACAGGGCGTAACGATTCACAGACACGCCTGGTTGAGACGTATGCAAAAGAGCAGGGGCTTTTTGGGTCTGGTGGAGATGAACCGCTCTATAGCGACATCATTGGTTTTGACCTGTCTACGATTGAGCCGAGCATCGCAGGACCAAAGCGTCCTCAGGATCGTGTGGCTCTTAACCAGGCTAAGAAAAGTTTCGGCAACGTTTTAAATGACTTGTCAGCAGGTCGTAGTGCAGTGGTTCTGAACAACGATACAGCGTCAGGTGATGACGACAAACTTGAAGATGGTGCTGTCGTTATTGCCGCGATCACAAGTTGTACGAATACGTCGAACCCGAGCGTAATGATTGCTGCGGGTCTCCTAGCGCAGAAGGCTGCAGCCCGTGGTTTAAAACCGAAGCCTTGGGTTAAAACCAGTTTGGCTCCAGGATCAATGGTAGTGACGGAGTACCTCACGGCGGCTGGTTTACTTGAACCGCTTGAGTCGCTCGGATTCGGACTTGTTGGCTATGGCTGTACGACTTGTATTGGTAACAGCGGACCGTTGCCGGAAAACGTGGCAGCGGAAATACAACGCCGGGACTTGGTTGTGACGTCTGTATTGAGTGGTAATCGGAATTTTGAAGGACGTGTTCAGTCCCTGGTACGCGCTAATTACTTGGCGTCCCCACCGTTGGTAGTTGCCTATGCAATTGCCGGTCGCATGACTACTGATTTAACGACAGAGCCGGTTGGTCAGGATACGGCTGGTCAAGACGTGTTCTTAAGAGAGATATGGCCGTCTTCGCGAGAGGTCCAGAAAGCCATGAGTGCGGCAGTTCGGACGGAACAGTTCATCGAAAAGTACGGTTGTGTTTTTGACGGAGACCAGCGTTGGCGAGACTTAGTTGCACCGACGGGTAAACAGTTTGTTTGGACTCGTGATTCAACATATGTCCAGCACCCACCATTTTTTGAAGGTATGGCATCAAAGCCCGCGCCTCCCACTGACATATCAGGTGCGCGGGTACTTGCCTTGCTTGGTGATAGCGTGACGACCGATCATATTTCACCAGCGGGCACGATACCCCCAGACGGACCCGCTGGACAGTATTTGGTTTCCAGAGGTGTAGACCCGAAAGACTTCAATTCTTTCGGTAGCCGTCGTGGCAATCATGAAGTGATGATGCGTGGTACTTTCGCCAATATTCGGCTGCGTAACCAACTTGCACCGGGAACAGAGGGAGGGTGGACTCAGCATCAGCCTTCCGGTGACCAGATGACAATCTATGATGCTGGTATGCGCTACAAGAAAGAAGGCACACCTTCGATCGTGCTTGCGGGTAAGGAATATGGCTCAGGTTCCTCCCGTGATTGGGCAGCGAAGGGGACCATGTTGCTCGGTGTGCGTGCGGTAATTGCCGAAAGTTTTGAACGCATTCATCGTAGTAATTTGGTGTTTATGGGCGTGCTTCCTCTCGTGTTTAAAGACGGTGTTACCGTGGCCACACTCGGCTTGACCGGGAAGGAATCGTTTTCCTTGACTGGGATTAGCGATAGTCTTTCACCGCGAGGCGATCTTCGCGTTGTGGCGATGCGAGAAGATAAAATGGTGACGGACTTTCTTGTAACTGTGCGCATTGATACTCCAGAGGAACTGAACTACTACCATCACGGTGGAATCTTGCCTTACGTTTTGCGGCAACTTGCTGCGGCGTAAGTGACAGGTCTGTTTTTAGAGGAGGTCGCTGATGAGCCTGAGTGCAACTACGCGCCGGTGGCTCGCCACGAGCGGCGTGGTTTGGATTATGAGCACACCGACGATAGCCCAGACAACGGATGATTCACCGGTGCAAGTTGAATGGAACCTTGCTGAAATTTACGACAACCTCGATATTTGGAAGCGAGAAAAAAATCAACTTGAACGGCGTGTGGCAGAGTTAGAATCTTTCAGGGGGCGTCTTGGAGAAAACGCGGAGACGCTTGCTGATGCACTTGATGCGATTAGTGAAACGGAAAAAGAGGTTGTCCGACTCTATGTCTACGCTTTTCTTGAGGCAGATGAAGACCGTCGACTTTCTGAGGCGCAGGAGCGACGTGGGGAAGCGGCATTACTGTTGGCGCAACTCGAACAAGTGGTTAGTTTTGTTTCCCCTGAGCTACTGAGTGTCGGATCTTCAACGATCGAACGCTATCTCAATACGGAGCCGCGCCTTTCAAAGCACGCCTTCAATGTGCGGAATACGTTACGACAGGAGCCGCACACACTATCGGACGAGGCTGAGTCTGTTATCGCCGGTACCAGTGCGATGCGGCAGGGTCCCGAGCGAATTTTTGCGATGTTGTCGAGTTCGGACATGCCGTTTTCAACGATTACGTTGTCGACCGGTGAGAATGTGCGTCTTGATCAGGCGGCATATGGAAAACATCGTGCCTCTCAAAACAGGCAGGACCGAAAACTAGTGTTCGACACCTATTGGCAAACATGGAACTCCTACGAATCGACACTCGGCCAAACATTGGACACTCATGTTAAGTCCCATGTATTTGAAGCGAAAGCGAGAAAATATAATTCTGCATTAGATGCCGCCCTTGCCGGACCCAATATCCCAACCGCGGTATACCGTAAGTTAATTGATGCAGCACATCGGCACCTACCGTCACTGCATCGCTATTTTCGTTTACGGCAGAGGATGCTCGGTCTTGAGGACCTGCACTACTACGACATCTATCCAACATTGGTTGCATCGAGTCGCTCCTTCGACCTTGATGAAGCGAAGGCTCTGTCGCTAGCGTCTGCGGCGCCGCTTGGTGATGATTACGTCTCTATGCTTCAGACAGGATTTTCTGGCAATTGGATGCATGTTTATCCGCAGCAGGGCAAGGCGCCTGGTGCATATATGTACGGCGCTATCTATGATGTCCATCCGTACCTTTTATTAAATTTTAACGGTGAATACGAGGATGTGTCGACGTTTGCGCACGAGTGGGGACATGCGATTCACACGATGTTATCGAAGCGGACCAACCCCTACGAAACCTCAAGCTACGCGACATTTACGGCTGAAATTGCGTCGACGACCAATGAAGTGCTCTTACAGGAGCACATGCTTGCACAGGACATCTCTGACAACGAGCGTCTGTTTTACCTTGGCACCGCACTTGAAGCGGTGCGTGGAACATTTTTTCGGCAAGTGATGTTTGGCGAATTTGAATTGAAGATTCATGAGCTCGTTGAGCAAGGTGAAGCACTTACCGGCGATAGGATGAGTGAGGTCTATGAGCAGTTGGTGCGGGAGTACCATGGTTCGGACAGTGGTGTGCTTACGTACGACCCTGCCTATGCCATTGAATGGGCCTTTATCCCACACTTTTACCGCAATTTTTATGTCTTTCAGTACGCGACCTCAATCGCTGGCGGCACGATGTTTGCTGAACGGTTTTTAACTGGAGACCAGCAAGCCCGTGATGACTACTTAGCCGTGCTGTCTTCGGGTGGATCACGTTATGCGTATGAGCTGCTTCAGGAATACGGTATCGACCTGGCCACGGATGCACCCTATGACGCACTCATATTGCGCATGGATCGTGTTATGGATGAGATTGAGGTGATTCTCGATCGCCAAGCCAATTAGCCTACCCTGCCGAAGCCGTTTCGGGTGATTGTGGTGCTTTTGTCAGAAGGAGGGTGACAAGCGAAGCGAGAGAGAGTGTGGCGGCACCGAAGAATGCCAACCGGTAATCACCGTACGTGTCAACCACGAAGCCCGCGAGACGCCCACCCAAAAGCCCGGCAATACCCCAGGCGAGGAAAAGTAGACCGTAGTTCACGCCAAGGTATTTTGTGCCGTAAAAGTCGGCTGAAGTGGCGGCAAAGACACTAAGGAGGGTGCCGTAGCAGTAAAAGACTATGAACACTCCGACCATAAATACGAGAACATCTGAACCTTGTAAGTACAGTAGTGGCATCGCAACCGCTGAGACACTTACCATTAGTCGGAGTACATTTAACCGCCCGATCTTGTCAGAAAGAGAGCCAGAGACGACTCTTCCCACTGTATTTCCGACTGCTCCGATACTGAGACCGTAAAAGGCAGCACTTGCGATGCCTGCTTCTTGAACACCCCATTGCGTTAAGATGCCGATTAGCCCCAGTCCGGCCATTGAGCCAAGGCAATAGGCGATAAAGAGGAGATAGAAAGAGCGGTCGCGTAGCATTTCACTCGTTGTAAAGTCGCGTACAGTTCGAGTCACGGCGGCTTTGAGTTGACTGGGATCCCAACCATTAGGTACGTAGTCGTCCGGAGCTGGCGTTAACAACCAAGCGCCCACCATCGCAACTGCAAAGAACACAACTCCATAGATGCGGAAAGTTGTCTCCCACCCATATGAAGGCAGCAATATTTCGGAAGCGATTGGTCCGAAGATACCGGAGCCCGCACCGTATCCACCGACGGCGATACCGAGGGCCAGTCCACGCTTATCAGGGAACCAGCGCGAGATGACTGGAATAGCAACGGAGTAGCCGAAACCGTTTCCCGCTCCGGCAAGGACTCCGTATGAAAGACACAACCACGAGAGCGACGTTGTGAAACTTGTGAGGAAATAACCAAGGCCAAAAAGAATGCCACCAATGGCTGCGATTGTCCGGAAGCCAAGGGTCGCGTGTAACCGTCCAGCGATGACGAACATGACGGCCATTGTGAACAGACCGATACTGTACGGATATGAGAGCTGCTGGCGAGTCCACTCGAATTCGGTTTCGAGTGGAATCACGTAGACACTCCACGAGTAAAACACGCCGAGAACGAGGTTTAAGAGCGTCCCGCCAACTAGTGGCCGCCAGCGGTTTGTATTGGTCTGTTTCGTCATTCACCCCACCTCTTCAAGGTTTTCATGGCCTAGCAATAAAATGACATTCTACTGCTGGAAAGCTTTCCTGCCGCCCTGTGTGTGTTTGTCACAATGTATAGAATAGGCCTGCCTTCAGGGCAGGAGTCTAAAGATATGTTGAAACTAAGGTTGTGTATAGCATTTGTGGTGACTGTAGTGTTGAGTGCGTCTGTTTTGCAGGGGCCTTTGCAGGCACAGTCTGGCCTCTCTGGCGTGTGGGAAATCAAGCTCGACACACAGACCGGTGAACAGGTTTGGACCGCAACTTTCGACGAGAGTGGTGGCGCGATCGCCGGAGAGATTGATATGAATGATGGCGAAGGGGTCCTGCCGCTTGAGGGGACTGTCGAAGGTAATATGATCAAGTGGGGGTTCGTTGTACCGGACCTCGATGGTGACATGCCGATCAACTTGTCCGGCGAAATTCAGGGCATAACGATAGATGGTGACGAAGGGAGCTTCGTCTGGTACGGGACCGGCGTATGGAGCGGGACCAAGCAATAATTGACTCGGCGGATTTTATCGCTTGGATTAGTATTATTTGTGTTGCCCTAGAAAAATTGAGCATTACGAACAGATGCAGGCGTTACAATAAGAGCGGATGAGTTGCTTTCGATCTGGAACGGTTACCGGTGTTATTGCATGGAAGCTGACGGCGGTGGTATTGCTACCGATCGTTCTGTCTGTTACTGCCGGGTGTCCTCTTGGCAGGCAAGCTGTGACCCACGAAGCGCATGCTGAGCAGCAGGTTCCTGTTGACACTAGTGCAACGTTGGCTCCTTGTGACTCCCTCGAAGATTCATTGCTAACGTTGTTGAGTTTGAGCGGGTTTTTGTCCGAGTCTGAGAGCTTACAGGCGAAGTTTGTTAGCTATGGGATGGTTACCGTTCATTCCCCCGTCGAGCTGAACGCCGACGCTGTACCGATGCTGAGACCTCCACGTGGTCGTGTGTAGCATTTTCAAATTTTCTTATTTCTTGTTGTAAAACCTCATTACTGGTCTGGGAGTTTGTATGACTTTGAAGGTTAATTGGTTGGTCGTTTTAGTAGCTGTTTTTTCGAGTTTTGGCAGCGTCTTCGTTTCGAGTATAGGTGCCGAACAAGACGAACTCGGCATACTCGACGGTACCGTGGTAGATGAATCGGGCGGTGTTCTACCTGGTGTCGCCGTCAGTGCACAGAATACGGCCACGGGTTTAACTCGCAGTGTGGTTAGCGGGGCAGATGGCTCTTACACGATGAGGCTTCCAACTGGTGGTTACGAAATCGAGGCTATGTTGCCTGGGTTTCAGACTGCTTCGGCAACTGTGACGATTTCGTCGTCGCCGGCATCGCGTGACTTCACTTTGGCGATCGGCTCTCTTGCTGAGACGGTAACAGTTACGAGAAGTGAGCAGGTGCTCGCATCGGTACCTAACGCTGTGGCACTTGTGCGGCCAAACCAAATTGATTTCGCGCAGCGGAAGGCGTCCATGGACGAGGCGCTTCGAGGTATCCCAGGGCTGTTTGTTCAGAATCGGCGAAATTATGGTTTGTCGGGCGGTGTTGGACTGAGCATTCGGTCTCCACAACCTAAGTTTGGGTTGCGTGGTCTGGCAATTATCCAGGACGGTATTCCTATTACTATGGCTGATGGAACAACTGAACCAGGCAATG
>Ga0310121_10003118_pt1 | contig 15272 bp, 9 predicted proteins | sample CB27_Tmax_986_MG_FD_203504 | JGI IMG/M metagenome (GOLD analysis project Ga0310121, IMG submission 203504) | Marine microbial communities from Western Arctic Ocean, Canada - CB27_Tmax_986 | ecosystem: Environmental > Aquatic > Marine > Oceanic | place: Canada: Western Arctic Ocean | collected...
CCAGGGCGTCCAGGGTCTCGGTCCACACGGCGTCCACGCTGCCTTGGGCCGCATACAAGGAAATGGTGACTTGGAAGTCGCCCTCCAACACGGCGCCGCCGTCGTCTTTGAGCAGGCCTTCCACCACCATGTGTCGGTCTTCGGCCAAGGCCGTTCCCGCCAAGAGCCACGTTGTCATCAGTAGTGCTGTGAGTGTGTTTTTCATGATTAGTTTCCTCCGCTCACGTCGTCGAGCAGCGCGCTGAAGAACACTTCAAAGAGATCCACAAAGAGGTCGCTTCCTGCCGTGGTGGGAGAGACCAAGAGTTCCAGGGAGCCGTTGGCGTCGCTGACGGTTGTGTGGGTGGACACGCAGGTCACCGTCGCGGTGCCCCCGCCCACGCACTCGCCGTTGGAGCAGAGCTTGCCCACCTCGCTGCAGGCTTGTCCGCCCAGGCAGGTTCCATCCAAACAACTCTCATTGACGGTGCACCCATCGCCGTCGTCGCAGGGGGCGCCCGGGTCAGCGGCAGGATTGCTGCATCCAGCGGCGTCGCACACATCGAGGGTGCAGGCGTCGCCGTCGCTGCACACGCTGTGGTCCGGCGTGTGGGTCACTTGGTCCGTGTCGTCATCGCACGCGTCCACGGTGCAGGCCACGGTGTCGTCGGTGGTCGGTGCGGTGCCGTCCTGACAACCCAGGTCGGCGTCGCAGGTTTCGGTGCCGTTGCAGAACAAGGTGTCGTCACACAGGCTGTCGCTGGCGGTGAACTGACAACCCGTGGCCGCGTCGCAGGTGTCGATCGTGCACTCCACGTCGTCGTCGCAGAGCACGTCGTCCGGGGTGGACGAACAGCCGGCGAGGGCATCGCATTGGTCCACGGTGCAGCTCTGGCCGTCTTCGCAATCCAGCGCGGTGCCGTTCACGCATCCTTGGGCCGGATCGCAGGTTTCGACGCCGTTGCAGACGTCGTTGTCGGTGCACACTACGGGGTCACTGCCCACGCAGAAGCCGCCGGCGTTGCAGGCGCTGGTGGCCGTGCACGCGTTGTTGTCGTTGCAATCAGCCGCCACCTGGACCGTGTTGATGCACCCCGATTGCTCGTTGCAGGAATCGACCGTGCAGGTGTTGTCATCGTTGCATTCGACCAGTCCGGTGCCCGTACACGTGCCTGTGGCGCACGCGTCGGTCGCTGTGCAGGCGTTGCCGTCATCGCACGCTGTCCCCGTGAGTTTATCGTTTACGCATCCGGTGTTCACATCGCAGCTGTCGGTGGTGCACACATTCTGGTCGTTGCAGCCGACGGTCTGGGTGTTGGCACACTGACCGCTGGCGTTGCAGGTCCCGGCGGTTGTGCATGCGTTGCCGTCGTCGCACGCGCTGCCCACGGTGGGCGTGTTGGCGCAGCCGCCTTGGCTGTTGCACGAATCGGTGGTGCATGAATTTTGATCGTCGCAGTTGGGTTGGCCGCTGCCCACGCAATTGCCCGCCGCGCAGAGGTCGGTGGCTGTGCACGCGTCGCCGTCGTCACAGGCCGTGTCGGAGAGCGCCGCGTGTTGGCAACCCGTGACGGCGTCACAACTGTCTGTGGTGCAGGCGTTGTTGTCATCGCAATCCACGATACTCGTGTTCGTGCATTGGCCTTGGGCGCTGCACGTACCGTCGGTGGTGCAGGCGTTGCCGTCGTTGCATGTGGCGCCCGCTGCGGACGAGTGCACGCAGCCTTCACCGGCCTTGCAGCTGTCGGTGGTGCACACGTTGTCGTCGTCGCAATCCACGGCTCCTTGGCCCTTGCAGAAGCCGCCTTCACAGCCGTCCCAGGGGGTACAGGGATCGTCGTCATCGCATTCCTTGAATCCGGCGACGGGGGTCTGGACGCAGCCGGTGGCCGAATCACAGGAGTCGTTCGTGCACAGGTTGTCGTCGTCACACACCACCACGTCGCCTTTGCAAATGCCTACTTGGCAGGTGTCGCCAGTGGCGCCGGTGCAGGCGTTGTTGTCGGTGCAAGCCGTACCATCGTCGGAGATGGTGAGCTCGCAGCCGCCCGTTTCGGGGTTGCAGCTGATGGACGCACAGGCGGGCGAGACGCCCTCGGGCAGCGTGCAGGTGACGATGGTCTCCGGATCCAGTTCGCAGGTGGAGGGGACGGTATCCATGTCACACACCAGGGTGCCGTTGCACAGATCGTCGTCTTCGTTGGCTATGCAGTCCGCGTCCACAGCGCATTCACAGCCCATGTCGGTTCCTTGGCACGAGCCGTCCACGCATTGGTCGGCTTCGGTGCAGTCGTTGCCGTCGCTGCAGACGCCGCCGGGCGTGTTCTCGGTGACGCAGCCGGTGGCCGCGTCGCACGAGTCCAGCGTACAGGGGTTGCCGTCGTCGCAGGTGATGAACGATCCGCTACAGCCGCCCGCCACGCAGGTGTCTTGGGCTGTGCAGGCGTTGCTGTCGTCGCAGGGTCCGCTGCTCGCCGTGATCTCGCAACCACCGTTGGGATCGCAGGTGTCGAGGGTGCAGGGGTTTCCGTCGTTGCAGTCGAGCATGGTACCGGAGAGGCAGGCGCCGCCGGCGCAACTGTCACCCACGGTGCAGAAGTTCCCATCCGTACAGAGCACGGTGTTGGGCACGTGTTTGCAGCCCACCAACTGGTCGCAGCTGTCGTCGGTGCACGTGTTGTTGTCGTCGCAGGACAAGAAGGCACCGTTGCATTGGCCCAGCACGCACTTGTCGTCGATGGTGCACGGGTTGCTGTCGTTGCACGGCGCGTCGTTGAAGGGGTTCGAGCACCCTTGCACCGGATCACAGATGTCGTCGGTGCAGTAGTCGCTATCTTCGCAGCTCTTCTCATCCACTGCCGTGTTGCAGTTGTTGTCCAACCCGTCGCAGATTTCGGGGGCATTGGGATAGACATTCTTGAGTTTGGGTTCGCAGTCCAAGCTGTCCGGGGACAGGTCGTTGTCGTCGTCGGGATCGCAAGCGTCGCCTTGCCCATCCAAGTCCGTGTCCAACTGGTCGGTGTTGGCCGCCAAGGGGCAATTGTCCATCTCGTCTTCCCAGTTGTCGTTGTCGTCGTCGGGATCCACGCAGTTGGCCAGGCCGTCTTCGTCCAGATCCGGGTAGCCTTTGTCGGTTTCGCCGTCACAGTCGTTGTCCAACCCGTCGCATACGTCGCTGGACGGCGGCGTTCCCTGACAGATCTCGGCGGCACCCACACAGGTGCTGGTCCCCGGGCAGGATCCGTATTGATTGGTGATGGTGCATTCGCCGCCGGCCAATTCGTCGACTTCGCCATTGCAGTCATTGTCCAACCCGTCGCAGATTTCGGCTTGGGGCGCGGTCGCATCGCAGGCGGTCAAACCGTCTTCCGCACAGAATCGACTTCCGGGACAGGTGCCCACGGCGTTGGTGACCTGGCAGCTGGTCTGGGCTTCCAGTTGGATGTGCAACGGTTGGCACGAGCACTCGCCGCTCGTGGCCACGCACTGGTCCTCCTGGCATTGGTAGCCTTCTGGACACTGGCTTTCGGTGCAGTCGATGCCGCAGAAACTGCCCGCATCGCCATAGTCCACGCATTTGTCCAGTCCTTCAAACCCCAGGGCGGCGCAGTCGTTGTTGGATTCACAGGGCTGACACAGATACACGCTGCGTTCCACGCACAGAAACTGTACATCGGCACCCGCACCCGGCAACGCAACGGGTAGGCACTCCCAGCCTTCGGGACAACTCTCGATGCAGTAGTCCGCACAGACCTTTCCTTGGCTCGAAAGGAGACAATAGCCCGACACGCATTCCTCCGAGTCGGTGCAGGCGCACCCACCTTCTTTGAATTCGCCCTCACAGTCGGGGGGTGGTTTTACGTCCGGCTCCACATCCGGTGGTGGTTTTACGTCCGGCTCCACATCGATGACTTCCGTTTCTACATCGGGTGGAGGAATCACTTCCTCTGGAGGAATGATGTCAGGGATGTCCTCTGAGACGTCGGGAACCCCATCATCCGTGAGTGGTTGACCCGGTGGTGCCGCCGGCTCGCCGCAGCCGACAACAGTCCACAATAAGATCAGCGCTGCCGCGCCGCCGATTCCAATTCGTTTCATGATGGGATCCATTATGCAGGGAGCGGGAATCCAAATTCAAGGGGGCCGCACAATATTTATAGGCTGCGTGCTTGAGGGCTCTCAGCAGGGGGGACAGAAGAAGCTCTTTCGTCGTCGTCGATTCAGGCACACGATGGCGAGTATGGCGAGCCAGGGAAGCACCGAGGGCATGGTCCCGTGCGCCGTTCGACATCCGCCGCCGGAGCTGCCGCCGCTGCCGGCGTCCGCGGTGGGTGCGGGGTCCGGGTTCAGCCCGGGGTCCGGTTCGGGGTCCGGGTTCAGTTCCGGGTCCGGGTTCAGTTCCGGGTCCGGGCCGGGATCCGCCAGCGGTTCGGTGGTGCCCACGGTGATGCGCAACACGACCCGGCCGTCGTCTGTGTCGTCTACGATGGCTTCGATGCCCGCCGGCAGCTCGTTGGTGGCCCCCTGATGATCGATGGAGTCGGCCACAATGAGATCCCGGGTGTGGATCGGTCCCTTGGTGATGGCTTCACTCAGGGTGATCGCGAGGGTGCCATCGAGGGCGACGGCACCTTGGACGTCCAGGGCGGGGGCCGAATCGGTCGGCGTGAGCACCGCGAGCGCAAAGCGAAGGGTGGCTCCCCATCCCAACGTGTAGTCGCCCATTTGCTGCACCTTGGGTCGGTCATCGCTGATCCACCACGTGCCACCATGTTGGGTCCACGAGAAGTCCACCTGGGTTACACGGAGCGATCCGCCGGTCATGTGGAAGCCCCCGTCTCCGGTGCCCGCCGCGAGGCTTTGGATGTCCAGCGCGCCGCCGATGAGCTCGTATCGTCCCGTGCTTTCATCGGTCTTGGCGAGGGTCAGGCTCTCGGTGACGAATTCTCCCCCCAACTGCTGGAAAAGACCGTGGCCGGTGACACCCACGGTGGTGGGGCCGTTGACGATGAGACCGCCGCCTTTGGCGATGACCACCCGACCGGAACCCCGGTCGTTCTCTTGGCCATGCACCAAGCCAATGTCCAGGGCGGTGATCGCCGACTCCGGGGCCTCGATCAGCGCTGTTGGGCGCTCCAGGGAGCTGGATATTTCCACATCGTCGATGGTGCTGGGCGGCGCCGCTGTGCTCCAGGGCAGCAACCATGGGTAGGCGTTCGTCGGGCCCGAAGGCAGCTCCATCGGGACGAAGGGGGGATCCAAAACCACCGCGCGGGTCGCGTCGCGCAGGGTGTTTCGGTCGTCCGTGCTCACGTCGCCCGAGGTGGGCCAATCGGCCAAGGCGGGATCCCGACCGGTGATGGTCGCGTAGATCACCATGCCGGTGAGGGTGCTTCCCAGTTGGCTGGGGTGCGATCCGTCGTTGGTGTAGAGCCGGGCAAACAAGCTGTCGGCCGCTTGAGGATCCTCACCATGGTCCACAATTTGATCGTAAATGCGTTCGAACGCGCGTCCGACCGGCGCCACATAGAGGGTGCGCTCGGCGGTGGACGATTGGATGGCGTATTGTTCGTAGCCTTTGGTGAGCAACGCCTGCATGGCCTTGTACGTGGGAAAGAGGCCTTCATAGTTGCTGTCACCGTTTCGTCGTCCCCACGTCATCATCAGCACCGTGTGGGCACCGAGGGCGGCGATGCGCGCGTCCAGGGATTGGACGCCGCTCAGGCTCTGATTCCATTGGAGTGGGTCCGCATTGATGAAGCCGGGGATCTGACTTTGTTCTTGCAACACAACCGCATGCCAGGCATTGCCCGCGGCCAAGAGCTCACCGAGCTTGTTGCTGGTGGAACCTGCGTCGGCGGCGTGTTGCTGGAGTTTGTAGCCGCCCTTGGTGACCGCGTTGGTGGTGACGGACGCGTACCCCGGGACCCCCGCCGAGGCGATGTCTTTGTACAAGGTGTGCAACCCATTGGCCGAGGTGTAACTGTTTCCCACAAAGAGGCCCTTGTGTTCCACGATTCCAGCGTGGGCGATGCCCACCAGAGCCAGGGTCAGGACCGCCCAAGTGAGGGCGAACGTGAGGTGTGTTGGCGACCGGTCGGGTCGAGTGAGGGGCGATGTTCTCATCGGCTTTAAAGGGTACGCGCTGTAGCGAAGCGCTGCAATGAGATTCAGGCATTGGTGCTGGTAACTTACACGGCTTACGCTTACTATACCCCCATGACTCTTTGGTCGCGGTGGTTTGTGGGATGCGTAGCCGTGCTCGTTTTTGCGGCGTGCACCGGGGACACGACCACCGACGACGCGGTCGACAGTGCCCAGCCGATTGTCGACAATGGCACCGAGACCATCGACACCCCGGTTGTTTCCGATATGGACCCGGACAGCGTTCAGCCGGCGGACCTTTCGCCGCCCAGCACGGATGCGGCGGTCGATGTCAGCGATCCGCCCGCCGATCCCAAGGCGGATGACGACGGCGACGGATTGACCAACGAGGAAGAGGCGCAGATCGGGACGAATCCACAGGCCGTGGACACGGACGGCGACACCTACTCGGACTTCGACGAGGTGTTCGAGGGGAAGGATCCGCTGGATCCGAACAGTCGGATCTACATCGGTTACTGGCCCTACAACCCCAACAAGGACGCCATCGTGGATCCAGGTTGGGACAGTGAGCCCGCCGATGGCACGGTCATTCCCCAGTACAAGGCCAAGGATCAGTACGGTGATTGGGTGGATCTCTACGATTTTGCCGCTGGAGGCATCCCCATCGTCCTGGATGTGGCCACCTGGTTTTGTGAGCCGTGCAAGGCGTTGGCCCATTATTTTGCCACCGGTGATACGACCTGGCTCGACACCTATCCCTGGTGGCAAGCCAAGTACAAGCCGGTCAAGGATCTGATCGATTCCGGCCAGCTGATCTGGATCACCGTGCTCTACACCAAAGGCAATGTTCCGGTGGGTGAGGAAGAGGTGGCGCTGTGGGATGAGACCTTTCCACACGAAAAGATCCCGGTGCTCGCGGACACGGACTTGACCCTTCAGGAGTTCCTGAAGGTTGTGTCTATGCCGCACCTCGATTTATTGGATCCCAATATGGTGTTTTTAATTTACGAGGTGAAAGGGCCGACGTCGGTCATGAAAGAGTTGAGCACGTGGGCCGTGGACGAGATCCCGTCGAACTGACTGGTCACTGCGGGCGCATCCCAGTACACTAGGGCATTGTGAAGAAGCCAGTACCCCATTGTCAGCGTTGGATGACCCTCGGTTTGAGCACAGCCATATTCTTCGTTGGAATGGCGTGCGGCGACACGCCCGATCCTCCAGGCGCCATGGACGGTGAGATCCAACTCATCGATTTGCCCGAGACGGCGGTTGAGGAGACGGAGGTGTCTGAGACGGTGGTTCCCGAGACGGAGCCTTCCGAGACAGAGCCTCCCGAGACAGAGCCTTCGGAGACGGAGCCTTCCGACACGGACATCGTGGAAGAAACCCAGATCGTAGACATCCCGGATGTCCCCACCGACCCCGATGTACCGCCCGATCCCGACGTGATCGATGTCATCGATGCGACCCCGCCCAACGCGGACGTCATCATTGAACATTATTTTCCGAACGTGGAGCTCGGTCCAGACGGCGCCCCGGTGTTCCAGACCACAATCATCGATTTGCCGGATTCGTTTGTGACGGTGGAGGCCCAAATCAAGATCCGGGGCGACTTGGACAATTTCCCCATGGCGTTCATGACCTTCATGGTGGAAACCGACAGCCAGCTAAAACAGTGTGGAAACGTCTCGGGTCTGCCCCAAAAACCCAACAACATTTTGGATGACACCTATCGAATTGCCTGGCCACAGCCGGTCAACATCGACAAGGACTCGGTGTTTTTCCCGCCATCGGCCCCCTTCGACTTTCAAGAACTCCCCTGCGCCGACTTGTTCCAAGGCAAGAAGAGCATCACCATCGGTATGCTCGGGATTGGTATTCATGCGCCGGGATCCGGTGGCAATCAGGGCCCCAACGCCTGTGGCGGTGCGGGCTGTCCCAACGACGCCATCGTGACGCTCGTGTTCAAGCAAGAGGCGACCATTGTCGAGGATGTGGGCACCTTCCCCGACACGCTGCCCGACACGGAACCGCCCCCACCGCCGCCCCCACCCACCGGGGAAGGCACGTGCGGTCAACCCACACCCTTCGATTTGTCCCTGAGCGATCCGGTGGTCTCCATCGGCCAACCGGGGAGCGTGCTGCACATAGTCCCCTGGCCCCCCATCTATTCCGTGTGCGCGACGAGCAAACCGCCCAACGCGTTGGAGTATTTTTATCAGATAAATCTCACGGATTATGGGTTCTTGACGGTCAGTATGCAGACCGATCCTCCGCCCTGGCCGGTCAATCAGTACTTCTTGGATCTGCAGCTGAACTGCGACGTGGGGCTACAATGTGGCAAGAGCTCCCAAGATCTCAAAGGAGTGGCGTCGCCCGGCAACTATCTGGTGGGGATCACGTTGGCACCGCCCTTTGAGGTGTATCCACCCAACGAGACGGACTGGATGTTCAATCTGCAAGCCGAGTTGACGCCCCTCGATTGGGGCTTTTCGGAAGAGATTGTATCGGGCGACGAACTGCAGGTGGCGTTCAACAACACGCCCATGGCGACTCGGGACGGCGCTGGAGACTTGCACGCGGTGTGGGCCCTGGGTGGGATCGTCCAGCACGGCACCAAAGGGGCGCTGAGCGCCAACTGGACGATTCAGAGCCTGCCTTCGCTCATGGGCGGTGCGGCCGTGAAACCCACCCTGGTGGATACCAACGGCACAACCTTGGTTGCAGCGTACATGGAAAAATCAGCGGCCAATCCGCTCACAGCCGTGATCCTTCAGTCGCTCGATGCGGGCGTCACGTGGTCCGCACCCCTGCAGCTTTCGGCAGCGGATGCGGGCGTCGAAACACTCAGCCTCTATGGCTATTCGTTTCCGGACGGCACCCCGGGTGGGGTGGTGGCGTGGCACGATCCCGGCACGGGCGACGCGGTGGTCTCGACCTGGCAGGGCGGACCGTGGGATGCCACGGGTTGGAGCGCCCCGGTGGCGGTCGACACGGGCCCCGCCACCTCCCGCGATGTCTCCGTGGGGGGGCGGGGTGAATTGGTGTTGGTCGTCTGGGAGGACGACCGCGCGGCGTATAAGCAGATCTTCCGCACCGTTTCGTTGGCGGGCGGACAGGTGTGGGGACCGGATGACGCCATCGCTGTCTACCAAGCGGGCGCCAAGGCCAGCGCCGGTGGGGATCCGAGCGTGGCCATCGCCGCCAATGGCGAAGTCTTCATTGCTTACCAGCATCAAAAGAAGGCCTATCTGGTTCGATCCGTCGACCAAGGGGAGACCTTCAAGAAGCAGCTAAACTTGGGCTACGGCCTTTTCCCGCGCGTGGCCGTCAACAATGCCGCCGAGGGGATCGTCACGTGGGAATATTTCACAGGAGACATGTTGGACGACTCGCAAAAGACGGTAGGCACCGCCTTTTCCTTCGACAGTTTCGCCGACGCCTTTGGTCCCCATTTCATGAAGGATTCAGCCAGCGCAACCGGACGGATCATGGCGTCCAGTACGGTGTCCGACGCGTGGACCGATGTGTTCTGGATCGATGTCACGGGTCCTGAACGAGCGCTTGTTCACCGCGCCATGAAGGTGCCATAGGCCCGAGCGAACCCCACCATGGCCCGTCGTATTCTCCATGTTCTGTCCCAACGTCCCTCGCTGACGGGCAGCGGTGTGACTTTGGAGGTGCTCGTACGCCACGCCACGGCCCAGGGTTGGTCGCAGCGTGCGGTGATCGGGGTGCCTTCCTCGGACCCCATCCCTTCGGTTGGGGATTTGCCGGCTGACCACATTGTCCCGCTTCGCTTTGAAACCGACGCGCTGCCTTTTCCCGTCCCGGGCATGAGCGATGTGATGCCCTACAAGAGCACGGTGTTCTCCACCATGGATCCGGCCATGCTCGCGACCTATCAACGAGCGTGGAAGAACCACATTCGGTCGGTGGTGCAGGCGTTTCAACCGGATCTCATCCACTGCCATCACCTGTGGATTGTGGGATCCCTGGTCAAAGACTGTGCATCGGGTGTCCCCGTGGTGAGTCATTGCCATGCCACGGGTCTTCGCCAGATGCGACTCTGTCCGGCGTTGGCCGACGACGTGCAGGCCGGTTGCGCACGCAACGACGCATTTGTCGTGCTGCACCACGGCCACGCGCAGGAGGCGGCGAAAATGCTCGACGTTTCTTCCCAGAAGATCCACGAGGTGGGGGCCGGTTATCGAGAAGATCTCTTTCACACACGGGGTCGTTCGCCGGAGTCGGGACCGACGCTCGTGTACGCGGGCAAATACAGCCACGCCAAGGGGTTGCCCGAGCTCTTGGACGCTGTGGAGCAGCTCAAAGACGAGCACGCGGGACTGCGCCTGCATGTGGCGGGGGGTGGCGACAGCCCGGAAGCCAACGCCTTGCGGGACCGTATGACGGCCATGGCGCCCACGGTGATCATGCACGGTCAATTGGATCAGAGCGCGTTGGCGGGCCTGATGCGCCAAAGCGCGGTGTTTGTCTTGCCCTCCTTTTATGAGGGGTTGCCCTTGGTGCTGGTGGAGGCCTTGGCCTGTGGGTGCCGGCTGGTGTGCACGGATTTGGAGGGTGTGCGCCGAGAGATCGCCCCGCATCTGGGCGACGCGTTGACCTTGGTGCCCATGCCCCGCTTGCGCACGGTGGACGAGCCGGAAGCCGACGACATTCCCGCCTTTGTGGATGCGCTGACCACATCCATCGACCGCGCCCTGGCGCAACCCGCGCTGGGCGATCCGACCCAAACCATGCCCGAGGCGCTCGCGCATTTTCGGTGGAGTGTGGTGTGTGAACGGATAGAAGCGGTGTGGACTCGGCTTCTGCAGACGCCCGCTTGAGCGTGGAGAGGTGAACGGAGACGGGCCGAGCGAACCCGGCCCGCATCGTTGCGCTATGTCCGGTCCGGCGGCGGCGTGTCCTCCGGCGGCGGTCCGGTGACCGTTGTACCGAAAAGCCCCGGGCACTTGTCCGCGAGCACCTGACACTCCGGCGTATTGTCCGGTTCCACATAGGGTCCGAGGGTCGCCGCGAGCGATTCCATGTCGTTCAGATCATCACACGTCACACCCTTCACATCGCTCCAGGCCGCTTCCAGCGTATCGCCGCCGGTCTCTGTGCAGGCACTGTATTCCACGTCGGTTGCTGTACAGCCGTCCAAGCCCTTCTCTGCTTGGAGGTTGCAGGGAATGCCTGCCTCGGTGAAAGACGCCGGCGCTTCGGTGTCACAATCGGTCACCGCATCCTGACACCCAGCGACTATCTCCTCGGTGGTTGGCGCCTCTGCGCCCTCCGGAACCGGTGCCGCCGCAGTGACAAGGCCCACGACAACCCCCACGACAGTACAAGTCTCTGTCGGTGTGTTGATCGCATCCAGGCGCGCTGTCGACTCGTCGCAAAGCGCCTGAATCCCGGTCTCATCCAGGTCCGCCAACGCCGTCGGTTCAACGGGCCCGGGGTCGTCGCCGTTATCATCGCCACAGCCCATCAGCAAGAGGCTGCACGCGGTCAACGCGACAAAGCAGCCGCGCAATAGTGTTCGAAAATCGTTCATTGTTTGCTCTCCAAGGATGCCTTTAAGCAAGCACAGTTGTGATTCGGTTCGATGGAAAGTAGCACCCGACAAGGGCGGTGTAAATTATGTCCACGAATTGTCCACACCCCGAGAAATAGGGAGGAAGCCCAGTCAATCTCCCTGTGCGTTATTTTCGCGCGGGAGCGGATGGAAAAGGTAATGGACTCGGCTTATTCGCTCTTGCGTTTAAGAGTGGATGTGAAGGCCGGCATTTCGGTGCCATCCTTGTGGACCATCGTGTATTTCACGAGCCCCTCAACCGCCGAGGAATAGGTTCGCACCATTCGAAGCTTCATGGGTTTGCCATTGGGGTCGAGCCCTACCTCCACTTCATCCAGTGTGTTCGTCGACGGGTCGAAGTGTCCGGTCGATTGCAGCGGTCCGTATGTGTTGTCCGACGTCATCCAGTAGCCCGAGACGACACCCGTCTCTGGGGCCCAGGAGCGAACAGCGAATCCGGTGAATTTTCTGTTGTCGGTCCGATAGGTGCAGGCCAGGGTTGCGGAGCTACCGAGCCACTCGCATTGGTCTTCGCCCGTCGAGATGATGTCGTCTTTGTCGGGCCGGTGAATGGTGGTGGATACGGACCAGGTCCCCACCAGCCGGTTCAGTGGATTCGCCGGATCGACGGATGGTGGCGTGGATTTCGAACAGGCCACAACCACGACAACAATCAGGAGACAGCACATGCTTCGAATGATTTTCATGGCCGCTAGTTTGGTCGTTTGGGGAAGGATGTCAATTGGAGAGGAAGTGATGAGGTTGCTCACGGGCTCCGCTGCAGGCGGGGAGCTTTCGCGGCGATCATGGGTGCAATACCTACGATTCGGCGCCCGTGAGCGACCCACCATAGATTCAGTTGTTCGTACCGGCCGATTCGATCGGACAAAATCAAAAAAAATGTTCGACACCCATGCGAAGGCCCCCTTCTTTCCGGTATGCTCTGATCACAGAACGAGGTTTTGAGCAAACGAGGTGAGCGATGAGACGATTTCTTTCCATGGTGTTGGGTGTGGCCGTGTTCGGTGTGGCGAGCTGGGCGTGGGCGATGCCGGCCCCCAAGAGCGAGGAAGAGTTGGACGCGTTGGCGGACATCATCGTGGACGCCGAAGTCGTGTCGGTGGAATGTGTGGGCGTGCTGGAGGTGCCGGGCGAGCTCAAGCAGGCCAAGTTCCGATCCACTCATCAAGTCTTGGCGTCGCACTATGGCGACGCACCCGACACGTTCCACATCGACTTCTTTGTGGATCTGATGGAGGTCCCGATCGCCGGTTGCTCTTGGCGTGAGCCCCCGCACTGGGTGGGCGAAGAGTCCAAGTTGTGGCTCCATGAGGCCAGTGAGGCGGGTGAGGTGTATGCCCTGTTTGACTGGAGCGGTATTCAGTATCTCGACGACAGCGCGCCCGTGGCCCCGACCGATGAGGAAATGGCCAGCTGCACGGCGACGCCCGATCCCGATCCCGTCATCGACCCGGATCCCGTCATCGACCCGGATCCCCTGGCTGAAACCGATGATGGGGAGGCCGGCTGTGCCATCGCGACCAGCGCTTCCACCGGCAGCGCGCTGCTCATGGTGTTGGCGCTGATGGGTCTGCTGGCCGGCCGCGTCCGACGGTCAGGCTGTCGGCTCTGAAACAAGCGTGCTGTGTGTTCAGGTGTCGCCGCCATTTCTCACCCATGGCACCCTCCCGGCCGCCTCAGGACGGCAACGAGTCTACATAAAGTGTTTTGCGGCTCTTCATGACCTGCGTTTCGCGCAGGATGCAACCCGGCACCACACGGTGGCGCCGGAAGAGCAACATGGGTGAGAAATGGCGGCTAGATAGGCCGCAGGTTTGGTCTCCTACCCTCCTGGAATGATCACCACCGAGTATTGAGTGGCGTCGGTGCACCACGCATAGGCAGCCACATCGAGGCAATCGCACGTGGCCGGCTGGCCCGCCGCACACCCGGCTGGGAGGGCCTCACAGCTGGCGAAGTACTGGGGTCCCGGCACGTCGTTGATGGAGATTTCGCAGTACGAGGTGGTCGGGTCGCAAGACTGATTTCCGCATCGATAGGTGGTTTCACTGCCCACGCTGCAGCCTCCGTACTTGAGAAAATCCGTGCCGGCCGCGTTGGCGGAGCAGGTACTGACATACGACTGGCCATCGCAGCCGCAAGCACCCACGCCCCCCGGATCCGGACAACTGGGTTTCGCTGTGCACGTTCCCGTCGTCGTGAACGCACCACAATCACCGCTGAAGAAATTGCAGAATTGGTCTGCCGCGCAGTCGCCGTCCCCGGCGCACGATAGCGCGGTACATCCTTCATCGATGACGCCGTCGCAGTCATTGTCCAGCCCGTCGCAGATCTCGATGGTGCCGGGCCCGCTAACCTCGGAACAAGTGGTGGTACCGTCGGCGACGCATTGGATGGTGCCGCCTTTGCATAAATCGTCGTCCGGGCCGTCACAGGCTTGGCCAAGGGTGGGGAAGTTTTCGTCAATAACCCCATCACAGTCGTTGTCCAGCCCGTCGCAGATCTCGATGGTGCCGGGCCCGCCAACCTCGGAACAATTGGTGGTACCGTCGGCGCCACATTGGATGGTGCCGTCTGTACATTCATCGCCGTCCGGGCCGTCACAAGCTTGGCCAAGGGTGGGGAAGTTTTCGTCAATAGCGTCGTCGCAATCATTGTCCACCGAGTCGCACTTCTCTACCGCGCCGGGGTAGGTGCTGGCGTCGTCGTCGTCGCAGTCGCCCTCGGCTATGGTGACACCGTCTTTGTCGTTGTCGGCGGTGGCACAGTTGGGAACGGGCGTGTGGATACACCCGATGTCCAGGTTGCACGTGTCGGTGGTGCAGGGATCGTTGTCGTCGCAATTGACCTCCGCGCACTCATCGTCTCCATCGGGCACACACACAAAGGCTATATCGCCACCGTTGGCGAGTTCTACGGCCTTGCAGCTGTATCCTTCGGGGCAAAAGTCCACACAGAAGACCGTACACAGTTTTTCCCCGGCGGCGGTTTCGAGGCACAAGCCCCCAGAATCGTCCCCTGGATCGTTGCAATCCGCGTCGCTTTCACACGGCTGTTCAAAAAAGTCGGGCGGCTCGTTGCCACAGTCGGGAATGGGCTTGTGCACGCAAAAGTCGGGCGGTTCGCAGGTGTCTTCGGTACACGGATCGCCGTCGTCGCAGTCGATGTTTTCGCTGCACCCACCGCAGTCGGGAATGGGCGTGTGCAGGCAACCGATGGCCGGATCGCATGTGTCTTCGGTGCACGCGTCATTGTCGTCGCAGTCGTCGTTGGACGAGCAGCCTGTTGTACAGTCCACACCGCATTGGTTGTCGCTACACACCAGCGTCCCCTCGCACAGGATGCCGTCGTAGTCGTTGCCAGCCGCCTTGCAGTCGGCCACTTCGTTGCAGCTGCCGTCGTCGGCGCAGGCTCCGGCGCCATTGCAATATTGGTTGTCGTCGCAGTCGTCGTTGGACAAGCAGTCCGGTTCTGTGCAACCCAGGTTTTCGACCGTGCAGACGCACTGCCCATCGGCATTGCAGAACGACGCTTGGCAGTCCGCATTGGGAATGTCGCATTCGTCGCCGCAGCTTTTGCCATC
>Ga0310121_10003119_pt1 | contig 15269 bp, 12 predicted proteins | sample CB27_Tmax_986_MG_FD_203504 | JGI IMG/M metagenome (GOLD analysis project Ga0310121, IMG submission 203504) | Marine microbial communities from Western Arctic Ocean, Canada - CB27_Tmax_986 | ecosystem: Environmental > Aquatic > Marine > Oceanic | place: Canada: Western Arctic Ocean | collected...
GTTTTGTTTGTAGGCTCGCAAACGCCCGAGCGATCTCGAGGACAATCGATGTCCCCGAAGCATTGTCGTGAGCACCATTGTAGATGGCATCCCCGTCTACCTCGACCCCGATCCCAAAGTGGTCAACATGGGCTACATACACCACGTGCTCGTCGCGGAGTACAGGGTCGCTTCCCTCAAGGCGTGCTATAACGTTCCAGCTGTCGACCCTGCGGTGACTACTTGTTGTGCTGATCGACACCCGTGTCGCTAGATCAAATGCCTGTGGTGTGCTTTCCGCTGCTGCGCTGAAAGCTGCTTCAATGGGCTGTGGTGCTCCCGCAAAAAGCGTGCGGGCTGCAGGGTGGTTGAGGGAGGCCGAGCCCAGGATCGCCAGATTGCCTCGGTTCGGATTTCCGTCATCGTCCAGCCATGCAAAGCTCCCGCGTTTGGAGCGCGCTAGATTGACCTCCCATCGGAATCTCGGATCCCCCGGGTAGGTGAAACTGAGAATGCCCACAGCGCCACGAGCTATGGCCTCACTCTGCTTCGTTGCCCCCGACGAGTAGTATGCACGCTCATTACTGGGGAATGCTGGAGGCGCCCCAGTCAGATACGCCACAATTTTCCCTTCAACATCGATGTTGGCGTAGTCATCGTAGCCAAGCCCTGGAGCACTGACTCCATACCCTACAAAAGCAACAGCGGCTTCGGAGACGCTCACGGTCTCCCGAAGAGGATCAGGACTCAAGTAGAAATCCACGCCGTATTCAAGTTCCTCAACACCGGAAGGCGAGGAGATCCGCATGCCACTCCCTTCTTCGATCACAAGACTCTCACGAAGTGGGACAGGCTGTTGATACGTCCCATCGATACCCGCTGGATCTAACCCAAGGGCACTGAGGGATGTCTCCACATACTGGGCAGCTCCGCTGAAACCACGGGTTCCTGGAGCTCTCCCCTCAAGAGAATCATCCGCGAGCACGCGAATATGATGATCAATAGCCTCAGGCCGAATCTCGCCCAGAGCCGCCTCGACACTAGGCGTGTCGAGCGCTACAGCTTCCGACTCTTCTTGGCTTCCACAACCAGCAAGGAGGAGGAAAACCGGGAGCTGCCACGCTATGGGAATGAATCGGTTCATGAAGATTGCTCCTCCTCTAAGAAAGATGCCGGATGATTTTTTGAAATCATTCGTTCTTCGTTCTCTGGCCAGACTGGGAACGTTGGTAAATGAGCGTGAAACAACCCCTCAAGATCATTAGGACTCCCACACAGCCCCATACCTGCCCCGAAACTCCTTTCGGATCAGTAGCAAAACCCCAGGCTGTGGTTTCAGCAACCAGAAGACTTCCTAGACATATCAGGATGTAACCCGATCTGGTGGTCCCCTCATACCAAATTCTCTTCACTTCTCAGCAGGGGTCGTAGGTGGTCGTCTCACCCCATTCCAACCACTCACCACATTTCTCGTTGTCCTTGTAGGTCCCCTGATCCCTTACCTCACCGTTCTCGTGGTAACTCTCAAATAGTCCTTCCTGAACCCCATCCTTGTAAGTCGTCTTCTCCCACAACCGACCGTTGTCGAGGTATATCTCAACAGGTCCGTCTATCTCCCCGTCCTTGTAGGTCCCCCTGACCACCAACTGACCTCCTTCATAGTACGTCTCAAAAGGTCCGTCAGGTGGCCCACCACATCCCACCATCAGGACCACACCGATCAACGAAAGAATCCCGTTCATACTTTATCTCCTAAAACGATCCATCTTCTCAGATTTACGTTCTCCTCCTGAGAAAGACCAATTTCACCCTCTGAATTACTCCTGAATTATTCCTAACAAAAAGGTTGATTTATGATAGTTTGAAACGTAACATATATTATATTTCAACACTAAAGGATATGATTTACATACTGATTTTCATCGTTTTGGTCGTGGGAGTTCTCCTTCACTCCCTCACGTCCACGGAGACGGGTTCCTCTGATGAGATGACTCAGGACGAATGGGATCAGGTTATGAGTTCGGATTCGGGAGAATAGAAATGGGAACCCTTACAAAAGTCTTCGATATCGAGTCGATCGAGAACGTTCATCCTCTGGCCAGGATGAAGATCGAGTTCCCATTTGAGTTCGTAGAACAGGTATTTGAGGATCTCGATGTTACTGACAACACCCGGACTCAGTATCTCTGGAACATCAAACGGTTTCTAACCTGGGTTGATGAAGAGGGCTGGAGCTCCGATGTCCTGATGAGGTATAAGACTTACCTCAGAAACGATGTTTCCCTCTCCGCCTCGAGTAAAAACAAGTACTTGGTAGTCGGAAGAGTATTTCTGGGTCGTTTAATGGACCAAGGACTGACAATGTGGGAATTCGAGATACCCAAGACGTTCAAAGTATCCAGAGGTCATAAAAGACAACCTCTGACGAAGGAAAATATCTCCAGAATCCTTGATCATGTTAAGAAAAACTCGGAATTGAACACTCTGGTTCATCTCCTGTATTTCCAAGGACTCAGATCGACCGAGGTTCGTCACCTCGAGATCGAGGACATCGAGATTTCCAATGGTGGATGTTACATCAGTGGAAAAGGAAGAGATGGAGATAAGGAATGGATCAGATTCCATCCCAGGACCATCGAGGTTCTAAAGAATTACCTATCTGAATTAGATCGATCGAGTGGATATGTCTTCTCCGGTCGATCGGAAGGAACTCCGATGTCTGGTCCAACATTCTGGAGGAGAATCAAAGGGATTTTCTCCGACCTTGAGATTGACTCAAATCCTCATTCCTTCAGAAAGTCTTTTGTATCAGGACTTATCGAGGGTGGGTTGGATTTGATTACGGTAAGTAACTTCTCGAGACATAAGACCATCACCCAATTACAGGTCTATTTCGATCGTATCGATCTTGAGAGATCCTTCCCTCAGTTCGTGGAATCGTTAGAAGTTTAGTTCGACCTCTTCTCAACAGGGGTCGTAGGTGACCGTTCGGCCGTCCTCAATCCACTCACCACACTCTTTCCCGTCCTGCAACGTCCCCCTGTCTAACAACTCACCGTTCCGGTCGTGCCTCTCAAACGGTCCGTTCAACTCCCTGTCCTTGTAGGCCCCTTTCATCATCAACTGACCGTTTTCGTGGTACTCCTCAAAAGATCCGTCGAACTCCCCGTCCTTCCAGGTCATCTTCTCCCTCAACTCACCGTTCTCGTAGTACTCCTCAAAAGATCCGTCCCACAACCCGTCCCTTAGGGAACCAGTCCGTCTTTTCCCTTCTTCCATCGAGAACACAGGACCAGAATAGGGTTGACCGTCTCCAGGGATCATATACAACCCATTGAGTTCCTGAAGAGTCTGTATGTCCCTTGGTTCCGGTCCTCCACACCCCACCACCAGAACCACACCGATCAATGATAGAATCCGGTTCATACTGTACCTCCTAAGACGATCCACCTTCTCAGATTTACGTTCTCCTCCTGAGAAGGACCAGTTTCACCTTCCGTATGACCCTCAAATATCCTCCTTATCCAGTTGGATAAGGTTTGGATAAGGTGGATAAGATTCAATGATACCAACGGTTTTCGGGCCATCTAGGGGTTGATCCAGTAGTTCACCTTAAGCATCAAGACATTGTTTGCAGCAATGTTGAACATGTCATCTAGATCTCTACCCAGATCGAAGGTCCCAACCCATGGGTATGCTCCATCCTGTCCGTGACCCGTGATCGAGTTGACCCGACGCTGTTGCCACACGAGAAACAGCGTTGCTCCTGGCCTCCATTCCCACCGAAGTACTGCATTCCCAAGCAAACTTCGGTAGCTAAAGTCCCGGTCAGAGACCCGGAAGCTGCCAGCGGGTCCTGCTCCGTCAGGATCGACATTGTAACGCCCATCTTGGTCCTGAATTACCGTCCCCGAGTCTGTGCCATATTTCTGGAAGTCAAATGTTCCAGGGGACCGAAATTCTTTCAGCCCATCGTAGTCTCCGACTGAGACAAAGGGCTCTACATACAACTGAAGAGAAAGCCTGGGGGAGAATGTGGCGTTCACTCTAGTCACCATCGAGAACCGTGTCCGGTCCAATTCACTAAACACATACCTGGACCCAAAGGTTGCAACAGCGAGGGGGTCCTCAATCCGCTGCATGTATTGAGCTGTCGAATACGCCCTGGTATAGGATGGGCCAAGACTAAACTGGAAAGTCTCCCTGACACGTGCATTCAGGTTGAGCTGCACACTCCTGTTCCAATCCCCAGCATCGTTCGAACTCCATGAGTATGTGAGCCGAGGGACCACCGCTTTTCTTCCGTCTGAATTGAGATTGAAGTTCCCAGCAAAGCTGCTCGGCGAACGCGCCATCGGCCCACCTCTGGTCAGATGATCATCGTCCGTCCAGGGGTCGACTTGGACCCTTAGCGAAGTGCGCCAATAATTAAGAAACTCCAACGAGAGGCTGCTGTTCACGTTCGCGAAAACACGCTCGCCTGCGAAGTTCCAGACAGCGTCGGGGCTCATGCTGACATTCCAGGACCGCAGAATTCTCCCGGGATCTATTTCATTGAACTGATAGTGTGTATCGAAGAGGATGCGGTCCGCGTGCGACTGGAACCCGATATCATTAACCTCGAAACCAGGACTCACGAATGCGACGCCGTTCCTCATCGTGAACGTGCCGGCCTGTTTTCCAATGTACCCCATCGCGTAAAAACCCTTCAGCGACATGGCAAATGGATTCACATCAAGATGTTCAGCATCCGGTCGTTGATAGTAGCGAGTTGATGCCCGTTGCGTGCGCAAGATCTGCTCCGCATCACCACGCACATAGCTACCAGCGAGCGCGCCGCTAAAGAGCCACATACGGTCGGCCGATTCGTGGGCAAAGTCGATTCCGCCGGAGTATGCGGAAGAATGAAGTCTGCCTACGAGTGCTGTTCCTGAAAGGTCACGGTTTAATGCTGTTCCTATCATTCCGAACCGAGTAGCCCCTCCCTCGACCTGGCGTCGTAATCTCATAATGAAATTATTAGCTGCAGGCTCTACCAAGATTTCGTGAGCTCCCCCATCTGTAGTGATATAGGAACCCGTTTCCTTCCCGGTAACTGCTTCTAAAATACCCAGCGACCAACCGTTACCCACTTGACCCGTAACTTTTGCCGCCCCGAGGATGGTTGTGGCATTCGGTACCTGGGAAAAGACTGCATCCGAGGGAACACGACCTCCCGGTGAGCGGCCGATCCTTCGGGAGTAGGCTAGCTGCGGAGGCCGACCGACACTTCCCATCGGTCCACCTTCACTGAAGTTGAATATGCCCGCTCCTTCGACGAAGAAAGCACGGCGTTCAGAGAAGCGTGTCTCGAAAGCTGTGAGGTTGATCACCGCCGGATCTAGCTCCACCTGCCCGAAATCTGGATTGACGGTCGCATCTAAGGTCACATTGGACGCAAGTCGATACTTGAGATCCAGGCCAGCCCCTCCAAAGTGATCCGCTCCACTTCGATAAGGGTTATCAAAACCCACACCAACAGGCTTCTTACTCTGCAGGTATTCCCCACGAGCGACGACATACGGGAGCAATTCCAATCGCTGGCCAGGTTCTATCCCCGTGATCCCATGCAGATGAGCAAATCGAGAGACTCCAGAACGCTCTAGGTTCGGAGTAAACGGGAAGGTGGCGTTCTCTTGATTCCGATGAATGTTCCGTTCGATCTGGATTCCCCAAACCTGCTGTTCTTCTGGGCTAAACCGCAGTTGACTGAAGGGGATGCGCATTTCTACAACCCACCCCGAATCAGAAACAGAAGTCGCCAGTTCCCAAACTGGATCCCACGATGTATCACCTCTACCGGTCCCATTCCTTCTTACCGTTGCATCACCTTTCACTCCGGAAGGATTTGTCCAAAAACGGTAACCGGTTTCGTGGTCGTGATAGCTATCCATCAGAAAGACAAATGAATCTGAGTCACCCAATTGAGAATCACGACGCGCTAATCGAGTTGTCACTGTGTTCTGGTCGTTGAGCTGTGCACCGATGTAGATCGCATCTTCGTCATAGACGATGCGCACCTCAGTCCTCTCGCTTGCGGGTTCACCCTCGAATGGTAGCGTCTGGAGAAACTCTGAAATCGGTGATGTTTGCAGCCAAATCTCTTCTTCGAGAAGTCCATCGATGGTTAAGGACTCACCCGTTTGAACTGCTCTGGCGACCGGCGCCGACTCATGATCATAACCACCTTCCATATCACCAGCCTGCCGGCCTCGCTCAACCTGTAACGCTGATACTGGCGGAGAAATCAGAGCCAGGATACCGAGCAACGAAGAGGTAAGCAGCAACTGAGACCAAGAGCGCACGATCTTATTGATATGCATGAGGGTGAGCGTCAGAATTTCCGTACAGTGGGCGGAGAATTATATGAGGGGTTACCGAGCAGTAACGGGACTCGGCGGCGGAGAACCTCCAACCGGTAGGCCTGTCTGCGCAACCTATCACAGCAGCCGGGAACTCCTAGCGGCTCAACTATCCTGGGTCCGTGGTAACATGGTTGAGCAAACTTCATCTTAACTAGGTTAGATTTTTGACATGACCACAGATTTCACACTCATTGCAGCCTCAGGCTTCTTCGTCGTGCTGGGTTTGATGACCGTGCTTTGGGTCATCAGCTTAAGACTCAAGGACGCTAGCATAGTGGATCCATTCTGGGGACCTGGCTTTGCAATAGTAGCGATGACCTACTACCTCGTAGATGGCAGATACCCCAACCGCGGCACACTCGTCTTGGGCCTTGTCACTCTCTGGGCGGCCCGCCTCGGCTACCACCTATATGCGCGTAACAGGCGGGAGGGTGAAGATCCTCGCTACGCAGCAATGCGAAAAGCGCGTGGAAAGCAATTTCCGCTGATTAGCCTCTTCACCATTTTCTGGTTCCAAGCGTTCCTGCTTTGGGTCATATCCTTGCCGATTCTGGCTTCTATGGCTTCGCAAGCATCTCTCGGAGTCTTTGATTGTCTTGGGACGATTGTGTTCTTGGTCGGGCTAACAATTGAGTCGGTCGCTGACAACCAGTTGGCTCGCTTTCGAGCTGCGCTGGCCAACAGAGGGCACGTACTCGACACCGGCTTGTGGCGTTATAGCAGGCATCCAAACTATTTCGGGGAAGTCGTGCTCTGGTGGGGGATCTACTTACTGGCTGTTAGTGCTGGGGCGTATTGGGCGATCGTTGGCCCGGCTCTGATTACTTTCCTGCTTCTGCGCTTCTCGGGGGTCCCGCTACTTGAGGACAGGCTGCGTGCTTCACGGCCCGGGTACTCTGAATACATCAACCGAACATCTTCGTTTGTGCCTTGGCCCCCGAGGGACTAGAACTCTACACCCACATTATCTGGGAAACGCTGCTGCTAGATGTCGATTGCTTACCTGGTGTAGATCACGATCGCCCCATTACCAGCCATTGTCCCGAAACGGAACGCAGCGTCAACGGGGTTAAGCACTTCAATCCGGTCGATGAAATTCGGGTCCATGTCCATAATTGCTTGTTCCGGATAAGGCATCGGAACATCGTTGATAAATACCGCTGCAGGAGCACATCCCTGCCCTCCGGATCGTCGACTAATCTCTATGCATAGACCTGGTATAGGAACGCCAGTCACTGCATCAACCGTAGAAATCTCCCGGATCCGCAGTCCCGGTGCATGCACGTTTCTGAGTAGGTCAACGACTGCGGTAGTTCGTGGAAGAAGTGCCTCTATCTCTTCTCGACTGATAAAGTCCGCCCTCTTGGCATCGTTTAGTAAGCTCGTACGCCCGAATCGAGTCCTGGCCGTAACAACGAGACCGTCTAGCTCAAGGGCCTCGACTGCCAGCCGTACTTCTATATCAACAACTTCCTCACTGAAAATTGTGACAGAGTCTGTTCGCTCTTCGAAGGCGATATGGTCTGTCGTTACAAGATGCCGACCCGGAGGAAGGTCGTCTATTATGAAGCGGCCTTTTTCATCAGTAAGCACAAAACCCTCAGTATCGGCTACCATTACGGAAGCGCCCTGGACTGGCTCTCCTGAAGCAAAGTCTTCTACATAACCGCTGAGAGTCCCTTCTGCAGATACTAACATCATGAGATCCTGGATCTCACCTGAGCCAGCACCGACCGAGATTACCACAGTCCTCCCTGAACTTCGCCCAAAGTGAGGCTGAAGATTCATTTCCGTTTCAGCAGGCACATTACATATACGGAAATAACCACCGTCGTCCGTGTTTACCTCAGTCGGTGCCCGTAAGCCAAACCTTGACATGCCTGCTGGCTCCAGAGTGACTAGTGCTCCAGGCATTGCTACACCAGTGAGTGAATCCGTCACAATCCCCGAGACCGCGCCATATCCAGGTCCCGGTTGCTCGATTACACACCAACCTGCAAGTAGCGTCGTTTCCGAAGGCACTGCAAGCTTGACAGTTACTGTCTCACCACTGCGGAATGTGACCTGGCGCGCGGGAGGGCTCACTCCTAGCTCTTGAAGCCTTGGGTGAAAGAATGAGACCCAGTGTATTCCTGCTGCAACGCTTTCCAGGGTAAATCTTCCGTCTGGGCCAGCCAGCGTCGCAGAGCTAGTGCCGATGACCCCCACTCGGGCCCCAGCGAGCGGGCCCATAGATGTACTGTCGAATACGATCCCGCTGAGCTCTGCTGTATCCTGCGCCCTTCCCGGCAGCACAGACACTGCAGTCAGAATCAAGAGAACAGCAAGTGCCCTCGCAAAATGCTGCCAGAAGTTCATCTGATCCCTGCTCTCTTCACAAACATTTCAAGTAAGCTATCTCCTGGCCATAATTTGGCCCTCGCAAACCACTTCGGGCTATGACCGCTAGACCGATTCTCGTTCAATGTCCCAAAGAAGTCACTCCCCAATGATCAAGTGACCAACCATAAACTTAGCTACAGAACAACTGCTGGAGCCGGGGGATAGTACCAAAACAGAAGACCTAGGGTTCATGGCCCAATCGCAGTCAAGCGGGCAGAGGGTACTTTTATTGCTTAGCCTTGGACCAACCAGTTAGCTCCAGATATCGAAGAAATCAACTTCTTCGGAGGCTCTAGCACGAGCACGAGGGGTGCTCCCAGCAGTCAAGTAGTGAAGGAGAAGGCTGGCAGCTTCACTGGCTAGGATATCTCTTGGCAGGGGGCCAGCAGCAGCTCGATCCGCCTCAATCATACCCTCTGCTGCCAGAAGACCGAGTCTCACCGCGAGCTCCGGCTCCGGGTGAGATATTTCGCCCCGACGCTCAAGCAAGATCCCAGCCACGTCCCCTAATACGCTATCTCGAAACCTATTATAGGCCAGTCCATCTACCCCTCGTGCCTGATCCAGCACCCGTAGGTAAACGGCTCGCGATACTCCAATATCCACCAAAAGAGCCATTGAACCTTCCGCGAGGCGCTGTAGGTCGATTTCTGACCAGTCGCGAGCCCTCACAGCGTCATCCCAGCGTTCCAGGGCTTGATCCCACACCCTTTCTCCGAGGTAGTCCAGCAGGTCTTCCTTACCACTGAACCGAGCATAGAAGGAGCCAACCGACGAATTTGCCCGGTCAACCACGGACTGGACCGTGAGGGCTGTGTAGCCCTGTTCCTCAAGAATCTCCAAGGCCGCTTGAACGATACGCTCAAGAGTGCGTCTAGAGCGTGATTGTTTGGGGGGATTATGATGTTTGTTAACGGACACGTTGCTAACTCACGACACAAAATAGAATATATATTCTATATAATCTGTTGTCGAGCAGTCCGCAAACCCTTGGCTACTTAAGAGCTAGAGGCTTTTGCCATATTCGGGATCGCGCCCTCTAGCTATCTGGCAGTATAGATCACTCTCCCATCTAGATCGTCTGGCATTGTTGCTATGCCTGCTAAATGTGCCAACGTTGGGGCAATATCCGTGGTATAGGCCGGTGCATCTGATACTCCCGCATCAATACCCTTGCCAAAGAAAATCAAGGGGACATGTCGATCGTACCAGTAGGGTGTTCCATGACTAGTCCCATTGGCACTATATAGCAGCTCGCCTTCCCCATAGCGGGTCTCGACACCATAGCGAGAGAGCGCACCATGCCCTCGCCCAGGGTAGTGGGAATTACGGAAAAGGATAGCGAACGAGTCAGCTGGCTCGCCGAGCGTTAATTCCTGGTGCGTATACGCCTTCGCCACAGTTCCTTCCGCCTCTAGCTGTCTAGCGAGCCGCTCAGCAATGTCCTCTGAAGCCCCTCCCTCGGCTACGGCAGCTTGCAGAGCGCTAGAACGGTCACGGGCCTTCTCTCGGGCATTTATCCGATGAGCTGATGTGTTTCCCTGTTCTTGTGCGTATTCCGGCATAGTAGCGACACCGTGGTCCGCCGAAAGAGCCGCAACCCACTGGCCTTCTCCTACATTTGCATCGAGGTAGTCGAAGAACTCACCGAGAATGCGGTCTAAGTGTATAAGATTCGAGAGTTGCTCCTGACTGAGTGGCCCAAACAGATGCCCTATATAGTCCGTGGATGACAACCCGAGAGCAAGGAAGTCGGCACTTCCTCGTTGTCCTAGCGCAAGCTCTCCCATAGCTGCTTTAGCCAATTCTAACACAGCTTCATCAGACTTTGGCGAGTCGAAAACCCACTCATAATGGTCGCGCTCCTCGAGGGAGCTGATATGTGGAAACGTCGAGCTTCCGCGCCGTTCATAGGTAGCAAAGTCAGGGCGGGCCAGGGATTGGATTTCGACTGGAACCTCCGTGTCCCAAACGCTGTCGGCCACAAGCGTTGTCATGACTTCTTCATTGAAGCCCTGCACCCAACCGGGATATGCTTGAGCGTAATAGTGTGAAGTGACGAAGCGGGCTTCATCGTGGAGCAACCAATAAACATGGGAGTTCGTCTTCCCTGCTAGAGTGATTGCCGAGCGGTCCTTCGCAGATAGTGACACTGTCAAAGCATTATCATCCGCCTCTCGCATCCAATCTGCCAACCCACTACGCAACAAATTCTTAGGGGATCTCCCGGGAACCCCGTCTGCGTCTTCAAACCCGAGGATCGGGCTCTCATCGTCTGCTACGGAATAGGTTCCCCGCCAATCCTCACCCGTCTGCTGGGACCAGGTGTTGGCTACGATCCCGGAACGAGATGGAGGGACGCCCGTGGAAATCGAAGCATGTCCTGCAGCGGTTTGAGTCACTGCGAAAGGGTGCGATGCGTTTGTATACCGGTACCCGTCATCGATTAAGCGCCGAAAACCCCCCGAGAACGCTTCATCGAACTCGTCAAGCATGTCGCCACGCAGTTGGTCCACAACAATCACGACAACCAGCGAGGGGTCCTCCAATGCCTGGGTACAGGCTTGGCCGGTAACCAATACAGAGCCAAGCATGATACTCCCCACAATATTGAGAATCTTGCTGTTTGGCTTCTTCATTCTTTCCTTCTAGGCGCAGGAGAGACAGTGGGGTAAGTGTATACCTCTAGATTTCAGCCGCCATACCCTACGCCCTCACCTAATAGCCTTAACATTGGCTCCACCCGATATTCATTAGCACGCTGTTGACACCCCACGTCCTGAAATCTCTATTTCCTGCCCGTGCTTGCTGGTAGCCACGGCACTAATCCGGCGTAGCTCAGTTGGTAGAGCAGATGACTGTTAATCATCGGGTCACAGGTTCGAGTCCTGTCGCCGGAGTTATGTAACGCCTTAACTGTAAGTCCGACTACGACTTACACCGCTCGCTGTGAAATCCAGATTGTCCGGTACGCGGCGGTACCTACCGCACCTGCGGCGACAAGTATTAACGCGGACGCGAGAAGAAAGCCTGGGCCAAGGTTACTCTGTTGGCTAATAATCGGGTCGAGAATACCACCCAGGCCCACCAGGAGCAGGCGCTCGGCCCTCTGCATGAGGCCCACATTACATATGACCCCTACGCTCTCACCTCTAGCGCGTGCATAACTGACGAGTAGAGACCCTCCCATCGCGCAAGCAACTATGATCGTTAGTGCTGCCGAATAACGGTAGAAAACCGCGAGTCCCACGAACGCACCAACCTCAGCGAACCGGTCTAAAGTAGAATCAAGGAATGCGCCACGTCGTGAAGCCAGCCCCTGAGCTCGCGCGATTCTGCCATCTAAAACATCGAACGCACCACTGAGGAGTATGAGCCACCCCCCCGGGTTGAGGTTCCCGGTTCCGAAACAGAAGCCAGCACTTACTCCAAGGACGACGCCAAGTGCGTTGAACGTGGTGGGTGAAATTCTGAGCCCTACCGCTATGCGCTCCAGGGGACTCAAGAACCAGAAGAGCCAGCTCCGCACGAACGAGCCAAGGAGAAACCTTCCCCGGTCACTGACCTCATTTTGGTCTTCCCGTCGATAAGCTCCACTAACAACGTACATAACTGACGAAACGAGAGTTGCGCCGACAACGATTACTAGCCCCAAGAGTTCAGAGCTCAAGGTCCGGCCTCATAGGCCAGCAGGTCAGCCACACAAACCGGCAGGTGACTCGACTTCGCTCTGTTACTCACTGGCGAACATCTTTCTTGGGTCTCGAGAGAAGAAATGTGATGCCTCTGGGCCAAAGGAACAGCAGTGGAAATCGACGTTCAAGCCAAGTGAGTTTGATCTTCTTCCCGCTGTGCCGCTCTGCTTTTCTCACGATATATGGTAACCATTCCTCAAAAGTCACAGTGTGCTTTAGCGTTCGTATTCCCATTCTCAATTTCGACCGCATGAAGTGCCATCGCCACCTAAGTGTTTCCCAAGCGCTAGAGGGTGAGGTTAGTCGATACCTGCCTTCTTCTGCTACCATGAGCCCATGTCGCTCTGCGTCAGAAAGTACGGGGCTCAGCACTTGGAGAAAGTGATCCGCCTGCGCCTCATAGGTGTGTTGATGTCTGTCAGTTGCTTCCGGGCGAAACTCTCCTTGGTAGCATACTTCAAGTATACGGCGACCCAAGCCGTCAGCATCGACCGGCTCAGTGAGGTAGGGGCCCATCCACGTGAGGACGCGATCTATCGCACCTGTCATGACAGTTTCCACCCATTGCCGGTCTGCATCTGAGGCGACCCAGATGAACGCCATCCTCTGAACCATTCTACCGAGCAGGTAGTGATCCTTAGGTCGCGGCCCAAGGGCACGGCCAAGGTGGGTTCGAGTAACCACATGACACTTCGCGACTTTGTCTGTGTCCTCAACCGGTGAATAGGCTATCACGTTAGGAGGTAAAATGTATGCCATGGTTGACATCAAGCGCACTGATCCCCGCATGTGGCCTGAATTCTTGAGGGCAGAATAGAACGCTCTGTAGTCGTCTACCAAGACAATGAAATCGTACGCGCTATACCGGTTGGGTTTCGTCCCGTGGAGGTGTGAACCGTACAGCAATACACACCGCACCTGGCCTCCGCCTGCTTGCACTAGCCCCTCGGCTAGTTCCCGTGCACTAGCCAATCCCAATGCCACTCCATCCGTCATGTGATGGAATCCCCGCGCATCCGGGCAAGGCGGGCTACCATCCGGGTACGAATTTCTTCTATGAACGGATTTGGATCTGCTGCGGGATCATTCCACTCAAGCATGCTTACAAATTCGACTTCGCCATTCATCTCGCTTATGCCCCTCAGGAAGTCCTTGAGCTTCGCATACTTCCAGAATCCGTCTCCCACGAGTATATAGACCTTCCAGGCTCGAACCTGGAGAATCCGCCGGAGCCCCGCTTTCTTGAACCGCCCAATATCGCCATCCCTTGTCCTCGTCCCCTCCGGAAAAATCGCTACTGGCACCTCTGCCGTGCGGGCCACCTCACTCAGCTCATCAGTCATTCCGAGGGCGTCTCGCCGGTTTGCCGTAGGATCAACGACTGGGTATTGATAGAGCCTGATCATGTGCGAGATTAGCGGAATCCAATGCCGGTATCGCTTACGCGTGACAATTAAGGGGTATCCACCTCGCACTGATGAACATACCATCGGAATGTCTAGCAGGGATTGGTGGTTCATGATTATGAGGACTCCAGGCTCAAAAGGGACCTGAGGTGGTACAGCGATACTTGCGCCACCCAAGAACACCATTGGCCTACTCGTGAGCCAGGCCATTGCCTGCATCCAGGCCCCTAGAATCCGTTTGCGGCTTGAAGGCATTAGCCATACCAAAGGTCCTATGAGAAGTCGCTGCACGAGATCGCATAAGACCATGCCTAAGGTCACGGCCAAGAGAGCTACAACCCCTCGTAACTTCAAATGAGTCGTCTCCAAGAACAGAAAGCGCTTCAGGCTGATATGAAGCAGACAAGAAACGCTAACCAGTTACGCTGACAAGCATCAAGGCAAATAAGATTATGAGTCTACCGGATCACACATACTACGGCTTCCGAAATTGCGTGGGTGCATTTTTCGAAATGCCGACTTCAGACGCACGCGCTCTACTCCCTGCCCATCTTGAGCCACTTGAGATGCAGCATACGCGAAGCATTCTGGCCCTGACTGCATTTCAATTTACACAGAGCGAGGCAGGGGAGTATGAGGAGATCGTTCTGGCGGTGATCGTACCCCCAATGATTGAGGTTGGTAAGCAAATACCGAAGGCTGCTTTTTATCCTTTCATGGTTGGGACCTCCACCGAAGCGTCCCGGCTACATGCGATCGAACGTTGGCACCTTCCGCACTATATGAAGGATTTGGAGATATCATTCACCGAATCCGAACTACAAATGGATGTGAACGTCCGTGACGGCGAGGATGCAGTCCTCGATTTTACTGTGACCAAACACGATTACGTGCCGTCGAAGCACCTCTACAATGCATTTACAGTCGAGGAAGGCGTAGACGGGCACTTCAAGGCGAATATCTACATGGAAGCCCCTCACTCAGAGCACGAAGAGGAGGGAGGCTCACTCACGCTTTACGAACACCCAATGACGGAAGGGCTGACCCTTGATGACATCAATGCTTATCCTTTCCGCGAACAGTGGTATGAAGAGGGGCTGCAAACGTTCGAGCCTCTCCTGACCCTATAGCCTTACTTTCTCACCACGGATTGACGCTCAGTGAACCGCCACTTTGTCATCTTCAATCCAGCTGCAGGTAGGGGCCGCGGCCTCAAGAGGATTGAGGTCTATCGGGCCCTCCTGGCTGAGCACATAGGCAGGGTGACTTTTGCCGAAACCACCCGTGCCGGGGAAGAGCGCGACCTCGCGGATCAAGCCATTGCCCAAGGCTACAATATCATCGTCGCTGTTGGGGGAGACGGAACTTGGGGTAACGTTGCTGACCGTGTCGCAGCCAGTGGT
>Ga0310121_10003120_pt1 | contig 15268 bp, 11 predicted proteins | sample CB27_Tmax_986_MG_FD_203504 | JGI IMG/M metagenome (GOLD analysis project Ga0310121, IMG submission 203504) | Marine microbial communities from Western Arctic Ocean, Canada - CB27_Tmax_986 | ecosystem: Environmental > Aquatic > Marine > Oceanic | place: Canada: Western Arctic Ocean | collected...
AGGCAAATCATTCCGCGGGTGCTTCAAGCCGGCTTTGGCAGAATCCTCCGGCAGCGGGCTTTCCGATCTCTGAGCGAGATTCGTAAAATGCCGTCCTGACTGATTACTGCAGCTGGTAGAAAAACTTCGGTAGGAAATCGAGGTAGGTGCCAACCAGTAGCGGCTGGGGGCTGACCTCGCGAGAGCCATCTCTAACGATTAGGCCAGCCAAGCTGATTCGGGTAGATTGTCAGGATATCGAAAGGCATTTCAAGGGCGTAACCCGCAATGATTTGCCTGGCTGAGCCACGAAAAAAAGTCGCTGATAGGCAGCATGCAATAGTCGTAAATACCTACTGGATAACGACTTGTGATAATTCTCTTTAGTCGAATTCGGCCTAATCTGACCCCAAAGTTACGGCGACATCTATTTTTTTTCCATCTCTAAGTATGCTGAGTTGGATCACATCCCCGGGGCGGTATTCCCAGATTTTGTCCCTGAACCTGACTCCCGTTCGCATCAACTCCCCGTCGACCGCTAGTACCCGGTCCGCCTGCGAGCGGTCGATCGTGACGGTCTGGTAGAGGATGCCACCTTGGCGCTTCCGTTGAACTATTTTGCGATATCCTCGCAAGCCCGCCATTTCAGCGGGACCGTCTTGGCTCAGGCGGCGAATCACCAGTCCAGCTCCGGTTTCGACCACTTCGACGATGCCGATGTTGGCATGCACCACACGGCCGTTTTGGATTAGTTCGGGCACGAAGTGCCGAATGCGGTCAATCGGAATGGCAAAACCAACACCCGCATTCTGGCCCGTCTTTGTGGCAATCGCCACACACATGCCGATCATTTTTCCTTGGGTATTCAACAGCGGCCCACCCGAGTTGCCAGGATTCATGGCCGCATCGGTTTGGATCAACGCTCGCATCTCTCGACCGGGCACTCGACTCGGCAAGTTTCGATTCAAGCTCGAAATGATCCCAGTCGTGAGTGTGCCATCCCAACCGAAAGGATTGCCCAAGGCGTAGACCCGTTGGCCAACACGCAAGTTGCTCGAGCTACCCAAAGCAATCGGCTGCAATTCCTCCGCCAGCGCATCGATCTTCAGCACCGCGATATCGTGTTCTTTATCTTGCCCAACCAGCGTTGCCACAAACGAACCGGTCGACGCCAGTGTCACCTCAATTCGATCGGCGTCTTCCACCACATGGAAGTTCGTGAGAATATGTCCCTGCTTGTCGAGTACCGCCCCCGAGCCTGACCCTGCCTCCTGCCATTGCCGCCGAAAAAAGGGGTCCTGCTGAATGCTGGTGGTGCTGATATTGGCAACGCTAGGGTTCGTATTTTCATAGACGAAAACGTTGGTCTGTTCTTCGGGCGTCATTACCGCTGGTATCATCGGCGCGGGCGTCGCCCCGGCAGCCGCGCTAGCATCGGCCTGCCCACGGTCTGGTGGCTCGACGACCACTCCCGGTTGCGCGGCCTGTAGGACGTTTAGCTTCCATGTCGATTGGTCGCTGGTCGCAGTCATACCAATCACGACGCCAATCGCAACACAAGTTCCAGACCAGATAAATAGGGACTTCATCAGAGGTTTCCCCCGGCAAATTCAGGTGAATAAGAATGGGACGCGGAGTACGAAATATCTAGGGCGATTCCTTCTTGTCTGCGAAAACCGGCTGATACTGCGTCGCTCCGGGATCGATTCGGCTTGCTCAAGCATGCAACACGCAGCCGATGTAATCTCTACGATCCTGCCGAAAAAATCGTTCGTCGACAAGAGCGATTACTTGTCCAATTTGTAGGCAGCCTACAACACAAACGGCCACAGGAGCGGTATCAGCACTAGGGACGAAACCGTCAGCAGCAGTGCCAACGGCCAGCCGACGCGGAGGTAATCTCGGGGTTGGTAGCCGCCAGGTCCCATCACCATCAGGTTGGTCTGGTAGCCGATGGGCGTGATGAAGCTCAAACTGGCTGCCAAAGTGACGGCAATAACGAAGGGTCGTGGGTCGTAATCACCCGCGACTGCCACGTTCACCGCTACCGGGATCATGATCGAAGCGACCGCGATGTTGGTAATCGTCTCGGTAAAGAGTTGTGACAAGAGATAGACGACCGCCAGTAATAAGTAAGGTTTCCAATCGGGCGCGACACCTAACATTGTCGTGCCACTTTCCAACGACTCGGCTAACCACTGGGCAGCTCCACTGTACTCCAAGGCTTTCCCAATTCCCAAAGCTGCACCGATCGTCAACAGCACTTGCAAATCGATCGCCGTGCGGGCTTCAGCAGTCGTCAAGCAGCGTGTGAAAACCATCGCTAACACGATGGCAATCGCCGCGATCGATTTCGACTTGAGATTTCCCCAAGGCAACATCTCGGGCCACAGGCTCGTAACTGTGAGCCAAACAATTAGCCCCAAAAACAGCATTCCCGCTAGTAGTGCGCGGTCGTGGCGTCGCGCGGTCGTCTTGCCAACACGACTCACCAGATAAAAATCACGGCTGTTGCGGTGGGACTCGACGAACTCGTTACGGGTTTGCAGCAACAATGTGTCGCCCGGCTCCAACCGGACGTTGCCAACCTTGTTGGTTAGCCGCTCGCCGTTACGGTGCACGGCCACTACGGCAGCATTGTAACGCTTGCGGAAATTACTTCCTCGAACCGTCAACCCAATCAGTGGCGAGGTCCGAGAGAGCACAGCCTCAGTCAACTCGCGTCGCACTCGCTGAGCTGGTTGGGTCTCGAAAGACGTGTCGACCGCCGGTACGAGTCCAGGAATTCGTTCTAAATCGGCGATGGTTGTGACGACACCGGTAAAAACCAACTGGTCTTCGGCGCAAATGATATCGTCGGGACTCACTGGCGTAATCGTCTCGTCGCCACGCCCGATCTCGATCAGAAAGAGCCCCGGCAAGTTACGCAGACCGGCATTTTGCACCGATTTCCCAATCAGTGGGCATTTGGTCTCGACCTGCATTTCGACCAGATAATCGCGGCGCTGCTCGTCAAACTGTTCGATCAAGTCGGTGCGGTTCGGCAGCCGATGTGGCGCGATTAGCAGCATGTACGTGACACCCACCAATGCCAGCGGGATGCCGATCCAGGTCGTCTCAAAAAATGACAGTTCACCGATCCGTCCGGCCACCGACGCTGAATACCCCCCGCCGCTCGCCATGCCCGCCAGCTCACCGTTGATCACCAGCGTGGTACTCGTGCCAATCAATGTGCAGACGCCGCCGACGATTGTAAAATAACTGAGCGGAATCAGCAGCCGCGAAGGCGAAATATTGCGCTGTCGGCACCAATCGACGACCACCGGCGCCATCATCGCCACCAGTGGTGTGTTCAGCACAAACGCCGAAGCAGGCACGATAGCCGCTCCCAGCCGAACCAGCGCACCACGCTCGGTTGTCGCACCCCCCAGGAGTTTGTTGCCAATCCAATCGAGTGCCCCCGTCACCCGCAGTCCTGCCGAAGCGGCAAACAAAGCCGCGATCATCACCACCGCTTTGTTGGAAAAACCGTCCAGAGCTTCCGCCGGCGTAAGCACGCCGGTCAATGTCACGAAGACCAATCCGCCTAAAAACAACAAGTCGACCGACACGGTCCGTCGCCGCTGCATCGCCAAAAAAATGACAATCGTCACAAAGATTGCTATCTGGCCATGCAGCGTCAACGCGGCTTGCTGAGCCAATAGGAAGGGCAGTAACGATTGACTAATTGGCAACGGAAGCACTCGCGAGGGATAACACTAGCCGGCTAGCAAATCTTGGGCAGAAGTTCTACCTACCCTCGTTGAGGGGGCCGACTTTGGCAAGACAAGGCAGCTAGTTTCTCAGGTTCGCCTGTAAATGCGAACTATTTAAGGCAAGCCCTGCTTAGCTTGGCGTATCTAGTTTAAATTCTCGGCCAGAATCGGCCTCGGTAACGCTGAGTCAGTACGGCAGACTCCAAAGCGGCCCAAACGCGCATACCCCAATATCTGGAAGTCAGTGTTGGAAAGCAGTTGCCAACAGCTGCTAATTCTCCCCAAACCACTGCGTCGCCACAAGTTAGGATCGCCGACGAGGCGCAGAAATACCGTTTGCAACGGCTAGGCTGAGTGGGGGGCCGATTTTCTGGCTCAGCAAGGCCAATTATCTCGCCTCACTCCCCAGATCTGCCTACTTTCTGGTGGCAGGCAGGGTCTGGCCAGCTTAGACTGAAGGTAACCGGTGATTCACTTATTTTCAGCGGACACTAATAGGGCAATACCTGCGCTGCAGCGGTCGGTTTTCCGGAACAACCGGGCCGCGGCGCAGATGGTACAGAATGGGAGCGCTTCGATGCGTCACGACCACATCGCTACAGGGCAATTCGCAATGGGGCAATTCGCAATGGGGCAATTCGCAATGGGGCAATTCGCAATGGGGCAATTCGCAATGGGGCAATTCGCTATGAGGCAATTTGCTAAAGGGCAATTCTTTGCAACTTTTTTTCTTGCAACTTCAATACTGAGCCTCGCTGTCATTTCTCAAACGGTCCATGCACAGTCGACCCAGGCCACTGAGCCCGCGCGGCTGATCACGTATCAGCACGATGGGCAAACATTTTATGCCCTCAGCCTGATGCCCAAGGTGGCAGTGAAACAGGCCGACTCGAGCGCAATCGTCGTGCTGTTCGACACCTCGGCGAGTCAGCAGGGGGCGTACCGCGCGGCGGCGATGGAGTCGTTGCAGTCGTTGCTCGACAATTTGCGCCCAAGCGATCGCGTCGAATTAATGGCCGTCGACCTGGGTGTCAAACCGCTGATGGCCGCACCCGCCGCGCCTGGTAGTCTGGAGCTGATGGCCGGCGTCGAAGCATTGGCAGAGCAAATTCCGCTCGGCTCCACGGATTTGGCTGGAGCACTAGAAGCCGCCACCGCAAGTTTAAAACGGACAGATGTTGGGCAACGCACGGTCGTCTACATTGGTGATGGGATGAGTGTCGCTAATCTGCTTGACACCGCTGTTCTTTCTCAGGTCGTTGGCGGCCTTCGCGACGCTCGCGCAAGTGTCACCAGCTTTGCTATCGGTCCCAAGACCGACACTCAGCTGCTGGCGATCCTAGCCAACCAAACAGGTGGCAATCTGTATGTCCAAGACCCCATGGTCTGGCAAGACGCCGCCGCTAGAATCAGTGACCAGCGTGCCCAAGCTGAGAATATGCGTAACGCACAGCGAGCTGGCAAGCAACTAGCCGTGTGGACCAGCGCGACAGTTTTGTGGCCCGAGCAAGTCCAATTCGCCAGCGAACTAGGCAAAACCTACCCTGCCGTCATGCCACCACTCCGCTCCGACCGCGATAGCATCGTTTTAGGGGTCACTGGTGACCAGCTTCCCAAGTCGGTGTCGGCCACGATTCAGACGGGCGGAGCTGCTGGCACGACTCAGCTGACCTGGACTGCCGAGGTCGAAGTCTCGCAAGAGGATCACGCATTTCTGGCAGAGATCGTCGCGGCTGCCAAAGCAGACGACGGACAGTCGCTACCGACCGTCGGCTCGGTCGGCCTAGCCGAAACTGCCAGGTTGGTCGGAGCGCGGATGGATCAACTCACTCGATTGGCTCAGCGTGCCGTTGCCGCTGGCGACCACCAAGCAGCGCAGCGCATCGCACAGGCCGTGCTGCGAGCCGATCCTGGCAATGCGCAGGCACGAACCGTTCAATTTGCCACCGACCAAGTCGGGCCGGTCGACGAACTCGGCAGTTCAACCGTGGGCCTCCATGAGGTTGTCCAGCCCGCCGTCCCTGCCTCGGCACCGTCTCTAGCTCCGACGATAGCGCCTGCACCGGTGGCAGGCGATATCATCCTCGTGCAACCGCAGTCGGCTGGGGTCGAGCAGCAGACAGTTCCAGGCGTCGTCAGCTATGATGCCGGCCCAATTGGTGGTGGAGGACTGCTCGACCAAATCGTCGGCGGTGGCGAGTTTCTCGATCAGGTTGAGCAGGAACGTCGCGTCTTTGTCCAAATGCTCGGAAAAGAAATTCAAAACACGCTCATCGACGCCCGGGCACAAATGACCACCAATCCAGTGGTGGCCATCCAAAATCTGAAAATGTCCTTGGAAAGCGTCCGACGTGTTGCCGACCTCGACGCCGACAAACGGGCCGAATTCGTCAGCAAACTGCGTACCGCAATCAAAGAGGCTCACTACCAAGTTTCGCTTAAAGACGAACTTGATCTCCAGCGTGAGGAAGAGTTGGCTGCAAGCCGAGCCCAAAAACTAATCAACGATCGGTTGACCCGCCGCATTGAGCGGGAAAGGCAATTGATGGACCGCTTCGACGCGTTGGTCGACGAGGGTCGTTACATCGAAGCGGAAGAAGTCGCTCAAATTGTGGAAGAGATCGACCTCAACGGGGTGACCCCACGGGTTGCTACACATTGGGCCCGATTAAAAAGGCACGAGTATCTGATGGCTGCTGCTCGTTCGGTCCGTCATCAAGCAGCTTGGGATGCCTGGTATCAAAACGAACTCTCCCACATCCCCTTCCCCGACAATCCGCCCATCATCTATCCCGATGCGGCTGTTTGGGAGGAGTTGACCAGGCGACGTGAGAAATGGAATTCTGTCGACCTTAGTGCTCGCAGCAAAGCGGAAGAGAACATTCAAGCCGCGCTCCGTGAACAACTAAAAACGCCATTGCCATACGAGGGCGGCGAACAGCTCAACATTATCTTGGAAGCCATTGCAGACGAGTACAATATTCCGATTATCTTCGACAAGGCGGCTCTCGACGAAGTCGCGATCAGCAGCGAATCGGAAGTCTTCATCTCCTTGCGAAATGTGTCACTCCGGTCTGCACTCAACCACATGCTCAGAGAGCCGGGCTTAGAGGACTTGACGTACATCATCGACGACGAAGTACTGCTGATTACTACTGAAGATAAAGCCAACGAAACGCTAAAGGTCAAAGTCTACCCTGTGGCTGACTTGGTGCTGCCAGTCGAAACCCCTCAGCTCATCGGCGGTGCCGGCGGCGGCGGCGGTGGTGGCGGTGGTGGCGGTGGTCAGCAGGGCGGCGGTGGCGGTGGCTTTGGCGGCGGCGGCGGTGGTGGTGGTCAGCAGGGCGGCGGTGGCGGTGGTTTCTTCAATGTTGCCGACGATATTCAAGCGAAATCGACAGCTGATCCCGCTCAGACAGCCCAGATCAAGAAGACGACTTTGGAGTTGGCCAGCCCAGCTACTGCAACGGCACCCACCGATTGGCAGGCCCGTTTAGCGAAAGAAACTCTCGAGCCGTCGGTGGTACGTCAACAAGCTCGTAAACTGATGAAACAGGGCCAAACGGCCGAGCTGATCGAGCTTATTCAGGCGGCACTGCAACATGGACAAGCGCAGGCTTGGATGTACGAGGCGCTCGGCATCGCGATGGAACTCGAGGGACGCCCAAAAAACGAGATCGAACGGGTGATCATGTCGGCCTGCGACTTTAGCGACTCGCCCGCTGAGTTAATGCTGATCGCTCGGTATTTGTCGCATCTCGGCATCGACTCGCGTGCGGTCGAGGTGTACCGACAGATCGTCAAAGTCTCGCCGCTACATGTCGAAGCTTACGCCCTAGCTTTGCAAGCCGCTCAGCGAGCCAACGACCTAGATGCAGTTCGCTGGGCGACGGTCGGCGTGCTCGCCAGCGATCGGCCTCGCCAACAGCAGGCGGTCGGCGACACGGCTCGGCGGGTTGCCAAGTCGGTTTTAGACGATTTCAAGCAAGCCGGCGAAACGGCCGCCTATGACCAGTATTATCAAGAGTTGGAACAAGCTTTAACCCGCGACATCGTGATCAAAGCGACTTGGTCAGGCGATGCCGACGTCGATCTGATCGTCGAAGAGCCCGCCGGTTCCATTTGTTCACTACACGAACCTCGCACGACCGGCGGCGGAGTTTCCTTCGGCGATGACTATTCGAGTTACGACAAACAAAACACCACCGGGCGAAACACCACCGGGTACAGCGAGCAGTACACCTGTGCCAAAGCCTTTCCCGGCACGTATCGCGTCCGGGTTCGCAAAGTCTGGGGCAACGTAGTTGCTGGGAAAGTAACGCTAGAAGTTTACAAAAACTTTGGAACCAAGTACCAGCGTTACGAGAAGCAACGAATCACACTCCCAGACGACACGGATGCGATGGTCGTCTTTCAATTGGAGCAAAGCCGCCGTGAGCAACCGCTGGCTGCAGAAAAGCTGCGAGTGGCCGTCACTCGCGTCGGCGCCAGCCAAGGGGCCATTGGTCAGGCCGTCTTGGCACAACAGCTCGCCGGTGCGTCCGATCCACGCATTGCGCCCCGCCGCGGTCCTGGTCGAGATATCAGTTTACGTGATCGCCTCGCCCTCGCGGGACGAGGCGGAGCAGTTGGCTTTCAGCCGATTATCCAAACCTTGCCGTCCGGTACGCAAATGGTCACTACCGGCGTCGTATCGGCTGATCGCCGTTATGTGCGAATTTCAGTCTCGCCCTCTTTCACCGGTGTCGGCAACGTCCAAACCTTTAGCTTTGCCGGAGCACCCCAAACGGGTGGCGGCGGCGGTGGCCTCGGCGGTGGTGGTGGTGGTGGTGGTGGTGGTGGTGGTGGTGGTGGCGGCGGCGGAATCTAGCGGCGACTCAACGGACTGTTCCCTAACCCACGTAGGTCAAACCCGCCTATGCCGGTGGTGTTGGGGCCGATGGTGTTGGGGCCGATGGCGTTGGGGCCGATGGCATTGGCCAGGCAGCGCCAAGGGTCTTCTTTTGAAGCTGGCCTAGCTGCGAGATTCCCTGCTGGGCGACTTCGATCAAGGCGAACAACTGCTCGTGGCTAAAGGTCGCTTCTTCGCCTGAACCTTGCACCTCGACGAACTGCCCGCGGCCAGTCATCACGATGTTCATGTCGACGTCGGCTCGCACATCTTCGCTGTAGTCAAGGTCCAAAAGCACGGTCCGGTCGACCACACCGACGCTGACCGCGGCAACGGTATCGACAATAGGCGCGCCGCCCTTCTGCTCCAAATCTTCAACCGATCGGATCGCTTCGACCAGCGCGATAAAACCGCCCGTAATGCTCGCCGTGCGGGTACCGCCGTCGGCTTCGAGGACGTCGCAGTCGACGGTGATCATCCGCTCTCCCAAAACTTTCAGGTCGACCACAGCCCGCAAACTTCGGCCAATCAGTCGCTGGATCTCCGAAGTTCGCCCATCGACCTTGCCGCCCCGTTCACGCCGCTTCCGTGGTGCGGTACTGCCGGGCAACATATTGTATTCGGCCGTGACCCAGCCCTTTTCCTTACCAACCAGCCATGGCGGCACATTCTCTTCGACGCTAGCGGTGCACATCACACTGGTTCTGCCTGCTTTAACTAACACCCGCCCTGGTGCCGCCCCTGGTACCTCACGCTCGATACGAAAGGGACGCAATCTATTTGAGTTTTCTCGCCCATCGGCCCTTATGGTCATCTATGCAAATCCTTGTTTTCCTTGACTCGAGTGGCTAACTGAACAATTGCCCATGACCGACCGCTGGGAAAGCGTTTGGCATGTGACGAATGGCAGGACGCTTTTGACCCTCAGGCCATATCGCTTCGACAACATCAAAACGACTGGCATGCTCCAAGAGGCCGTGCGATTTGAGAAAAGCCAACGCGGCACGCGTAAGCCGCGATTGACGATGGAAGTCGACCGCTTCGGCCGGGCGGCCTCGCGAGGCATCGCGGCGGGTTTTGACTTCGACGAATACCACGGTCTTGCCGTCGACAGCAATGATATCAACTTCGCCGTAGCGCTGGCGATGACGGGTGAACACGATTTTATAGCCAAGCCGTTTCAAATAGCCGGCGGCTGCACGCTCGCCCCGCTCACCCAAGGTGGTGTGACCCAACGTGAAGGGGCCCCGCCTAATGGGACGCCTCTTGAGCGGACCGAGCCGTCTTTCAAGCCAAAGAGGTAAAGGCATTGTCGAGAGCCCAATGGTGCAAGAAACCTCCGCCTCCGCCTTCCTCCCTTGCTTACGCCTTGGTTTTGCTGCGGTCGATACGACGCTCTTTGAGCCGGACCGCCTTGCCAGAACGTTTGCGGAGATAGTAGAGCTTGGCGCGACGCACGACACCGCTACGTTTGACTTCGACCTTGGCAATCCGGGGCGAGTGCAGCGGAAACTTTCGCTCGACACCCTGCCCCGACACGATTCGGCGGACAGTGAACATTTCGCGTGTGCCAGAGCCGTTGCGAGCAATGACTACACCCGAAAAAATTTGGATGCGTTCTTTCTCGCCTTCCAAAATCTTGGTGTGGACATCGACTGTATCGCCGATTTTAAACTCGGGTGGATTCTCTTGCAGGCTCGATGCTTCGACGTTTTTGAGGATTTCTTGACTCATTGCTAGTCTCCTTCGCTTAGTTCATGCTGCGGCCGGAGGCCGTCGGTTATTTGGGGTGCGTCAGCGTCGACCGCCAAGACGAATCGCTCGAAAAGATCGTCCTGGAAGACGACGCGAACATCGTTTTTCCGTTTATTGTTCTTGTTATCGCCAGTTTTTGTTATTGCCAGTCGTGTTTCAGCCAGTCGTGTTACAGCCGGTCGTCGAGTAAATCAGGACGTCGCTGGCGAGTCCGCTCTAGGCTGTTCTTGTCTCGCCACTCGGAAATCGCCGTATGATCGCCATTTAGCAAGACTTCCGGAACCTTGAGTCCACGATACTCGCGTGGACGCGTGTATTGTGCATGTTCCAGCAATCGCCCGCCGGTCGAAAACGAATCGAAGCGACTGCTGTCTTCATCTCCCAACACTCCCGGCACCAGGCGAATCACCGAGTCGATTAGTGTCATTGCGGCAACTTCGCCGCCATTGAGAACAAAATCGCCTACGGAAATCTCATCCGGCTCAAGCAGGTCGCTGACGCGCTGATCAAAGCCTTCATACCGACCACACAACAATAAAAGCCGCTTGTGCTTCGCGAGTTCTTCAACCAGCTTTTGGTTTAATCGTCTTCCCTGCGGCGTGAGCAGGACCACGCGGCCCGGCGCCTCGCACCCAGGATCGCCCCCGCTATCGCCCCCACTATCGCCCCCACTATCGCTGTAGTCGGTACTTTGTATCATTTCCGCAGCTTCGACAACCGGTTCTGGTTTAATGACCATTCCTGGCCCACCACCAAAGGGGCGGTCGTCGACGCACTTATGTTTGTCTCGGCTCCAGTCGCGGATATTGTGCAATCGGATCGTGACTAGCGAGCGATCAATGGCGAGCTTCAACAGGCTTTGCGACATGTAGCCGGAAAGAATTTCGGGAAACAGCGTCAGCACATCAAATCGCATAAGCGGCTATTCGTCAGCTTTCGGAGTTTCCTCCCCCGCTGTTGATTCTCCGGTCGCGGAATCTTCTACGGCGGGTGCTTCAACCGCGGCTTCATCGGCTGGAGCTTCGCTGCCGCCGTCAGAAGTTTCTCCGTCAGCAGTTTCAACAGCCGGAGTTTCCGCGTCACCAGCCCCCGCCTCGCCAGCCCCCGCCTCGCCAGCCCCCGCCTCGCCAGCCCCCGCCTCACCAGCCCCCGCCTCACCAGTTGTAACGCTATCAGCCGGAGCGACATCAGCTGCAGCTGCAGCTGCCTCGGCAGGTTTCTGTTCTTCTGGCTTCTTCGGCAGCGAAGCAGGTGCACCAGGTTCTGGAATCGACTTGGGCGTGGCTAGCTCTTCAAGGGCGACTTTTTGCCGATCGAGGTGCGTGCCGTCCTTGCCATATTTCTTGATTAAGATGGCAACCTTCTCGGTCGGCTGTGCGCCAACACTCAGCCAATAGTCAATCCGCTCCGCATCGAGTACAGCCCGTGCGTCAGTATTGTGGAGGCTGGTGTCGTACGTACCCAATTCTTCCAAGGCACGGCCATCACGTGGCGCATGGTGGTCGAATGCACAAACGCGGTAAAACGGCCGATGGGCGCGGCCCATCTTCTTCAAACGAATTCTAACTGCCACGAAGTTCTCCTAAGAACCGATCTTATCAAGACTTGAGAACCTTTCCCTAGGCCAGCAAGGCGAGTCGCCTGCAACGGACATTGAGATCGGCTAGTACTCTGCTTACTTTTTGCTTGTGCTCTGCGCTCTGCGTATCGTGTATCGTGTATCGTGTATCGCGTGTTTCGTGTTTTGGGCCAACTTATGGCGGCAACCGAATCGCGTATTGTTGCAGATTCGGGGGGTATTTGACAAGAGCCCCCTGGCCGAAACGAGCAGCCGGGTGAAGCAGCCGACTTTATCAGAACTAATGCGGCGCGTGCCTAATTCTTATTACCCCTATTCTCCCGCTTCCGCTTCCGTAGCTCCTTATCCCGCATTTTCTTCAGCTTGGCCTTTTCCTGGGGGCTCAAACGTTTGCCTGTGGTGAGCTTTTTCCTGCTCATTTGGCCGTTGGGGTCGGTCATGCCGGCTTGCATCTCTTTCACCATTTTCATCCGTTCTCGCATGCCTTTACCGGCCATTTGGGTCATCATCGCCGACATTGCGTCGAACTGCTTGACAAGGTCGTTGACCTCGTGCGGCTCGACACCCGATCCAGCCGCGATGCGACGGCGGCGGCTTTGGTCGATCACCTTGGTCGGATTGCGGCGTTCCTCGGCAGTCATCGAGTCGATCATCCCAAACAGCCGCTTCATGTCCTGCTCGGGGTCCATGTCGCCCATCGCGTCGGTCAGACCGCCCATACCGGGGATCATTCCCATCACCTTTTGCAGCGGACCGAGCTTTTTGATCTGACTGAGCTGTTTCTTGAAGTCTTCGAGCGTAAACTCGCCCTTCTTCATCCGCTCTTCTTGCGCAAGCATCTCGTCCTGGTCGAACTCGCGCTGCGCCTTTTCGACCAACGACAGAATATCACCCTGTCCCAGAATCCTGCCCGCCATGCGGTCGGGATGAAACTCCTCGAGCGCATCGAGATGTTCGCCGGTGCCGATAAACTTGATCGGCACACCCGTAACCTGCTTGACCGAGATCGCCGCGCCGCCGCGAGCGTCGCCGTCGAGCTTGGTCATAATCACGCCATCCAGCTCCAACGACTCGTTGAACACCTTGGCACTGTTGACGGCATCTTGACCAGTCATGCCGTCAACGACCAGGTAAACCTGCTGCGGGTGGCACTGTTTGTCGATCCGCTCGAGCTGGCCCATCAGCTCATCGTCGACATGCAATCGGCCCGCCGTGTCGAGAATGACCGTGTCTGCCCCTAACTTTTTGGCTTGCTGCACGGCTGCTTTGCAAACTTTGACTGGATCTTTTTCTTGGCGATCGGAGTAAACGGCTACGCCCAACTGTTCGCCCAACACGTGCAATTGATCGATCGCCGCCGGGCGCTGGAGGTCGGCAGCCACCAGCAGTGGCGTGCGGCCTGACTCCTTGAGAAGCCGCGACAGCTTGCCACAACTGGTCGTTTTTCCCGAACCCTGCAAGCCGCACATCATCAGCACGGTCACATCTCCCATTCCCTGCAAATGCATGGAATGGTCGACCGGCCCCATCAGATTGATCAGTTCCTGATGGACAATGCCAACGATTTGTTCGCTCGGATTGAGTGCCTTGAGCACTTTTTCCCCGAGGGCCTGTTCGGTAACACGGCCCATAAAATCGCGCACGACGGGGAAACTGACGTCGGCCTCGAGTAGCGATTTTTCGACCAACTTGAGGCCGTCACGCATGTTCGATTCAGACAGTTTTCCCTGCCCGCGCAGCGTTTTGAACGCACCAGAAAGTCCGTCTTGAAGGGCCTCAAACATGGTCGTGACGATTCCTGTCCCAAAGGGCGAAACTAGGGCAAAGCGGCCATTCTAACGCATCTGAGACGCCTCGGGCAATGGTTGTGATTCCAGCCCAAAAGCGGTGCCAGGTCGTCACAATCGGCACGATCGAAAGCAGCCCCAACTTTCCTCCTGGCTGCGACCGATCTGTCTGGCGACCAGTGGACAGCCGCAAAAACGTATCCCATGAATTTCTAGGGGATTACTTCACGACGGGCCTGTCCGCCCCGCAACAGAGCAGGCTTGCTCCAGAATTACAGGCTGCACCAGCGAACCATCATGACCCATCAACTACTCCATCCAACAGCGGGAACTACTATTCCTACCGAAAACAGACCAGCAGCGCCAACGCCATCGGTTGCCGCGACAGCCACGCATGACAGGTCGCCCATTAAGTTCGTGCCCATTGAGCCTCAAACGTTCGAGGATACAGGATTAGCGCAAAGTGATCTCCGGGCGCTGATTCTGAAGTTACTGGTGAATCGTGCTACTCTCACGAGCCGTGAACTATCTGATCGAGTGCAATTGCCTCGGCCATTGGTGGCCGAAACTTTGGAACAACTCCGCGCCGAACTTTTGATTTCGATCAAAGGCTCAGCGGGGTTGGAAGACTATCTTTACCAGCTGACCGAAGCCGGTCACGAACGAGCTCGACGGTTGCTGAAGCAATGCACCTACGCCGGTGTCGCGCCGGTGCCGCTCGAGGCGTACATCGAGGCGATGCAGACGCAATCGCTGCAGCACAGTCAACTGACGTTCGAGGATTTGCAAAAGGCTTTCCAAAACCTTCGTCTTAACCCCACACTGGTGAGCCAGCTCGGCCAGGCCATCAATGACGGCCACGGCTTGTTTTTGTACGGCCCTCCCGGTAACGGCAAGACGAGTGTCTCTGAATTGGTCGTCAGCGCCTTTGGAGAATTTGTGTGGATCCCTCGGACGATCACTATCGACGGTGATTTGGTTCGGCTCTACGACCCGCGCAGCCACCAGGCCGTGGAAGCCGACGAACTTCAACAGCTGAAGTACGATCGCCGCTGGATTCTCATTCAGCGCCCTACGATCGTCGTAGGTGGCGAACTCACCATGCAGCAGCTCGACCTACAATTCAACGAAATGACCGGCATCTGCGAAGCGCCTGTCCAGATGAGAGCCAACTGCGGTGCCCTGGTCATCGACGACTTTGGCCGCCAGCGGATGCCGACCTCCGAACTCTTGAATCGGCTGATCGTGCCGATGGAAAAGCACCACGACTATCTCAATCTCCCCAGTGGCCGACAGCTTGCCATGCCGTTCGATATGCTACTGGTATTCTCAACCAACCTCGAGCCGAGCGATCTGGTCGACGAAGCTTTTTTGCGACGCATTCCCTACAAGATCGAAGTCAATAGGGTGTAACCGGCATTCCGCTACGCAGCGAGTTGCCATGTAAATTGCTCAAGTATTCGACGATTGGGATAGAGCCGCCTGATTTCTGTTTTTATTCGATGGGTTTGAAACGCTGACC
>Ga0310121_10003121_pt1 | contig 15266 bp, 10 predicted proteins | sample CB27_Tmax_986_MG_FD_203504 | JGI IMG/M metagenome (GOLD analysis project Ga0310121, IMG submission 203504) | Marine microbial communities from Western Arctic Ocean, Canada - CB27_Tmax_986 | ecosystem: Environmental > Aquatic > Marine > Oceanic | place: Canada: Western Arctic Ocean | collected...
CTTTGGACCGGTCATGCGCGAAAAGATCGCTAAAGAAATCATCGATCTGGTCGATCAGCAGCTCCCTGCCAAGGAACATCTTCGACCCGGACAAGCGCTTTGGAACGCCGTCTCGATTCACACTCGCTCCGATCATCCCCGCTGTGAGCTCGTCCCCGTCATTCTCACTCTAGTTGATCCTTCCGATGTCCAGGCCCTGACCCAGGAGATTCCGAAGTCGCAGATCGTCTCCAAGGCGGTGGCCCGCCTCACCCAGGAAGCGTACCAACAGGGCGCTCTGCTCTCCATGCGAGACATCAGCTTGTTGCTCTGGCGAACCAATAGCGAGATCTCACGAAGGAGGCTCGCTTGGGAGGCCCTCCACGATCAAATCCTCCCCCACGTCGGCAGCTTGCAGGATTTTGGCAGTTGCGTCAGCCACAAATCTAAGATCGTCCGAAAGGTCATTGTGGAGAAGAAAGATCCCCTCAAGGTAGCTCAGGAAACTCGACACTCCCAACGAGCCGTGGATCGCTACCTCAAGGATTACCATCGAGTGCGTACCGTTTTGAACAGAACTCCGATCTCGAATTCATCGCACGCGCCACTGGCCTCCGTAAAGACGTGATTCGAAAATATCTGGCAATCATTGATGAAATGTAACTTAGGGGCTTGATACGCCATATGGAATAAACTTCAGGGTAGGGGATTCCTCCTGAAATCAGTCGAAGTTTTTTTCTCGAAAAGGGGCAGCGCAGCGGGGGTGGGACTAAGCTGAAACTTGATTTGACTGTTCCTTAGCCACAAGGGTGTAATCTATTAACTCTGCGATTGTTAGGTCATTGAATCCTGGAGCGCGAGCGAGGGATTGGAGTGCAGCAAGATGCGCGGACAAAGGGCTCGAAGCTTGGCGAGGCAGGGAGTCAAGACGATTCGGGTGTTCTCTAACCCCTCGCTTACGCTTCAGGCTTCCATGAATCGGCAATGCCTGTCCTGGGGGCACCAGTTTCTTTCATGTACGATCCGACGTAGCCGGTGGTGGGGCTAAGCTGAAACTTCATTTGCTTCCAGGTTCAGGATTCCCAACAGTGGCACGGCCTGGAAGGCCGTGCCACTGTAGGACATTGAGGTTTTTTTCTCGAATGGGGCCAGCGCTTCTGGGAGCGGGACTATCTTCTGCTTCAATCCACAACCAGATCCCAACCAAATCCCGGCCGATCCGAGGGTCGCATGTATATTCCTTCGGGGCCGCGGCTGATGCTGTTTTCTTCCTCGAATCTTTGGTACACCTCCTCGGGTCCGCCGGGTGGAGGCAGGAACATCTCGCACCAGGGGCTGTTGGGTGTGGCCATGATGTAGTGCGGGCCCCCTCCGCGCCAGCCGCCGTGAAGAATGACGGGAATGTCGTGGGCCGCGGCCCGGGCACCGATTCGACGCAATTCGGTCAGCCCGCCGCACCAGTTCATGTCCGGCTGCCAGATGTCCGCACCCTGACAATCTAGAAGCAAACGGAAGCCGTAGCGGGTGTATTCGTGTTCGCCCGTAGCCATCCGCGTCGAGCTGATCTGGGCATTGAGGCGTCCGAAGCCAGCGTAGTTGTCCGGCGGCAGGCACTCCTCCATCCAGTACACGCGGGAGGGTTCCAGGGCTTTGGCAAATTCCAGGGTATAACGTTCGGTGAGAGCCATCCAACAGTCCAGCATGATCTCGCCATGGGGTCCCAGGAGCTTGCGCGCTCGGTCTACCAGTTCCAGGTTCTTCTTCATCCCCTGAAGGCCGTCCGCGGGTCCAAAGGGGACGGCGAGCTTGAGCTTGGTGTAACCAAACTCGATGTGCTGTTCCAGATCGTTGCCGGTGCAATAACCCGGAATTCGTGACTTGGTCTCGCCTCCCAACAGTTTGTATACGGGCATCTCCAGGGCATTGCCCACCAGGTCCCAAAGGGCGTTATCGATCGCGCTGATGGCGTGCACCACCATCCCTTTTCGGCCGTAATAGAGCGTCGAGCGCCACATGATGTCCCAAAGTCGGTCCAGGTTGAAGGGATCCTCGCCGATCAGCAGTTGGGCCAAGTGGTTTTCGATCACAAAGCCCGCACCAGGGCCGCCGTAGCCGATTCCTCGAACCCCCTTATCCGTCGTGATTTCTACGGCGGACGGCCCCAGATCGTGGGCCATGAAGAGCGATCGGCGGGCCTTGTATTTGGGATAGATCGACATCGGGTTTGCCACTTCGACGTTGCCGGTCGACCAGGAGCCGGGAGCGGGCTCATAGCAGGGTAGTGGACGCCTTGGTCTCGGGCGAACCATACGGACACCGGTGATCTTCAGCTTGCTTCGCTCCTCGGCGAACGGCGGCGAAGGAGTTGTTGGCATGGTGTCTTCCTTTTTCTGGGCCCACAGGGCGGCAGCGCTGATCGAACTGATCAGGCCTGTCTGCAAGAAGTTACGGCGGTCCATAGGGGTTTGTGGCGGCGATCTTCAGGTCGCCGTTCCTCGAGACCGAACCCACTCTCCAGTCTCAGGCCAGAATCTCTTTCACCACATGCGCGCGTTCCACGCCCGTCAGCTTGGCGTCCAGGCCCTGGTGCTTATGTGTGAAGCGCTCGTGGTCAATCCCAAACAGGTGCAGGATGGTTGCCTGGTAATCTCGGATGTGGACTGGGTCCTTCACGATGTTGTAGGAGAAGTCATCGGTTTCGCCGTGAACGACTCCCCCTTTGATGCCACCGCCGGCCATCCAGAGGCTGTAGCAGCGCGGGTGGTGGTCGCGCCCGTAATCGGTGGGTGTGAGAGTGCCCTGCGAGTAGATGGTGCGCCCGAACTCACCGCCCCAAATCACCAATGTCTCCTCGAAGAGGCCCCGCTCTTTCAGATCCTGGATCAGGGACCAGGCGGCGCGGTCTACGTCTCGGGCCTGTGCCGGTAGGACTTCGGGGGCGGAGTTGTGGACGTCCCAGCCACGGTGATAGATCTGGACAAAGCGTACACCGCGCTCGACCAGGCGCCGCGCCATGAGGGCCGCGTTCTGGAACTTTCCCGGCTCTTTCGCCTCTTTGCCCCAGCGTTTGAAGGTGCTTTCGGGTTCGCTTGAGAGATCCGCCATCTCCGGGACCGAAGCCTGCATCCGAAATGCCATCTCGTATTGCTCGATCCGAGCCAGTGTCTCGGGACTCGCTATCTTCTCGTGCCGGATCTGATTCAGCTCGCTGAGGCCATCCAGCATCTTGCGTCGAACCTCTCTGGAGACGCCGTCCGGATCGCTGAGGTAAAGTATCGGGTCGGTTCCCGCACGCAGCCCTGCGCCAGCGTATTCAGGGGAAAGAAAGCCGGAGCTCCAGAGCTTGGCCGAGATCGCTTGCACCCCTGACTTGGGATGACTCTTCTCGGCGTTCATCACCACGAAGGTGGGCAGGTCCTGGTTCATGCTGCCGAGTCCATAGGCAATCCAGGATCCGATGCAGGGCCGGCCGGCTACCTGGCTGCCTGTCTGGATGAAGGTAATTGCGGGTTCGTGATTGATCGCATCGGTATTCATCGAGCGAATAATGGCGATTTCATCGATCATCTTCGCCGTGTAGGGAAGCAGCTCCGAAATCCAGGTGCCGTTTTGACCGTGTTGCTTGAACTGAAAGACAGACGGAGCGATGGGGAAACGCGCCTGTCCGGACGTCATGGTCGTCAGGCGCTGCCCTTGACGCACCGACTCCGGGAGGTCCTGATCGTACCAATCCTTCATCTTGGGTTTGTAATCGAGCAGATCCATCTGCGGCGGCGCACCCATCATGTGAAGGTAGATGCAGCGCTTTGCCCTGGGGGCAAAATGGGGCAGATTGGGTAGGCCGCCAAGGGATTTGTCCTCCGGGATCGAGCCCAGGCTGCTGTCGGCCATGAGGTTGGCCAACGCGATTCCGGCGATGCCCTTGGCTCCGTGGGCGAAGAACTGCCGTCTGGTTTCTGCCAGGAGTACCTCTTTGTGTGGGTGCATTGTCGATCTCTCCGGGAAACAGCAGACCGGTTCCAGGGTATAGTCTCTATCGGTTCAACACCTCGTCCAAGTTCATGATCTGGCTCGCCAGCATGGTCCAGGCTGCCGACTCTGTCGGCGGTAGCGCCTCATCGGGAGGCGTTTCACCGGTGGAAAGGAGCTTCTTCGCCTCCCCGGTATCGGAACCGTAAAAGCCGATGAAGCCTTCGTAGGTCCGCCTGGCGATGGCGCGCTCTCTTTCAGTTAAGGGGCGTGCCAGCAGGCGGGTAGTGACGAAGTCCAGGCGTCGATCGAAGCCGTCGGCCTCGCGCATGGCGCGCTGTGCCAGGTAGCGTGAGGCTTCGACGAACTGCGTATCGTTCATCGTAACGAGCGCCTGCATCGGGGTATTGGTTCGTTCCCTCCGAACGGTAGCGTGTTCCCGAGTGGGAGCATTGAAGATGTCCATGGAGGCTGGCGGGGCCGAGCGTTTCCAGAACGTATACATACTCCTCCGGTAGAGTTTGCTGCCTGAGTCCCGCTGGTAGACGTGGGTATTGCTGCTGGGCATTGCCACCGTTTTCCAGACTCCTTTCGGCTGGTAGGGTTTCACGCTGGGACCACCGATCTTGCGAACCAGCAGCCCGCTCGCGGCCAAGGCGTAGTCCCGAATCATTTCGCCGTCCATTCGGAAGAGTGAACCCCGCGAGAGCAGGCGGTTCGCCGGATCGTTTTCGAGCTTTTCCGGGGTGTTTTGAGCAGACTGGCGATAGGTGGATGAGGTGACGAGGCGGCGAAAGAACTGCTTGATGTCCCAGCCTGATTGCCGAAACTCGAGCGCCAACCAGTCGATTAGTTGGGGGTGAGATGGAGGCTCCCCCTGCGAGCCGAAGTCGTCGCTAGTCCTAACCAGACCAGTACCGAAAACCTGCTGCCAGTAGCGGTTCGCGATCACGCGGCTTGTCAGTGGATTCGCCTCATCAACCAGCCATCTGGCCAACCCCAATCGGTTGCGAGGGAACGACGCCGACATGGGATGTAGAGCCGAGGGGGTATTGGCGGCGACGCGTTGCCGAGGATGGTCGTACATGCCGCGGTATAGCACCTGGGCCGAAGGTTTGGTATCCGGTAACTCTTGCATGACGTGAGTGACCCCGCCGCGCCGCCGGACCTCGCGCCACTCCCGATCGATCGATTGCGTGCGTGCAAGCAGTCGGCGGTAATCGGAGTCCTCCACGCTGAGGTAGTACAAGCGCAACGCTTCCCGCTGGTCATCATTTAGTTGCTCGGCTCCCTGGTCTTTGGCGCTCTGGAGAACGTGCCATAGCGAGACGACCTTGGCTTCCTGAACCGTGATTGGACGATTGTAGAATCGAAGGTCGGCTATCCCACCACCCGAGAAATGGCGAGCTTTGGGATCTTCCCGCTCCGTGCTCTTGCCGTAACCCCTGCCTAGTAGGAGGGGATGATCGGTCCGAATACTGCCTTGCACTTTGGCGAAAAATTCGCTCCCCTGCTCCTCAACCAGTTCCCCGTTCCTGTAAAGATGCAGGCCTCCTCGCTCCCCGGAGCCGTCGTGAGTGACCACGATATGCGTCCATATGCCTGGGGGCATCCGCTTGGTGTTGATGGGCAGGATTTTCACCGGTGAAGGACTCTCGTGTCCCCCTGGCTTTTCTCCGGTCATGCTGAAGGTGAGCTGCCGCTGCTGAATCGTGAGCGACCATCCGCGGGAATGGTCCTCAGGATCGTCCTGACCAAGAACTGTGAAGTTTCCGACCACCTTGGGTTGGTAGATCCAAAGAGCCATCGAAAAGGGAGTATCGGTGTCGAGTTCCAGGGAAGGGAGCTCAGCCCACGATTCTTTGTCGAACCGCAGCGCCGGTTGGTTTGAGTAGAGGCCTTCCGCCACCACCGCTCCCTGCTGCAGGGCGATCGCTTTGCGGCTTCCCTTAATGATGATTGAGGGTTCCTCGTCGAGGACAAGCGTTAGCAACTCTGCCGACGCCTCCAGTGGGCCTTCCAAGGACCGATGATAGTCTGCGCCGAGCCATTCGGCGAACAACTCGTCCGCCGAGCCGGCACGTGCTGCTATTTTCAATTCAAGCTCAGCTGCTTCTTGCCGGAGATCACTCCAGAGCTGCCGGTCCTCGTCGCTGGGTACGACCAGGGTGGGCGGCGGATCCGATATGTTCCCGTCCATCACGTACTGGGTCGTGTTCCTGAAAAAAGCCGTCAAAGAATAGAACTCACTCTGTGCAATCGGGTCGAACTTATGGTCATGGCAAGTAGCACATCCGACCGTCAGGCCCAGGAAGACGGTACCGGTGGTATCGGCGCGGTCCTTGGCGTAGATGGCCTCATATTCCTCGGGGATCACACCGCCTTCATTGGTCGTGATGTTACAGCGGTGAAAACCGGTGGCGACCAGCTGATCGAGGGTTGGATCGGGGAGGAGGTCTCCGGCGATCTGTTCGACCGTAAATTGGTCGAACGGTTTGTTGTCATTCAGAGCTCGGATGACCCAGTCGCGGTAGGGCCACATCTCGCGATAGTTGTCGATGTGGATGCCGTGAGTGTCCCCATAGCGAGCGGCATCCAGCCAATAGCGGGCCCGGTGTTCGCCCCAGTGACTCGAGGCGAGCAGTTTGTCGACCAGCTTTTCGTATGAGTCTGCCGACGTATCGTTGAGGAAACTCTCCAGGGTGCCGGGGTCGGGAGGAAGTCCCGTTAGATCCAATGCGACGCGGCGGGCGAGGGTGCGTCTGTCGGCTTCAGGTGCCGGCGTCAGACCTTTTTCCTCGAGTCGGGCGAGAATAAACCGGTCAAGCGGCCTGCGAACCCAGCTTTCGTTTTCAACCGGGGGAGGCTCATATCGCTGGATCGCTTTGAAGGACCAGTGCTGATCCCAGGAAGCGCCCTGCTCGATCCAGCGTCCGAGAAGGTCGATCTGTTCCTCGGTCAGCTCCTTGTTCGAGAAGCTAGGTGGCATGCGCTTCGCACTGTTGTGGGTGGAGATGCGCCTATAGAGCAAACTGCCTTCGGCGTCGCCCGGAACGATGGTAGCGCCGCCACTGCGCGGGGTGAATGCTCCTTCCCGGGTATCGAGTCTCAATGCCGCCATTCGGGTCTGAGCGTCGGGACCGTGGCAGCTGAAGCAGTTGTCAGAGAGAATCGGCCGCACCTGGCGTTGGAAGTCTATCGTAGCTACCGGGGCTGCCCAGGATAGGGTGGCGGTGAGGAGTAAGCCGATAAAGAACAGTATTAGAATGCTTTTGGGGAGCATCGAAGCCATAAGGAGAATCGTGCTTCGCGTATTTGGCATTACTGATCTTCCAGGATGTTGAGGGTCTCCATGGTACACGTTAGATTGGCGCTCTGGCAACGGGTTCATTTCCGGCCGGTGCTCCCGGTGCCTTCACGATGGTCTGCCCGGACCCGGATCTCCCGCTTTATATTAGGATTCGATATGAAAAAGGAGTGGCAGACGTTGATCTACTTCCTCAACCGCGGCCGTGACTCGCATAACTTTCCGGATAACAAAAGACTGGCTCCCTCGTTTCAGATAAAGCCCTATCTCAGTTTTCAATCACCCACACGGTCCAGCCAAAGAGACGGTTTTCCGTTAGCGCAATGTCCTGGATTTGGTGATGCCGGAGAGGGACACCTAGACTTCGCCGGTTGCTATCTGCGTGAGCCGGTTCCACGACGTAGAATTCGGACGTTTCTACGAGAAATGGTAGCAGACTCTGCCAACCAACCAGTCCGCTGTCCTCTATGAAAATCACTAGATAGTGCTGGCCCACCAACTCTGAACTCTGCTGTGCATTTGCCAGCTCCAAGGGTTTGTTGAGTTGCTCTGCTCTGGTTCCCGTGAGAACCCTGAGGTGCCGGTCTACCTCACCGTGCTTAGGGGCAAGAATCGTCCAGCTGTCCTCGAGCCCGGAAAGCCGGACTCGGCAGACCGAAGCCTCGGCCAGGCAGCCCAACCAGTGGAGCTCGAGGTGGCTGAGCTCGGAACGTAAAGCAGAAAAGGGCAGAAATTTGACGTGGTTCAGCAGCAGATTTCAAAACCTACTGCCGATCGGATATCGCTTCCCGGCATACCCGGTGTCGTCATAGAGATAGATTGCCCAGCGGTCAGGCTCGAAGGCCTTCGGGTAGAGAGGCCGAAGGGATGGACACTTCAAAGAGTTTCGAAAGAGACGAGTATAGTTGTTCCATCGAAGGATGTCCGTCAGGTGAAAGACTTCCAGCCGTGGCTGCTCTGTCAATGGCTGGGCGGCAGTTTTCTGATGGAGCGGTGGAACCTGCCAGTAGATTGGAGGCAGTGGCCAGAGGAGGGTGCGGCTTGGATCGTAGCCATGTCCTGGGAAGGGAGTGGCTGCCCAGGTGAGCATCAGTAGCCCGGCGATCCAGAATGAGAAGTTTTGGCGGAGCAGACTTAGTACGCTGGAACGTAAATGCGGAAACGTTTGCAGATAGGGCTTGCGAGGCGAGATCAAGGCAGGAGGAGGAAGTCGATGCTTGGCCATCTTCGACGACGACCAACACAGAAATCGTCCGCAACCCCCATCTGCTCTCCGGATGGCGACGGGACGCGCCGATTTCTTTGTCGCGCCTCCTCCGAGGTACGGGGCATCGAGTTCGTCGTCGCTTCGCAACTCGACCCGTCGCGCTCGCCACAAACGTTTCCGTATTTACGTTCCAGTGTACGTAGTCCTCTGGCCGCCGGAACGGCGCTGAGCAGGAAGACATCAGGAAGACATAGAGTCAAGTAACGATAGCTGGGGGAGGTGTAGATAAATGAAATGAACACAAAAATCCCGATAGCTAGTTCTCTTCCGTTCGATTGTAAGTGACTGGAAATAAAAGGAAAGCGAAGATTCAGGAGCTCCGTTTATGGCAGGTCCAGTTGTTAGAAGATATTTTCCAACTAATTTAGAAACAAGGACTTACGAGAAAACTAGAGCTCCTAAAATGAGAAAGAACCGCGAACCACAGAGGCCGCTTACCCTGGGGATGGGCTCCGGGCAAGAGTTGTCTGCAGGAGAACCTCAGTCGCATCCCGGCCGAGACCTGGGAGGGAATCAGTCAGATCCTGGTGCAATGGGCGAAGGCCAGAGGACTGGAGCAAGGACAGAAGATCCGGGTCGACGCAACGACCGTGCCCAGCCCGATCCGCCATCCTTTGGATTCCCAGCTACTGTACGACGGGATCCGCACGGTGACGGCCCGGTTAAGCGAGTTGAGCGAAACCCACCCGGTGGTTTACCAGGGCCACTGTCGGCGGGCCAAGCGCCGGGTGACGAATCTGTGCAACGCCCGAGGCTCCGAGCGCAAGAAGGGTTTTTACCGGGATCTGCTGAAGGTAGCCCGCAAGACGCGACACTATGGCAAGTTGGCACTGGAGCAAGCTTCGGGGTGGAAGGACTGCAGCAGTGTGGTGATTGTTGAGCAGTTGCGCCATTACGGGCAGTTACTGGGAAAGGTGATGGATCAGGCTGAGCGACGCATCTTGCGGCGAGAGAAGGTCCCGGCAGAGGACAAAGTCGTTTCCCTCTTTGAGGAGCATAGCGACATCATCTACACCGGTGGCCGGGAGACCCTCTTTGGCTACAAGGTGTATTTGACCTGTGGCAAGAGCTCGCTCATCCTCGATGCTCACGTGGTGGTGGGCAACCCCGCTGATCAGTCCCAGATGAAACCGATGCTGCGACGCTATTTCGAACACTACGGGTTCTATCCCCGCCAGTCCAGTCTGGATGGGGGATTTGCCACCCAGGACAATCTGCAGTGGGCCAAAGCGCAGGGCATCCAGGACGTGGCGTTTGCCAAGAAGGGAAAGCTGAAGGTTCTGGACATGGTTCGGTCCAACTGGGTCTATCGACAGCTGAGGCGGTTTCGGGCGAGAATCGAGGGCTGCATCTCGATGTTCAAGCGCGTCTTTGGAGCGGATCGCTGCACCTGGAAGGGCTGGGATCACTTCCAGAAATATGTGCACCTTTCGGTACTGAGTTACAACTTGCTGGTACTGGCTCGCCTACTCTTGTAGCAAGCTCAGGGTCGGCGATTCGTGTGAGAAAGTTTGAGGATTGGTGTCTCTCGAGAACGACTTTCGAGTCCCAGCTCCTGAACCCTCCCCGAAAACGGAGGGAAGCCACTGTCCGACACCCTGGTATGCTCCAGGGAATCAGCGATGGAGCCCAAAAAAACAGGGATTCCTGGATGAGAACTAGCTAGGCTCAACTGAAGAAACGATGAAGGATCGTGACGGGCTTGTCCGAGCATTACAGCAAGTCCCAGAGCGATGAACACGCAAGTCGGGATACCGACGGAAGACACGAACCCAAAGAGATAAAAGTCTAGGTAGTCGAGATGGAACCCCAAGAGACTCCAATTTTGATTGAGCACGTCCCCCGGCGTTCCGAATAACAACCATTTGGCACCGCTCCACGCTGCGCTGGGCAGCAGGAAGAATCCAGCACCGAGCCAGAAGGTCCTCGACTTGAGATCCCTGGGGCGAAAATAGAGAATCGTGGCCACGACCGGGAGCGGGACCAGAAGGGCGAGTGGCTGGGTGATTGCACTAAGCCCTGCGAAGAGTCCGGCTAGAGGGTAACCAGGCATCTGACTTTCGGGCCGCCGCCAGAAAAAGAGGCTCCAGAGAAGAAGACAGACGGCGGCTACGTCCGCCGTCAGCTCGAATGAAAAGTGCTGCCAAGTACTATTCAGGAGCCAGATGACCGTAACAACCAAGTAGATACGCGGCGGATAATCACGCCTTAGCAAGCGGTAGAGTCCAAGGACTGTGGAATGGACCAGAAACTGCAGGATGGCGGGGAAGAAGTCAAGGAGCGAGTTCTTGTATAGAAGGGTGATGAGGGCGGCACAAGAGGAGGACGGCCAGAATAGCGGACGTCTTCGCCTGCCAGGTAGAGTCCATTGGCGATCCAGTCATGAGCATCGCCACGCATGAAGGGGTAGTTCCAGATTAGGTCTGAAACCGTGAGCTGATGACCGAGGTAGACGCAGTTGGCCATTACCAGGGCGATCAGCGCCCACCACGACAGTTCGGAGCCTATTCGCCCTACCGGATCCACGCTGTGAGGTGTGCTCACCACAGTCATCTTCGACTATTCTAGGACAGTCTGGTGTCTGAATACCGCGTTTCATAAATGCGGTCATGCTTGTGGCGAGCGCAACGATCTCAACCCGGATTTCTCATCGCTTGTCCTAGCGAGGCGTCGCGAGCGCCGTTGTGGCAAGGCTTGCGACCGAGACCACTCGTGGCCAGCCCCCGCAGTCGTACTCGTACGGTACGTCGAGGAGGCCGACGGAGCGAAACATAGCCAGGGCGGATGATTGCGGCAACGCAATAGACCAGCGATGAGAAATGCGGGTTAAGGGTCTGCTCAAGAATAGCTTGGTAGAATTGGCGCTCAGATTTGCACCAGATTTGGCCGCGAACGATTGAGCGAAACCGCAGGCGTAGCGGTGTCTACGTTGAGGATTTCTCGATTGAGGAGCGGCCGAAGATGGTGTGAAGATGAGATGCCAAAATGCCAAGTTATTCTTGCGCAGACCCTAAGAGATCGAAGTCGTCCCCATTTCAGGTAGACGGAGAGTGTCCGCAGCGAAGTCCCTGCTAACAAACCTCCATGTCTAATGATTTCCGGTAACCTTTCTGACTGGGAAAATATGGGGTGTTTCTCTAGAGTGCGCGATCCTGTATAGTAGTTCATCTGCAAGATTATGACTCGATTTATTGTCCTTGTCATCGGTCTATTTTGGCTGTGTGAGCCAGTGGCACTGCTTTGGCCGTCAGCCACGGCTCTGTGTGAACGTCACGGCGTCGACTGTTCCTGCCCCGAGGTTTGCGCTCTCAGTCCAAGGGCCATTCCGGAAGACGCCATGTGCCATCGCTCCGATGGCGAGGAGCCTCCGCGACCGGATACAACGGGCGCACGGAAGGAAGCGGACTGCAGCATCAAAGCATCCTGCTCTGATGAGGAGAAGGGAGTGCAGGCAGCCTTTTCCCGCGCCTATCTCCCATCTGAAAGATTCCGTTGGGAAAGGCCGTGCCTTTTCCAGGAGAAGCTCGAGGTTGGCCTCTTTCCGGGAATCCCAGACTACGCCGCCCGTATAAGTCACCCCCCACGACTCTCCTGATCGATCTCGTCCTTGAAGACTGACATCCCAGTCGACTGACTGCTGATCGTGCCGGTCCTATCGGTACACTCGCTTTCATCCGGCCTAGAAGCCGCAGCTCTTGACCTGGAAATGTCGGAGTCAGGTTCGCATTCAGGAGGTTTCTCAAAAGGTGAAGTCTTATAGAATCAGCTGGTTTCTTACCCTGTCCTTATGCCTGGGTGGTGGGACCTGGTCTCGAGGCCAGAATATTAAGGGAACCATCACAGGCCTGGTTCAGGACTCCAGTCAGCGGGTTTTGCCCGGCGCGGAAGTGGTTTTCCGAAGCTTGCTGCGAGAATCTACGCGCACGCTGGTTTCAGATTCCGGTGGCTTCTTTCATCAGTCCGGCCTGGACCCGGGAGCCTATCAGGTCTTGGCCTCACTTCCTGGTTTCAGGTCCTATCAAAGTGAAGAGCTGCATCTGGAGGTGGGTGAGGTCCTGCGTCTGGAAATCCAACTCGGTCCGTCCGGACTGGACACCGTTGTCGATGTCTCGGCACAGGTTCTTCAGTTGGATGAGAACAAGCAGGCCCAGGGGTTCGACACCCAGGAGATGAACGATCTTCCGGTCGAGGCAGGGGGGCAGGGACGGAACTTTTATGCCCAGGCTCGGACCGCTCCCGGCGTAGCCCTCTCCACCCTGGCCCATCGCCCTTTCGCGGTGAGCGGGCAGCGGCCTCGAAACAACAACTACATGGTGGACTCCGTCGAGATGAATGATGCCGATTCAGGATACATCGCGGGACGTGGCGTCACGGAGCAGCTGATCAGTCAGGAAGCCGTCCAGAGTTTTGAGATCATCAGCCACAACTACAAGGCCGAGTTTGGACGGAATTCAGGCAGTATCGTCAATCTGGTCACCAAGTCCGGTGCCGATCAGTTCCATGGGAGCGGCTACTGGTACCATGGAAATTCAGCGCTAAGTGCGCGCAGTCCTCTTGAATTGGAGAAAAGCCCTTACCTTTCGAATATGGCTGGGTTTACTTTTGGGGGTCCACTCAAGAAGGACAAGGCTTATCTCTTCGGAAACTATGAGATCAATCGGCCGCGCGGCACCACCCTTGCCAGCTTCCGTACCTTGACCGATGCACAGAGAGCCCGGGCGGCACCATCGGTTTGTTCTCTTGCCGCCCTCTATCCTGCTTCGCCGACGGGCGCTCGTGTATTCACCCAGGGAGTTCCTCGCGCAGTCGACGGACTCACTTACTTGCTGCGTGGTGACCTGACCCTAACGGAGCGGCAGCAGCTGGCGTTCCGTACCAGCTTTACCAGAGGTATCACCGACTCCACGGCCATCGGCGATACGGTTGCCAGTGATGTGATCATCAGGAACAAGACCCGAGGAATGGCGCTACACCATAGCTACACCGCCAGCCCCAGTTTGTTCAATGAGCTCCGTTTTGGGTACATGCGGTTGATTCAGCTGGACAGTAATTTCGAGGAACCCATCCTTCTCGGAGACCCGGCTGTCAACGGCAGCATCGGATTCATGATCGTCCAAGGGCTGAGTCTGGCTGGCCCCCTGTCCTTTCTGGGGCGAAATCAGACCCAAAACAACTACCAGTTGAGCGATGACATTTCCTGGGTTCAGAACAATCACGTCCTGAAGTTCGGGACCTCGCTACGTCGGGTTCAGGTCAATGGTGGCACTCTCAACAATGCCTTTCTGGGATCCATTTTCTTTCCCAATATCGATGCCTTTCTTGCAGGACAGCCTTTGTCCTACAACCAGATCCAGGGTAATCCCCAGATCGGACTGAGACGTTGGGAGTGGCACGGCTATCTCCAGGATGACTGGAAGCTGGCCAGGAACTTCACCCTGAACCTGGGAATCCGTTACGAACTGAACACCTCGCCCACCGAAGTGGCAGATCGGATCGCGCAGAGCTTCCGCTTTGTCGAGGATCGCAACAACTTCGCTCCCCGCTTGGGCTTTGCCTGGTCTCCTGCCTCAGAGACCGTCATTCGGGGCGGATACGGGATCTTCTACAACGCGGTTGAGATGGCGTTCCTGGGATTGACCCGCTTCAATCCCCCTTTACTGGAGACCTTTTCGGTGTTTCGTCCCACTTTCCCGGATCTGCTGGACCGAGCCCGGAGAGATTTGCCCAGCGGGCTGGTGGTCCCCGATCCAGGGACGACAACGCCCTACGCTCAGCATCTTAACCTGACCGTCCAGAGACAGCTCTGGAACCCGCAATCCACGGTCTCGGTGGCCTATGTCGGTACCCTGGGGCGCCACCTTACCCGGAATCGGCGGCCCAATGGAGGCGAGAACCTGGGGCAGGCGGATCGGCCGGATCCATCGGTTGGGGTCATAAACCGCCTCGAAAGTTCGGCCTCGTCAACCTATCACGCCCTACAGGTGGCGCTGCGTCAACAGATGACCAGGGATCTGAAGCTGCGCGTCGCCTATACTTATTCTCGGTTCCTGGATGACGTCTCCGAGATACCTACCACGAACACTCTATTGGATCCGGGTATCATTCCTCTGGATGAGGGAAATCTGAGGCTGGACTGGGGCCCTTCGGATTTCGATATCCCCCACATCTTCACCCTGAGCAGCCTCTACCGCCTTCCTCTTTTCGACCGAAATCGTTGGCTGGGAGGGTGGAGCGTGTCTGCAATTACCAGTCTTCAGTCAGGCAGACCCTACACTGTCTACAGCGGGACTGACACCGCTACAGGTTCCAACAACAATCGGATTAACGATATCGCCGGGAGTCTGGTCAGAGTGCCTTCCTCGGCTACTCCGTTGCGTTTGCTCCCTGGGTTTGTGCGCTCGGATCTGATTCCGGAAGCCGGAGCACTGGGGACGCTGGGCCGCAATACCGAACGCCGCGATGGCGTCATCGACTGGAACCTTTCGCTCAGCAAGGACTTCGCGCTGTCGGAGGAAGTGAAGGCACAGTTCCGGGGAGAGCTCTTCAACGCCTTCAATGTGGCCAATTTCGACGAGGTTGACAACACTGCGACTTCTCCCAGTTTCGGAGGGTATCTGACGACCTTTCAGCCTCGCCGGATCCAGCTGGCGCTTCGCGTCTTCTTCTAGGAGATCGATATGCTTCAAGCAAAACTCAGCCGTTTTTCCGCTCTGTTGCTTCTGCCTTGTGCCGGCTGCGGGAGTA
>Ga0310121_10003123_pt1 | contig 15264 bp, 9 predicted proteins | sample CB27_Tmax_986_MG_FD_203504 | JGI IMG/M metagenome (GOLD analysis project Ga0310121, IMG submission 203504) | Marine microbial communities from Western Arctic Ocean, Canada - CB27_Tmax_986 | ecosystem: Environmental > Aquatic > Marine > Oceanic | place: Canada: Western Arctic Ocean | collected...
TTGCCGACTGGAGCCTAGGTTGCCCCCAGGCATGCAGCAAAACCGACGAAATTACCTTGCGTCGGCGTGAAACGCCGACAGAGGTTAATCTCGTCGGTCTACCGGCTTGAGGTGGGGCAACCGAAGCGCCTAACGGCAGGCTACTAAGCGGTCGGTCGATTTCAGCCGACGGAGCTTAGCGAACTGCCGTTTCTGCCGTCGGGCTCGTACCGCCGCACGATATTGAGGTGCATTTCGGCGCGGAGGCGGGGGCGACCTAATGCACGAAGCGCGAGCCGAAAACTTCGCTCAACTGCGTTAGGTGATTTTCACCGAAGCGCCTGAGCGCGTGCTGCTGCATATGGCCGGTGCGCATCACCGACGCGTACCATGCGCGTAAGGTTGACCTGCATCTTAACTGCGGTTTATCAGGTCGGAGCACGCGAGAGCCTGACGGAACTCGTGTCGGTGAGCCGTGCTGCTAATCTGATTGTCGGCTCCGCCTGCCGCCAGAACCGCATTGGTGACCTTTCGGATTTGAGGGGTCTAGAGAGTCGAAAGCCAGTATGCAAGTAGGCACCAGTTTTCCGTACCCAGCGACAGTGGCGCCAACGTGGGCGTCCACTCGCCAACTACCATTGTTTTTGGGCTACAATCTTAGGTCTTGTTATACTGGAACTACACTCCTTGGTTTCTCGCGCTGGGTTAGACAATGGAAAATCGAGTTCTCGTCGTCGGAGCTGGAATAAGTGGCTTAACCACCGCGCACGTCCTCTCGGAACAAAAATACGAAGTAGTGGTCCTCGCAGAAAAAGACGCGACCCAAACGCCATCCGCCGTAGCGGGTGCACTATGGGAATGGCCTCCGGCCGTTTGTGGCCATCACCATGACGTCGAATCTCTAGCACGATCAAAACCATGGTGTATCACTTCCTACAGCCGTTTTGCCGAAATCGCGAACGAACCGGCTACGGGCGTTTCAATGCGTCAATCACACTTCTATTTCTACAGCCGTGTGGAGACATCAGAGAAAGAATTCGACAAGATGCTCGAACTGCGGCCGCATGTCGCCGGGTTCATCCATGACGCGGAGTTGATCACCGAAAACGGAGTCAACCCGAATCTTGGCTTGGAGGACGCTTATTCTTACGTGGCACCGATCATAGATACAGACGTTTACACTGAATACTTACGGCGCCAACTCAAGGAAATCGGATGTCGATTCGTACGCCGGCGATTGAATGGTGATCTGCGTGAATTGCAAGGCGATTTGTTGGGCGAGTTTGAGGCAAGCACGATTGTTAACTGTGCCGGCCTTGGTTCGCGAGAGCTGGCGTCGGACACCATGTTTCCGCTGCGAGGTGCGTTGGTGCGGTTAGTCAACGATGGCAAGTCCATGTCGCGCATAACTGACGCGCATTGCGTCGCGCACAACGAATTGACCGCAGATCAAAACATGATTTATGTGGTTCCAAGAGGAAAGGATCGCCTTTTACTTGGTGGCATCGCGGAACCCAACAAATGGGATGAAAACATCGACCTTACCAATTGTCAGGCGGTCCGCGATATACTGGACCGGTGTCGAAGATTCATGCCCGCGCTGCAACATGGCAAACTTGATATGTCTTCCGTAAGCGTTGGACTACGGCCGGCCAGAAAACGCAATGTTCGGTTGGAGCGCGAGCTCGGTTATTCAATTGTCCATAATTACGGCCATGGCGGGTCAGGATTTTCCCTGTCGTGGGGATGCGCTCAGGAGGTATCGGACCTTGTTCAGTTGATAAGATCCGGCCATCGAACTCAGGTGGCGCACCCATCCAGCCAATCCGATTGAGCCAGCCAGGGACAAATCTAGAGCCACAAGAAGCGTCACGAGTACTGCGTTGACTGGGAAGGCAAGATCTGCCGAACTCTGAGACAGAGCTACGGTTGGCCCCTTTACGGTCAAAAAAGCCGGCCGCCTGTGCGCGTAGGTGAACACCACAAAAGCAGCGCACGCCTCCGCGCCGAAATGCACCTCAATATCGTTGCGGCGTTGTGTGACATCGCCGCCAGAAACGGAAACTCCTAAATTGCGTCGGCTTCATCGTCCGAAGCACTTAACAGATATGGTCCGACGCGTCGGTAGCCTCCGTCGAGGCCGCGAATGGTAATTCGGTAAGTGCCGCCGGTGTCCACGACCAAAGTTTAGGTGCTAAAAGCGTGTGGTCGATTTCACCGCCGCCGCGCCGCGGGAGGTTGCATGCCACCTCGTGTCGGCCGTGTGTCAGAACCGAGTTGCCCATAGTCTCTTGTATGTTTCAAATGATAATACTGTAGTGGATCTTGGCAAATCGTGCCGTCCAGCCTCCCAGCACTCATGTCCGGCGACACTCAACAGGCGCATCGCGTTGTGCGGGCGGTGGGGGACATGATCAAACTCGATATTGCTGTGCTGGAGCAAAATACGGAAACGTAACCGCGTCCTCGTGTGTCTTTCGCGCGCGCGGCGATTCCGTCGGTCGGGTATCGAACACGGATGCGTAAGAATCGAGTCAACGCGTAAACGAGCGCGTGACACATGAGAACGATCCAGACCATGAGATCAATCTCATTCGTGGTCGTGAGCCCCGTGCGCTTGTTCCTTGAAGTCGCCCGAGTACGGGGTGCCATCGACTACGCCCGTCATCGTGCCGGCGTACTCTTGGACGACGCCAAGACTCTCGTGATTGCCGACGTAACGTGAGGCGGAGCCTTCCGGATCGCCTTCTTGCGGCACGGCCTTCAGTGCGACTTGCATCGGTGGTTCGGTGATGCTGAGCTGGATTTCTTCGGCTGTGATAGGCGAAGCCGTTTTCTCGTCGTCGCCCAAGATGTAAACCGTGGCTTCCTGCTTGTCGTGGTCCACGGTGAATTCGACGTGGTACTTGCCGCCGCCCCAATCGGCAAGAGTTCCGTCGGATGGTCCCGCACCGTGGCCGGAGTGGCTGGCGGGCTGCCGCGCGTTCTCCTGCGTGCCAGACGACGCCGGCTGTTGCGATCCGCTGCAACCTACGACAAACGCGAGAGTACCGATTGCCGTCAGCGAGGTCAGTGACAGTTCCAAATTCTTCATGGTTCACACTTCTTTCAACGAGTGATGCCAGTTCATGCCTCGTGACATGAATTGATTTAGTGGCACGGGTTAGGTGTAGGTGAATACGTGTTCCCAGTTGTCTTCGGGTTCATTCAGCCGCGCGACCTTCACCGCGTCCTTGCCGCTGAATTTCCAAAACAGACCGGGGCGAATCAGGAATTCACAAAACGTCGACGTGACCAGACCGCCTAGAATCACCGTGGCGACTGGATACAGAATCTCACGTCCGGGTTCTTGGCCACCAAGCACTAGCGGTAAGAGCCCGAAGCCCGCGGTTAACGCCGTCATCAACACCGGCACCAGTCGCTCCAGGCTGCCTCGCAACACCATGTGTTGCGTGAATTCCTCGCCCTCCTCCTTCATTAGGTGGATGTAGTGCGTAACCAGCAGAATGCCATTGCGGGTTGCGATGCCACCCAGCGAGATAAAGCCTACGAGGCTGGCTACCGTCAAATCTTGTTGCGTGATCACGAGCGCCATCACGCCACCGATGAACGCCGTCGGCAGCGCGATGAGGATTTGCAGCACGATCCGCACGGATGGAAACAAGATCATCAGCACCACAAACATGCCGACGACCGAAATTCCCGCCAGGACCAGAATCAGTGTTGTGGCTCGCTGCTGGCTCTCGAACTGGCCTCCGTATTCGACAAAATAACCTTCGGGCAGCACGACTTGGCTTTGCACTCGCTGCTGAATCTCGGCGACAGCGCTCGCCAGGTCGCGGTCCTTTGTATTGCAACGGACAACAATGCGGCGGCGAGCGTTCTCACGATTTACCGCATTGGGGCCCATGCCTGCACCGATGTCGGCTAGTTCGCGCAATTCGATCTGCCCACGTTTATTCGGCACGTCGATTCGCAGTCGCCCCAGATTGGCGTAGTCGGTGCGATAATCTTCCTCCAATCGGATCAGCAGATCGAATCGGCGTTGCCCCTCGAGCACCTGCGACACGACTTCGCCTTGCAAGGCGGTTTGTAGGATTCGCGCGACATAGGCTCGCGTCACGCCGTGAAACGCCAGATCGTCCGGACGAAGTCGGATGTGCAGTTCTTCCGTCTTCCGAATCGGCTCGACAACCGGCGGCGTGAGGCCGGGAACCGTTTGGATGGTCGCTCGGACGCGCTCCGCAAGCTGCTGCAACGTATCGAGATCGTCGCCAAAAACCTTTATTGCTATTTGAGCGTAAACGCCTGAGAGCATGTGGCTGATCAGGTGGGCCAACGGCTGTTCAACTTCGATATCGACGCCCGGCACTTCTTCGCTCAGTTCGCGCAGCAACTGCTCGATAGTCTCTTCCCGGCGCTGGCCCGATTCGGGGATCATACTCAGGATGTACTCACCCGCGTTGACCGGGGCCGCGTGTTCGTCCCGCTCAGCCCGGCCAGTGCGACGGACAAAGTACAAGATTTCGCCGTCGGGATTCTGTTCGGACTTTTGCATTTCACGGAACTTCGCGTCGATAATCCCCGACGTCTTGTTCGATGCATCGAGCGACGAGCCGGGCGGCAGCGTAACGTTGACCAGCACGCTTCCTTCATCAAATTGTGGCAAAAAGTTGCGACCCATTTGCACAAATTGCCATCCCGCCAAGCCAACGCCGATCGAAGTCGCCAGCAGCAGCATTCTGGGCCAAGCCATGCTGAAGCGAATCAAATGACTGGCGGCTCCCTTCAAAGCCCGCGGGAGCAGAACGTCTTTATCGCGATGCGTTGCCTTTGACTGGGGAAGCAGGTAGTACGAAAGCACCGGCGTCACCGTGAGCGACACGAACAACGACGCGAGAATGGAAACGATATAGGCGACACCCAACGGCGTGAACAATCGGCCTTCGACGCCGGAAAGTGCAAAGAGCGGAAGAAATACCAAGATCACGACAGCCGTGCCGAAGACAATGGCGCTGCGTATTTCCTTGCTTGCCTCGTAAACCACCTCCAAGGCCGGCTTCGGTTCATCGAGCGCGTTGTTCTCCTTCAGTCGCCGAAAGATGTTTTCCACGTCTACGATGGCATCGTCCACCAATTCACCCATCGCGACCGCCAATCCCCCGAGGGTCATAACGTTGATCGACAGTTGCGTTCCCGACAGATGCCCGATTAGGCGGAAGACCAACGTCGTAATCACCAGCGAAAGCGGAATAGCCGTGAGCGTGATGAAGGTTGTGCGGAAGTTCAGCAGAAACAGAAAGAGAATAATCAAGACGAGGACCGCGCCGATCACCAGCGCTTCGCCGACGTTGAAAACGGCGCGATCGATAAAGTTCTTCAGCCGAAATAGGTCCGAATTGATGACGATATCGGCCGGCAACGACGCTTCCACCTCTTGAAATGCCGCCGCGACAGAATCGGTCAGTGCGCGAGTGTCGACGTGGGGTTGCTTGACAATCGTGAAGACCACGCCAGGCCGGCCGTTCACGCTGCCGTCGCCCCGCTTGAACTCCGGGCCTTCGACGACGCGCGCGACTTGGTCTAACAGGATCGTTCGCCTTTCATTGACCTTAATTGGCACTTTCCGTAAGTCCTCCAGGACGACACGGGGATCTGGCCCGAGTCGCCCCAGTATACGGATGGGCCGCTCGGTTTCCCCGGTTACCGCGAAGCCGCCACTGGTGTTGATGTTGCTTTCGTGAAGTGCTCGTTCTACGTCGTGCAGCGTTACGTCGTATTCGAGCAGGGCGGTTGGATCAACGAGGATCTGATACTGCTTGCGGTCGCCTCCTTGCAGGAAAACCTCGGCCACACCCGTGATCTTGAGCAACCGCGGCCGAATCACCCAGTCGGCCATCGTCCGCAACGCCATCTGCTGCTGCTCCGGAGAAGGAAACAACATCTCGTATGGCTGACCGCCGACCGTCACCGTTGCTCGACGTTCTTTCGGCGTCTGTTCCGTCGCGGCATGCTCGTGAGGTGATACCCAAACCACGGTCTCAAGCGGCACGCGCTCCCATGTTTCCGGGCGATGTCGATCCGTCGGCTTCCAGACATGAATTTGCGGAGGCTTGTCCGATGCTGTCACCAACTCCACAAGGAAACTCGTCTTTTCAATCGGCACCAGTTCGCCGCCATTCGGTCCCCGTTGCCGATAGATGCCCGCGATCACGATCTGGCCCATGATCGACGAAGGCGGGGTCATCTGAGGATTAATTCCCTCAGGCAGGATGCCGGTCACTGACGACAAGCGCTCTTGCACCGTCTGCCGTGCCGCGCGAATCTCTGTAGTCCAATCGAATTCGATGTAAATGACGTTCAATCCCGCCGTGGTTTGGCTGCGGACGGCGGTCACTCCGTTGGCTCCCAGCAAGGCGATCTCGATCGGCTGCGTGACGAGCGTCTCGACCTCCTCGGTGGCTAATCCAGGACATTCCGTGATGATGATGACGCGCGGCCGGTCCAGATCGGGAAAGACGTCGATCGGCATCGTCGTCGCCAAGTAGGTCCCGTAGATCAACATGGCGAGACTGACCACCACGACCAACATTCGATAGCGAAGCGAAAACAGGATGACGGAATTGAGCACTGCGGGAATCCTTTCCTTAATGCGAACCGTGGACGATACCGTCCGCGTGAACGTGAACGTCCGCTCGCACGCCATTGGCGGCTTGCGCTTTGAGGACTCGGTTGAGCGAAGCGGCTGACCCTTGCGCCAGATAGACGCCGGGGGCAACGCTACCATCATTGGCCAGCACCACGTTTCGGCGGTCCTCGTGGAGCACATGCACGGAGATGCGGTTGAATAGATCGCCGTTCTGGCGGAACACATAAGCTTCGGGGCCCTCACGAACGAGCGCAGCCGCGGGAAGCGAAATCACGTTCTCCAATTCCTCAAGCGGAACGTGCAGCCGTACTCGCTGTCCTGGTCGCAAACGCCAGACGACAAACGTCTGCCCGTCTTTCTCGTAGGAGCGAGACTGATTGGTCAACGGAATGAAGAAATCGAACGTGCGGCTGGCTGAGTCAATCGTGTTGGCGAGATGGTGAATCTGAAATGTCTGCTCAAGTGGCGGCCAGTGCCGACTGTCATCCTCGGCGAACTCAACCTCAATCGGCCATCCGTTCCGTGCCGCGTGTTCCAGCATCGGCGCTTCCTGCTTGAACGCATGTCCTTCGATGTAGAGCGACCGATGATTCGACAATACGGAGAGCAATTGCCCCGCTTGCACCTGTTGGCCGAGATCAACGCTTAACTCCTGGACTTCGTAAACGAGGTCTTCACCGAACTGATCGTCCACGAAGGCTACTGGTCGGATTTCGCGTTCCCTGCGGACGTCGCTGACCGGGGGCGGGGCCACCACATCGATCGTGGAGACAAACCGGCCTTCCGTGATTTGCTGAATCAGTGAAGGAACAAGTCCGCGCGTCAACAGGTCCTGCCGGTACGCTTGAATTAGCCCGTCTTGCCGGCGAATCCGTTGGTCGAGTTCAATGATGCGATTCCCGGCGATCGTCCCTGACCGGGCAAGTCCCTCGATTCGGGCACGTTCTTCCTTGACGAGTTCCGTTTCGCGCGTGGCCTTGAACAACTCGGACTGAGTGTTCTGCAGGTATTCACTGAACAGCCGTAGCGTGAACAGCGTCTCTCCGGCCTTTACGGTATCGCCCGCGAAAGCATGGACTTGCGTCACGACGCCGACAGCCGGTGAGGTGACGCCCCGATCCGACAAGCCGGGTCGGTCTACAATGACCCCCGGCACCTGGATCGTTCGCCAATAAGTTTCAAGCGCCACTGGCTTCGAGACCAATTCCAAGTTTCTGCGCGCCTGGGGACTAAGTTTCAGCACCTTGGGCTCGTCCACCGGCGCTGGGTTTTCCTCGGCCTCGGCGGTTGTGTCCACCGAATTAAACCAGGACAGCCAATGATCGCGTGTCATAAACCCCGCAACACTTATGCCAACAAGGGCGATGACAATCGCACCGCCGCCAACGATTCGGCGCAATTGATTTTGATTCATGGTTCAACCTCAGCAACGGCATGGATGTAGTGATGAAGGAGACAGGAGCTCAGCTACGAGCAAACGAGAGCGCAATCGCGGCAAGCACATTACGGAAGGGCACTCACCGTAATGCGATCGATGGCGTAGGTGAGATCAAATGAGCAGAGAGAGTGTACGCAAATAGATAGGGCAAGCCGCTACAATCAACGACGGCGGCTGACGACGTAACGGTCCCAAGCGAGGCAACCCCTCGCTTTGATCCGCAACGTGGAAAATGACTGACACGGTGACTTCCTTCGCCGAAAGGACGCTTTCCGCATCACGAGCGAGGGTCACTGATTCGGAGCAGTACACGGCGTCGGAATCATGTTCGCCGACCGGAACAGTGGCGGGCGGGAGAGCGGCATTGTGCTCGTCGGCCCCAGGGACGTACCCCGGGTCATGACAATGTGATTGGTCCGAGTGCTCGGCGTGGTGCGCCGTCGAAACGTCTTCACCATGGCCGCCAACATGGATATGAGGTCGCTGGGCGTGATGTTCCGGCTCTGCCATGTCAGCTCCATGATGCGCACGCGCTAAGCACAGGCCATGATTGGCCAGAATAAACGGAATGAGCGATAGGCAGACGAATCGGCGGATCATTTGAGGTTTTCTAGTTTTCCAATTTGTCGATCCAGCGTGTGAGGGCCACACAAATGTATCCGACGCACACATTTCAGCGATCACAACCCCTTAATCATAGCTGACCGGCCATGGCGGGCAAACGCCGGTTTGAGGCCGGATAGCAAGCGGCAGAGTTCCCAGACACGCTAATAGCTGCTGGTAGTGACGAAACATCGTAATCCTCCGTCCTGGAACCTGTTGCGGGACGAGTCAACCCTATGTAAATATCAGTCAACCCCATGGGAGTACTGCATAGGGGGTGTCGGGAGCCAAGAAACCGGAATAGAAGCATTGGCCGTTCGTATTCTTCCTGGCCCAATCAGGCAGGATTTCCATTCCGCACACCCGCGCGCTTATGAACATTCTCGTTGGCCCGCCACACACACGATGTTCAGGGTGACCGTATTGGTGGCAATTCCGCTCGCTCGACGCGTCGAAAACGAAACTGGTTTTTGCGGTACGCAACGACACTAGCCGATTCGCGGTCGAGTGCGTTCTGTTCGACATTGATTTCGATCCGCTGAAGTCGCGGGTAGGCTGAGAAAACAGCTCGGGCAACCAGGTCAGGTCAGGCGTTGGCACCCAACGCCTGATAACGCTTCACGTATCGCTTCAGGGATTGGACGACCCTATCCGTCCCTTTTCGTGTGGGCTGGCCGACATCGCCCTCAAGGTGCCGAACTCCGACGTCGACCTTGAGAACCGGCACCGTGTACATCGCCCACCCAAATCCGCGCCAGGGACTGAGCCCAGTCGAGTGGACAACGCCGATGTGGATTAAGGGCCAGATTGCCAAGATGACCAAACCAACTTTAACAACGCGCTGCTTTGTCCGATATTCCATAGTTCTCTCAATGATAATAGCGAAACATGGGCAGCCAATCGAAGTTCGCCACGACGACGTACAGGTAGCAGCCGGCGAAGAGCGGAAACAGTCGCTTGTTCCATTGTCCCGGCAGAGATAAGAGGAGAAGGTTGATAACCAGCGCACCGAACAGCAATTCTCGCGCGCCGGCTTCGATGGCAACAACGAAGAGAATGGTCGCGATGACAGCGAATGATCTGGTCTTACGGACCGCTAACAGGGCCGGCGCGGCCAATTCGAAGAGATAAGCGATGTTGGAGATGGCCACGAACAGGGCCGAGTTAACTCGATAGGGTCCCATTCCCAGCGCGGCATCGCGCAACGATCGTAACCGTGCAAACTCATCAGCGGGCATGAAGAAGCGAAAGAAACAGGCAAGCCGGTCCTCCGTCGCCGTCGCATACGCTAGAAACTGACCGTCAAAGTAGTAACCGTAGACCAGTTTTTGGAACCCGCTATGGAACAACATAATGACAACCAGCCAACGCAACGCCTTGACGGCCAAATCACGCTCCTGGATTCTGGACTCATGGAGCAGCCCGAGCAGCGCCAGACACAAAAACTCCAAGAAAATGTGATTGGCCGTAATCGGCATGGTTCCCAGGACCTGGATGCCCAACAGCCCAGTCGCAATGACGGTAGCCAACCATGTGACTCGGGGAATCAATCCAGCGAGGCAGACCGCTATCAGGAGTGAATGCATCACCGCCAACCAAGGTTCCTGATCGAGCGCTGGATTGTGCTGTGCAATGATGGTCCTACAGGCCACGTGCATGAGCAGGAAGATGCGCAGCCAGATTAGGTTCTTTTCCCAATCGGCCTTTTCCCCTCCGCCCACAATATCGAAAAGCTTTATGGGAGCCACCGGCAAATCCTTCGGCCTACTGATGCCGTTGCGCTGAACGTTGAGCCGGTCGTCAGCCACTGATCACCAGTTAGCTTGAATCCTACCGCGCGAGCGACCAGCCTGAAGTAGGATATCTTGGCGAAGAAAGAACGTTCCTCAAAGAGGGGCTGGCGCGAGGATTTCCCTTGGGGTCGGAATTGGCTCCAGCGACAGGCCGCGGAGAGACAGGCCGCGGAGAGACGACAGGCCGCGGAGAGACAGACAGGGCGCGGAGAGACAGACAGGGCGCGGAGAGACAGACCTTGGCGCGGCACGTTGAAATGTTGGCACCTTTTTCCACCACACGTTGTGCACAGGTCGTTCGAGCCGAATTGGTGTTCTCCAGGTAAGCAAGGCTGCGGGTGTATTACTTCATGTGTTGTCGAATGTAACCAAAAAGCCAGACTCGCTACTTTTCTAGGTGATTTGCAGAAGATTGACAATGTCTATCTGTTCACTAGTGTGCCTAAGCTTCCCAGATAAGTAGCGCGTCTGGTTTCTGGTTGTTGTCGAATCTCTGCCTTGTCTTCGTCGAGCTCGGCTTGTAGCTTTGCATTGCGCTCCGTCGCTCGGGCATGCATACTTTTCCAGTAACCGACATCGCAACGCAGTTCACGGACCTGCTGACGTAGTTCCCCGTTTCCTGTCGCAACTCGTCGACTTCTACCCGCAACCGATCGACCATCGCCAGTAGCGATTGAACCTGTTCAGTGAGCGAGTCAGTTTGGAGAAGCGAGGCATTCATGATGCCCCGCAATAGAGAATTCCTCTAAACCACGCCAGACCGTTTCTTCCGAATTCCACGCCTTCGGCGAATATTTACCGGCGTGCCATCGCAAATGGTTGCGGTTTAAGTACTTACAGTTATCCAAAATGTGGCGGCCAGGGGACTTTCCCAGGGGCGTCTTTGCGATCGGTTTTGGTGTGGCGCTTCGGGCCATCATTACAACGCCGGCCAACGCCGTCAAAGCTATTGGTCGCCCATCATCGTAACACGAGCCCGACGCGCAAGCAAAAAAGTTGCACGCACACCGCCATGGAATTATAATCCTGATCGGACATCATCACGGCTTTGTCAGTTCCACCACGCCTTTTTTTTGGGGTATGTCATGCCACATCGACTTTCATCTGGTCGTGCGGCGCTTTACTGCGTGGCATTCTCGTCTCGCCCTTGATCATCGTCCTGTCACCGGTGGCGGCCGATACGTTTGAATGGAATAACCCCGCCGGTGAACAATGGGACGATCCCACAAGTTGGACGCTCGTCACCGGCAGCGGAACGGCCCCACCCGACGTCGGCGACACGGCGGTGTTCAATCTGGGGGACATCTACACGGTCGAATTTGATTTTTTCTTTTTGTCCGTAACCCCTTGAAACCTCGACCAGATCCTTGTGACGGGCGGTGTGGTGACGATCGAAGGGTATGCCGACGTATTTCCCTTGGAAGACATAACGTCCCTCAATCTTGTAACCGATGAAGCCGATTTGGAGGTCAACGGTGGGCACCTCATCCTTCGAGATCCGGTTGGCAGTGGGTTCAATGTGACCATCGGCGATGGTCTCATCGTCCGCCTTGGACTGCTAGACATCAACGCGGGCGCCCACGTGTTCGCGTCGGACCTGCGGCTCGGTGAAACCGCGGTCGGCGAATCCGGAGAAGTGCGGATCTTCAATGGCGGGTCGCTCGAAGTGACGTCAATCACGTCCAACTCGATTGGACTCAACGGCGCCAGCGGGATGCTGACCATTGACCAGGGCACCGTCACGCTTGCCGGCAGCACGAAGCTGGGTGTGTCTGTTGCCAATGGATCGACGGGCTTTGTCTCGGTCGCCAACTCCAGCACACTGACGCTCGACGATTTGTCGCTGGGTGGCAGCGTGGCGGGCGCGACGGGAACACTCACGCTTTCCGATAACGGCCTCGCCCAACAAACGGGCGCCTCAACGCTGACAGTCGGCGGCAGTGCCGGCGCGGGAGTCATCAATGTTCAAGACAGTGCAACGTTTGACTCGGGGACCGGCTCCATCACAATCAACAGCCCAGGCCAAATCAACGTCTCCGGCGGCACGTTCCAAGCGGATGGCTTACTCGATCTCCAAGGCGAAATCAACGTCACCGGCGGCACGTTCCAAGCGGATGGCTTACTCGATCTCCAAGGCGAAATCAACGTCACCGGCGGCACGTTCCAAGCGGATGGCTTACTCGACCTCCAAGGCGAAATCAACGTCTCCGGCGGCAAGTTCCAAGCGGACGCCTTTCTCGATTTCCAAGGCGGCACGTTCAATCTCAGTGGTGGCGAATTGCAGATCAATAACGGGATAGATGCCGTCACCAACGGCGGAGCCTTCGTTTTCACCGGGGGGACGATTCGCGTAGCTCATTCGCAAACGGTGACGCTGCCAACTTTGCTAAACTATGGTGGCACGAGCTTGGCACAGTTTAAAGTCACCAACCACGCGCTCGTCAGCTTTCAAGACGATCTTATTGTTGCCGAACAGGCGGGGTCAAACGGAACCATGCTGATTGAGAAGGGCGGACGTGTAGAGAGCGGCGGCGACATCATACTCGCGGCCCAGCCCACGAGTAACGCCGAGGTGACCGTCCAAGGACGCAATTGCGGGAACTTTTTTTGTCTAGCCGCCGGATCGCTGCAGTCTGGCGGCGGATTGTATATCGGCGGAAACAGCTCAACCGCAGGAGGCACGGCCACGCTCAACATCATTGAACGCGAAGCAGAAGTCGTTGTGGCAGGCGAGATGGTGCTATATGCGGGTGGAACGGTAAATGTGTTGTCGACTTCGAGTTTTCATCCACGGCTTGAAGTTGGCAAACTCGCCCGCAATTTCGGCGAAATCAACGCGACCCGTGCCACGCTTGACTTCTTAGGTGGCCTGAATAACGCCGGTCAACTCAACCTAGACAGTACGGACGTTAACGGAAACGTTCACAACAGCGAGACCATTGATCTGAACATCATTAACACGTTTACCGGGAACGTATCCGGCAGTGGAAATTACACCGGCGGCGGGATAGCAGAGTTTCAGGCCACGCTCGCCCACGGAGACAGTGCTGCCGAGGTGTCGTTCGGCGGCGATGTCAGATTTACCAATTCGTCGCTTCTGGAAATTGAACTTGGCGGCACAACACCGGGTACGGAACACGACAAGCTCAGCATCACCGGTACGGCGACGCTAGGTGCGACGCTCGATGTGCTGCTGATTGACGCCTTTGAAGTCTCGATTACGTCCGGCGATCAGTTCGTGATCCTCGACGCTGGTACGCTCACGGGCGCGTTTACAAACATCGCGCCGGGCGGCCGATTGACCGTGGAAAATTTCGGCGGCAACATCCAAGTCGACTACGGCGCGACCAGCCCGTTCGATCCGAACCAGGTTGTCCTCTCCGACTTCTTGTTCACGGCAACGGTCGCCACTTGGGTTGGCGGCGGGGCCAACCAATGGACGACGGCCGCCAACTGGGACATCAACAAGGACCCCGACAACGAGCCGCCCGTCCTCTACAACGCGATCGTCCCAGGCGGCACTGCCGCAGCGATCGTCTCGGCATCGATCGAGATCGAGGCGCTCACGATCACGGGCGGCACGGTGCAAAGCGACGATACGCTCACCGTGAACTCCGGCTTCACCTGGAACGACGGCACAATCAGCGGCAGTGGCAGTGTCGTTGTCAATGGAGCGGGAACCATCAACGCGACAGGCTTTATTCATCTCGCGGGAAACCTGACCAATACCGGTACGCTCAATTGGCAGAGCGGCCAACTTCGCAACAACGGCACGCTGCGCAATCAAGGCACCTGGAACATCACCGGTGAGAACAATCTCAGCACACATAGCGGGCTGACTTTCATCAACGAGGCCTTGGCCTCGATCACCAGCAGTAACACGAACTTCGTCACGCTCGATGGCCGCCTGGAGAACGACGGGACGGTCGAAATTACCGGCGGCGGAACGCTCCGCATCCCAGACCACGCCGGCGACGGTAGCGACGGCGATTTTCTCGTCACCGACGGTCGCCTCGAATTCCGTTCGAACTTTGCTCAGAACCACACCGTGCGGGGGAGCATCAGCGGAGAGGAGGTCGCGTTCATCGCCGATACCGCGACGATCGAGGGTAGCTACAACGTCATGACGACCGAGGTCAGTGGCCCCACCCTGGCAATCTTTGCGACCCCCGCACCAGCCGTAACCACGGTGCTCAACATCTCCGGCGGCACCCTCAGAGCCAACGGAACCGTTCAAACAGATACGCTCGACTGGACCGGCGGCACGATCAGCGGCAGCGGCAGTGTCGTGGTCAATGCGTCGGGAACCATCAACGCCGCGAGCTCCGTCAGTCTATCCGGCTCCCTTACGAACGCCGGCACACTTGATTGGCAGGACGGCAATCTCAATGGTACCGGCACCCTGCGCAATCAAGCAACCTGGAACATCACCGGTTCAGGCAATCTTGATACGCAGAGCGGGCTGACCTTGATCAACGAGGCTGGTGCCACGGTCACCAACTCGAACACGGCCCTGGTCACCGTCGATGCGCCAACCCAGAATGCGGGCGACATCGAGTCGCTCGCCGGTACGCTGCGCTTTGGCGCATTCACCCAGACGGGTGGAGCGATCCGCGTCGTGGGTGCCGTCATCGGAGCCACCCAAACGATGGTCCTCCAGGGAGGCCGCGTGGAAGGCGACGGCACGTTCGATGCGGACATCAACATCTCAAACACCGTGGGCGATGCGGTCCTTGCCCCACGGCCATCGCATCAAAATCTTAGCAAAACAAGAGCTTTTCGAGAAAACTGGTGTCCCAGGC
>Ga0310121_10003124_pt1 | contig 15261 bp, 9 predicted proteins | sample CB27_Tmax_986_MG_FD_203504 | JGI IMG/M metagenome (GOLD analysis project Ga0310121, IMG submission 203504) | Marine microbial communities from Western Arctic Ocean, Canada - CB27_Tmax_986 | ecosystem: Environmental > Aquatic > Marine > Oceanic | place: Canada: Western Arctic Ocean | collected...
CGGAGAGCAAGGTGTCGCTAGAGGTCGAAGTACGTCCTCGCGCGAACAGCCGGCCGATTTGCTCGGGATGCGGCCAGCGGGGTCCCGGCTACGACCGGCTGCCGAGCCGGCGGTTCGACTTTGTGCCACTGTGGGGAATTGCGGTTTATTTCCTGTACGCGATGCGTCGGGTCGACTGCCTGAGCTGCTTGACGCCCTTAATCGCGCCGTCCAGCTCCTCGCGAAATCCGAATTGCACGACTTGTTCTTCAGTAAACCAATGCGAGCCTTCGTAGGCCGCGACCACCGTAAAACCGATGTTCGGGCTGACAAAGGGTTTGTCTTTATGCTCCTCGATGCTGGCCCCTTCCCACGCCAGCCGCAGTCCGCGTGCATCCTCAACCGGCGTGTCATCGATTTTACGTACGCGGTAGATGGCACCCAACACCTCAGGCCTGGCAATGCGTGACGTCGGGCATCCCTGAAAGAACCATCCCCCGGTGTCGATGACCAGCAGGCTGCCGTCTGCGTCCTGCATGACATCGGTGAAGTGTACATACGGGTTCGAGGACGATACGAACAGGTTATCCTGCGCTCGATAGGTCGACCCAGCGCGCTCGATGTCCAGATGAAATACCTTGTGCGTATTGAATTCGCAGAGAAACACATCGTTTTCATACCTGGGACCAAACTGGTCTCCACGAAATCGCACCACGCCGCAAGGAGCGACATGGCCTCGGCGGCTGAAAGCTTTCAAGGCGTCGCCGGTGTACTTGACACCCGGTGTGGCTCGGATGCGGTCGTCCGCCGAGCTGTAGATGCCACCATAAATCCAATGCACCAACGCGTCATGCCGACCATTGTTCTGATCGAATATGGCCACCGTACCAAGCGTATCGCCTTCAGGTGTAAACGTCACTTCAACTGGATTGGCAACACCTGCTAGTGAATGGACCTCGTAATCTGAACCGTCTGGCCAAACCGAGAAAACGCCGGGGGCTTTGGTTGTCCATGGCAGGTCATAGTTCCAATCGGGAGACAAGTCACCCAGGATCCAACCGTGTTGTCCACCGCACCAATAAAAACGTCCATCGGGCCCCAACACCGGTCCGTGGAAGGCGGATGAATTTCCACCAAAGTTGAATTTGCCAAAGATTCGTTCCTCTTTGTCCGCCTTGCCATCCCCATCCGTATCTTCATACCGCCAGATAAATGGCGGAGAGCAGACGTACAACGCACCGTCATACCACTGGGCTCCATTGGGCAGCACCAGGTTTTCGGCAAACACGCTTCGTTTGTCGAATGTTCCGTCGCCGTCGGTGTCCTCGATCATATGATCATGCGATGAGGACGCTCCTCGTACAACAGTTGCGGCTTCGGTCGATTGATACCGGAGCTTTCGGCGACAAACAGACGTCCTTGCTCATCAAAGCAAGCCATGATCGGATGTTCGACGACGGGCGCAACCGCAACGGGTTCGATGACAAATCCGTCTGCCACGGTGAGCGTCGGCACTTCATATCGGGGTCCGCGCACGGGCGCCAGTTGCAGGGACCGGATGAAAGCCCACTGGTCTTTGGATGCCGCATCGGGCCGGAACGCCAAACGATGCTGACGCTTCGCCAGATCGACCTGGCCCAGATTAAAGTGTTCAAATTCGTCGGCACCGCCGGTCGTCGAGAGCCGGTCTCTGATGGCTTGTTTGCCGTCAACCTCGACAATGAATTTCTACTCGTGCCGAAGACCCTGGGGCAGGTCGGGGACGGCCCAGTCCACCAGCACGTCATATTTCCCCGGCTCGACGTCCTTCAGTGTCCAAATCGCCTGGTCACGCGGGTTCTTGAAATTTTCCACACTCTGCCGCTCTTCATTGTGGACGATGGCGTCGCCAAACAGTTGGGCTGCAGCCGCAGGCAGCAAGAACGAACCGTCGTCAGCTGGTCGAATCGTTTGGGGCGAGTCGGAATCCGGAGAATTGGCGTTTACGGGACCGTCATTGAATAGGTGAATGAAAGCCGCGACTGTCGGCAGCCAGACGTATAGCATCACAGAAATCCACACACAGAAACGTTTACAAACCATCGCGCGGACTCCTGATCAACATGCCGCCAAACCGTGAGCCATGCATTATAGTTGTCGCTCAGATCGTTCGCGAATAGGTTGCCCCCGCCGCTTGTCACTTCAGGGGCAGCAGGGTCTCGAGGACGGCGTCGGTCCTGGAACGCCAGGTTCCCCAGCCCGGGCCGGAGGCCACCTCCTTCCAGGTGACGTTGTAGCCGTTTTCCTGCAACAGAGCGGCGAACTCGCGGTTGTCCCGGGCCGTGTCGGTATCGTTGCCGGGCTCGAGCCGCTCCCGCGTGGTCCAGTCCATGTAGATCACCGGCCCCGCCCCTCCTTGCTGCTGTTTGACAAGCTCGGTCAGAGGGGCCATCATGGCTCGGTTCGCGCTGTAGAGCGATTGTGACGCGGCGCCGCCGAATGCCTCTGGTCTCTTGAGGATCGCGTGAATGCTGCCGTAAGCGGCCATCCCGGTCCCCATCAGGAACACTCGATCATTCCGGTCCACGATCCGGTAGCGATCACGGAGGAGCGGAAGCAGCTCGTCGAGCAGCATGTCGATGGTCCCATCCCGGTCCTCTCCAATAGCCTCCTGCAACGTGTAGCGGGTAAACCCGACGATCACCGGCTCGACGCTCTTTCCGATCAGATTGTCCAGGGTATGCGTCATCAGGCCGAGCTCGCGCGCCTGCGGCCCGCTGCCCACCAGGAGAAGCGGGTAGGAGCGCTCCGACCCGGCGTATCCGTGCGGCAGGTAGATGTCGATGGTCCGCTCGTTGCCCAGGGTGCTGCTGCGGAGTTTCAGTGTCTCGACCATCCCGCGCGACCCGGCGGCCGGCTCGCGAAGGTGAGCGGGCTCGGACCAGCCGGGCATGGCCAGCTCGGAGGCCGGATAAGAGGAGGGGGCGGTTCGCGGGTTCCTCGCATCCGGTACGAGGGTCTCGAAGTTCACCAGGAATGCGTAGTCGTAGCGCCCGCCGGGGCTCAGCTCGTAGGTCCGGTACCAGAGGTCGGTACCGGGGAAGCGCTCCATCGGGTCGGAGCGGCGCCATTGCTTCACGATGCCCACGAAGATCCCCACATCCTCGGCGTCACCGCGGTAGAGGAAATGGACTCGTCCACCGGTCCCGACCAGGGGTAGATCCTCCTGGTCGGCCAGGAAGCGATCCACCATCCCGGCCTTGTCTTCTCCGCCGGACAGCGCCTGCAGGAACGCTTCGAAGGTCCCTGCGGTTTCCGGCTGGGGAGCGGTCTCGGCGAGATGGGCATCCGCGGTGGCGCTCGCCACGCGGACCGCGGCGATCTCCTCGTGGTTGCGGACGAAAAGCATCCCCTCCGCGAAGCTCGGGCTCACCAGGCTCCCAATCTCCAGCACCGGACCGGAGGCAATCTGGGCGTACCCCTCGGGGGAGGCGGGGAGCAACGTGACCGATCCCTTGTTGGTCCAGACCACAAGCAGATCGTCCAGCAGGACGGTCGCGCCCTTTCCCGGGGGCCGGGATCTCCAGGCACGCTCCCCGGTCTCCGCGTCGATGCAGGTCAGGGTCTGGCCGCTATAGCCGTACAGGTGGCCGTCGTGGTGGATGGGGATCGCGTAGGAGGACTTCAGATCCTGGGTTCGCCACTGCTCGTGGACCTCAAAGCGGTCCTCCTCGCGCGAGATCTCGTACTGGATGGCCTCCTTCCAGGTGGTGACCAGGAAGCGGTCCGGTCCCGCGGCCACCACATGGCTTGAGCCGTCGTTCCATGCGACTCGCCCGTGTTCATTGGTCTCCGGGTACTGGTACTCGAGCTCCCAGAGGACATCACCGCTCTCCGATGAGAGTCCGCGCAGCAGGGTGTCGGTGACGCTGACCACCAGGGGCTCGCCGGCCAGCGTAACCAGCGCCGGGGACTGGTAGGAGACGTCATCCGAGCCCGTCGACCACAGAGGTGTGCCGTCCTTCGCCTGGAAGGCCATGATGCTCCGGTTTTGCGGAGCGCCGGCCTGTACCAGCACCTTATCGCCCACCACCAGGGGGGAGGTGGCGAAGCCGTATTGCGGCGTCACGGCACGGTAGTCTCGCGGTAGGTCGATCTGCCACTGCACTCCGCCGTCGGCCCGTCGCAGCGCGAAGAGCTGTCCGCGTGGACCCAGTGCGAACACCAGCTCCCCGTGCAGGGCGGGAGTGCTCATGGGGCCGTCCTGGGAGCCCAGCAGACCCTGCCATGTGGCTCCGATCGGGCGGCTCCAGCGCGGTGTCCCGGTCCTGCTGTTCAGGGCGGTCACCACGTCCTGCGTGCCGTCCGAAAACATCGTGTAGAGTTCGTCCCCCTGGACCACGATTTGGGAGTAGCCGGAGCCCAGGGACCTGCTCCAGACGGTCTCCAGCGCCAGAGGGCCCGTCGTGACCTCCAGCCCCCGCGCGTGCAGGTCTCCAGTCGGACCGAGGAACTGTGGCCAGCCGACAAGCTCGTCTGCACACGCCACGGTCGGAGCGACGCAGCCGACGAAAATCAGTGCAAGGACGGCTGCTCTCGCGCATCTCGTCATCATTTTTTCTCCGGTCTGTCCGCCGCATCATGGCACTTCTGAAAACCCGTGCTGAGATGGGGGAACCCCGGGGTGTCGTATCTGTACGCGAAGAGACGAACGGTTCAAAAACGTCTGCCACGAACAAGCCGATCATATGGGGACTGTGCCATCGGACTTCTTCGCCAAGTCAAAATGCATTAAGTCATGTTGGCGCAGGCGAACAGCCATTGATAACCATCTTAAAAGAGTATTACAAGAAGGAGTATACACCGTCAAGCAACAGGTGAAATGGATCAACGGCGAGCGGAGCATGGAGGGGATGGAGTGGATTGTTCAGGATAGCCCCTGCAGTGAATTTGAGCTGACAGGATTCATTCGCCCTTCCTTATCCCGATGTCAGCGGGCAACCCGCAACTCACCCCTCACGCCAGAATCCCCTCCACCACCCGCCCGTGCACATCGGTCAATCGGTAGTCTCGTCCCTGAAACTTGTACGTCAGCCGCTCGTGTTCGATGCCCAGCAAGTGGAGAATGGTCGCATTCAAGTCATGAACATGCACGCCCCTGCTCTCCCGATCGACGATGTTGTAGCACCAGTCGTCCGTTTCACCGTAACTCGTCCCCGCCCGCACGCCGGCCCCGGCCAGCCAGATGGAAAAACAGCGCGGATGGTGATCGCGGCCGTAGTTCGGTGTCAACTTCTGCCGAAAAACCGTCCGCCCGAACTCACCGCCCCACACGACCAGCGTATCGTCGAGTAGCCCGTGACGCTTCAGGTCCAGGATCAACGCCGACGATCCCTGGTCAACTTCTTTCGCAAGTCGGCGATGGCGATCTTCAATATAGTTGTGGTGGTCCCAGCCCCGGTGATAGACCTGGATGAACCGCACGCCCCGCTCGGCCAGCCGCCGCGCCAGCAGACAGTTCGCCGCGTGGGTTCCAGGCTCGCGCGCGTCGTCGCCATACAGCTCGAACGTGCTGGCCGACTCGTCCGAGAGATCGATCAGCTCCGGCACGGACATCTGCATACGAAACGCCATCTCGTACGAGGAGATCCGCGTGGCAATCTCGGGATCCGCGGTCTGACCCAGGTGCAACTGGTTCAACTCGGCTAGCCGGTCCAGCAGCCGACGCTTGTCATCCAGCGTCCCGCCGGACGGATCGGTCAGATACAGGACCGGGTCGCCGCTCGATCGCAACTTGATCCCCTGGTGGTTGGACGGCAGGAACCCACTCCCCCACAGCCGCGAGTATAAGGGTTGGGCCACCAAGTCGGAGCTCTTGTCCAGCAACACGACGAATGCCGGCAGGTCCGCACTCTCGCTGCCGATCCCGTAGCTGACCCACGCGCCCAGGCTGGGCCGCCCAGGCTGCTGATGCCCGGTCTGAAAAAACGTAAGGGCCGGATCGTGGTTGATCGCCTCGGTGTACATCGACTTGACGATGCAGATGTCATCGGCGATGCGACCATGGAAAGGCAGCAGGTTGCCGATCCACTGGCCCGACTGGCCGTACTGGCGAAACGGCACAAACGAACGAGCCACGGGAAGGCTTGGCTGGCGGGCCGTCATCCCGGTTAGCCGCTGTCCCTGCCGGACCGAATCGGGCAGTTCCTGGCCGTCCAGTTTCTCCAGTGTCGGCTTGTAGTCGAGTGTCTCGATCTGCGACGGCGCCCCCGCCTGGCAAAGATAAATGACGCGTTTTGCCCGGGCGGGCAGATGCAATAGCCCGGTCACGCCTGGCCCGTATCCGGGCCCGTTGCCGGTGGCCAGCGACGGCGCGGCCGATAGAGCGCGCGGATCGAGCAGGGAAGCCAGCGCGACCGCGCCCATGCCGACGCCCGACTGGCCCAGGAAATGGCGGCGAGAGGCGGTGAGATCAGATTCGAGGATTGTTGAGTTCGCGTACGTCTTATTCATTTTGTAACGTCCCAGATTTATTCGGATGCAGGAACCAGGATGCACGATGCATGTTGCATCAAGGCCATCTTCGGTTGCCTCCCGTCACGAATCCGCGACCCGCAACCCGAATCCTGCCCGCGGTCGCCCCTCATATCGAGCGCCTTCGTCCTCACCTCACCCGCCTCTACGCCGGCGCCCTCACTCCTTCGTCACAAACTCACTCAAGTTCAGCAACACACGGGCGACACTCGTGAACGCGGCGTACTCCGTCCGGTCCAAGGACGCGTCGGGCGACGTTTCACCGACGGCCAGCAATTGCTGGCCGGCGTCCGGATCGTCGGCGTATTGGCGCCGCCGCTCGGCAAACAGCTCGTCCAAAACCATTTGTTCGTCGTCAGCTGGAAAGCGCGCCGTGCACCGCCGGAATCCGTATGCCAGCCGCTCCCGCGTCGAGTCCCCTCCTTCCCGCATTATGTGAACCGCCAGGTGCCGCGCCGCCTCGATCATCTGTGGGTCGTGCAGCATAACAAACGCCTGCAGCGGCGTGTTCGTACGAGACCGCTGTACCACGCAGTACTCGCGGCTCGGAGCATCGAACGTCGCCATACTCGGGGGAGGCACCGTTCGCTTCCAGTACGTATACAGGCTGCGGCGATACAGCCCGTCGCCCCGATCCTGCTGATATATCTGTGACGATCCGGGGCGGCTATTGATCTCCTGCCACAATCCCGACGGGTGATAGGGAAACACACTCGGCCCGCCGACGGTCGGCACCAGCAGGCCGCTGACAAACAACACACTGTCGCGGATCACCTCGGCGTCCAGCCGGAGGCGTGGTCCGCGCGACAAGAACCGGTTCTCGGGATCTATGGAATGCGGAGTGCTGGGAGACGATCCGAGGTTCGAGGATTGCCGGTATGTGGCCGACATGACGATGAGCTTGTGCATGTGCTTGACGTCCCAGCCGGATTCGACGAACTCGACGGCCAGCCAGTCGAGCAGATCCGGGTGGCTCGGCGGCTCGCCCTGCGTGCCGAAATCTTCCGCAGTCTTGACAAGTCCGGTGCCGAGCAGTCGCTGCCAGATTCGGTTCACGGTGACGCGGGCGGTAAGGGGGTGCCGGGGCATCACCAGCCAGTGGGCAAAGCCAAGTCGATTCCGCGGGACGTCGTCCGACAGCGGTGGTAAGACCTCCGGCGTGTCGGCCGTGACCGGATCGCCCGGCTTGTCGTACTCGCCACGGTGCAGCACGTAAGTCGTCCGCGGCTCGGCCATATCCGTCATGACCATCGTCGCGGGAATTGCCTCCAGCCTGTTCCGCCGCGCCCGCAATTGTTCGAGCGGGCGACGATAGGTCAGCACCTCGGGCGGACCAAAACGTCCGATCAAGTAGTCCCGTAGCTGCTCGCGTTGTGAAGGATCACGCTCGCTGTCTGGGATATTGAGCACCTGCAGCACGGCCAGCGGCGGTGGCACATGATCCGCGTCGGCCACGGAAATCCGAAAGCGGCCGATCTGGTGGGAATTGCCAAATTCGTGGACCAGTCGAATCCTCAGCAACGTCCCTTCCTCGAAACCTCCGGGCGCGCCCAGCCGAAACACGGCGGTCCGCGGCTGCCGCAAGCGATCCCCGTCGACCGCCCAGCCTCCGTCGTCTGTCTTACCGTCGATCGCTCCGGCAATCTCGAATCCCTGCTGCGCATAATCCGATTCGGCGTTTGCGAACTTCAGCTTATTGAGCTGGTCAAAACGGCCTGGCGGCGCCGCAGCAACCTCAAACTCGGAAAGCACGAAATTGCCGTCCGGCTCGCGGCCTGTGCCACCCCCGCCGAGCGACGGGTCGACCAGCGCCTCCAGGCGAATTGCACCGACCTTCCCCTCGGTCGAAAGGAATAACTCGTAGGTATCCTTGTCGGGATTCGTGCCGCTGGCGAGCACGCTCCGATCATCCAGCACCGTCAGCTCGGTACCACCCGTCGACGTCATGCTTTCGGGCACCACCGTCTGCCAGACCGAACTCCCCTCGGCAATCACCTGCGACTCCAGCTGCGCGTTATCCAGTTCTACGTCTTTTACGACGTGTGCGTACCTGGCTTCGGCAGCGACGATCTGTTCGTCCACTGCAGCAAGCAGCTCCGCGCGCAGCGGTGACGCCACATCGAGACGGGGATCAAACCCGTTGACCCCCTTTTCGGGCACCTGGTTGAAGTAGGCCATGATCCCGTAGAACTCGCGCTGCGAGATCGGATCATATTTGTGGTCGTGACAGCGAGCGCAGAGCATCGTCATTCCCATCCAGACAGTCGACGTGGTTACCACGCGATCGATCACGTACTCGGTCCGATATTCCTCGTCGATCACGCCCCCTTCATTGGTAATCGGGTGGTGCCGATTGAACGCGGTTGCCAGCCGCTGCTGGTCGGTCGCGTCGGGCAGCAGGTCGCCGGCCAGCTGCTCGATCGTGAATTGGTCGAACGGCATGTTGTCGTTCAGTGCACGGATCACCCAGTCCCGCCAGGCCCACTGGTCCCGGTTCAGGTCGTGCAGGAACCCGTTCGTGTCGGCGTAGCGGGCCGCGTCGAGCCAGTACCGCGCGATGTGTTCGCCGTAGTGACGCGACGTGAGCAACCGATCGACGACTCGTTCGTACGCTTCCGCCGACCCGTCACTCAAAAACGCGTCCAACTCCGCCGGCGTCGGCGGCAGTCCGGTCAGGTCGAGTGTCACGCGTCGGATGAGCGTGGTGCGGTCGGCTTGCGGTGCGGAATGCAGGCCTTCGGCCTGCAACCGCGCCAGGACGAAGGTGTCGATCGGGCTGGCCGTCCAGTCCGCCTGTCCTGCCTCGATTCCCGGCGGCCGGCTGAGCCTGGGTACATCCGGGCGCTCGGGCGGAATGAACGCCCAGTGCTGTTCGTATTCCGCTCCCCGATCGATCCACTGCCGGAGTGTTTCCACCTCGTCGGCCGTCAGTGGAGCCTTGTGCGCGCCGGGTGGCGGCATGCGGATGTCAGGGTCGTCGCTGGCCACCCGTGCGATGATCTCGCTATCATCAGCATTACCTGGCACGATCGCCGTCTCGATTGCCTGCTCGCGCAGGTCCAGCCGCAGTTCGCCCCGCCGGTCCGACTCATCCCGCCCATGGCATTTGAAACAGCGTTCCGCCAGAATAGGACGAACGTCGCGATTGTAGCTGACCGGGTCGTTGGCCCGCGCGGCGTGTGCGATCACGCCAACAACAAGCCAGGCCAGAAGTGTTGGCCACCTTCGCTGGTTGGGTCTGGGTCTGTGGTCCATGGTCTGTGGTTTATGGTCTATGGTCTGTGGTCTGTGGTCTGTGGTCCAACATTATACCCCAAGTAGGTTGAACGATGGACCCATTCCAGAATTGGAAAGGGTTAAGTCCATTTTGTCTCAAAACGGCATTCGTCCGGAGAAGAGATGCATTTAAGCCTTTTGGATTTCATGGTTATCGCTGCCTACCTGCTCGGGCTTTCGCTGGTAGGATTTTACTTCTCTAAACAGCAGACTTCCGAGGCAGCGTACTTTTTGGGAAACCGACGCCTGCCTTGGCCGGTCGTGGGTTTGAGCGTGATGGCCTCGTTGATTTCCACGCTCACCTATCTTTCTCTTCCCGGGGAAATGATCGCTTATGGCACGGGATACTTTTACTCAGTGATTGCCCTGATTCTGGTGATCCCCCTCGTTACCCGCCTGATCATCCCGGCTTTGCGCCAATTGCCGGTGACGACCGTGTACGAGTATTTCGATCGGCGTTACGGGCCCGTGACACGCAGCGTTTCAGCCCTTGTTTTCATATTCTCACGCCTGTTGTGGATGTCGCTGATCATTTATACGGCTTCCTTTGCCGTACATCAAATGACCGCCTGGGACATCCGGATGATCGTGTTAGTGATCGGGGTCGTGACAACCGTGTACACGACCGCGGGTGGCATGACGGCGGTCGTTTGGACCGACTGTGTGCAAGGCGTGATGTTGCTGGCCGGCGCCGTTTTCGTACCGGTGTACATCGCGCTGCTGACCAATTCCGATCCATCCGTTTGGTGGTCTACGTTTTCCCAGGCGGGACGAGCTGAGGCGCCGGTGTTCAGTTGGGACATTACGGTCCGTATCACTGTCGTTGGAATCGTCCTCAATGACTTTGTTTGGAGCGCGTGCACACACGGCGGCGATCAGCTCGCAGTGCAAAGATATTTGAGCACCGCGTCTGTGGAATCGGCGCGCCGTAGCGTATGGATGTTTTCCGTCACCGTAGTGGCCTTAATCCTGCTGTTAGGACTCGTGGGCCTTGCGCTTTTCTATTTCGAATACCAGCAGGCGGGCGCCCCCCTACCGACGTTTGCCGACGAGGTCGCGGCTCGCGCGGACGGCGTGTTTCCCGAATTCATCGCCGAGCAGTTGCCGCGCGGGGTTTCGGGACTGCTGCTGGGCGCCATTCTGTCGGCTGCCATGTCTAGCCTCAGCTCCGGCATCAACTCGATTTGCACGGTCATCATCACCGACTTTGTTAACCGAAACCGCAAACAAGCGACGGGCGAACAAAACATGAAACCGGTTAAGATCACAGCTTTTTCGGTTGGTGTGCTGGGCATCGCGGCGGCGCTGGTGGTCAGCGCAGTAATGCAATCTGAGTCGGTCCGTTGGAACCTGGTCGAAATGATGATCCGGCTCAGCACCCTGTTCGTGGCGCCGCTGGGGGTACTCTTTCTAGCGGGAGTACTCTTCCGCCGTGTCAGCGCCCCGGCGGCATTGGCCGGTTTCGTTGCCGGTTCACTGTGCAGCATCCTGGTGGCCTTCCGCGGGCAGATCTTCCAATCGGATGACAATATCTCTTTCACATGGATCATGCCGTTCTCTTTCATCGTCAGTATCCTGGTCACGTTTCTGGCCAGCTTCGTATTTGCACCGCCGTCGCCCTCACAGCTCGCTGAGTTGGACGCGGCCTCTGACAAATAGCTTCGCCGAATATGCGGTGCTGAAGTGGGTTGTGAAACCCAAGCCGCCTGAGTAGCATTAACACGATGACCACAGAATGTAAAACGCCGGACGTAGCGGATGCTTCGCCTGTAGGGCCGACCCAGCATAAACGGTTGCTTTCGTTGGATGCCCTTCGTGGCCTTGATATGTTTCTTATTGTTGGCGCTGGCACAGCTATCGGCCTTTTGGACGGTACTACGGATTGGGGCTGGCTTAATTGGATAGCAATGCAGACCACTCATGCGCCATGGGGTGAAGGCTTTACCTTTTTTGATTTCATTTTCCCGTTGTTTCTCTTCGTTTCGGGAGTTTCGATCCCGTTTTCCCTTGCCAAATCGCAATCCCCCGGAAGCGGGAATCGAGAGCTCTATCTCAAAGCGTTTAAGCGAATGGTCCTACTCTACTGTTTTGGTTTAATCGTCAAAAACATCCCTATTCAATTTGAGTTAGAACAAACGCGCTTCGGTAATGTCTTGGGTAGAATTGGTATTGGCTGCTTTGTCGCTACGGTCATCTATTTGAATTTCAAATGGCGTGGTCAATTAGCTTGGTATTTTGGATTGATCATTACCTATTGGTTGGCCGTCATGTTTATTCCGGTCCCCGGATACGGGGCTGGCGTGCTCACCCAAGAAGGGTGTTTGCCCGGATATATCGACCGATTGCTGGTCCCGGGGCGACTGATCATGGGGGATTACGATGAGAACGGCTTATCTTGCACCATGCCCGCGATATCGTTAGTGATTTTGGGAACATTAGCCGGCAATCTATTACGCAACCAAGAATTGGATCCGTTGAAGAAAGTACTTTATTTAGTTGGAGGGGGACTTGGGTTGATCCTCCTGGGACTTATTTGGCATTTGCACTTTCCAATCATTAAATTCCTGTGGTCCAGTTCCTTTATCTCATTGACGAGTGGCATGGCGCTCATTTCCCTCGCTGTTTTTTATCTGGTGATCGACGTGTGGCAAATAAAGAAATGGTCCTACTTTTTTGTTGTGGTGGGGCTCAATTCTATAACGATTTATCTGGCAACGAAGTTCATCGATTTCCCACGGATCTTTACATTGCTCTTTGCCGGCATCATTGATACCGTACCCACTGCCTTTCAGCCCGCATTCACAGCTGCCGGTGGGCTCGTAATAGTCTGGTTATTCCTCTATTTCCTTTATCGTAAGAAAATCTTCTTTAAGGTTTAGGCTGCGATCCCAAGGTGAATTATGACGAATCTCGACGGACCGCGGCGGGCCCACACGGGCGAACTGGACGCCATTATCGTCCTGGCCAACGAGGTGACGCGCGCAGAACAGGGCAGACCGCCCACGATCGCCACTGACTATTCGTTCATATACACGCCGGAGAACGCACAAAACATCATCGTGGTGATGGACGGGGACCGGGCCGTCAGTATGGCCGGAATGTGGATGAACACGGTCGAAGCCGGCGCCGCGCGCCTGCGGGCGGGGGGGATCAACTGCCTGGCGACACAGGCCGACTATCGCGGCCAGGGGCTGGCCACGAAGGTCATGGACGCGGCCGTTGCCGCCATGGCCGAAGACGGGTGCCATGTCGGCCGTCTGGCCACCGAGATCATCGACTGGTATTACCGCCTGGGATGGGAAAACGCCGGTTCAATGTGCATCTATGAATTGAACCATTCCAACGTCGTCCTCCTCCCCGAGCTTCCAGAGGGCTTCAACTTTACCGACGGGAACACGTTCGACGATGCGACCGTCGCATCGATTGTCCGTCTTCACCAGGAAGATCGACTCGGGGGAGTTCGTACGCCGTCGAGTATGGGCGATCTGTTAGAGGCCGACAGCGATGCGGAGCGGATGGGCCAGCGGCGTCATGTCGTGGCTTGGCGCAACGGGCAGGCGGTTGCCTATTTGCTGGACAGCAGGTTTGGCATCGTCGAGTGGGGCGGACCAGAGGAACTGGTCGCGGGTCTTGTCCGGGCCTGGTTTGTCCGGCGTCTGGGCCAGCGGGGAGGCAACCAGCCGGTGGGAACCAGGGAAAGGGTGCCCGACAGCCAGATCATGCCACTGGTCGCGCCAACCCAGGGCCACGCTTTTCTGGGCCGGCTCAACCTCATGTCGGTGCCCTGCCAGACCGGCTATTGGGGGATGCTTCATATCATCGACCCGCGGGGAATCCTGGACGCATTCGGCTTGCAGGAAATCGGCGTTGCCGAGACGAACGGGCAGTTCAGGCTGACCCGCGGCGACGAAAGCGTCACGGTAACTCGTCAGGAATTGGCCAAGCTCCTCTTCGGACCGGAGCGGATCAGCGACTTTTGCCAAGATGTGTTGCCGCTGCTGTTTTGGGAATGGCCCGTCGAGCATGTGTGAGTAACGATGGACAATCGTCAGCGGATACCTACCGCCTCCTCATACAAGTCGGAATACGCGTTATAATAAGCCTCCGCAATAGTTTCATTCTCGCTCGTGACTTCGGCGCTTGCCCAGTGGGTGGCGTAGGCGCGCCGCCAGCGGTCGGAGTCATTCCGGTGTGAGGAATGGAGTGCCTTGCTGTGATGGAAGACCACCCCACCCTTTCCGACACAGGCAAGCGCCTCGTGGTTGATATCGATGTCCTCCTGCGCCGGAGAAATATTGTACGGCTCGCCCGGAAGTGGGGGATGTTCCAGAATCGGCCCACGGTGTGACCCCTCGATGTAGCGGAGGCATCCGTTGCTCGCATCGACGTCATCTAGTGCGATCCAGGCGGTAATCACCTCGTCGTCCGGGTGAGAGAGAAAATAAGCGTTGTCCTGGTGATACGGCTTGGCGCTGCCGAAGCGCGGCGGTTTCATGAAAATTTGGTCCTGCACCAGCATCGGCGGCTTCCCAATTAGTTGCTCGATCAGCGCGCGCAATCGCACATCCATTGCGAAGGCGCGGAATTCGGCATGTTTCAGAAACGGCAAATCGAGCTTGCGCGGGACCACATCTCCGCCCGCCGTACGATCGGCGAAGTAGGACTGGTCAGATTGCCGTGCTATTTCTTCCTCACAACTCCGGGCGACGAGCTCTACGATCCGATCAACCGCCGCGGCTGTGAACACCCGTTCGACCACCACCCACCCGCGTTCCCAGTAGGCGTCGAAGATCTCAGGGTCGAGTCTCATGGGGATGCCAGTCAATACCGCGATTCATCACATGCTCGTCAGGTGAGGGTTCACCAGGTGGCAGGGTGAGGGAACTGAGTCACACGACTACGAAATGGGCGAGCGTATCGCCGCGCTGGGCCAAGCATGTGCGTCAGGGTCTTTACCATCTTAATGGTATTTTTGTAGTATAGGGCAACGCACCTACCATCAAAATACCCTTTTCTCAGTTCACTTTGTAACATATTCAATGGGAGTTGGGGCCATCCATCTTTCCATACATCTTTCCATACATCTTTCCATACACTCTTTCCATACACTCTTTCCATACACTCTTTCCATACACTCTTTCCATACACTCTTTCAATCGAGGGGACACACATGAAGCGCCGGGATTTTCACCGAAGTGTAGGGTGCGCAGCACTCGTTTCTTCTTTGGGCAGGATTGCCGAGGGGAACGAGGCGACCACCACGTTGGACGCTGGCCCTAAACACAGGCCAACCCTGCGAATGACCCACGGCAAGGCGCGGCTGGTCTCACCGCCAACCACACCTGCCGGAGAGGTGTGGAAATACGGCGTGGGTTTTCCATTTCAAATCTCGCCCACCGAGGCCGGCTTGTTCACCAACATAAGAGGGTCAAGGGGTTTAGACTACGAGGTCGGTAACGACATCGTCATTTTTGACGATTTGTCGGATATCCG
>Ga0310121_10003125_pt1 | contig 15261 bp, 10 predicted proteins | sample CB27_Tmax_986_MG_FD_203504 | JGI IMG/M metagenome (GOLD analysis project Ga0310121, IMG submission 203504) | Marine microbial communities from Western Arctic Ocean, Canada - CB27_Tmax_986 | ecosystem: Environmental > Aquatic > Marine > Oceanic | place: Canada: Western Arctic Ocean | collected...
AACACCTGTTCTGAAGTCACTTCATCGCCGACCGTCATGGTCGCGCCGACGACAACAAAGTCTGATTGCGCTGCGCCAGTCACCCACGGCGTAAAACCGTCGAGCACAAATCCGCCGGCAACGCTCTCGGCACACAAAATCGGCCGAGCCAGGTGTCGGCGGCTGGTAGTGAGATGTGAAATCCCAACGGTCGCCATCGTCTTTCCGCTGACCAAATCGGGCAGCAGCAACGCTTGCGGACCTCGCTGGACAGAACTCGCAATTCGCCGGCAAGCCCCGGTGCGTTGTGTGATAATAAATGTGGTCGTCAGACAAGCGCTGCTGAGTGCCATATAGCCGCGAACGACCGCTTCGTCGTCCCAGGCTTGTCCGCCCCATTCGGGTTCAAGAAACCATTCGAAGACGCCATGCTCGCCGCACAACGCAAGCTGCCGCGCAGGCCACTCACCCGAAACATCCAGCTCGCGGGCCATGTCTGCCAGCTGAGCGCACAACTCCTCGAGAGCCGGATCGTCGGGAGACGTGATTTTCGCTACGCACATCATCTGCAAGGGACATCATCTACAAGTATTATTGCATATCCATCGACGAACTCAATCCGCCCGCCGCGACGAGATACGACTTCTCGACATAGTCCATCACCATTCGATGGGCGCTAAACCGCGCGGCCAAGGTGGCGATCGAGTTGGTCATCCGTTCGATCCACTCCTGCGGTAGTCCGTCTGCGTCGCGATCATAAAACAGCGGGACGACCTCGTCGCGAAGCACGCGCATCAGTTGGTCTGCGTCACGGTCGTCTCCGATAGCGGTATCCGCATGCTGCGTGCCATGGCCAATTCCAAAACCGTTGCGGCCGTTGTACGCCTCAGCCCACCAGCCGTCGAGCACCGAACAGTTCAGCCCCCCGTTGAGTACGACTTTTTGTCCACTCGTGCCGGAGGCTTCCAGCGGACGACGGGGGTTATTGAGCCACACATCCACGCCCTGCACCAGATGGCGCCCGACGTTGATGTCGTAGTCTTCAAGAAACACGATCCTGCCGCTGAACTGGGAGTCAAGCCGTAGGTTAGCGATCTTTTGAATCAGTTTTTTGCCCGGCTCGTCTGCGGGGTGGGCTTTGCCGGCAAAGATGAATTGTACCGGACGATTCGCATCCCCCATCAGTTGGGCGAATTCTTCGAGATTCTTTAAGAAAAGATCGGCCCGTTTGTAGGTGGCAAACCGACGAGCAAAGCCGATCGTCAGAGCCGTCGGGTCGAGCATATTGCGGGCACTTTCGATCAGGGCCTCGTCTTCGTTTCGGCGACGACATTGCCGGCTGAGGCGGCGGCGAACAAACTCCAACAGCCGACTCTTGAGCGCATTGTGAGTTTCCCATAGCTCGCCCGGATCGACGTTGTAGATAGCTTGCCAGACCTCGGGGCTACCCATGGTGTCCTGCCAATGGGCGCCGAGGTACTTGTCGTAGAGCAGTTGCATCGGGTAGGCGAGCCAACTCGGAACATGCACGCCGTTGGTGATATGGCCGATCGGAATCTCTTCTTCCACACGCCACGGCCAGAGATGGGCCCACATTCGCCGCGAAACATGCCCGTGCAGCGAACTCACTGCGTTGGCGCGGCGTGAAAGCTTCAGGCCGATCACGGTCATGCAAAACGATTCATTTTCGTTCTGCGGCTCAACCCGGCCTAGCCCCATCAGTTGCTCATAAGAAATACCAAGCTGATTGCGTAACGGGCCCAGATGTTCTTCCACAAGGTTGCCATCAAAACGATCGTGCCCGGCTGGGACTGGTGTATGCGTGGTGAAGACCGTGTGTTGGGCCACTTCTCGTAGGGCTTCGTCAAACGTCATTCCCTCGCCAGTCATGCGCTCGCGGATCACTTCCAACGGAGCGAAACCACTGTGTCCTTCGTTGAGATGGTAGACGCCGGGGGTGATTTCCAAAGCACGCAGTGCCTTGACTCCGCCCACACCCAAGACCAGTTCCTGACGAATCCGGGTCCGCACGTCGCCACCGTAAAGACGTGAGGTCAATTCGCGGTCTTCAGGCCGATTGCCTTCGACATCGCAGTCTAACAAGTAGAGCGGTATACGACCGACCCGCATAAGCCAGACGCGAGCTTGAAGTTGACCATCGAGTGTGTCGATCGACACGGTGATCGGTTTGCCCTTCGGGTCACGGGCAGGCTCCATCGCCAGGTTCTCGACTTTGGTGTCGAGATACTCCTCATGCTGCCAGCCTTCACTATCAAGGTGCTGCTTGAAGTAGCCTTGATCGTAGAACAACCCGATGGCTACCAGCGGTATGCCGAGCCCGCTAGCGCTTTTGATGTGGTCGCCCGATAGCACACCCAGGCCGCCGGAGTAAATCGGTACCGACTCGTGGATGCCAAACTCGGCAGAGAAGTAAGCAACCGGCTTCGAGCCTAGCACACCCGCTTGTCGGGCGCCCCAGGTGGTTTGTGAATTGTTGAGATAGTCTTTCAACCGTCGATAGGCTTGGTTGATGCGCGTGTAGAGCACCATCTCCGATGCACGATCGGCCAGTTGGTCAGGCGTCATTTCTGCTAGCAGAGCGACCGGATTGTGATCGAGTTGCCGCCAGCGAACCGGGTCAAGATCGCGGAACAGGCTGACGACGTCCGGATGCCAACTCCACCAGAGGTTTCTTGCCAGCGAGTTGCACTTGTCATACAGCGCTTGGGGAGTGATCTCAGTCCACGTATCCAACGATTTGCGAGAAATCGGGCTAGGAATCTCTGTTTGACTCATGGCGATCTGATTCCCTCTGAGGTTATATGATCTTGTATTAGGTATCAAACGGGATTATAGCGGAACTCGCCCGACTGGCGATGCGAAATTCCGCAGTGGCCCGTAATACCGACCTCAATCGCGTGCAGCTACGAAAGCTGCTGCGGCACCGCACTAACACTATTCGCCTTCGGCGCTTCTAATCGGCTTGTAAAAACATGCCGGCTAGCGTAGTTCGCCCATTTTAGCGACGGGTCTAGTGGTTTTTCTCGTTTGTCTGCCCTCCAGAACTTCATTGCGGAACTGCTACCAACTACTTAGAGTGGAAATCTACAGTTGGAATGGCCCTTGCGGCATGTCACAGACTGCATGCAATTGAAGAGGCGGCCGGTTCGATCGGCCCATGGGAGATCACATCGTTGACGACGCTTGCACAGATTTACGGCCCCGAAAACTTTGGTCTTTCATTCGAACTTTTTCCACCCAAGACCGAGGCGGGCATCAAGAGCTTATTTCGGCATGCGGACCGCCTGGTCGATTTTCAACCTGCTTACATGACCTGCACTTACGGCGCGGGTGGCTCGACGCAAAATCGAACGCTGGAGATAATCTCTGGAGTCCACAAGAAATACAACCTCAGCGTCGCTACGCATCTGACCTGTGTCGGCAGCACCGCCGAGCAACTGCGCGACTACGTCCAGCGTGCCTGGGAATTGGGTGTGGAGTTTGTGGTCGCGCTCCGCGGAGACCCTCCCCAGGGAGAAACGAAGTTCCAAGTAACCTCGGGCGGATTTGCCTACGCCAACGAACTCGTGGAATTTATCCGCAGCGAATTTCCTGAAATGGGCATAGTCGTTGGAGGCTATCCCGAGACTCACCAAGAGGCCGTTAGCCCTGAAGCGGATTTGGACAACCTCAAACGCAAGGTCGATGCGGGTGCCGATGTCATCATTACCCAGCTGTTTTACGACAACGCCGAATTCTTCGACTTCCGCGAGCGCGCTCTACAATTAGGAGTCGGGGTTCCCATTGTGCCTGGGTTGTTGCCAGTGACCAACGGCGCCCAGATTCAGCGGATCGCCGCGCTATGTGGCGCGAAACTTCCGCCGCAGTTTGTGGGCGACTTGCAAAAACACGATGGCGATCCCCACGGCCAGTTTGAAGTCGGAGTGGAATTTGCTGCCCGCCAAACCGAATCGCTGCTAGCGTCGGCAGTGCCAGGCGTTCATTTTTACGTCCTCAATAAGTCGGAAGCTACTGAGCGAGTGCTCAGAGCGGTGCCGCTACCGAAATAATCCAATGAGTGACCCTTCGCCTGCCCCTTTGCCGAATGGGGAGAATTCGCTCGCCTTTGTCAGTCCTGATCTGACCGGGCGAGAATTGGGAGACTATCGAATTCTCCGTCGCCTTGGCACGGGTGGGATGGCGGAGGTCTACCTGGCTGAGCAACGCTCGCTCGGAAGACAAGTCGCCTTAAAAGTCTTGAACCACACGCTCGCTGTCGACGCCAGCTACGTCGAGCGTTTTCAGAACGAAGCCCGCGCAGCCGCTACGCTTGTGCACCCCAACATCGTGCAGATCTACGAGGTGGGTCAGGCTGAGGGCATCCATTTTATTGCTCAGGAATACGTGGCCGGTAAAAACTTGGGGCAGCTCTTAGACCGTGAAGGAGCGTTTCAACCGGCACTCGTGCTCGATGTATTGCGTCAGGTTGTTTCGGCGCTGTGTAAAGCCCACGAGTTCGCAATCGTCCACCGAGATATCAAGCCCGAGAACATTTTGCTGAGTAATTCTGGCGAGGTGAAGGTCGCCGACTTTGGCTTGGCGCGCATACAAAACACCGACACGAAAACGCTAACGCAGGTTGGCGTCGCGATGGGGACGCCGCTCTACATGAGCCCTGAGCAGGTCGAGGGACGGCCGGTTGACGTGCGGAGCGACATCTATTCGCTCGGCGTTTCTTGTTATCACCTGTTGGCTGGAGTGCCACCGCACACAGGTGAAACGGCGCTGGCGATTGCGGTGCAGCATCTTCACAACACGCCAGAGCCGCTGGAAAATGTTCGTCGAGACTTGCCGAGCGCGCTGGCTCGCATTGTGCATCACATGTTGTCGAAGAAACCAGCCAGTCGCCCAGCAAATCCCAGCGAATTGTTGATCGAACTTCGCGAATTGGCTAAAGTCGCGGCCCAGGAAGGATGGGCCGAGGGGCCCGAAGATTGGTCGTTGGCCGAGTGGATTGCCACGAAACCTGCACGCAGTCGCCAGAGCGAAGCACTGGCCGAAACCATGAAGGCTGAGACACTTTTGCAACCGGGTGAGCGCGACTGGCGGCGTCTAGCATTTAGCCTGGCAGCCGCCGTGCTGTTGGGGGTCTTGTTGGGAGTGCTTACGCGGCCGCGCTTTTATCTGGCGGGTGGTTCGCGCGCACTCGAAGAAGTTCCGCAGCTCTCATCAGCCTGGGCTCAGCTTTATCACGCCCAGATGCGAGGAGGTGAAGCCGCCTGGCAAAGGGCGGTTGCGTACCCCGACATCGATCCATTCGTCGCGCAATTGGCGAAGCGGGGCTTGGTTCGGCACTATCTGTTGGTGATGCAAGATAATAAATCTCACAGAGCGGCGATCAAGGAGTTGCGAGAGCTTGAACAGGAGAGCCGAGATGTCGAGTCGCTGCGCTTGCTACACGCCTTCAGTCTTGCCGGTTTGTGCATCAGCTACGAAAAACTGGGGCAAAAAACAGAGGCATTGGATGCAGACGCACTGCTAAACGATTCAATGCGTCGCTTACTGCGAGACGACGAACCACAGATCGACGAACTGCTGCAAGCTTCTCTCCGCCGACTTGGTGTCTCGTAATTGGGTGTTTCGTAAATGGGTGTTTCATAGTTGAGTGTCATTGTTGGGAGTCTTGCAGCTGGGAGTCTCGTAGTTTTGTTGCGGGCGATGTCACGATCTATTCTCGGTTTGATTGCGCTCCGCAAGATCAACACGCCAGGCAGATTAGAGCAATTCACTAATATATGTTCCTCCCTGTTCGCAGCCAGAGCCATCAGCCGACGGGCGTTAGCCCACGGTTTAGCAGCACCATCCCGCGTCAAGAACCGGACGCGATCGCGTGGCGGCTGATCGGTTTAACGACAATCGGAACGGATAAACGAAAGTTGCTCGAGAGCATTGAATCGGGAGGATAATGATGAGTAGATTGCTGAGTCACTGTTTTTTGTTAGCAGTTGTCACGGGAGGTTGCTGGCTGCCCAGTTGTGGTATCCCGTCACGTGATGGTCATGCTGCTGAGTCGGCAGACGCCAAGTTCAGTACGTTGCTGGAAGAAATTTGGCAATCCGACCTTCGCGAAGATCCACTCTTTGCCACCTCGACGGGCGATCATCGTTACAACGACCGGCTGCCGACGGTTTCGCTCGCCGACAGTGAACGTCGACACAAGCAACGCGCCGAGTTCATGACGCGTTTGGAAAAAGAGATCGATCGTGAGCAGCTCTCGCCCTCACAGCGGGTTAACTACCACATCCTGCGACGTCAATTGGGTCAAGATCTGATCGAATTCGATTTCCAGTCGTATCTTATTCCCATCACACAGCGTGAGGGCTTTCATATTGAGTTTCCCGAGCTCCCTCAAGACGTACCCCTCAAGACGACCGCGGACTTCGAAAACTACGCGGCCCGGCTACGCGCCTTTAGCGCTTACACCGACGGACACATCGAGTTGATGCGGGCCGGGATCACTGCCGGACAGACCTTGTCGGCCGTTGTGCTGGAAGGTTGGGAGAAGCCAATCGAAGCACAAATCGTCAAGCGGCCTTCTTTGAGTTTGCTGTATCAGCCGTGCAAAAAGTTCCCGAGCACCATCAGAGAAAGCGAACATCAAAGATTGGAGGCAGAAATCGGTGCGGCGATAGCCGAGTCGGTCGTGCCGGCGTATCGCCGGTTTCGAAAGTTTATGGTGGAAGAATATGTTCCCGAGGCGCGCGGTTCGGTGGGAGCATCGGCTTTGCCTCGAGGACGCGACTTCTATCGCCATCGGGTGCGTCGGTTCACGACGCTTGACGTCACGCCTGAAGAGATTCATCAAATCGGTCTCACCGAAGTCGAACGTATTCGCGCGGAGATGGACGACATTATCAGTCGGGTCGAATTCGAGGGCGACTTCGCGGCGTTTACGAAGTTTCTCCGCGAGGATCCGCAGTTCTACGCCGAGACCGAAGAGGAGTTGCTGCAGGTGGTCTCCTTTGCCCTGAAGAAAATGGATGGCAAGCTGCCGAGCTTGTTTGGCAACCTGCCTCGCATGCCGTATGGACTAAAGCCGGTGCCCGACTACATTGCGCCGCGTACGACCTCTGCCTACTATCAGCGTCCCAGCGGCGACGGCACCAAGGCGGGTTTTTTTAATATGAACACCTACAACCTCAAGAACCGCCCACTCTTTACGGTGGAGGCATTGTCTTTTCACGAAGCGGTCCCTGGCCACCATTTGCAAATCGCCCTACAGCAAGAAATCGAATCGCTACCGAACTTTCGTCGCTATAGCGGCTTTACGGCTTTTGTCGAAGGTTGGGCGCTCTACGCAGAGCGACTCGGTTTGGAAGCTGGTTTTTATCAGGATCCTTACAGTGACTTTGGCCGACTGACGATGGAGATTTGGCGTGCTTGTCGGTTGGTGGTTGATACCGGTATTCATTATTTTGGCTGGACGCGCGCGCAAGCCATTACGTACATGACCGACAATTCAGCGCTCTCAGACCACAATATCCGCGCCGAGGTCGATCGCTACATCAGTTGGCCAGGCCAGGCGTTGGCTTACAAAATGGGCGAGCTAAAGATTCGTGAGCTGCGCCGCTTGGCGGAGCAACGGCTCGGCGAACGCTTCGACCTCCGCGCTTTTCACGACATGATTCTCGGCAGCGGCGCCGTCCCACTCGACGTATTGGAAGCGAACGCCGAAGATTGGCTCGATCAGCAGTAGCGGCTTGTTTGCCGATAACCCGCAAAACCTGGGCACAGCCGGCGAAAATCCGAGGAACGTGCTACGATGCATAGGTGTGTGAAATGCGCAAGCGGGGCGCCGTTCCTGCTGGAGGAGCTACGAAATGAAATCTTGCTTCCCAAGCTGTCACAGTTGATCGTTGGGGCGATCGTTGGCGCAGTGATGGGGGCGATCGCGCGGCGAGAGCCCGCGATGGTAGAAATTCACTAGCCCCGCCTAGATTCCGCCAGTCCTCAGGTAGCGGATCGGTCAGCGAATCAGCAGCTGACGCGCAGCTTGCTAAAACCTACCTCCAGCGGGCGCGGCGGGCCGAGGCGGGGGGTCAGCCCCATTTGGCCAAGGTGTTTTATCAGCGCGTCGTCAAGCACGGTAACAAGTCCCTTCAGCAACAGGCTGAGGACCGACTTGTTCGCATCGAGAGGGCCACCACGTCAACACGTTCAGCGCCCCAATAGCTTTGGGAACCTGAGTCAGGAAAGCGACAGCGGCCCGTCGGCGCACAGCTTTTCTTTGCCGAAAGTTGTCAGTTCGTGATGTCCCAGTCCGTTGGCGATCGCCAGCCAGAGGCGATTGTGAGGCACGCCGCCCAGATCGAGTGCACGGCCGGTTTGCAGTCCGGCACCGCCCCCCACGAGCAATACGGGTAGGTTGTTGAGCGTGTGTTAATTGCCTTTGCCGAGCTCGTTGACCCAGACGATTTGGGTATTGTCGAGCATCGTGCCCCCTCGACCACCAGGCTCCGGCGTCTCTGCTAACCGACGTGCAAGGTAGGCCACTTCGGTGGCGAACCAGGCGTTGATCCGCTGCAGTTTGTCTTGAGCGGTCTTGTTTTTGTCTGGTTCGTGCGAAAGGCTATGGTGACCCTCTTGAATGTCAAGCCAGTGCATCCGCGCTTGCCCCACAGATCGCATGTATTGCAAGGTGGCGACTCGGGTCATGTCGTTTGCCAAGCTGCTCACCAGCAGATCGATTTGCATCCGGCTGATTTTCGGCGTGTTGTCATTGACCAGTTCAATCTCGGGGTCGATGTCGGGCTCAGGATGCATTAGCGGCTGTTGGTTGTCGGCAGCAAGAATGTCTTTCTCAAGTTGCCGTACTTGCTCGACGTGCTGCTCAATGAGAACGCGATCTTCTGGACTGAGCCGAGGGCTGAGACGCCGCAAGTCGTCGGTCACCAAATCCAAGACACTTGCCAATTGCTGACGCCCTTTGCTGTCGCCGTAGATTTTTTCAAACATCTGGCTGGGGTTGTCGATCGGCGCCACCGGTCGATTATTCCCAGCGTAGCACATCCGCGTCCAAGGGTCGGCCCGATTTGGCACGGCGACCCCAAACTCGAGCGAGCCAAATCGCGTGCGACTGGCGTCCTGCGATTGAAAGAAATTCCGGATCTCTTGATCGATCGAGAGACCACTTGCCCAGCCTGCAGGCGTATCACTGCCGCCTTGAATGTTGCCCGGATTAAGTTCGGTCGCCGTGAGCAAGCACGACATCCCCCGCATATGGCCGTCGCCGTCGCCGCGAATCATGTTGTGTACGCCCTTGAGCATCAGCATGGAATCGCGAAAGGGGTCGAGCGCATCGAGCATTGGCCCCAGCGACAGTTCCTGATCGGCGCCAAGCTGTGACGGCCAAAATTGGTCGGGCAGCGTGCCATTCGGGCTGAAGACAATCACCAAACGCTTAGGAACCGGCAGGCTCTCGCCATGATCAGCAAGTGCGCTGGGCAACCCGGCAACCAGCGGCAGCGCCGCTGCACCAATACCGAGCTCGCGCAGAAACCGACGGCGATCACAAGCGGTGGCTACCCCACCGATCGTGCCAGATTTTGTTTCAGTCGTTGTCACGGTTGATGGCCCAAAAGACTTCATGGAATGGCCTCTGATTGTACAGCGGTTACAGGATCGTGTATGGCGGCTCGTGTCGCCATCCGCAAGAGTAGTTTTTTGATATGGAAGTCATCGGCAACAAATGCCCGTTGGAGATTTTCAACCGTCGCTGGTCCGTAGGCGAGCGGGCTTTGCCGCACCAGATGTTGGAATAGTTGGGTGACGAAGGCGCGATGCGCAGCGGGGCTGGTGATGGCGAAGTTGGCGATATCGCGTGCGCTGCCCAAGCGAACCGTAGCGCCTGCGGCGGAGACATAGTTGCTTTCGGCAAGAATCGGTTTGCTATTATCAGTGGTCCGCCAGCGGCCGACCGCGTCGTAGTTCTCGAGGGCGAATCCGAGCGGATTGATCACCTCGTGACAAGCGAGGCACGCCTGATCGCGGGTCAGCTCGGTGACTTTCTCACGCATCGTCAGATCGGCCGCAAATTCGCTATTCTCAAATGCCACGGCGACCGGAGGTGGTTTGAGCGGGCGGCCGATAATGTTGCGCGTGAGGAACACGCCGCGATGGATCGGCGAGGTCGTATTGTGGTAGGCGAAAGCGCTGAGCAAGTAAGGATGTGTCAAGATTCCCGAGCGCAATTCTTCCGAGGCGACAATCGGCTCGAACTGGGAGTCCGCTAAGGTGACGGGCGATTCGATGCCTGTTGGCTGCCCGTAGAGGCGTTGCAGCCGGTCATTGAGCAACAGATAGTCGGCTTGCAGCAGTTCGCGATAGTCAGACGACTCGCTCCAGACGACTTGGTCGACGAACAGTTCCAGCGACCTCCGCAGGTCGGCGATCACCGCCTCGTCGAATTCAGGATAAATCTGCATGTCTTTGGCCAAATCGAGCTCTTCCAATTCAAGCCAGTGGCGAAAGAAGGCTTGCATTTTAGTTCGAGCACGGGGGTCGTCCAGCATCCGGTCAGCCTGCGCTTCGACTTGTGCACGCGTCGAGAGTCGCCCGAGACCGGCGACCCGGCGGAGCTCGGCATCGGGCAGCGAGTCCCACAATGCGAAAGCGAGCCGCGCGGCGACGGCATGCTCGCTGGGTGACGCGTCGACAGGCGTCAGATCGGTATAGAGAAAATGCGGCGATGTCAGCACCAACAGTACCGCTTGGCGCACCGCCGATTCGGGGGTCGTGTGGTCAAACAAGGTTTCGCGATACAGTTTGACTTCGGCGCTGCTGAGCGGTCGTCGGAAGGCAATGCTGGCGAATTGAACCAAAAAATCGGCCAACTTCAAGCGATTTCTCTGCGGATTGCTTACGCCCGATAGCAGCGCAAGTCGCTCAATCACCTCGTGGGCGGTTGCCAGCGCCCCGCTGGCGACGGCTGTGTGCCACTCTTGCGACACCGAGCTTCCCCGCTCGTACCCGATACTGCGGTCGTCTGCGGGGAACGGCGTGTCGATCACAAACGTTCTGGCTGCCGGCGCCGGCCGCAACACCCGATCGTCGATCGTGGCCCAGACGCCGTGCGGTGGTTTCCACTCCAGGCGGAGGGAAGCGGTCGGCTCTTTGTATTTGAAAAACTCCACGCGAATTGGATACCGTCGCCCGCCGAGCAAAAACATGCGGCCGCCAAGCGCCCGCATTTCCCCGGAGCTAACCCAGCCATCGATCAATCGCGATTCAATGGCATTCGAACTGTCGTCGCGGAGCTTGGCATGCCGCGTGACCGCGTCGACGTTGAGATAGAGCCGCGCGCCATTGCCGGTGTGGATACGGAAATCGTAGTAGCCGGTGCAGGGAGCGAGCAGGCTGCCTTGCCAGATCACCGTAAACTGGTCGGGCGTAATGCCGTCAGCCGGGCTGCCCGCGGCAAAATCGAAGTCAATGCTGCGATCGATCCTCTCGAGTTTTCGCTGGTCCTTTTTGTTCATTCCCTTCGATTGGAAGTACTCGGCACGCAGACCTCGCTGGCGCTCACCCGCTTGTTCGTAGCTCCGCTTCACCTGAGGCGGCGGCGTAAATGCCGCGATCAGATCGGCCACCGAGTTGCGATATTGCTGCACCGTAAGACGGGCCAGCTCGATCCGCGGGGTAACCAGCCAACCCTTCGCGCGCCGCGCTTCGGGGGAGTAGAATTCGCCGAAGATGTACTGGGCGACTTGACGGGCCTCGTCGCCTGTGCAGGCCTCGGGATCATCTTCTGGCATGGTTTCGGCGATCTGCTCAGCAAGCTCCGCGACGCTCGCATCGCCATACAGCGGACCTTCATGGTGATCCGGTACGCCGCCACCCATTGCGCCGTGACAGCTGGCGCACTTCTGCCGATAGATGGTCGCTGCTGGCGTAGCGCAAGCTGAGTCGATCTGGCCGGCGAGCGGCAGTAGTGCCCACAGCACGACTGGCAACACCCTGGAGCAGCCAGCTGGCGTGGGCCGTCGACCGATCCGGTCGTGCGCCGTCCGGTGCAGACCGAGCCCAAGGGCGAGCCGTCCGACGTGCAGCAACGAGCCCCATCCAAAAACTGTTTGCATCAGTTTCGCAATCAAAAACTAGCTCCTAAACTGGCTCAGCCGATCCGAAAGCAACCGCCCACAGACAAATCAGAATGTACAGGACCAACAGCAACCACCAGCCAAGTACGACCAGCGGCGGCAGCTCGACACCAAACGCTTGGGCGAGCAAGCCGACCAATGCGACGAAGCCGAGCAGCATCGCTGCGTTTTCGAAGCCCAGGATTTGCGAGCAGCCAAGCATCACCGCGGCGACCGTAAAGGCAACCAGCAGCTCTTTCATCGAAAACGAGATGCGAAAAGAGGGTTGCGTGTTGTCTTCTTCCCGATCGGCGTCGACCTCGGCATGAGCGTGGCTCAACTTCTTGACCTTGCTTGCGGGCACCGATTCGTCATCCTCGATCGCGCGCTGAGAGGCGATGCGCTGCTTAAGTTTTTTGCGATTCGCTGCGAGCCTCCCCAGCCGACGTTGTTCTTCTCGCAACACAAACCACCAGCCCGCTCCTAGGGCAATGCATGCAGAGACAAACAGTCCCATGCAACCATCGAGGCGGAGAAACAACGTCATCACGATCGCCACCACGGCCGTGGCGATCATCAAGTGGCGGGTGGTGAAGCGAAAGTGTTTCAGTTGCTCCAAATCAACCGGGTCGCCAATGTTCTCCTCGTCAAAAACCTCGTTGATGTCGACCGAGTCTTCGGCTTCGCGCACTTTGCGTTTCGTCCGTTGACGCTGATGCTCCACAATCTCTGGATCAATCGGCTGAAGTTCTAGTTCGTCGTCATCGTGTTGGGGAGCGTCGTGGTCTGTCATGTCAGATCATGCGTGCGAGCACAGTTGGTTGCGTAGATTCAAGGCAAGACTCCGAAAAATTCAGGATGTCGAAGCACCCATAGGCGACCTGTCTTGTCATTGTAGAATATAGCCTAGCCAGCACGGCGATGAAACGACACTCCAGAGACACTTTCGATGCACTTTTTGATGACCGCTTTTGGCAGTTACGGCGACGTTCATCCGATCGCCGGATTAGGCCGCGCACTCTGCCGACGAGGCCATCAGGTCACGGTCATCGCCAACCCACATTTTCGATCGGTTGTCGAATCGGTCGGAGCCGATTTGGTGCCGCTCGGTACGCTGCAAGAGTACGAGGAATTGACCGAGCACCAGGAACTTTGGCACCCAATCCGTGGTCCCATCCTGGTCCTACGGATCGGAGTCGTCAAATATCTTCGTGAGCTTTATGGTCTGATCGAGTCGAACTATCGTCCAGGTGAGACGGTGCTCGTCGCACATCCTTTAGATCTGGCGAGCCGCGTATATCAAGAGAAGTACGCGGCACCGATGGCCAATGCATTTCTCGCCCCGTTGACGTTTCGTAGCTTTTACGAGACCCCCAAGATGAGCAAAATGCTGACCGCCAGTTGGGTGCCGCGCTGGTTACGCCGCTTCCAGTTTTGGCTGGCTGACAAGCTGGTGGTCGATCCATTGTTGGGGCCGTCCGTTAATGAGCTACGGCAAGAGCTCGGTTTGAAGCCGCCCGTTGCAGGCATCTTTCGCGAGTGGTATTTTTCGCCTCAATTGGTACTCGGCATGTTTCCCGAATGGTTTGCGCCGACTCAACCCGATTGGCCCGAGCAGATCGCCTTGACCGGTTTTCCGTTGTGGGATCAGCCCACCGAGGCAGGCTTGCCGTTGGAAGTCGAAGAATTCTTGCGTGGCGGTGACGCACCGATTGTGTTCACGCCCGGTTCGGCGATGGCCCATGGCCAGTCATTTTTTCAAGCCGCCCTCGAAGCTTGTCAGCTGCTCCAGCGCCGCGGCATCTTGCTGACGAAGTATCCCCAGCAGTTGCCCGCGATGTTGCCGGAGGGCGTCCGTCATTTTAGTTTCGTACCGTTCAGTCAGCTCCTCCCACGGGCCGCCGCTGTGGTCCACCACGGCGGCATCGGCTCCTGCGCGCAAGGCTTAGCCGCTGGCCTACCGCAGCTGTTAATGCCGATGGCCTACGACCAGCCAGACAATGCCGCCCGTCTGAAGCGGTTGGGTGTTGCTGAGGCGCTTCCTCCTGGAAAATTCCGCGGGCCCGCCGTGGCTCGGGCGCTCGATCGTTTGCTGAGTAGCGAAAAAATTCACCAGCGCTGCCATCACTGGGCCAGGCAGTGCAGCTCGGCGGCGGCGCTGTCGGCTGCCTGTGCATTGCTGGAAGGGCTACACGAGAGCACCTAAAAGTTAATTGCACTAGCTCGGCAGATTGCCATCCACCAGTTCTTGCTCCCACTGGTCCATCAGCGGCCAGTCGATCGCGCAGGTGCCGAAGTCGGCCATGTGCAGATAGCTTTCGAGGCGGTCGATGGTTTTTTGAATGTGGGCGTTTTCTTTACGGAAGACCGGGCCATGGCTCGGCAGCAGCCACTCGATGTCGCTGGCTTGGATGCGCTCTAGCGATTTGATGAAGTCGGGGATGCTGCTGCCGTGATGAGCGTCGATGGCGCCGACGCAGCCGTCGCGGAAGATGTTGTCGCCCGAGAAAAGTAGGTTGTCCATTCGCAAGGAAAGCTGGCCATCGGTGTGACCGGGCGTGTGCCAAACTTCGAGCTCAAGTTTGCCCACGTTGATCACGTCGCCGTCGTTAACGATGTTTTCGACCGTGACGGGGGGCATTTCAAGGTTGATGTCTTGGGCGGAGATTTGGGCGAAGGTGGCAAGTTTGTCGCCCGACTCGAGGTACTTGGCCGCCAGCGGGTGGCTGGTGACGGTGGTCTTAAAAATCTGCTTGGCTTTGGAAAGGCCCTGGATGTGATCGACGTCGGCGTGGGAGGCGATCAGCGATCGGCAGCGACTAAATGGAAAATCGAGCTCACGGATCAAATCGATCACTTCGTCGACGGCGTCCTCGTAGCCGATGTCGAATAGGGTCCACTCCTGGTCATCGTAGATCAGGTAGGCGCTGCATGTAATCCGCCTCCGTGCCTGGTGGTTGAGTTCGATTACGTGAGGAAATAAGGGAGTCCGTTCGAGCATTGGAGTCGGCAGCGAGCAAGTAGGCAGTTGGGCAGTTTCTTATCTGGCAGCGTCGATTCTACGGGTCTTACCCTTATTTATGCAACGGTTGGTGACAGTCGGCAGGCCGAAAGGCAATCGATAATCGATCTCAACAGCGCCGCG
>Ga0310121_10003129_pt1 | contig 15247 bp, 10 predicted proteins | sample CB27_Tmax_986_MG_FD_203504 | JGI IMG/M metagenome (GOLD analysis project Ga0310121, IMG submission 203504) | Marine microbial communities from Western Arctic Ocean, Canada - CB27_Tmax_986 | ecosystem: Environmental > Aquatic > Marine > Oceanic | place: Canada: Western Arctic Ocean | collected...
CGAAAAATGTGCTCATGTAGCCGCTCAGTGCCCACCGAACCCGTTCAGCATCCAACAACTGGTCAGGCGTCACGTTGAATCCGACTTCAACGTTTTTCACGATGTCACTGAGTATCTCGTCTCCCCGTTGCTGGACCAGTTCCCCCATCAAGGTCGCGAGAAGAACCCCTCGCAAAGTGTGGAATGCATCCAGCACGCCGGTAAAATCTGGAATGTCATCAGAGACATCGATGCCCAGTCGGGAAATGCTGGCAGCCGCGTTTTCCGTGAGGGTTCTGATATCCTGTGCAACTGGAACGATCCCTAGATCAGCGCTGAACGCGACCCTTTTAGGCAACTGATGGTGTTTGATTGCCTGGGTAAAAGAATCGCAGTGATGGTTAAAAGACAGTGGGTCCTCAGTACGCAGTCCACATCCGGCGTCGAGCATCAGCGCAACATCGTCCACTGATCTTCCCATTGGCCCCTCAACCCACAGCGTGTCAAACGTCAGGTTCCCGTGACCTCGGGGTACGACACCAGGGCTGGGTCGAAGTCCGACTACCCCATTGAAAGCGGCTGGGGTACGGAGACTTCCACCGAGGTCGTTGCCAGTTGCCAGCCACACTTGGCCACTCGCCAATGCCGCGGCGGAACCGCCGGATGAGCCACCGGCACTTCGACTAAGATTCCAAGGATTGCGCGTCAGTCCGTTCACGGGATTAAAGGTGTGTCCACCTGCCCATTCCGGCACATTGGATTTGGCAATCGGGTTAGCACCATTTTCTTCCAGTACCGAGACAGTGACATCTGATCGCTCTGGAACGTTGTCTTGAAGTATGGGTGAGCCACACGTTGTGCGTACACCGGCCACGTCGTTGTAGTCCTTGACAGCAATTGGTAGACCACACAGGCTTTTGGGGTTTTGTCGATGTTTGGTTAGATCAAGCGTTTCAGCATGCTTGATTGCACGGTCGAAACAACGGATCGGCAGTGCGTTGGTTTTGCCGTCGACCGCTTCGATGCGTGAAATGGCTGCCTGTACGGCTTCAACAGGGGATATCTCTCCGGATCGGAGCAGGCCGACGACATCGACCGCACTTCGCTTCCATAGCTCACTCACCTGTTTGGACTCCAGTGTTTGCCAGGGTTGATATCCAGATTATTCTGTCAGACAGATTGTGTTGGGTTATTTCCTGTCGGCCTCTCACTCTGCATTGGGCCCTGGTTCTGAAGGTTATCGCACTTACCAGTAAGAGTTTCTAAGCCCTCGACAAGTGCCTGGTCTAGGATTGTGATTGCAAGGTCAATTTCATCGGTCGTTACCGTCAGAGGTGGCGCAATCCGCCAGACAGCGCCGCGTTCCGGTCGGCGTCGAATGTTCATCGACAAGCCAAGTTCGAAGCAGCGTTCCGTGGTTACCGAGCCCAGTTGATGAAACGGTTGCCGGGTTTCCCGGTCCGTAACCAGTTCGACGCCTAACAGTAGTCCTTCACCTCGAATATCCCCGATCGATTCATGGTACTGCTGAAGGTCCCGCAGTCTTTCTGTCAGATAGTTGCCCATTTTTATTGCTCTTGCGACGAGGTCTTCTTGTTGAATTGTCTGAAGAACAGCAAGGCCGACCGATGCGGGTAATGGGTCAGAGACGTGGCTGGTATAGAAGGTGAATCCCGCAGTATGCGCTCGTTCTTCGATTTCAGGGCTGGTGACCGTCGCGGCTAGAGGCAGTCCACCACCAAGGGTTTTGGATAGTGTCATGATGTCGGGAGTAACTTCGAGTTTGGCAGCCGAACAACTCGCACCTACCCGACCGAACGCAGTCTGCGCTTCGTCAAAAATTAGCAGCATACCGCGTTGTTGGGCAGCGTCACGCAAGCAGTCAAAATACCCAGCAGGCGGTACAATAACACCACCCGCTGAAATAACGGGTTCAGCGATTATCGCTGCCGGCGCGCCGTCACTTGCCATGTCGAACATCTTCAGGCCAACATTCAGGCACGACATGTCGCAGGTATCACGACAGTGTTCAATGGGGCAGCGGTAAGCGTTCGGCTCTGGAATCACATGATTACCAGGAACTTTGGGACCGTAACCCCGTCGGTCGCTTGCAAACGTCGCTGCAGCCGAACCCCCGGTCGTCCCATGCCAGGAACCGCCAAGAGCAATGACCTCGTATCCACCGGTGGCTAGTTTTGCGAGACGCAGAGCAGCTTCGTTGGATTCACTGCCCGTGCTCAGCAATAGGGATTTTCGCAGTGGTGATGGCAGCCAGTCTGCAAGCGCTTTAGCGAGTTTCACGACCGGTTCTGGAATCATCCCCGAGAACATGTGAATTGCAGTGTCACAGCTCTCCTTAATAGCTTTAGTGATCGCTGGATGGTTGTGGCCCAGTGTTGCGCACATCTGCCCCGATGTGAAATCCAGGATCTCACGGCCATCACTGTCAGTAACAATACTCCCTTTTGCTGACCGGAAAAGGTTGGGAAAAGCATCACCGCCATATCGGATCAACAGATCCTTGGCGTCATCTTTCAGGCCGGAGTCCACAGGTTATCTTCTCACCAACATCTAAAGGGGGTATCCGGGGCATTCATTCACAGGCATTCTGAATGCTAAATACGTAAATCACCAGCCAGTAATTCGGTTCAGCTTCAATAAGCATGGATGTGTCAGCGCAACTCTGACGGGATAGTGGCTTCTTTCCCAGCGATAAAAGTGGAGAGCGCTTCATCAATTGTCGGATCGAACTCTGGCTCTTCGTACCGAGCCAACCACTGCTTTGCTTTGTCGAGGCCGACTTGTTCACTGTCTTTCCGACCTTCAACGTCCCACTGCTCGTAGGTGACGTTGTTCTGGGAGGGGAAGATAAATAAGTCGGCCTTGCGGGTGTGTGCTGCACCGAGAAAATGACCGCCGGGACCGACGTCCTTCACGGTCTCGAAAATCTCGTCCAGATCATCAAATCGACAGCCCTGACAGAAATGGTAGAAAGCATCGAGCTGTTCAAAATCAATGACCGTTTTTGCATAGCCCACTCCGAGTGTCCCTTCCATCATGCCGCCGGCCATGGTGATCCACTGTGCGCCGGCCAGAAAAGAAGGAAATAGACCCCACATCGAGTCATAAGCAGCTTGCATATCGGCCGACTTAGAGGTCGCACAATTAGCGATCGCCCGGTGGGGTATGCCGTAACGCCGCGCCATCTGACCGGCGAGAAACTGGACGATGGCCGAATCCGGGCTGCCGTGTACCGGCGCACCGGAATTCAGTGCAACGGTCATGGCGGGCACACCAAAGAGCATCGGAGCACCCGGTCGTACCAGCTGCGCGAATGCGATCGCCATCAGGGCTTCGGCTGTAACTACCGCCATGGTGCCGACATTGCTGGCTGGCGTTGATGCGGCTGCCATTGAAAACGGTGAGCACATCACAGCATGGTTGTTGGCGGCATAGACCTTGAGTGCGTCGAGCATGGTGGCATCCCACACCAGCGGCGAATTGGCGTTGATCAGTGACGTGGTGCAGCAGTTATTGGTGGCAAAGTCGTCGCCAAACACGATCTTGCACATCTCGATTGTATCTTCCGCACGTTCACGTGCCGTAACATTGCCGACAATCGGTTTGTCCGAGTACTTGAAGCCGCTGTAGGCCATATGCAGGTGCCGGTGGGGCACGGGGATATCCATCGGCTCGACGACCGGACCGCCGGCGATATGGACACTGGAGGCCATGTGATTGAGTTTCTGCAGATTGTGCAGGTCCTCTAGCGTGGCTGTCCGGCGCTTTCCCTCCAGATCATAGATATAAGGGGGGCCATAAGAAGGTGACACCACCATCGAGCGGCCGCCGACGGTTACCGTACGTTCCGGATTACGCGCATGATGCACGTACTCTGATGGTGCCTGGTCGACCAAGGCCATGAGTGTGTCGCGGCTGACCCGGACACGTTCGCCTTGTATCTCAGCGTCGGTTTTCTTCCAGATATCCAGTGATTCTGCATCGCGAAAATCGACGCCGATGCTCTCCACAATGCGCATGGCGAGATCATGAATCTGTTCGACGCCCTCAGCATTAACCACTTCGTAAACCGGAACGTTCGGTACCAGGGCCGGTTGATGAATGATGGGTGCGTTCACCCGTGCCGCACGGCGGGCGGAGCGACCGCCCTTTCGTGTGTGTTTTTCTGGCTGAAGCGTCACGCGAATGGCCCGTGTTACGACCGGGGTCGCCGGTTGTCAGGATCGTAGGGTGAGTCCGTGATCACCGTGGCCGGACAGCGACGTTCCAGTACCTGGATTTCCAGCTGGGTCCCCGGTTGTGTGTGTTCAATGGCAACGAAGGCCATGGACAGGCAGTTGCCCACGTGATGCGACGTCGCACCTGAGGTCACTCGACCAACCAGCAGACCATCCTGGTAAACGGCTTCATTCATGTACGCATCGGCGTCTACCGTTTCGACCTGCAGTGTCACCAGGCGTTGACCAAGGCCTTGTTTCTTCTGATCGAGCAGGGCAGCCTTGCCGACAAAGTCATCCTTGTCGAACTTGATGAAGCGATCGAGGCCGGACTCCAACGCGGTGTGTTCAACGTCCATATCGCGGTACATGGCGCGGTAGGATTTCTCCAGTCGCAAAGACTCTATCGCGCGGTAACCGCAGTGTTTGAGGCCGAGGTCACTGCCGGCTTGGGTAATCTCGTCAAACAGGTGCAGGTTGTAGTTGATCGGGTGATAGAGCTCCCATCCCAGTTCGCCTTCGTAGTTGACCCGCATCATCCGCACATCTGAAGCGAGCCCCGCCGTGACCGTCTGGTTGGTCATCCAGGGGAAAGTGGTATTTGACAGGTCCGTGTCGACCAGTTTTTCTAAAAGCGCTCGGGCGTTCGGACCCACCACAGTGAAGCCGCCCCGTTCGAGCGTTGCATTGCGCAGGCTGACACTACCATCTTCCGGCAGCGCCTTTTCCAGCACATCAAAGTCGTGCCGTTCGCCGCGCGGCGTACCGATCAGATAGAACAAATCATCATCCAGTCGGGTGACCGTGAATTCCGCACGGACCGTGCCTTTGTGAGTGAGTCGATGGGCCAGTACCGTGGCACCGCGTTTTCGTGGCATTCGGTTGGCAAGAATGTGATTGAGCCAGGCCTCGGCACCAGGCCCTTTGACTTCGTACTTGCCCATCGGTGTCATTTCAAACAGGCCAACCGCTTTACGCACAGCTCGGCATTCGGCACCCACGTGCGGCATCGAGTTGAATACGCGGTAACTCCACTCATCGCGGGGTTCCACACCCTCGGGCGCAAACCACAGGGGCACCTCCCAACCGTATACCGAACCCCAGACGGCACCGGCTTCGGTCAGACGGTCGTAGCAGGGCATGGTTTTGGCGGGACGGGCGGCCGGCCATTCATAGCCCGGGTAATGCATACCGAAATTGTGACCGAAGGCCTCTTTGTTCTTGATCCCGGTATAGACCTTATTGGCGTAGTCACCGAACCGTCTGGGATCGACTTCGGACAGGTCGACATGGGGTTCGCCATCGATGATCCAGTTGACGAGTTCATGGCCCAGACCACCGCCCATGAGGATGCCGCCTGTGAATCCTTCAGCGAGCCACAGGTTCTGTCTGCCCCAGGCAGGCCCGCACAGCGGCAGGTTGTCGGGCGTGCCGCAGATCGGTCCGCGCACGTTGGACTGAATACCGACCTCGCCCAGTACCGGCACCAGTTCGAGTGCGGCGGCCCAGTTCTCCTCGACTGCATCCATGTCTTCTGGCAGCAGATCTGCACCGAACCACTCGGGCACACTGTCCCGGGCAAAATGTTCCAGGCGGTCGGGTTGTTCATAAGGACCAAACATCAGTCCGTCCCGTTCTTCCCGCACATAGCCATTGATCGCTTCATTACGCAGGACCGGCAGCTCGGGTAGGCCCTGATCTTGTCGTTCACGGACCTGGGGTACGCTCTGGGTGACCCAGTACTGGTGCAGCAGGGGGAAGCAGGGCAGCGCAAGATCCAGCATTCGTGCGGTGTGCTGGGCGTAATTGCCGGTGGCGGTGACCACGTGTTCGCAAACGATATCCCCCTGGGTTGAGACGACCTTCCACTCGCCGGAGCGTAGCCGTTCAATGGCCATCACTTCCGTCTCCCGATAGATGTTCGCGCCCAGCTGCCGTGCACCCTTGGCCAGGGCCTGGGTCACATCAGCCGGTGCGATGTGGCCGTCATCAGGGTTATAGACCGCACCCAGTAGTTTGTCGGTTCGGGTCATCAGCGGCCACAGATCAATGGTCTGCTCCGGCGTCAGGATCTCTGCCCGCACACCCTGGGTTTCAGCAATCGCAGCGTAGTTCAGGTACTCGTCCATGCGGTCTGGCGTTTCGGCGATACGCAACTGGCCGCATTTGTGCCAGCCGATACCCTGGCCAGTCTCTGCTTCTAGGCCTTCGTAGATCTCGATGGTCTTCTTGATGAGCCGGCCGAATTTATACGAAAAAGAATAGATCGGAATCAGCCCGGCGGCGTGCCAAGTAGACCCTGCCGTCAATTCGGTGCGCTCGAGCAGGCAGGTATCTGTCCAGCCCCGGTGCGCAAGACTGTACAGCACATTGACGCCGACACAGCCGCCACCGACGACAACAACCCGGGCATGTGATTGCATGATTGACTTCCCTTAAGAATTAGCAGAAGCGGTAGTGATCGAGGGACACATCATCGCCGTTCCATGAATAGACCGTCAGCGCTGGTGTGGTACCCGTTCGCATAGCATGGGTCATCATGGATGGAATTTCAATAATGTCGCCAGCCCTTTTCACTTGGAAAGGACCACCATCTAGCGACCAGCTGCCGCTACCAGCCAGAACGATATACACCTCGTCAGCCGGGTGCGCATGATCCGCATAGTCAATGTCTGGTATTAGAGCGAACAGGCCGACCCGGAAACTTTGGTGCTTAATCAGGCCCGTTGGACCAATCAGCTGACTGTAGGGGGTGTGTGACCGGGCGGATTCGTGCCACTGAAGGTCTTGGGTCAGAGCCGCAATTCCGGTAACCGTGGGCACCGGCGATACGGTTTGCAACAGCTCTAAGATCGAATCTGGAAGGCAGCACGGTGTGTCATGGCTGCTCATCGGCTGAACCGGTTCAGTGCTGATTGTGGTATCTATTGAGTGGAGTAAATGAGCAGTACGTCGACAGGCGGCACTGGTCCCACGGGCGAATTCCACCCTGATGGCGGTCAGCAGGGTATCGACAGCAGCTTGAAACAATTCAGGACGCATGTGGAACGTGAACCTGGGCGGAGGATTGTGTCGATGTTACGCTCAGCGATATCTTACGATCCAGCAACATCACCCACCCGTCGCACGCGCACGCGAAGACTGTTGCCGGGCAGATAAGACAGCGGCATATCTTCGGTTTCGATGGTTGTCAGCGTGTCTTCAGCCGCACCCGCTTCGAGGGCGCGCAATGTCGCTAGCCTAGTGGCCTGTTCAATCGCTTCCGTGCGTGAGAGATCCCGAAAGATCTGGTCGACCTCGCCCGATACTTGTGCGATGGCCGCCCCCACTGCGTTGGCGCAGTCGCCATGGATGACACGATGCAGGTCGGACACACCCCTGAGTTGGTCAGGCACCAGAAATGCACCACCACCGACCGCGATCAGTGGTGTGTCGCCGGCGCGGGTTTTGACCCGGTCGACGGCTTCTTCTAGTAGCCGTTCACACTCAGCCAGTACTGCAGACTGTGTGTCGGCGTTGATGCTGCGCAGAAGTTCTGCGTTACCCAGGTCGAGCAGGCCGCGGGCAACGGCGATGTCTGTTGCCGTCAGTTGACTGCCGCCAAAAATTAGCCCGTCATTTATCAGCTGGTAGCCGACCGACAGCGGCCCGACCTGCAGTGGATCAAGGCAGACATGACTGCCGCCACCCAGTCCGAAGGATAGCAATTCCGGCATCCGGAACAGGGTGCGTACGCCACCGATCTCGACAACCGTGTTGGACTCACGCGGGAAACCGCTGACCAGTTGGCCCACGTCGGTTGTGGTGCCACCGACATCGACCACGATGCCATCGTCTATGCTGGATAGGTAGGCAGCGCCGCGCATGGAGTTGGTGGCGCCGGAGGCAAAACTGTAGACCGGAGACCGGATCGCTGTTGCGGCCTCGACCACCGTGCCGTCGTTTTGAGTAATATACAGCGGCGCGGTGATACCGCCTTGATGCAGTGCCGCCTCGAATGCGTTAATGGTCTGAACTGCCAGACCGCTCAATGCTGCGTTCAGCAGCGCAACATTTTCCCGTTCCAGCAATCCAATCCGACCCAGGTCGGACGAAAGTGTGATCACAGCACCGGGGATTTCGCCCGCAACGATGACGGCGGCACGTTGTTCGTGGTCGGCATCAATAGGGGAAAAGATCGATGCTATGGCAATCGCAGTCAGGCCCTGGTCATGCATTTCAATGGCGGTTTGGCGAACGGCGTCTTCGTCCAGGGGCAGGATGGGTCGGCCGTCGAATTCATGCCCGCCTTCAACGGACCACACACCACCTTTGACGATTTGTGCGAGGTCACCTGGCCAGTCACAGAACGGCATCAAGCTTCCGCTGACCGGATCACCAATACGCAGCGCACCGACCGGAGACAGTGAGCGGCGCTGCACGATGGCATTCACAAAATGTGTGGTGCCGATCATCACGCTGTCAACATCGCCCTGACCGGCAGGTGTAGCACGCAGTGCTGAAAGGGCTGCGATGATACCGCCGGTGACGTCTTCGCTGGTGGGTGCCTTCACCGTACGCAGGACTTCACCGTTATCGATTAGGACTGCATCGGTGTTGGTGCCGCCAACGTCGATACCGATGCGTCTCATGACGCAAAGACCGAGGTATAAGGGATGTCGTAGCCGAACGCACTGGGACCGACCAGTTCGAGTCCCCGTGCTGAGAGAAACACCTCAGGCGGGGGTAGGGCAATCACGCTGACCCGCTGTCCGTAACGGATTGTTTCGGTACCGATGGCTTCCCCGGAGTCAGTGTTCAGTACACAGATCAGATCCGGGGATGTGACTCGCGGTGTGCCATCCTGCCAGGCGACGATCCACTCATTCTGGAAGCTGATCTGCATCAGTATGCCCTGGGAGTCATCCAGACCCTCCAGCGTGATCTGTCCACGCAAGAAACCTTCCGTGGTTCTTCGTTCAACATCAGTCACCTTCCCGCTGTAGAGTCTTTTGCCTGGTTCGACACGAAGGATGGCTTCGATTGGATCATGATGCAGCTGCTGTGCGTTACGCACGGCCGAGCCGATTTCTATGGCCTTGGTGGTGGTATACGGAATCGCCCAGCGTTTGATTTCAGCGCCGCTTCGCGGCGCCTTGCAGGTTGCGGCGACCGATCCATACTCAGTACATATCTTGCGGCTGACGCGTTCCATCCATTTCCAGGTGGGCACTTTATAGACGACCGATTCCACACCTCGCGGATCGATACTGGTCAGCGGATAGGGTTTTAAGTCGCCGACCGCGAAACTGGTCATCTGTGCTTCGGGGTAAGCACGGCCCATACAGTCGGCATCGACTACGGGCCGGTCCAGGTGCGCGGCGGCCATCAGCGGCTGGATCGCATTGCCACCACCGATCTCCAGGGACATGATGGCCTGAAACTGCACGCCGGTGATTTCTTCCATAAGCGCCACGGCACGGGCCATAGTGCGGCTGTCCGTCAGCCGCTCCTGACCGACCAGCGGCGCCCCCTGGTTGGAGACAACCGCGATCGTATCGGTGTCGTCCAGGCTGGCCGGAGAGATTAGACGGACGCGATGTCCTGCCGCATACAGTTGGCGCATGTTCAGCAGGCCCAGGTAAGGGCTGCCGCCGCCGCCCGTGCCGAGGATCCAGGCACCGACGGCCAACGATTCAATATCGTCCAGGCTGAGTTCTCGTGTTTCGTTCATTCGAGCAGTTCCCGGATGACGCGGCCGGTGGCCGTGATGGCTAGCAGCGTGGGCACACCCACGACGGCCGAGATGATGGCTTTGCTGTGCGGGGAATAACTCATGCAGTCCATCGCGACGAGATCTGGTTTTATGAGTGCGAGATGTTCCGTGCCTGCCCGATCGTGGCAATGCCCAACGTGCGTTCGGTAATCACCGAGACAGGGGTTCAGGGCAGGGGTAGTCGTGCCAGTCGTCCGCCATCGACCGTGTAGATCTGGCCCGTGACAAACGAGGCGTCGTCTGAGACCAGCCAGGCGACCAGTGACGCGACTTCTTCGGGTGTGCCGGTACGACCCACCGGGTGGATGCGGCTAATCTCCTCGCGGAAGCGCGCCGGGTCCGGCATCGACTCGATGAAGTCGGTATTGAGTTCGGTATCAATCCAGCCCGGTGCGACGGCGTTACAGCGGATACCGTCAGGGCCGTGATCAACCGCGACAGCGCGTGTCAGCGCATGCAGGCCCGCTTTGGACGCGCAGTAGGCTGGGTGGCGTGCATTCGAGCCCAGGCCTTCGATGGAGCCGATGTTCACAATACGGCCACCGTCTCGAAGATAGGGCAGTGCCTGTTTGATCAGAAGAAAAGGTGCGCGAAGATTAACGGCCAGCGTTCGGTCCCAGTCCTCGACCGACATTGTCTCGACAGTCGCCTCCAGCATTATGCCCGCGTTGTTGATCAGGATATCGAGCTGTCCAGCGTGTTCGGTGACGTGCTCAATAATCTGGCGGGGGGCGTCGGTGTCGGCGAGATCGGCGCAGATGCTGTCAAATTCAGGGTCGTCCTGCCGTTGTGCGGTGAACACCTGAATTCCTTGGCTAGCCAGATTCCGGGCACAGGCCTGTCCGATGCCGCTGCGCCCGCCCGTCACCAACGCAACCTGTTTACGGTCTGTCGTCATGTCACTGGCTTTCCGCCATTGACTTCAACCAGCGCGCCGCACATGTAGCGCGACTGGTCAGAGGCGAGAAACAGCACCACATCGGCGATCTCTTCCGGCTGAGCGATATGCCCCAGCGGTACCGACCGATTGAGGTCATCAATGGCTTTTTCAGGATCGATGCCGCGGGCACTGAATCCCGAGCGCAGCATGGGCGTGTCCACTTCGTTGGGGCAGACGGCGTTCACACGGATGCCCTGGTGGGCGTGGTCATGACCCAGGCACTGCGTCATCGATGCGAGTGCTGCTTTAGACATGCAGTAGAGCGGATGATTGGGGCCAGGCCGTACACCCCAGCAGGATGAGACATTGACAATGGCACCACCGCCATTGGCAGCCAGGATCGGTATGGCCGCCCGGCAGATACGGAAAGGTGCTTCGACGTTGACAGCCATAGACTGAACGTAGTCATCGTCCGTTGAGTCAGTGATGACGCCGCGGCGGATGACCCCGGCGTTGTTGATCACGATATCCAAACCGCCCAGTGCCTCGCGCGCTTGTGCGGGCAGTGCATCGCAATGCGCGGAATCGGTGAGATCACCGGGGATGGCAGCGTCACACGGGATACCTTCGAGCTGAATATCTGTGGCCGCAATAGCCGCACCCGCGTCGGTCAACGCCCTGACGATGGCCTGGCCAATACCCCCGGCTGCGCCGGTGACCAGTACTTTTTTTCCAGATAATGCCATCGATATATTCTGGGTGTACTCACACCTATCAGGATGTTTTGGGTGGGTACTCGCCTAAAATAGTCCGGGTTGCAGCGGTGAGGCTGCGACGAGCCCACCGTCTACGGTTATCGACTGACCTGTCGTGAACGCGCTCTGGTCTGAGGCGAGCCACACGGCAGCGGCGGCAATATCCTCAGGCTGACCCCAGCGTCCAACTGGATGTCGGGCTAGCCCATCGGCCTTTGATGCTGCCGGATCGCTTGCCAGGCAAAACGCCGCATCAACCATACCGGTCATGATCCAGCCTGGGCAGATGGTGTTGCAGCGGATACCTTGGGCACCGTGGTCTACCGCAATCGATCGGGTAAGACCCGCGACAAATGCTTTGGATGCGTTGTAGAGCGCCATGGTCGGGTCGGCATGCTCGCCACTGATCGAGCCGATGTTGATAATCGAACCGCCGCCTGAAGCGGTCATGATCGGTATGAAGCGGCGGCAAACCAGAAACACCCCGCGCGCGTTGGTGCCCATCAACTGGTTCCAGTCCGCATCGGTACTGTCCACCACGGTTTTTTCGAGCTGAACTCCGGCGTTGTTGACGAGGATATCGATGTTGCCGAGTCGACCCACTGAAAATTCCGCCAGTGCGTCGACCTGATCTCGGTCACTGACATCAGCCTGCAACCAGTGCACGGCCTCCGGCAGATCGCTATCGGGTGCGTTCCGGCTACTGGTTACAACTTGTGCACCTTCGGATACAAAAGCTTCAATTATGGCGCGGCCGATCCCACGACTGCCGCCGGTAACCACGGCGGTCTTGTTATGCAGTTGTCCGGCACCAGTCGGGTTATTCATGGGCTGCAGGCCCTGCGATAGGCATCGAGCACGAGTCCGTGAAAATGATGGACTCCATGTTCACTCATACCGGACCCTTCTGGATCCACCAGATAGCGACCCTGATTGAAGGCTGGAGTCTGCATGCCGCGCTGTACGCTTTCGACCAGTCCGATGTCCTCGGGCTGCAGTACCTCATCGATGAATCGGATAGCCTCCATTTCAGCATCGGTGGGTGTGTCGGTTTCAAAAAAGAAATCAAATTCCTCATAGGTCTCTTCCGCATTAACGGGAATAATGCGCCACACCATGAAGTTACCCCTGCCGGGGTAACGCATCAGGGTCATATTGGGCCAAAGATACCAGACCGCATGGTCGGTCACACTCACATCGTCGACGCCATAAGCCTGGTTTTCCGAACGGCCCGCTTGGGCCATATGGCTGGAATAGATACCATGAGTTTTGACTTGGTAGGTATCCATCTCCACCAGGGTCACAAAATCCTTATGGGCCACGGGGCAGTGATAGCACTCCAGGAAATTGTCGACGACGGCTTTCCAGTTGGCTCTCAAGCGATAGCTCAAGCGGTGAGCAAAGGTCAGCTCTCCAAGATCCGGGGCATAGGCCGTTATTTCCTGGGCGAGGTTACCGCTTTGCTCAGCCAGTGCTGAAGCGTCAGGGTCGAGATTGACAAAAACCAGGTGGCAGAAGGTCTCGACCTGGATGGCTTGCAGGCGAATGTCATTGTCTCGGAAGTTTTCGATCAACTCACTGCGTCGCGCACGCCGCAGCGACCCATTAAGATCATAGACCCAGGCATGGTACGGACAGGTGATGGTGCTGGTGATGCCCTCACCCTGCAGCAGTTCATGTCCGCGGTGCTGGCAGACATTGTAAAAAGCCCGAAGGGGCCCCTCGTTGTCGCGGGCCACAAAGATGCTCTGCCCTTGTAAGGATGCGGTGACATAGCTGCCGGGCTGGCGCAACTTTTCTTCGTGACAGACGAACTGCCAGGTCTGGTGGAATATGTGCTCACGTTCAACAGTCAGAAATCGGTCATCACGGTAGCAGTCACTGTGAATCGAACTCGAGCGCGCGGCGATTGGATCATAGCCTCGTCCGATTTGATCGATATCAGCGTGCGTTAGTGGGGTTGCGGTCATCCACTGGCCTTGAGCAACGGGGCGGTCAGTGCTGACAGCCGGGTTTTTTGATTGCCGTCATTATCAAAATTGTCTGGATCAAGCCACTGTTCAAAAGCCTGTTTGAGATCGGGCCATTCCTGGTCGATTGTGGCATACCAGGACGTGTCACGGTTTCGCTGTTTATACACAGTGGCCTGACGGAAGATGCCTTCATAAGACAGACCCAGTCTCTGTGCCGCCGCCCGGGATGGCGCATTGAGCGCATCACATTTCCACTCATAGCGCCGGTAGCCGAGTTCAAATGCCCGTTTCATCATCAGGTACATCGCTTCAGTCGCGGCCGGTGTTCTTTGCAGTAGCGGGGAGTAGTGGATATGGCCGACCTCGATCGAACCAGCGGGTGGTGTGATTCTGAGGTAACTGGCAATCCCGACACTAGTCTGACTTTCGCCACCAATGATGGTGAAGAAATACGGATCATCCAGCTTGGCCATGCCGCTCAGCCAGATGTGGAACTCGGCATAGTTCTCGAATGGACCCTGCGGCAGGTAGGTCCAGTTGCGGCCTTCGGTATCGAGCGCATGCGCATCGAACAGTGATTGTCCATCGCGGTCCGGGTCGAGGCGTTCGAGCCGGCAGTGCCGTCCGATCATCGGTTCGGCAGGCGGCCTGACCGGTGGGGTCCAGTCGCCAATGGAAAATCCAATTGATTGAATGGTCATCGCTTCAGATTGTTTTCGTCGTGTGACATTGTCGGCTCAGATGCATCAGTGCCCACTTCACGACTCTGAACCCGATGCGACTGATTCAAAGATCAAACGAGCAAAATGCTGTTGAACCGGGTCCCAGTAGGGCGATAGCACGCCACCATCAAAACCGTCGGATAAGCGCCCAGCCTGCATGCGCTCCAGGATGCCGATGTCTTCATTGTTCAGATCATGCCAATTGCTGATGACCACATTGCGCGCGTTTGTGTATTTATCACTATTCGCGCCGTCACCGACAAAATACAGTCCGATCGATTCTTTACATCGATCAGGTCCTGATGGTGCCGCAACAAAGACGGCGAGCTGGTCCGGAAAAATTTCAAGTGCGAAATTGGGGAACAATACATACCAGTCTCCGCGCCATTTCTTGTCACTTGGAAGGTTCGGAAAGTATGGCAATCCCTCCCCTCGGGCAGGATCCGTTTTCTTGAATTCGTAGCCGCATGAAAGAATGTGGTTTTCGAATGTCGGTGGACTCCGTTCGGCCATAGCGACAAATGAATTGAGCCAGGGATGGCAGGAGAAGACATGATAAGGCTCGATGAAATTTTCGATTGCCAGTTTCCAGTTTGCGCGAATATCGAATTCCAGCTCGGTACCAAAGTGCAAGGCGCTAAGATCGTATCCATCAAGTTTATTGACTAGGGGCTCAATATGCGCTGAAAAATCACCGGCATTCCCATCTAAGTTGATAAACACCCAGTCGTTCCAGGTTTCACATCGAATCTCGATCAAGTTTGACTGCTGACATTGCACAGGGTTGATGTCGTGTTTGTCACCACCGAAAAAATGAGGCCGTGCCAGCAATTCGCCGCTGAGGCTGTAGCTCCATGAATGGTTGGGGCAGACGATCGTGCGGCATTTAGGTTTCCATTCGTCGACAAGCATCGCACCCCGATGCCGGCAGACGTTGTGAAAGGC
>Ga0310121_10003130_pt1 | contig 15237 bp, 13 predicted proteins | sample CB27_Tmax_986_MG_FD_203504 | JGI IMG/M metagenome (GOLD analysis project Ga0310121, IMG submission 203504) | Marine microbial communities from Western Arctic Ocean, Canada - CB27_Tmax_986 | ecosystem: Environmental > Aquatic > Marine > Oceanic | place: Canada: Western Arctic Ocean | collected...
ACCTTCGGGTCCTCCCCACAGTTGTCCGTGAATGCCGCACACCCCGTGGCGACAGCGGCGGAAGCTCAGCCAGACCGGGATGCCTTGATCGAGGATCAACTTGATGGCCGTACTCGTTCTGTTTTCAGTCATCATCGCCAGGGTTTCAAATAATACCAGGTCCGGTGGAGTGTCTTCGAAGGTCCGTAAGAGCAGGCGTACGGTCGCCAGTTGTTGGTCGGTGGAGATGTCGCCTCCGATACTGAACGCGATGGCACACTGGCCCAGCTTGTCGCTGCTCTCAATGGCGTCACGGGCTAGCAGAACCCCCTTGCGGGCCATGTCCATCCAGTGTGTCGGTTGGTGACGCGGGTGTGCATGCCCGGCTGGATTGTCCGGCGCACCGAGGATAGCGTACGTGTCAGTCGTCACCACATCGCAACCGGCAGCGACGTAGCGCTTGTGCACCTCCGCAACTGCCTGCGGAGCATAAGCGATCGCTTCGAATCCCCAGTGGCTGACGTCACTCAGGCGGAATTCGCGCTCGCCCTGTCGTTGCAGTTCGGTGCCGATTCCTCCGTCCAGGATCACGCACTGCTGCCTGGAAAGTTTCTCCAGGACGTGTTGGTATGCCGTGCTAAACTGAGTGCCCATAGTGTGTATCAGCCTGTGAGTGTGGTTGGTGATTTTCCCATCGGTCCCTGCCATTCAACTTTTTGCCGGTTCGATAAAATCTACCGCCGCGGGGCCTTGTTTACTACGGCCCCAACGGGACCCGCTCCCTCATCTTCGGTTCGATACGGCGGGTGGTTGTGAGTGCGGTGAATGTGCCACGGATCGTGTCGGTGTTATCTATTGGGGTGTTGTTTTCCCGTTCTCCATGGAATCCAGTAGTTGTTTCGCCAGAAAGACTTCCGTTGCGGCCATGCCGAGCGAGATGAAACACGTGATGTCCGTTGCGGTCCGAGTGCTGGTCGCGGCCCCGGTCTGTGAGGGCGGTGACTGTGCGGCAACAATGGTTGACAAGTCCTCCACGCGGTCCATTTGCGGACCCCCGTGCAGCAGTAGCGTGTCACCATAAGCTTCCAGTTGAGCGGGAGCATCCGTCACCAAACGTGTTGCCAGTTCGACCACGTCCGGGCCAAGTTCGTGGCTGTCTTTAAATTTCGGCCCGACCGTATTGATGTGTACACCCGGTTTGAGCCAGTCGGCTTCGATCACGGGGTCCGGACTGGTGGTGGCACAGATCAGGACATCGGCCTCCTCCGCCGCATGCTGCGCAGTCTCGACGTCCTGAATGTCGCAGTCGAATTGACTGCGCATCTGGTCTGCAAATTGATGGCGTTTTTCCGGGTCACGACTGAAGACTCGAACCGTGTTGAAGGATCGCACAGCCAGGGCCGCCGCCAGTTGGGTTCTCGCCTGGTAGCCCGAGCCGATCAAACCCAGGGTTTTCGTGTCGCGGCGCGCCAGGTAGTCGATGGCGACTCCTCCGATCGCCCCGGTTCGCAGGGCGCCCAAGAAGGGACCTGTTACGATACCCAGCAAATGGCCGTCTTCGGCATCGAAGATGACTGTCAATTCCGCACGCTGGGGGTGAAGCCAGGTGCTGGAAGTCGTAGCAGCGGAACCCCACCACGGGATGCGGAGCGGTGGTCGCTCCCACCGTGAACACCAACTGGCCGATGTTTACATCACTCGTCAATCGGCCGGGCGCGATCAGGTTCCCCGCCGCGTGCTGCCGAAACGCGTCCTCCATGCATTCGACGGCCTGCTTCATACTGACCGTTTCGATCTCCTTATCCGTCAGGATGCGCAACGCCATGGAAAAGTTGTTTCTTTTGAATCCGGGTGGGGAAGGAAACGGTCTGTTCTGGACATTTCAGCGAAAGGAATCGGCATCAGCCTCAGATAAAAAACCAAAAACCAGGGCCCGGACCAGTCGGCACGAACCGTTGACGGAACCAGTTAGCGTGCAGACGCAGGGAGCGGTCCTGAAACAGCGGGCCTACCGACGGCCTGTTCGTTGGGACGTGTTTGCGACCCCACCATGTCGGATCTCGTGCAGCGAGTCAAGCAGGGAGCGCGCGTCCAGGCGCAAACGGACTGCAATTGGCGGACACCGGAAAGTACTTGTTGCGGATGTTGGCAAAGTTGGAGTCACTTTCGACCAGACAAACTCTGCGGCGCTGACCCGGTTCGCAACTGAACGGAGAGCATGTGGGGATAGATCGTTTGACTGGTTACGGGAACGCCCACCACCCCCTGGCGTTTTCAGTCAGTCGGCTGGACAGTCCGGTGGTTCTAGTCGGCCGCGCGCCGGCGTCCACAGTGGGCCGTCCGCCAACACGCAAAGGTTCGGGGGCCGACTGGTTCCCGATCCGAACAAACAAAGAACAAACAAAGGGGTCAGGACTCTTTGATTGGCAAAATGGGTCGGATTTGGTAAAAGCAAGGGATGCCACGACCAAAACGCTCCGATATAGCTGGGTGTATTTACCATGCTCTCAACCGGGGGAACGCGCGCAGCGGCATCTTTCTCAAGGATGGCGACTACGAAGCGTTTGAGCGCATCCTAGCTGAAGGCTTGGAACGTTATGACGTGGAGTTGTTGGCGTATTGCCTTTTGCCGAATCACTGGCACCTATTGCTCTGCCCCAATCAGGACGGTCAGATGGGCCAGTTCCTGCGTTGGGTCACCGCCACGCACACAATGCGTTACCATGCGCACTACCACAGTTCGGGTGAAGGGCACGTTTACCAAGGGCGTTTTAAGAGTTTTCCGGTCCAAGACGACGATCATTTCTTCGTCGTTTGCCGATATGTCGAGCGTAACGCGCTGCGGGCTGGTTTGGTGGGGCGTGCGGAAGATTGGCGTTGGGGATCACTCTGGGGGTGGGTGCAAAAGAAAGAACCCGAGCCAAAATTGCTGTCAGCCTGGCCAATTCCTCGGCTCCCGGATTGGGTCGAGCGAGTGAACAAGCCACTGACTGACGGTGAATTGAAGGCTGTCCGACGCTGTGCTCGGCGTGGCAGCCCATTGGGGAATTCCGCCTGGGTGGAGAAAACGGTCCGACGAATGGGTTTGGAGTCCACACTGCGTCCTCGCGGGCGTCCCCGCGTTCGTCCAGAGGCAGAAAATTGAGCCCTTTTGTCAATCAAAGAGTCCTGACCCTTTTGTTTCTTTGACCCTTTTGTTTCTTCAGGCAAATAGCCGGCTAGCGGAAGCCGTGAGACTATCGACTCCGAACCCTCACGAGTTGCGCTACGGACTTATCTAAACGGTCGCGATATACTATCGCCACGCGGCGTGAGGATTCACGACGCCGACAAGCGATGTGGGGTCACGATCTGCTGCACTCGGGTAAAGAGTTGGGAACGTCACAAAGAGTTACGCAATTGCCGACGGAGTTAATCGATGCACGACGCGATCATCGTTGGAGCCGGACACAATGGGCTCGTTTGTGCTGGGTACCTCGCGAAGGCTGGACTCGATGTCGTCGTTTTCGAGCGGAGCCATCGCATCGGCGGTGCATGCATCACCGAGGAACTCGTCCCGGGCTTTCGGTTCTCGACATTTGCGTACACCGCGAACGGTCCCGGGCCGAAGATTTGCCAAGACCTTGAATTGGCCGCCGACGCGTTTTCGGTCGTCTCGCTCGACCCAGCCATGTTCATGCCGTTTCCGGATGGCGATCACATTTTGCTGTGGCGGGACGAGCAGCGAACTGCCGACGCGCTGTCGCGGTTTGGACCGCGCGAATCCGAAGGATTCGTCGCGTACAGCCGCTTCATGGAACAGGCGGTGGGGATCGCGAAGGACATCTTTCTGACGTCGCCGCCGACGCATGCGGAACTTTACGACCGATACCGCGACACGCCATTGATCGATGTACTGGACGCCATGCTCACGCGCAGCCACTGGGATGTTCTCTGTGACTTTTTTGATTCCGACAAAATCCGTTGTGCGATGGCGAGGGCCGACGACGTCGGGTATCCGACGGCGGTCGGCTCCCTGCTCGCCGAAGTGATGGAAGCGGCGAACGAAGGCGCGGGAGTTGAGGGCATTTCCGGCATCCCGCGCGGGGGCATGGGAGCGATCACTATGGCACTCGCCGATGCGGCCCGCCGGTTTGGTGCTGAGATCCGCACCGACTGCCCCGTGCAGTGTATCGAGGTTGAATCCGGCCGCGCCGTCGGAGTCCGTCTGAAAACGGGTGAACTCATCCGCGCGCGACGGACCGTCTCAAATGCGGATCCCAAGCGCACGTTCCTCAGCCTCATCGAGCGTCGGCACCTGGACGAGACGTTCATGCGAAAGGTCGAGCGAATCCGCACGCGTGCCGGAAACATGAAATTTCACGCCGTGCTGTCGGATCATCCCCGCTTCACTGCGATGCCGCGCGAACTTCGAGACGATCCGCGCAATGTCGCTGGTGTGCGGATCGCCCCATCGCTGGATTATTTCGAGCAGGCCTGGCGCGACTGCCTGAATGGTATCCCGTCCCGGCAGCCTGTAATGAGTGTGCAGCTTCCCACGGCATGGGTGCCCGAACTGGCACCGCCAGGCAAGCACATCCTCGGCGCATGGATTCGCTACGGTCCGGGCCGCCTTCGCGAGGGTACCTGGGACGCACAGCGACCACGGGTGATTGAGTCCGTTCTGGGGATTCTCGAGGACTACGCGCCTGGCTTCCGCGACCTCGTCGAGTGGCAGCGCCTTTTCACTCCGGCTGACATCGAGCGGGAAACGGGCATCACGGATGCGACCATCCGACACGTCGACATGACGCTCGACCAAATGCTGCACCGCCGCCCCATTCCGGCCTGGGCAGCCTATCGCACGCCGCTCGACGGTTTGTGGCTCTGCGGCTCGGGAACACACCCCTGCGGCTCAGTCACGGGAGCCCCCGGTCACAATGCGGCGGCGGAAATTCTGAGGGAAAAAACGACGTCTGACTGACATTTCTGTGAATATCACGGTTTGCACGGCGTGTTTTTAACGCCGAAGACGTTTCTCACCGTAGCCCGGAGCAGATCGCAGCGCCGCCCCGGGCTACGATGAATATGGCCGTTGGCCAACAGCAGGCTCGCACACCTAATAAACATACATTGGTCAAACAAAGGGGGCAGGTCAAACACAAACAAAGGGGTCAGACAACAAAGGGGTCAGGACTCTTTGATTGACAAAATGGGTCGGATTTGGTAGGGGCAAGGGATGCCACGACCAAAACGCTCCGATGTAGCTGGGTGTATTTACCATGCTCTCAACCGGGGGAACGCGCGCAGCGGCATCTTTCTCAAGGATGGCGACTACGGACTACGAAGCGTTTGAGCGCATCCTAGCTGAAGGCTTGGAACGTTATGACGTGGAGTTGTTGGCGTATTGCCTTTTGCCGAATCACTGGCACCTATTACTCTGCCCCAATCAGGACGGTCAGATGGGCCAGTTCCTGCGTTGGGTCACCGCCACGCACACAATGCGTTACCATGCGCACTACCACAGTTCGGGTGAAGGGCACGTTTACCAAGGGCGTTTTAAGAGTTTTCCGGTCCAAGACGACGATCATTTCTTCGTCGTTTGCCGATATGTCGAGCGTAACGCGCTGCGGGCTGGTTTGGTGGGGCGTGCGGAAGATTGGCGTTGGGGATCACTCTGGGGGTGGGTGCAAAAGAAAGAACCCGAGCCAAAATTGCTGTCAGCCTGGCCAATTCCTCGGCTCCCGAATTGGGTCGAGCGAGTGAACAAGCCACTGACTGACGGTGAATTGAAGGCTGTCCGACGCTGTGCTCGGCGTGGCAGCCCATTGTGGGATTCCGCCTGGATGGAGAAAACGGTCCGACGAATGGGTTTGGAGTCCACACTGCGTCCTCGCGGGCGTCCCCGCGTTCGTCCAGAGGCAGAAAATTGAGCCCTTTTGTTAATCAAAGAGTCCTGACCCGTTTGTTTCTCCTCTTTTTCTTTCTCGGGTACGCTCGACGTCCTGGCGTCGTGTACGAACTTGTCAGTCAGAAGGGCGCAACCACCGTGGAGATTATCACGGGAATGGGTAAAAAAATCTGCCTGGCCCAGAACCGGATCACGTCATCTATCCTCACTGGCCGTACTACGACGCGTTGGTCACCGTCCCGGAATACGACATTCCCATCCTGCCAAGCTCTGGCATTGTCCAGACATCCATTTACTGGGCCGTATTGGGATCGATGGTGGCGATCACCGAGCAGGAGAGTCGTCCACCTGATTTGGGTGGACGGTAATCCATGGGGTGGTGATGACAGGCGGAACCTGGACGTGGGATGTGACTTGCGGGATACGTAATTAGAACTAAGCTGGTAGGATGCCGTTGTTCCCAGATTAATCAACAAAAGGAAAATTGCATGAGCAAGGTTCTGTTGCTGGGAGGATTTTACCCCGGTCAGTCGTTGTGGAGTATTCAGAAAGGTTTTCAGCGGATTGGTTGCGAGGTCCTCTATCAGCCCACCCGTGGTTGCATTGCGACCCGCATGGAAGCTGACATTGCGCTGGCCAAAGAAGAGGCGGATCGTGTTGCCGATCCATCCTAGTGGAACCTCACCTACCCCGACGACGAAGCGTTTCGGAAAAACCTGTTGGATCGCATCGGAGAGGAAAAACCAGAGTTACTTTTGTGGTGGTTCAGCAAGGATGACCGGCCGGCGGGACTGATTCAGGAAGTGAGGGAAAAATACCCGTGGTGCAAAACCGTCACACACACGCAGGATGACCCGTGGGATCTTTTGTGTAATCCGCAGTTTTCAGCAGAATTCGAGTTTACTGCCACATGCTGTCAAGAAAGCCTTGCCGTCTACGAGAGTCGGGGCATCAAAGCGATCGTGCTCTATCCGCCGCCTGCCCAGGAACTCCACGGGGCTGCGCGACCCGCACCGCACGAGTCGTGCGATTTCACGCTGACCATACTTTCGCTCTATGCGGGGGAGGGAGGCAACGATCAAGAGTACCTCGCTTCTGCTGACCTGGTTCAGCGGATCACACATGTAATTCCGTTTCCCGATCAGCGGGCACTCAGGCACCAGGTGGCGGCTGCGATTTATGAACAAGAAAAGCCCTATCGGGAACCTGCTACAGCCCCCAGCGGCGCGTGAGCCGCTATGTTTAAGAAATATGTTTGGCAAAGATTTGGCGAAAGACATGAGAACCCCTCAATATTCCGATTTCCCAGTCGAAGAGTATCAACTGCGCTATCAGCGGTTACGTCACGCCATGGATCAGCATGGGCTGGACGCCATTTTGATTACCAACGAAACGAACCACCGTTACTTTGCCGGCTTTACCGCGAAAGTGTTCGCCCTTTACCACTTCTACTTCTTCACACTGCTGCCCCGCGACCGATCGCTGCAGGCCACGTTCATGTGTGCGCACGGCTTTGACCACATCGCGGCCACGACCTGGCTACCCGAAACCCGTTTTTGGGATGTTGCACCTGATTTCTATATGACCAAATCATCGGGCGGTCTGAAGATGGTGGCGGACGTCCTTATGGAACAAGGACTCGCCGAATCGACCATCGGCTTGGAAATGAGCAACGACATGCACGCCCATCTGGGACTGGATCATTTCCGGCAGTTGACGGAGCTAACGCCGGGCGTCCAATGGCTGGATTCAGCGGACGCGATCATGGACGTGCGCACCGTCAAGTCTCCCGCCGAAATTGAGAAGCTCCGCAAAGCTTCCCAGATCAGTATCCAAGCCGTTCGAGCAGGATTTGAATCTCTGGCCGAAGGCATGACCGAGTTGGAACTGACGCAGCGCATGTCGGCGCATATGTTTCAGCTGGGGGCCACGGACATTCGCTTTGTTACCAACTACGCCGGACCTCGCGGCATGTGGGCCGACGCCATGCCCAGTTACTACAAGATCCGTAAAGGGGATCTAGTGCAATTCGACGGCGGCTGCATGGTGGATGGCTACTGGTGCGACTTCAAACGCATGGCCAGCCTTGGCAAGCCAAACGACACGGACCAGCACTACTACGACATCGCGCGCGAAGGCATCGAGCAGGCCACGGCGTTGGTGCAGGCGGGGGTCAAGGCGAGCGACCTCGTCAAAACTGCATTTGACGTGAATCGCCGACACGGCTGCGGCGACTTTGTCGATTGGTGTCAAGCGTACGGTTGGCAGGCCATCGGTCATGGGTTGGGTCTGGACGTCCACGAGCCACCCGGCCTGGCCGCTCGAAATCAGCGCCCGCTGGAGGCCAACATGGTCGTGTGCGTGGAGCCATTCGTCACACTCGACGGCGTCTATCCTTTTTGGAGCGCCGAGAGAAAGTTCGGACTGGAAGACGTGGTACTCGTAAAAGAAGGGGGACATGAGGTATTGACGGACAAATCGATCCTATCTCATGATCTCTTTGTGGTGTGATCCACGGGGATCCTGCTAAACTCTCGGATGTGGGTACTGGAGTGAAACACTACGGACCCATGTAGAAAGGACTATTTTCGTGTCGGCGCAAACCTTTGGAGGCATCTATCCCGCAACGCTGACTCCGTACACAGCAGATGGGAACGTCAACGGCCCGCTCCTGAAAGAGCTTGTCGACGCTCATTTGCGAGCCGGTGTGAATGGCTTCTACCTGGGAGGTGGAACGGGCGAGGGGATTCTGAACTCGGTTCCAGAACGTCTGGAGGCTGTACGCGCCGTCATGGATCAGGTCGGCGGCCGATGCCGGATCATCGTCCACGTGGGTGCAGTGGCGACCAGGGAGGCCGTGACTCTGGCCAAAGAAGTCGCCACGATGGGTGTCGATGCCATCTCGGCGTTGCCCCCAATATTTTACCGTGTCCCTTATGACGCGATTGTCGAGTTCTACCGGCAGATTGCGGACGCCACGGACCTGCCTGTGCTTGCCTACTATATACCCGGCGCGAGTGGTATGACGTTCACCGACGCGCAATTCGACGAGCTGCTGGCGATTGAGAATGTGATGGGCGTTAAATTTTCTGATTATGACCTGTTCATGATGCAGCAATTGATCACTCGACATCCCGACGCTGTCGTGATGTCCGGAAACGATCAGGTCTTGCTCGGCGCGCTGGCCATGGGGGCTCATGGCTCGATCGGATTGACACTCAACATCATGCCATCGCTGTACGTCCAGCTATACGAAGCATATAGGGAGGGGAATCTTCGCGCGGCCCAGCAGCTTCAGTTCAAGGCCAACCGACTGATCGCCACCATCCTCCCGTTCGGCGCGGGCGGCATTGCGGCCCTCAAGCCAATCATGAAAATGCTGGGATTCGACTGTGGCGAGGCCCGTGCTCCGTTACCTCGACTCGACTCGTCGAATGTGGAACGCCTGCATCAACAGCTAGAAACAATCGATTTCTTTTCGGATCCCATCTATGTTGGATGGGCGAAAGAGCAGTGAGGGGGGAGACAGAGGGGCGCATCCCCGAACATCCGTATACCCAATAATCATCCCCTTCTTTTCGTTAGAATGCGTTTGGGCGCGACAAACTGCGCGCGTGTGGTCGATTGCCATTCGAGCGTATTGGCCAACGTGCCGAACTGGCCGTACCGGCTATCGCGCCGCTTTCACAACGACTTCCACGTCATGCAAAACGATATCAACCTGTTCGCCAGTCGCACTCTTGACCAGCGTCATTCCCAGATAATTGTCGCCATAAACCGCGGGAGGCGAACTCAGCGCAAACCTGCACACCGGCGGTTCGCCCTGGTCGTCATTCCATTCATATTGGATACTCTCCGTGGGGATCGGAGTTCCATTGATATCGATCGCGATTTCGTCACCGGGAACGATGCCCGGTTTGCACAGCAGCATCGCGCCGAATTCCACCTTTTCACCATCCAGCTTGGAGTCGACTGGAAGATTTTCGCACATCCGGAATCTGAATTGACCACGTTGACCATCTGAATCACGTTTCAAATCGAGTCGTTCCGGACGATACGTGTTGCCCGGCCCTCGACCGTCGGGACCCCAGAGTGGACAAAAAACGTAGTGCCGGTCTCCCGCGGCAACCGTGTTGGGATCACGTAGTATCTTTAAGGTGTTGAGAGCCTGGGGGTAGTTGTGCCCACGTTTGCCTAACCCGGATTCGCCAGGCGTCGAAAACTTTGGTCCGGTGATTCCGATCGTACTCGGACCCCAGAGGAGGAAGTAGTTTTGCGTTGAAAAACCGTCCGCACCTGCCCCGTATATATTCCGCAATACCGCGCGGTATTGGTCGGGACTCTGGAATTCAGTCCGGTTCGATTTCATCCAGCGGGCGTATCCTAATCTGCACTCGACTTGAGGATACACATAACAGTCGTGTGCGCGGGCGAGCCTGACAAACTCCTCATATTTTGCATTGAAATCGCTAAAGCCTATATCGCCTGGAGCAACATAATTGATCAACCCTTCCTTAATCCAGGTAGGTATATCCAGCCCCCATCTCTTATTTCCCTCAATAGTCTGAGGTACGCGAACTCCCAGGATGAGCTGACGGCCCTTCTCTTGGCCAGCTTCATCGAGCATTGCGCGAACCCGCCGAACAAAGCCGGTCATAATTGGGTGGCTTTGCTCAGCCTGGTCACTGTGGAAACATTCAATCATACGGGTAAAATTAAACTCGATACCATCAACGTCGAAACGGTGTGCCACCTCCTCCATAATAGGAAACAGCCAGTCACGAACACCCTGTTGCGAAAAATCGAACGCGCAGCCCAACTCGCGGCTTCTGGGATCTGCGGTGCGTGAGGACGTCGGTGCGTATTCCGTCAATATCCACTCCGGGTTCTCCTCGGCAATCTTCTCAAACAAATCTGGATTGTGACCGTGGCGGTCATTCATGCGAAAACCTGCGATAAACTCGATGTTCTGCTTGTGGCATTCATCTATATAGATTTCAACAGGCATGATACCTGTGTCCATTATCGGTACCAATCTTTCGTGCTGTAATCGTGAATCGTAAGGACACTTATCCGTTCGCCAAAACGTACTCCAGCCTTGATGCCAAATTTCCTGCACGAGCGTATCAATTGCTCCTGCGGTGGCATAATTGCGTATGACCTCACGCAGCTCTTCCGGCTTCGCCTCTGGCTCGCTCAGATGACAGGTTGTATTGGAAAGATCGCTGTTATAAATCACCCGGCGCGTTGCCCTGGGCGTCAATGAGCCCAACCTTACCTCTTCCAAGCGGGCGGGCGTTGTGCCGGATTCTGGCGCCGCATGCGTGTCAGCAACCAAGATCAACAGAAACGCCACGAAGAATGTCGGTAGATGTCGAAGGACCATTGAATTCACCTCATTAATATGCGGTCTTGATCAGGGGCATTACGATGGCGCTATACTTACCTGCCTAAAAATCACGGACAACCTCGTTGTCGTTGCGCATCGCAAGCCTGCGCAGCGTTTCGAGGTCGATGGTTACTGACAGTCCGGTCACACTACCGTCCCCAAAGACAAATTGACAGATGCCCGGGTGGCTGCTGCCAAACTGCAGACGTCGATTAGCACCCAGATCGTTCAATTCCCCATCTGCCAACGGAAAATCCCCCTTCGCCCCGGTCCCGGCAACGCGACAGATAGGTGGAAACCAGTTGTCATGATAGATCGACGAATCGATTTGCAATTCGCCGTGGTCTGCGGGGCGAAGGTGCTTCTCGCCAACGAACAAAGTGTGGCTGAGGCCATCGGTAATGCCCTTGAATGACGTAAAAAGATGTACTTTTTTAATGGTAAACCACTTGTACTCCACGTACTGATGAACGTCCTCCAAAGCCGTGTTGGCATATTGTAGCGCACCGTTACCGTCCTCCCCAATGCTTTCGGGGGGCTCGTTGCCGTAGCAGGAAGCGTAATCCCCGAGTGCACCCGGGCCTCCCCCCCAATTCTGAATAATGTCCGGTACGCTGAGCTGCGGAGGTCCCCGTCGAGATGGACAATAGTATGTGGCGACCTGATGCTCCCGGACGTGATCGGTTGTCCGGTAAAAGGCACGCACCAAATCGACTGGCCAAAGCTCATAAACGTCCGCCTCCTCCAGAAACGGCAACAGGCTTACGAACAGGGAGATTTCTCCACTGCCGTGGGTGCCGGCATTCGGTAGCCCATTGAAAGTTGAGTGAAAATTATGGATTGCCACACCGAGTTGCTTCAGGTGATTCGTGCATTGAACCCGCCTCGCGGCCTCGCGGGCCGCCTGCACTGCCGGCAACAACAGGGATACCAGGATCCCGATGATGGCGATCACCACCAAGAGTTCCACGAGGGTAAAACCGAGTAGGGACCGACGGACGGTAGGGGTGTGTGTCATCATGTAAACCTCGCAATCCGGCCAGGTGTGAAACGCCCGTCTCTCACACCTTGTCGGTAAATCAGTGCGAAGACCATTTCACACTCTAACCGCTCCAACGAATCAGTGATCCGGCTTGTGCGCGGGGACGGATTACCGATTCGCTGGTAAGGATTTCAGCAAGGGCATCGTTAACTCGCGAATCGGCCAATCCATCCTACAAGACGCGAGCTTGCACACGAAACACGTGCTAGCGAAAGGTTATATCACGTCCATCTTGAATACTCAACGGAGGCTTCACACTTTTGGCATGTCTGCGTGTTAGCTCAACGAATACCGCTTAATGCGAATCCATCATTTTCTCTCTTAATATCTTAACTGGGCCTAACAATCCGGATTCCAGCAACTTCCATTCTTTGCGGATTGTAATGTTCGTTTTTGTGTGCCGCTTGGCCGCTGGCAGATCACGATCCCCCACGAGCCGGTTCCGCCATGTGTTAACAACATCAACTCTTAACTCGTTGGTGCCGGGCTTCAAGGCACTTGTAACTTCCACTCTGAACGGTTTTGCCCAGCTAACGCCCAAATCCACTTTATTGAGCCACACTCTGCTAATACCAATATCAACCACGTTCCCCAGATCCAGCCAGTAACGAGTTTGGCTGGCTGAGTGAAGGAGCGTAAATGAACTTTCGTACGTTGCCGAGCCGGAGTAGAAACGAATTCCCTTGTCCAAAGAACTTGTCCAACTGACCAAGTCATTGAATACGACCTGCCCCGGACCGCCCCAGGCGGGATCAAAGCCTACTTGCCACGGACCTTTTATAGTTTGAACTACCTCGACGTCTGTGAAATTGCCCGGTTTCGTGCCGTTGGTAGTTGCGGGTATTTGCCGTTGAAACACCACGAACATCGAACCATAGGGCGAAAAACGCAGGGGGATACCCACTTGTGAGTTGCCAGTTGTTGGGCAAGGCGCTTGGACTGCCAGTAATTCCTCCTGAAATGCGGAATCAAATTTCCTATCAGTACGAGCGCCTTGCCGCGCCAGCCACCGGGCGTGTGGATCGACACCTGGCTCCGCCTGAGATGGTTCACAATATGCTCAGGAAGTTCACCGCCCGGCGAGCAGCAGGTGGTGCATGTCAATGGTGAGTCCTGTGGCAGCGATGGTGGTGGCGGCGATTAGGCGGGGGCGAAGGTGGAAGTGCATGGGTGTCCTCTCCTTGGCGCTGCTATTGTCGCTTTCTCTTTAGGCGCGCTCGGCCATGTTTTCATCGTCCAGCCGTGTTGCCAGGAAATCCTGATGGTCTCTGTTGACCGTTACGGTCGCGGTGCGCATCTGTCGTTAAGGTCGCGGTGTGTATCTGTCTTGGGTAACCGCGAGGCGTGGCAAATCAAAGTAATGCTGTCGAATCCCGGTAAAACTGCTGAATTTCCAACGCTCGATTGCGCGCTGCCATGCGTGACCATCGAGTAATACTAACACGGACGGGGCGAATGAGGGGCACGGTTCAAAATTCCAACTGAATTTACACGAAATCCCTTGAAGTCACCCAGCTAGCGCCTACTAAAAACTGACCATCGAGCACCACTAAAATAAAAAAAGGCCCCTGCTAACGCTATTAAAGTCGCCGGAGGGGATTAAAATCACCATCAGTTCGTCGCGTGGCAGTTTCTGACGACAACCGCTGCCCAGTGGGGTGACTGGTTTTTGCGGATTTCTCCGTTTTTTAGTGTCGGGTTTTGCCCCGGACGTTGAGTTACAGGTTGTGTTCCCGCGTGGGGATAGCTGTGCGACTTTTTTGTTGCCCGGGAGGCGGCTTGCCCAAGGAAGATCGCAAGCAATTCCCACACAGTGAATCAGAACCTGGTTCCAATCTTTTTACGGTGGAGGTAATGCGATGCACATGTTGATCTTACGGGTTTGTTTTGTGGCTGCGACCGTTCTCGTGTCACTGGTTGGCCTGGTGGCCCACGCGGCTATGGTGACCGAGTCAGGACCGCTGTTTGACGTTTCCTACAATGACAACGGTTTCTGGTGGCAAACCGGCACCAATTGGGACCCCGAGACCATGATGGAAGAGCCAACGTATGAGCAAATCGCCGGCTATACCATCACGGGCCCCGACACCATTCGATATTTGCTGCCCCCCGAAGATATTCATCAAACGGACCCGTGGACCTTTGAAGTGATTCCCGGCGGCCAGGTCGAGGTAGGTGGGCACGCTTTAAGCACCGATAACGATTCGGCCTTGGGTACCTTTCAAATCATCCCCACCGGGGGTGCGGCAATTGATGGAATAACGATGACGGTCCATGGGAACTATAGCAATCCCGTAGAAGATGCCAGTATTCTTTATACCGAACAGATCACCGCCGGTGGTGACACGGGTAGCCAGGGCTACAGTTTGGGGATTTATTCTTCAGGCAATTTGCCTACCGGCTCGGCGGCCAGTTTTGCGGGAACGCTTTCTCCCATCGATGTCGATTTTGAGGTGACCCTCGATGCGACCAGCAGCAGTTTTTGGGACACGTCGCATGCACAAATAAGTAGCATTGAATTCGCTGTGCACCGAGTTCCCGAGCCGAGCTCGCTGGTGGTGGCCCTGGCGGGCCTGGCCCTGCTGGGCACGTGGCGACGCAAAAAATAGCCGTTCCAAATGGTTTTGAGACGCGTGCCAACAGGGGAGCGTGGACCTGGAAGCAGTTGAAAGTTTTTGTTTTCTGGCCCAAATTGAATTGAACTGAAGAGGTTCTCGCTTCTGGCTCCGGCGGGATAGTTTGCCAACAAACCATATCGGGTGGCACATTCTTCTATAATATTGCAGTGCGATTGGCGCCTCCCGAAGTACCGCTACACACGTGATTGTTGCCGGAGACTTGCCCATGTACAGAGATGCATCACTGCCACGCAGATCGCGCCTGGCCCCGGTTGCTAACAGGTTTACGTTTGGGGATCCCGTTTTTGGGGATTGCATC
>Ga0310121_10003131_pt1 | contig 15235 bp, 16 predicted proteins | sample CB27_Tmax_986_MG_FD_203504 | JGI IMG/M metagenome (GOLD analysis project Ga0310121, IMG submission 203504) | Marine microbial communities from Western Arctic Ocean, Canada - CB27_Tmax_986 | ecosystem: Environmental > Aquatic > Marine > Oceanic | place: Canada: Western Arctic Ocean | collected...
CGGAATCTGTCTGTGTCGAGGGGTGTGAGCCTCGGGTATCGGATCGCGTGGGGTGATGGGTGGGCGCTTGCACGGGCTGGCTTCCCATCGAGGAGGGACGGATTGGATGGACGATCCAGTGTACCCTGGCCGTGCCGGAGGTCAAAACGGGCGTGCCGGCTCGCCGCTTCCGGCGGCGGACGCACCGGTCCTTCTACAATTCCTCGGTTCCGCTATCTTTAGGGGCGGGATTCCTTCCTCGAGCTCCCGACTCCGGGAGCTACCCTTCCCGAAAGACACGCTTCAGCCCACGCGCCGAACCCTTCGGCCGGTGCGCTGTTCACATCAAAGGACATCGTCTTGCCTTTCTCGAATCTGGCTCTGCACCCGACCCTCGTACGCGGGGTTCGGGATCTCGGCTTCGTCCGTCCCACGCCCATCCAGGTCGACGCTATTCCGCCCGCGTTAGCCGGCCGCGATCTGCTTGCCTGCGCCTCCACGGGCAGCGGCAAGACCGCGGCCTTCCTGCTGCCCCTGCTGCACCGGCTCGTCGACCGGCCTCGCGGGAGCACCCGTGCCCTCGTGCTCGCCCCCACGCGCGAGCTGGCCGCGCAGATCCTCTCCGATCTCGAAGAGCTGGCCAGGCACACCCGGGTGACCGGCGCGGTCATCCACGGCGGTGTCTCGATGGTCCCGCAGGAGCGCGCGTTCAGGCGCGGCGTCGACGTCCTGGTCGCGACGCCGGGCCGGCTGCTCGATCACTTTCAGCATCCGTACGCGAAGCTGCCGGCGCTCGAGTACCTCGTGCTCGACGAAGCCGACCGGATGCTCGACATCGGCTTTCTGCCCGCGATCCGTCAGGTGCTGAGGCGCATCCCGAAACCGAAGCAGACGCTCTTCTTCAGCGCGACCATCCCGCCGGCCGTCCAGGAGCTCTCCCGGGAGATGCTCGGCTCCCCGGTGAAGATCGCCGTGGAGCGCCGAGTGGCACCTGCCGCCGGAATCACGCAGACCGTGTACCCGGTGGCGCAGGAGCTCAAATCCGCGCTGCTGTTGGCGCTGCTCGTGTCCCGCAGGATCGACGAGGCGTTGGTCTTCACGCGCACCAAGCATCGCGCCGACCGGCTGGCGAGATACCTGGTGCGGGCGGGGCTCTCGGCGGAGCGGATCCATGGCAACCGCTCGCAGGGGCAGCGCACCAAGGCGCTCGCCGGCTTCAAGAATGGTCAGTTTCGCGTGCTGGTAGCGACCGACATCGCGGCGCGCGGGATCGACATCGAGGCGCTCGGGCACGTCGTGAACTTCGACGTGCCGACCGTGCCGGAGGACTACATCCACCGGGTCGGCCGGACCGGTCGCGCCTCCGCGACCGGGGAAGCGTTCACCTTCGTGTCGCGGGAGGAGTCCGGCGAACTCGTCCAGATCGAGCGCGCGGTAGGAGCCAAGCTTCCGCACGCCACGCTGGAAGGGTTCGACTACGGCGCGCGGCCCGAGAGCGCGCTCGAGGTGCCGCGCGGCGAGCGGATCTCCGTGATCCGGGCGCGGAAGGCCGAGGACCGCGCACGTGCACAGGCCAAGGCGAGCCGGCGTCCCGGGCGACGCACGGATGACGGCACAGTGTCCCCAGCCGCCACCGACGATCCGCCTACGCGGCGCCAGCCGAGCTCGGGAAGCGTCCGGCACCGGTCGGGAGCGCGCCGGCGGCCGTAGCCCGCGCCTGGAGTTCGGGGGTGGCTGAGCACCGGTCGGCCGCAGCTCGAGCCCTACGTCTAGCTTTCTCCTGACCACGCGGCCTCTCGTGGACGTCCCACGGGAGGCCGTTCTCGTTCCGTGGTCCGCAGCGAACTGCTCTGCGCGCCGCTTCATCATCGCGTGATCTGCGTTCGGCCGGGTCAGTTCCAGCCGGCCGGATCCTCGGGAGAGGGGGACGCTGCCTGGCGCCGCTCGGCGGGCGCGCGCCCAAGTCTGCGACCCGGGCCGCGGAGGACACCCCATCGCGGGGATGCGCGTGCGTGCTGTGCGTGGCGGACGCCATCAGTTCTGGAAGTGCGGGCGGCGCGAGCGCACGAGGCTCCTTCTCGCCGGATGAACAAGTTCCGTGCCGCCCGTGCGCTGGCCCCGATCGGCGAGCGACGTATAGTGTTGGGCCAACCGGGGCCGTGCGACCACGGAGCCGCCGTGGCGTCCGCGCGGCCCACGACCGGGGAGGTTGCGGTGATACGGTGGATGGTGACGGGTCTCGGGTGCGCGCTCGCCCTCGCGGGCGCGGGGTGTGGTCGAGCTGGTGACGCTCAGCCCGAGGCGCGGATTGCACCGGCAGACACGGCGTCTCCGCGGACGCTCCTGCTGAATCCGCGGCTAGCGACGGACACCGCTCCGCCCACCTATCGGGCCCGCTTCGAGACGACCGCCGGGCCGTTCGTCATCGAGGTCCATCGCGACTGGTCACCGCGGGGTGCAGACCGTTTCTGGTACCTGATCCGGGCTGGATACTACGACAGCGTCTACATCCACCGAGTGACGCTGGGAATCGCGCAGTTCGGCTTCCACTCCGATCCCCTCATCAACAACCTCTGGCTCGGCCGCTACATCGGCGACGACCCCGTGGTCGAGTCCAACACCCGCGGGCGGATCAGCTTCGCGCATGCGGGGATGAACACCCGCTCCACGCAGCTCTTCATCAACCGGCTGGACAACCTGCAGTACGACGAGGAGCGCTTCACCCCCTTTGGTGAGGTGGTGGTGGGGATGGAGAGTGTGGACGCGTTCCATGGCGGCTACGGAGAGGTGGCCCCCGACGGAGGGGGGCCCTCCAACAGCCAGGCGGCGTTTCGCGGCAACGAGTACCTCCGCGGGGAGTTTCCGGAGCTCACCCAGATCCTTTCGGTGACCATCTTAGGACGGGGAGGCTCCGTAGGGGCGCCCGGTCCTTGAGGATCCGCGCCGCGGACGGGCTGGAGCTCGCGGTCTCCGTGCGCGACCCGGCCGGGGGCCCGGCCACAGGCGAGGGGCCGCCGCTGCTGCTCCTCCACGGGTTCGGTGGGTCGGCGGGTGCCTGGGGTGAAGCCGCGCTCGCGGGGCTCGCGGGATGGCGGATCCTGGCCGTGGATCTGCCGGGGCATGGCGCCAGTGACGACCCGGCAGGTCCGGGGCGGGTCGCGCTCGAGCGCGTGCTCGACGATCTCGAGCGCGTGCTGGACCGGGCCGGTGCGTCCGCCTGCCCCTGGATCGGCTACTCGATGGGCGGGCGGATCGCGCTCGCGGCGGCCGTGCTCCGCCCCGGCCGCGTCAGTCGCGTGATCCTCGAGAGCGCGTCGCCGGGGATCGACGATCCCGTCGCGCGGGCCGAGCGCCGGGCGCGCGATGAAGCGCTCGCCGCGCGCATCGAGCGCGAGGGGGTGGCGGCCTGGGTGGAGGAGTGGGAGCGGCAGCCGCTCCTCTCCAGCCGCGGCGGGCTGCCCGCGGCGGAACGGGAGGCGTTTCTCGAGCTGCGCCGCGCGAACCGCCCGGCCTCCCTCACGGCGTGGCTGCGCGGGCTGGGCACCGGGGTGCAGCCGTCCTTCTGGCCGCGCCTTCCCGAGGTGCACGCGCCTGCCCTCGTCCTAACCGGGGAGCGCGACGTCAAGTTCACGGAGATCGGAGCGCGGATGGCCTCCGCATTCCGAGAGGCCGAGCCCGTCGTCGTGCCGCATGCCGGACATACGGTTCACCGCGAGGCGCCGCGCGCGTGGGCCGCGGCGGTCACGCCCTTCCTGGTGGGATGAGTTCAGCGGGTGGCCGGCCTCCGCACCGGTGGAGTCGCCCGCTCGCCGCCTCCACCCGACCGGGGCGCGCGGGCAGGTGCTGCCTCGCCCCGCGAAGGCCGTCGCGCGGCCGGTGGGCTCCCGCGGGTCGGCCGCGTGCGCGACGTCCCGGCCGCCGGGTGGCCTGATTCCGGGCGGGCTCGCTCGTGCGCCGCTCGTGCGCTCGGGGCGCTCCCGTTCGGCGGCTCCGGACGGGCGCTCGCCCGCCGCCCCGCGCTCCGGCCCGACCGAGGGTCGGTCCGCTCCCCGCGGGGCGCGCGCGTCGCCGCGCAGCCGATCGGTGGGCCGGTCCAGGGGGGCCGGGCGCTCGCCGCGCGCGGAGTCCCCGCGACGGGCGGGTGCCGCAGGAGCGGGGCGTGCCGCAGGAGATCCACGCCCGGTGTCGACAGCCGCCGCGGCGGGCGTGGGCTGGACGCGCGGAACTGCCCGTCGCACCCCGCCGTCCGTCGCGAGCACGCGCGGATCTTCCTTGAAGCGCGTCGGCGCGAGCGGGGAAGGCCGTCCCGCGTCAACCGTGCGCACCCCACCGGAACCGTACGGCCGTCCGTAACTGACCCGCGTAGATCACGCCGCCCCCGCGTGCCCACCAGCGGCCGTCGCGCCAGCCGTCCCAGTACCGCCCCCACGGATCGTACGCCCAGTATGGACCCCAGGGACGCCAGAACGGATCGCGCACGTAGATGCTCACGAAGACCCCGCTCCCCCGGGGGCGGTGGATGCGGTAGGCCTGGCGCGCGTGCCAGCGCCAGCGGTCATGTGCGTGGGCGAGCCCGCCGCTCAGGCAATCGTGATAGAAGTCGAGGTGATCGTACCGCCAGCCGCCGGGCCAGCCGGAATAGTGGTGGCCCCAGCGCAGGTCCCAGGCCTCGTCCCAGCACCAGTCAGCCCGCGCGCGCCGCCCGTAGCCGCGCGCGTAGCGGCTGCGGCCGAGATCGGAGTAGACGCCATAGGCGGTCGCGCCCGACTGTCCGGTCGCGACCGAGACTCCGAACGCCGCTGCCACACCGTACGAGCCCACGTGTGCGGCGTGGGCCATCCCGAGCCCGATGCCGTCGAAAACAGCCCGTAGGAGAGATCCAGGGAGAGCTGCGTGTACGACTGAGCGCCCGTGGGTGCCGGCGGGGCCGAGAGCGCCAGCAGGAGGGCGCCGAGGAGCGCACGGGTACGCACAAGTACCTCTCCAAGCAGAGATTCGCTCGCATGGATGCGCAGGAGTACGTGACGTGCCAGCGGCCATCTCGAGAAAATGGCGTAGTTCAGCCATTATCGTCATATGTAGAAGAATGGGGAGGTCCGCCCTGTCTCGCCTGCAGGACAGCGGAACGTGGAGCGGTGGGACAGCGCGGTGGACGCGGGGCGCGTAGTCCGACTTGCCGGATCGGCGCTTCCGTGAGATGTTGAAAGCGTTCGCCCGGGCGGGGTTCGCTGGCATCCGCCGGCCCCGACCCTTGGGTGATCCACTCTCCGGTGGTCCAGGAGAGATCCCCCGGCAGCTCCCGCGGAGGGGTTTGCCCGGGGGTGGACGAGCGATTTCGGTGCTCGTCGCCGCCAGCCGTAGCAAGACCGCGTCCCCAGCGCGGCCACTGCGCCTGGCACCTGAATTGCCCAAGGGGAGGAGACTTTGCGGTCCCTCGGCCGAGCCGGCTCCCGAGATGACAACGGACCGGGCATCCGCCCGCGTCCATCACTGCACCAGAGCCACGACGAAAGAAGAGTGAGCACGCAGGAATCGCTTGGGATCCTCGAGGTCCTCGGGAGCAGGTCCGGCTTCATTCGCATACGCGACGCCGATTACATCCCGAGCAACGACGATATCTACGTCGGCGGGCGGGTCATCCAGAAGTTCGGGCTGCGCACCGGCGACGAGCTGGCGGGCGAGGTCGGCAAGCGCCCCAAGAACGGGAAGAGTCCCCCGCTCCTCCATCTGGCTCTCGTCAACGGGAAGGATCCGGAGGAGGCGCTCCGCCGCCCCGACTTCAATCGCCTCTCGGCGATGCACCCGGACGAGCAGCTGCGCCTTGAGTGCGGCCGCACCATACGTGGGCACCCCGACTACACGAACCGCGTGATCGACCTGTTCTGTCCGCTGGGCAAGGGGCAGCGCGCGATGATCGTGGCGCCCGCCAAGGGCGGGAAGACGATGGTGCTCCAGGCGATCGCCGAAGGGATCGTCACGAACCATCCCGAGTGCACGCTCTACATCCTCCTGGTGGACGAGCGCCCGGAGGAGGTGACCGAGATGGAGGCGTGCGGGTTCGGCGAGGTGATCGCCTCGACCTTCGACCGCTCCGCCGACCGGCACACCGCCGTCGCTGAGATGACGCTCGAGCGCGCGCGCCGGCAGGTGGAGTCGGGGCAGAACGTGGTGATCATCCTGGACTCGATCACCCGGCTGGCGCGCGCCTACAACACGGTGGAGGAAGGGAGCGGGCGCACCATGTCGGGTGGCCTCGACGCCAACTCGCTGGAGAAGCCGAAGCGCTTCCTGGGCAGCGCGCGCAAGATTGACCCACGCCAAGAGGGCGGCTCGCTCACCATCGTGGCCACCGCCCTGGTGGACACCGGGTCACGCATGGACCAGGTGATCTTCGAGGAGTTCAAGGGGACGGGGAACAGCGAGCTCGTGCTGTCGCGCGAGCTGGCGGACAAGCGCATCTGGCCGGCCATCGACCTCACCGCTTCCGCGACCCGCAAGGAGGAGCTGCTCCTGAGCGACGACGCGCTCGCGCTCGCGCGCGCGATGCGGCGCCAGCTCTCCGACATCCCGGCCGACGCGGCCATGACCGAGCTGCTGGGCGTGATGAAGCGGATGCCGACGAACAAGGAGCTGCTGGAGTACTACAAGGCTCGGGTGTAGCTCGAGCCGCGGCGGGGGCCAGGGCCGCTCGGGGCCGCGAGCGTCATCGCAAGACCAACTCCCCCAGCCTCTGCAGCGCGTTCTCCATCTGGTTACCCTGCAGCCGGTCCATTCCGAGCGCCGTATAGCCCATCAGCGGATTGGGACCGAAGTCGCCCTGCTCGGTCCAGGTCACGCGCGTCCCGCCCCCTTCCGGCTCGAGGCGGAGCGTGCCCTCGGTGATGAGCGCTCCCTCCTGCACCTCGACCCGGTAGCGCACCTCGCGGTTCGGCATGGCGGCCACGATCCGGAACGTGCCGTCGCCCATTTCCGGGTGATGCCAGGAGCGGGTGGCCCCGGGGCCGCGCGGCGGGCCCGAGAAGGTACTTTCGACGTCCCCGAGCGGGGCCCACCGGTCCCAGCGGCGCGGATCGTCGAGCCAGCCGTAGACGGCCTGGGGCGGCGCGGCGAACAGCACGCTCCGCTCGACCTCCCAACGCCCCGGGAGCAGGAGCCCGACCGCCAGCGCGAGGATCAAGAGTGCAGCGGCGGCGGCGAGCACCTTGAGGGGGAGACTGAAGCGGAACTCGGTTGAGCGTGGATCCGGCGGGGGCTCGCTCACGGCCGCGGCGCGAGCTCGCGGAGCACCGGCTCGAGAACCGGCCATACGGTGCGCGCCATGCGTGCGTGTCCCTCGGCGGTCGGGTGGATTCCGTCGTCCTGGTTCAACTCGTCTACCCCGCCCACTCCCTTGAGCAGGAAGGGGACGAGCGCGGCGGAGCGGGAACGCGCGACGCGCGGGAAGACGTCGCGGAACGCCCGCGCATAACGGGTGCCCAGGTTGGGCGGCGCCTCCATCCCCACCAGGACGATCTGTGCGTCGGGCCAGCGCGTGCGCGTCGAGTCGATGATCGCCTCGAGATTGGTCGCGAGCGCGTCCGGGTCGAGCCCGCGCAGTCCGTCGTTCGCGCCCAGCTCGAGGACGAGGACATCTACCGTGTCTCCGAGCACCCAGGGGATCCTGCGCCGCCCTCCCGCGCTGGTCTCGCCGCTCACCCCGGCGTTCACCATGCGTGCCGGAAGGCCGGCGGAGTCCGCCAGCTCCTGGAGCCGCGCCGTGTACGAGTCCTCGGGCGAGAGCAGGCCGAAACCGGCGGTGAGGCTGGTGCCCATGAAGACCACGCGCGGACCGGCGGCCGGTCGGGGGGAGGCGGGTGCCCTCTCCCTGTTACTTTCTTCCGGTCGACTGACTTCCGGTCGACTTGCGGCCTCTGTCGATGCGCCGGCATCATCGGCCGGATCGCACCCCGGAGCGGCCAGCAGGGCCATGACCAGGACGAGGGAGCGGACGCGCATATGATCGTGGCCGAAGGGCTGGGGAAGACGTATTCGAGCGGCGGCCGCCCGCTGCCCGTCCTGCGGGACGTCGATCTCCGCATCCCCGCGGAGGCCTTCGTCGCGATCCTGGGCCCTTCGGGCAGCGGCAAGACGACGCTGCTCGGGCTGCTGGCCGGCCTCGACGAGCCCACCACGGGGCGCGTGCGGCTCGACGGAGTGGACCACACCGCTCTTACCGAGGACGAGCGCGCCGAGTTTCGTGCGCAGAACGTCGGCTTCGTCTTCCAGACCTTTCATCTGCTGCCCACGCTCACCGCGCTCGAGAACGTGCTCGTGCCGCTCGAGCTCCTCGGCGACCGCCCCCCGCGCGAGCTGCGCGAGCGCGCGGCCGGGCTGCTGGACCGGGTCGGGCTGGCCGGTCGGCTCGACCACTACCCCTCCCAGCTCTCGGGCGGCGAGCAGCAGCGGGTCGCGCTCGCGCGCGCCTTCGCCAACCGGCCGCGCATCCTTTTCGCGGACGAGCCAACCGGCAACCTGGATCAGGAGACCGGGGCGCGCGTGATCGAGCTGATGGAGGACCTGAACCGCGAGGCGCGCACCACCCTTGTGCTCGTCACGCACGACCTCGCGCTCGCCAGCCGCGCACATCGGATCGTCACATTGGCCGACGGCCGGGTTGTGGCCGACGACGACGTTGCGGGCGCCGGCGCGCCGCAGGTCGGAGCGCGACGCGTCGACCACGGCTCCGCCGTGGTGCCCTCGCGCGAGGCCGGGTGAGCGGGGGCCACCAGTGAGCCGCTTCGCGCTGACCCTGGCCCGGCGCGAGCTGCGCGCCTCCGCCCGGCAGATCGGGGTCTACATGACCTCGATCGCGCTCGGCGTCGCGGGGCTCGTCGCCATCCGCGGCTTCACCGGGGACGTCTCGCGCTCCGTGCAGGACGAGGCCGAGGTGCTGCTCGGCGCGAACGCGCGGCTCGCGTCGAGCCGGCCGTTCCCGGAGCCGATCGTCGCGCTGGTTGACTCCCTCGAAGGAGCGGGACACCGCTCGGCACGGCTGACCAGCGTGGTCTCGATGGTGCTCGCGCCGCGCACGAACGTGAGCCGCCTGCTCCAGGTGCGCGGGGTGGACCCGGGCTATCCCTTTTATGGACGCGTGCGCACCGTGCCCGCGGGGGCGTGGCCGCCGCGGGCAGGGGAGGTGCTCGTCGATCCGGCGGTGCTCAGTATGCTCGACGCGCGCCCCGGCGACGAGCTGATGGTGGGCGAGGTGACCGTGCGGATCGCCGGCACGGTCGAGGATCTGCTCGGTGATTTCGCGCTCCAGACCGCGGTGGGGCCGCGCGTCTGGATCGCGCACGCCTCGCTCGACGCCGCGGGGCTGCTCGCCTTCGGAAGCCTCGCGCGGTACGAGCACTACGTCGTGATCCCGAGCCGGGGCGAGCGGGTCGACGTCGAGGAAGGCTACCGGGCGACCTTCGACGAGGCGCAGGTGCGCTGGACCACCGCGGAATCGCAGGCGCGTCGGCTCACCAACTCGGTCGAATATCTCGGCCGCTACCTCGGTCTGGTGGGGCTCGCGGCCCTCCTCCTGGGTGGGGTGGGAGTGGGGAGCGCGGTACACGTCTTCGTGCGCGAGCGGAGGACCACGGTCGCGGTGCTCCGCTGCCTCGGAGCCCACCAGCGGAGCGTGTTCATCGCGTACCTGCTCCAGGCGGCGGTGCTCGGGCTCGCGGGCGCCGCCGCGGGTGCCGTGCTCGGGGTCGCGGCGCAGGGCCTCCTTCCGGTAGCGCTGGCCGAAGTACTCCCGGTGCAGGTCACCACCCGCTTCAGCCTGGCGCCTGTGGCGGCGGGGCTCGCGATGGGGGTGTGGGTCGCGCTGCTCTTCGCGTGGCTGCCACTGCTCGCAGTGCGCGACGTGCCTCCGCTCCGCGCGCTGCGCGAGGACACGGGTCCGAACCGGCGCCGCTGGGATCCCGCGCGCGCGCTCGCGTGGACAGCGATCGGCGCCAGCATCGTGGGGCTCAGCGTCCTCCAGGCCCCCGAGCAGGACGAGGGAGTGGGCTTCGCGATCGGGATCGGGCTGGGCGTCAGCATCGCCGTGCTGTGGGGCACCGGATGGATGCTCGTGCGACTCACGCGCCGGTTCGTCCCGCGCGGTGCGCCCTATCCGGTCCGACAGGGCGTCGCGAACCTCTTCCGCCCCCAGAATCAGACGGTCGCCATCACCCTGGTTTTGGGCTTCGGGGTGTTCGCGGTGGCCACCGTGCTCCAGGTCGAGTCCGCGCTCATCGCCGGGCTCGGCCTCGAGGAGCAGAGCGGGCGGCCGAATCTGGTGCTCTTCGACGTCCAGCCCGACCAGGAGGGCAGGGTGCTCCAGGCGCTTCCCCCCGAGGCCCGCGCGGATGTGGTGACCGCGCCGCTCGTACCCGCGCGCATCGCGGCGATCAATGGGCTTGGGCCCGCGGAGCTCGCCGAGCTGCCCCGCCCCCGCCGCCCGGAGCGCTGGGCGATCCGCCGCGAATACCGCAACACCTGGCGCGACACCCTCACCGCGGCCGAGACGCTGGTCGCGGGGCGGTGGTGGGAGGGGGAGGAGCGCGCCCTGCCCCCCGAGGGGGTGACTGCGCTCGCGCGCGTCTCGCTCGAGGCCGAGCTGGCCGACGACCTCGAGGTGGGGCTCGGTGACCGCATCACCTGGGACTTCGGCGGACGCGCGGTCGAGAGCGTCGTCACCAGCCTACGGACGGTGGACTGGGCGCGCTTCGAGCCGAACTTCTTCGTTGTGTTCGAGCCCGGCACGATCGAGGAAGCGCCCCACACCTCGGTCATGATCGCGCGCGTGGACGATCCGATGGAGCGGGGGCGGATCCGGACGAACATGGTGCGGGCCTACCCGAACGTCTCGTCCCTCGACCTCACCCGCGTGCAGGACGCGATCGAGCGCGTGCTGGCGCGCGTGAACACGGCGCTCCATTTTCTCGGCCTGTTCACCGCGGTCACCGGGCTGATCGTGCTCGCGGGAGCGCTGTCGGCCTCCCGCTTCCAGCGCATGCGCGAGAGCGCGCTCCTGCGGACGCTGGGCGCGCGCCGCGGCCAGGTGCGCGTGGTGTTGCTCACCGAGTATCTCGTGCTCGGAACCCTGGCATCGCTCACCGGAATCATGCTGGCGGTGGCCGCCGCTTGGGCGCTGGCGCGTGGGGTGTTCGAGGTGGCGTACCTCCCGAGCGCAGCGTCTTTGCTGGTGCTCTGGCTGCTCGTAACCGCGCTGACCGTGACCGTGGGGCTAGGGGGGAGCGCGGGACTGCTTGCGCGCCCCCCCCTTCCTGTGCTCCGGCGGGCGGCGGAATGAGCCTGGCGCCGAGCGCGCCGGCGGCGTCGGGACAGGAGAAACAGGCCGCGCTCCCCCGGGAGCTCTCGGAGCTGCTGATCGAGCTGTCCATCGGCGTGCACCGCTTTGCGATGTATCCCCCGGGGCATCCCTCCCTCTCTATCGGTGTCGCGCATCGGCAGCTGATCATCGAAGGCGTGGCCACCGATTCGCGCCCTCCGGTCCTCTCGGACCTCGCCCGCCGCCTGCACGGCCACCAACTGGGCACGCTCTCCTTCGCAAAGGGAACCAACGCCCGCGAGGTGGAGGGGATGCTCACGCTGCTCGGGCGCGCGAGCGAGCGGGGAGGCGAGCCCGCCGGGCTCCTCCCGCGCGACCAGATTCCGAGCTGGGAGTTCGCGCGCGTCCATCCGGTGGGCTACGACCAGCTGGAGATGAAGGGCGAGCGCGGAGAGGAACCCGAGCAGCTCGACCGGGCCGCCCAGCTCTGGCTGTGATCGTCGGCTACATGCTCCAGCTCACGGACGAGCTCGCGTTGACCGAGACCGGGGAATCCGACAAGGTGCGCCGTCGCCTTTCGCTCCTGGTGAACGAGCTGGGAGGGGCGGTGAGGCCCCTCGCGGCAGGCCGGCTCGGGGTGCGGCGCCGCGCCCTTACCCCCCCGCCGCGGCGAACCTGAGCAGGCGCTCCCCGGTCTCGTGGAGGGTCTCGATTCGCTTGCAGAAGGCGAAGCGCACCAGCGTGCGTCTGGCGTCCGGAGCACCGAAGAAGCTCGACCCCGGTACTGGAGCCACCCCGGCCAGGCGGGCGAGGTCGCGGGCGAACCTTTGGTCGTCCGCACGCGAGAGCGCGGAGAAGTCGGTGAGCACGTAGTACGCGCCTTCGGGTGGCGCGCAGGCAAACCCCGCACGCTGGAGCGCGGGAATCAGCAGGTCGCGCCGCTCGCGATACTCGGAGGCGAGCGTCCGGTAGTACTCTTCGCCCAGCACCTCGAGCGCTGCGGCGACTCCCTCCTGGAGCGGCGCCGGGGCCCCCACCGTGAGGAAGTCGTGCACCTTCCGGATCGCATCGGTCAGGTCCGGAGGCGCCACCACCCAGCCGACCCGTCATCCGGTCACGCTGAAGGACTTGGATGCGCCGCTCACCAGGATCGTACGCTCTCGCATCCCGTCGAGCGTCGCGAGCGGGATGTGCTCGCCCGAGAAATGGATGTGCTCGTAGATCTCGTCCGTGACCGCCAGCAGATCGTGCTCGCGGCACACCGACGCGATCGCCTCCAGCTTGGCGCGGTCGAGCACGCGCCCGGTCGGGTTGTTGGGCGTGTTGACGACGATGGCTCGGGTCCGCCAAGTCACGAGCGCGCGGAGCCGGTCGAGCTCCAGGCGGAAGTCCGGCGGATCCAGCCTCAAGAAGACCGGACGCGCGCCGCACAGCACGGAGTCGGGGCCGTAGTTCTCGTAGAACGGCTCCAAGACGATCACCTCCTCGTCCGGGTCGACGAGGGCGAGTAGCACGGAGGCCATGGCCTCGGTCGCGCCGCACGTCACGGTGATCTCGCGATCCAGGTCCACCTCCATGCCGTACCAACTCCGGCACTTCGCGACCAGCGCCGCGCGCAGCCGCGGCGCTCCCCACGTGATCGCGTATTGGTTGACGTCTGCGCTGACCGCGGCGCGGGCCGCCTCCTTGAGCACGTCCGGGCATGCAAAGTCCGGGAAGCCCTGGGCGAGGTTCACTGCGCCGTGCTCCCGCGCGACGCGGGTCATCTCGCGGATCACCGACTCGGTGAACCGGTGGGTGCGCCGCGCGGTCCGGCGCGCGGCCGATCGGAGTTGGGGTAAAATCATCCCGTACGGTCGGGCGCTCCGCCCACGGCGCGCAACCTGGCGCGGTCGGCGGCTCGGGCTCCTGGGACCTGCGTGCAGAGCCGGGGTACGGTGCGTCGTGAATCCACTCCGCCTCGCGCTCGCCGCGTTCGCCGGGCTCGCCGTCGCGCCCGTGGCCTCCGGACAGGACGCTCCCCTCGCGATCGAGGCGCGCGGCGGCGCGGTGCTGCCAGTGGCGGCGTTCCGGACGGGACCGGACGCGGGGGGCGAGATTACGCGCGCACCCTCCTTCGGAGCGCACTTCATCTACCGCGGCCCGAGCGGCTGGGGCCCCTACATGGGGTTCAGTCAGCACCGCTTCGATTGCGTCGCCGACGGCTGCCCCGGCGAGAAGTACGTCGCCACGACCTGGGATATCGGCATGGAGCGCATCCTGGCAGGGCACGCGTGGGCGCGCGCTGGAGTGCTGTTCGGGCGGCTCGAACGAGACTTCCACGGGACCGGAGCGGACTCGGGCAGACTGCTGCACCGGGCCTCGTCGCTGAGCCTGGGCGCGGAGGTGGGGATTGGGCTCCGCGTGGACCTGCGGGGCCGCATGGGGCTCTCGCCGGGGCTGTGTTACGGCTGGCTCAACACGCGCTTCCGGGACGACGGCCTGGTGCGGATGCGCTGGGTCGCCGGGGATCTCGGGATCGCCTTAGGCTTCTGAGCCAGGCGGCTCACACGGGCGAGCGCGCCTGCTCCTCCCAATACCTCGCGGAGCTCGCGCTCCGTGCGCTCCAGCGCCGCCACCACCCCCGGGTCGAACTGGCTCCCGGCGAGCACGCGCATCTACTGGAGCGCCTCTTCCCACGCGCGGGCGGGACGATAGGCGCGGTCGCTGGTCATCGCGTCGAGCGCGTCCGCCACCACGCGCGCCGCGAGCGGGATCGTGTCTCCCGCGAGCCCGTCCGGGTAGCCGGCCCCGTCCCAGCGCTCGTGGTGCCAGGCCACCACCGCCAACACCGTCGCGTGCTCCAGCAGCGGCTCGAGGATGCGGCTTCCCGTGCGCGGGTGCTTACGAACCTGGCTGAACTCGGCGGTGGTGAGCCGCCCCACCTTGTTCAGGATCGCGTCGGGCACGCCGATCTTGCCGACGTCGTGGAGCTCGCATGCCAGCTTGAGCGCATCCGGGTCGAGCAGCTCCGCGCTCTCGTCCAGTGCGGCCGCGAGGATGCGGGCGTAGCGTGCGACCCGCTCGGAGTGCTCGCGCGTGTACGGGTCGCGCACCTCGACGGCGCGGACGAGCGCGCGCGCCCCCTTGAGCACCGCCTCGCGCGCCTGCTCGGCACGAGCCCTCGCTTCGGTCGTCAGCAGGTGCTTCTCCGTGCGCTCGGCCATGATCCGGTCCCGTCGCCCCAGAGCGTCTACCAGGTGTGCGTGCAGCTCGGGCATCCCGAAGGGCTTGAACAGGTAGCGGTCCGCTCCGGCGTTCAGCGCCTCGGTGGCTACCTGTGTATCCTGGAGCCCGGTGATCACGATCACCTGCGTCGCCGGCCAGCGCGCCTTGATTGCGCCCACCAACTCGTTGCCGCTCGCGTCGGGAAGCCGGATGTCGGTGACCACCACGTCGAACTCGTCCTTCAGCCACTTGATTCCATCGGCCACGGATCCGGCCTCCATCGTGGTGAAGCCGTCGCGGCTGAGGTAGTTCGCGATCACGCTCCGCACCTGGGGCTCGTCCTCTACGAGCAGTGCGCGGCGGCTGACGCCGAAGGAGGTGATCGGGGGGGGAGACGAGCGCGGTCCGGTCGATCTCCTCGGGGGGGCGCGCCGGTGCCGTGGCCCGTTCTGCCGCGGCCGGCGCCGCCGCCGTCTCGTCCTACTTGAGCCCCGCGTGCCCGAAGAGCCGGACACAGTTCCGCCCCTCGTGCTTCGCCTGGTAGAGGGCGTGGTCCGCCGCAGCGACCAGCTCGTCGGGCGAGCGCATCCCGGGGTGGAAGACGGCGACCCCGGCGCTCACGGTGAGCGTGGCGCCCCCGAAGCTCCGCGCCTGTAGCGCGGTGCGCACCCGGTCGGCGAAGACCATCGTTCCGTCGGCGTCCGATCCGGCCAGCACCGACAGAAACTCCTCCCCCCCGAAGCG
>Ga0310121_10003132_pt1 | contig 15226 bp, 18 predicted proteins | sample CB27_Tmax_986_MG_FD_203504 | JGI IMG/M metagenome (GOLD analysis project Ga0310121, IMG submission 203504) | Marine microbial communities from Western Arctic Ocean, Canada - CB27_Tmax_986 | ecosystem: Environmental > Aquatic > Marine > Oceanic | place: Canada: Western Arctic Ocean | collected...
TTAAAAGCTTTTTTTGATTAATAGATTTAATTAAATATTCAAGCAATCTTTTTCCTCCTAATGAATGAATGTGGATAGCATCAATAAGAATTCTATTTTCCACCAATAAGCCTTTTAATAATTATAATTGCATATATACAATACATTCTAAAAACATTTAAGTTTTCACTCAAAACTAGTTTTCTTCTTATTCTTAAATCATTTTTCAAATTTGAAAGAAAATCATAGATAGTTTCTCTTTCTAAATTTAAATAAGCTTTGGCAGATGGGTCAATAAATAATCTTACACCATTTTTATTTAATAAAACTGAATGATATAAATCTTCACAGTATGCTTTTCCTTGAAATTTAAAATAATCTTTTAAAATAAGATTTTTTTTAAAATGCATTACACAACCACCAATTAACCAACTTGTAGATATAGGGTTTTGATCATTTTGATTTATAATTGGATATGATTCAAATCCAGAATTAGTTATTATTCCTCCCTTAACATTAATTTTTCCATGAGAAACTAAATTAAATATTTTACGTTTCAACCCATTTTTTCTATCATAAATAGACTTCTTTTCTTTAATATCAAATAAATTTGGAGAAACAGCACATTTTCCTTTATTTTTCAATACTTTTAACAATCTTTCCAAACAATTCTTACTTAAAATTATATCATCATCAAGTTGGACAATTATCTCATTTTTCGCAAATTTAAATCCTTCGATTCTTTGCTTTACTTGACCTTTATATTTTGACCTAATAATTTTAACATTATTAATAGACTTTAATTCCTGAAATTCATTTGACTGTTTTGATGGAATACAAATAATTATTTCATCAGGTCTAATAGTATTATTGTTCAACGAATTTATCGTTTGTATTAAATTCCTGTCACCTATAGTGGGTATTACTATTGATATTCTCAATTCTTGAATTTACTGTTTATCTTATTATATTGATACTTAATATAAGATTTTGCATATGGCCAATTTTTTTTCTTTATGTAGTCAAGCTTATTTTGTAGAATAAAAGTTGTACCATGAGAAAACCATTCATTTGGAAAACTAAATTCTAAATGCTTAAAAGGTTTAAAACTTTCTGAATAATAATCAACATAGATAACTTTTCTTTTTACATTATTATTTTTCAATTTCTCTACTCCGTGAAAACTGTATGGAGTATGAAGAAAAATTACTGCTCGGTTCTTTTTATAAGTGACCTTAGATATAACTTCTTTTCCATATCTGTCGTATAATAATGTAGCTCCACCAAATTCATCTTTCCAGTCACTAGAAAGGTGTAAAATTATGTTTAAAACATGGGGTTTCCCCGTTTGAGGTTCACTAGAATGATCAACATGAGGCCCTAAAAAACCACTCGTTCCCATTTCATGATAATTAGCTAATTCTGTGTTACCTAGCCTAGTCCCTTTCAAAGTGTTAATTCCTGTTAAAGATTTTAAAATATTTAACCATTTATCACAATTTAATTCTTTAACTATATCTGATATTATTTGAGGCAAAGATTGATTTAAACTAATTGATTTATTCAATTCAACCTCAGAATTAAAATTTTTTCCTGCATTATAGTAATTATCTTTTTTTAAAATTTTAGTAAGACTTTCAAAATAATTTTTATCTAAAAAATTATCCAAAACTATATGTGGAAAAGGAGTTTTATTTATAAAATCATCCTTTATATGATTCAAATCTTTATACTTATTACTAATTATTTCCATTTCATAAAAAAATTTTTGTTTTTAAAAATTTCTCAGGTATCATATACGAAGAGGCAAAAATCTGCCCTTTAATGGATCTTTGTTTTCTATCTTTATCACTAAGATAAGATATTTCATAAATCGACTTTACTAACTCAGTTGAAGAATTTGCGCTCCATTTAAAAGGAACTTTTTTATTTAAAAGCGGATCAGAATTAAATTTGTCGATATTTAATCTAATTATAGGTATTCCACATAAAAGAGATTCTAAGGCAACTGTGGATGAAATATATATAGTTATATCTGCCCATTTAAAATCATTAAGTAAAGTGTTTTTTTTAACTAAATCAATATTTGATTTAACCCATTTCTGATTTTCTTTACTTAAACTTTTCAAGGGAAAATTTACATGAAATCTAAATCTACAATTAAAACTATAATCAATTAAAATATCTTTTATAATTTTTATACTCTGCTTTATTTCATATTTGCTAGATGAAAAAACAAATAACAAATTAGCTTTTTCAGCAGAAAAAGATTTTTTATTTAAAAGTTTTGAAAAATTATTTCTTAATGCAACTCCTTTTATAACCATAGATGATGGGAAATTACAATTATCAGTTAACCATCTTTTTGTTATCTCACCAAGAGTAACAACTTTATCAGGTAAAGGAGTTCTGTTAATTTCTTTATCATTCATTATAAAACAAAAATGTCTAGGTGTTATAGATGAATGTTGATAACCTACAGTTTTGACCTTATCATTTAGGCCAAGATTAAGAAGTTTTTCAAGAGATTTATTTTCAAAAGGATAAATTATTGTTTCTAATTCAGGAGCTTGTCTTAATCTCTTTGAAGCACTGTAAACCAATATATTATCTAAAAATCCTCTAGACAATTCCATAACCATAGTTTCCTTAACTATTTCATTAAGAGAAATATTTTTGTTTTTAAAAACAAAATTTGAATTTTTAATTAAAATAAAATTAGCTTTTACTACTTGAATAAAACTCCAAGCATAATCATTCAACTTTAAATATTTAAAAATGAAATTATAATTTGCCTTTTCATTACTTAAGTCTCTTTTCATTTTAAAATAAGGTCTATCCAAATAAAATAAATAAGCGACTTTTTTTTTCGGATAATCTTCAATTATTTTATTTAATAAATTTCCAAAATAGGTGTCTTTTCCATTCCTTTTACCTCCATCAATATAAGTAAATAATAAAATGTTAGATTTCGAAATTTTATTCTTAAAACTAAGAAAAGTAAAAAAAATCTCTATTAATAAATAAATTATTTTTAAGAATTGAAAGAATTTATTTTTGTAAAAAAAGTTATAAAAGTTTTTTACAAAATATTTTGGTTTTAAACCAAAATATTCATTAATAATTTTTCTTTGACCAATTGTTAAGTTGTTAAAATTAATTTGTTTTATTGGATTATTATCAATGATATCAATTATAGCTAGAACAACCATTAATTTTTCAAAAAGGTCTGAACTTAAAGGATTTTTTGAAGTAAAGTTAAAGGCCCACCAAATCGGTCTAGCATTAGATATATTTAAATCAGCTAAAAAACCATTAATCTTACTTTCATAAAATCTTCTTTTTTTATTTATTTGCAAAAAAATTTCATCTTCACCTATCTTTAAATTTTTCTCTTTATCTAATAAATTATTGTTAATTAAATTCATTTTTTTAATAAAGAATTATTTAAAGAAGATAAAATTTGAGAAACCTTGAATCTTTTAACATGTCTATTATCAGATATAAAAGAATTCGGATTATCAGATAAAACAAATTCAAAAGAAGGAAAATAATATATATTTTTATACAGAGGTAAAATCTCATGAATTGTAGCTCTAAGAATACATTTACAAGCAAATGATTGAGATACAATATTATCACTTATAAAAGTTGCATATTCAGCTACTGGGCTAACAGAAAAAATAATATTTATTTTAGCATTAACTTCTTTAAGTTTTTTTATAATATAATTTAAATCTTCTAGATTTTGATTAAAAGAATACTCTATAGGTTTAAATCTATTTTCTTCTTTTCGGAAAGTTAATGAAGGAGTAGATCCCCAAGCAATTTTATTTTTATTATCAAACCAAAATTCATTTTGACCCAAAGTAATCACCAATAAATTAGTTTTACTAAAAATATCTCTACTAATTAGTCTATGACTTTTAATATTATTAATAAGATCCTTTTTAGATTCAAAATTGCCTACACTATGTTCTCTTAATGGATCAAAAAAAGTATTATTATAATTTTCTACATAAAAAGGAACATCTTCTGTTAGTGAATAATTAATAATCTGTTTTAAATTTTTTACAGTATATACTCTTCCCCAATTTGCTGAAAAATTGAAAAAATTTTTTTCAAGATCTATGTAATCTAAAAAGCTTGTATGTATTTTTAAATATTTTGACAACTCCTCTGCAAAGCAAGTCCCAATTGAAGCTGCTGTAGAATTTTTAGCTAATTTAAGATTCTCTAACCTTTGCTTAGATTCAATATTTAATACTTTAATTATATTTCTCCCTTCTGGATAAATCTGTGTTTCTGATAATTTTTGTTTATCATTTTTTGACAATTTCTTAGGAAAATATCTAATAATATCTTGATAAAAATCTTTTAGGAAATTTTTTAAAATAAAAAAAATATTTTCCATCTTTATTTATAATTTATTTTGTTAAAAATTTTTTGTTGTGTTAAATCATAAGTTAAAATTTTTTTTACAACTTTTAAGTCAGAGATATTATTAACAGAAGGTAATGCTTTCGGAAGATGAATGGCTTTTATTTTTTTTCCATACTCTATTGCTCTCATCTGTTCAATAGATTCTAGTTTCTCAAAAATTGTTTGCTTCATTGAAACTATTTCATTTAAAAAATATTTTTCATACGCAATTAAACCCTGAATCTTATAAAAAATTCTTGAAAAATTTGATTTTTCATAGCTAATAGGGCTTTTTCTAAAACAAATAATAATATTTTCATTAGCATCTAAAAAACATTTAACTACTGAAGGTTCATTAATAAACTTTTTATCGAATCTTGATACTGCATTCCACATTTTTTCTTTACGAGTTTTTTTCATTTCAATAATAAACTTATCAATATAATTTGGAATTAATAATGGTTCATCACCCTGAACTAAAACTAAATGGGAACAGTCTATTTTACTTACTGCTTCTGAAACTCTTGATGTTCCATTTAAATGTCTTTTCTTCGTAAAAATAACTTCTCCTCCATAATTTTCTACAATTTTTTTTATACTATAATCTCCAGTTGCAACGTAAACTTTATCTACACTTTTTGCAAGTAAAACTCTTCTTCTGACATGCTCTATCATAGGTAGTCCCTTTATATCTAAAAGAACTTTTCTTTTTAATCTAACAGAATCTAAATGGGCTGGAATAACAACTTTAATATTCATTTTACTACTGAGGTAAAACTCCACAATCTACATTAATACATTGACCAGTAATTGCACTAGCTTTATGACTTGCAAGATATAAACACATCTCCCCAACTTCATAAGATGTTGGCATCCTGTTTAAAGGAGAATTATTTTTTGAAAATTTTTTTATAAACTTTATTGCACCTTTTTTTCCAGGTGCCTCTTTCTCTTCTAAAGCCGAGATTAAGCCTTCTGTTGAAATAAGCACTGGACATACAGCATTTACTCTTATTTTTTTTTGCCCTAATTCTTTAGCCAAAGACTGCGTTAATCCATTTACACCAAATTTTGAAGCTACATATGCAGAGTTATTTGAGCTACCTCTTTTGCCAGCAAGACTAGAAATATTTATAATAGAAGGATTTTCAGATTTTAAATATTTAGCAGCTGCTTTACAACCCCAGAATACACCTTTTAAATTAGTATCCAAAATATTAGTTAAAAACTTTTCTTCAATTTTACTTATTGAAGCCCATTTTGAAAAACCAGCATTATTAATATAACAATCTAAAGTGCCTGTTAATTCGATTGCTTTTTGGGCAATTTTAATATGATCACTTAAATTTCTAACATCAATTTTTAAATGATTTAAAGATTTTAAATTTGTATTTAAACTTTTAGAAGAAAATCCTGTTCTAGAACCTACAAATACATTATAATCATTATTGAGAAAAACCTTCGTTATTCCTAACCCTATTCCTCTATTTCCACCAGTAATTATGACTGTTTTTTTATTTTTCATTATTATTTAAATTGTCATACAAGAATATCCTCCATCAACTGTTATTTCAGCACCTGTTACAAAACTAGAAGCTTCTGAAGCTAACCATATTATTACACCTATTAATTCTTCTGGTTTACCGTATCTATTCATAGGCGTATGTGATAAAATTTTTGTTTGTCTTTCCTTAGTAATAAAATTTTTTTTATTCCATTCAGTTGGAAAAAATCCAGGTCTAATTGCATTAACTCTTACACCTTTTTCCCCCCATTCACGACCTAAATTTTGTGTTAAATTTTTTATTCCTGCTTTAGCAACTGAATAAGTAAATGCTTTAGAAAGTGGAGGTCCAGATGAAGCAGAAGAAATATTAATTATAGAACCTGAGTTATTTTTTAACATATGTTCCCCAAAAATCTGACATCCGAAAAAAGTTCCTGTTATTTGAGAGTCTAAAATAGAATACCATTCGTCTTTTCCGATATTGAAAAAAGTGGATGAAGAATTTGTACCTGCTCCATTAATTAATATATCAACTGTCCCAAATTTTTTAACAATCTGATCTAAAGCACTTTTATGACTTTCTTTATTTGATACATCTATTGATATGGCAATCGTTTCTTTATACCCTTCAGAAATAATTTGTTCACATACCTTCTTAGCCTTTTCAAGCCTTAAATCTAAAATTACCAATTTACATCCCGCTTTAGCTAAACCTAGTGACATTTCACTGCATAGATATCCTCCCCCTCCAATAACTGCTGCTACTTTTCCTTTCAAATTAAATAATTTATTCAAGTACATTTAATTAATCTTTAAATTTTTCCATAAGTTTTATCATCTTTTCAGCCCATTTCCACAAAACAAATAAATCAGATCCAAGAATAGCGTATGTGTAGCCCATATCAAACAAAGAATTAATGTTTTCCTGATCAGGATCAGCTACTTGAGTGCCACAACTTTTCCCATACTTTTCACAAGCTAATATTACTTTTTTAGAAGCTGCTATTACTTTTGAATGGTTCACTTGTCCAGGCACCCTTAATGATCCTGAAATATCATAAGGGCCAATCATAACTCCATCAACTTGATCATTCTCTAATAAAGATTCAATATTGTTTACTCCATCAATTGATTCAACTTGAATTATTAAAGATGATTCATCATTCCATGAAGAAACATATTTTTCAAATTGAAAACCATATTCTTGCGCCCTATTAATGCCATAACTTCTATTGCCTATAGGAGGATATTTTACATAATCAATAATTTTTTTAAGTTCTGAAGAATTATTGACCATTTGTACTAAAAGACCATCTGATCCAGATTCCATTAATGGTTTAAAATAATCGTTGGAATGAGAAACAGGTCTTGGCAAACATGAAACCCCATATGATTGACATGCTGATATAATTCTTTGTGCTTGAGGTAATGTTATAGTAGAATGTTCCATATCTATAGCTAAAAAATCAAACCCAGCTTTCGCAAAAGTTTCAGAAATTGATGGTTCAGAATAAGACACCCAAGCTCCAAAAATTTTTTTTCTTAACCTAAATGCTTTTTTTAAATCTATTCTTTTCATTTATAATAATTTTAATTTTTTTAAACCAGCTATGGCCAATCTTTTAATAGTGGAAGACCTTATTAGTTCCCTTCCTTCTATTAAATCTGTTTTAATAATTTTTAAATCACTATTTTTTTTTGTTTTATCAATTTTCAAAAAAATTGATGTCTCAGCACCCCCTGCTGATTTAAAATAAAGATCCTTAGGTAAAAATCTATTTATATTTCCTCCTAAAACTTCATATGAACGATTAATTTCTATACTATTTACAATTTTTTGCTTTTTTAAAAACTCTATTATTTCATTAATATTAATAACTAGATAAGGCATCCAATAATTGTCATAATGAAGTTGACAATTCTTTTTAACATTAAAATCTGTCTTTCCTGTATCTCTAGTTCTCAATCTAAGTATAACTCCTTTATTAGCAGATTTAATCAATTCATCTAAAAACAAAAAAGGTTTTTCTTGATGCATAATTGTATCTCTACTAAAAACATAATCAAATTTATCATAATATTTGTTTAAGGGACCTAAATCAATTTTTTTAAAATTTTCATTTGGATGCAAAAAAATCGCATGATTAATTATTGTTTCACTAATGTCAACTCCTAAATATTTAATTTTGTTTAAAATTATTTTTTAACCATCTTACTGTAGTTCCTGTAGCACACCCTACCTCAAATAAAGAATCTCTCTTTTTTAAAACTTTGGCAAGTATATGGTTTTCTCTGAAGCTACCCCATCTAAAATTAAACTCATAGTTAGATAAATCATTCCAAAAATTAAACCCTTTTAAATGATCTTTTGAATTCCAACCATAATAATTCTTATTTAATTTAGTCATAACAATTATATTTTGAGCATTATATCAATTTTGATATTGCTTGATGTAAATGAAAAAGCCCTGTTAATTTATCATTATTGTCTAGTACAGGTAGATCCCAAATTTCCTTTTTTCCCATTAATTTTAATGAATCTTTTAAAGAATCTGAATCTTTACATGTTGTTGGTTTTAAATTTGCATGAACAATTATATCGTCAACAAAAAAGGCTGAAAATGGTTTTTGGTTTTTTAGTAACATTCTTCTTATATCACCATCCGTAAATATTCCAATTAACTTATTATTTGAATCAATTATACAAACTAAACCCAGCCTTGTTTTAACCATTTCAACTAAAGCTTCTTTTAAGAAGGTTTTAGGTGTCAGTATTGGGAATTTTCCTAAAGGAATCATTACATCTTTTACTTTCATGTTTATATTTTTTTTATGAATGAATAATATTATCTGGTCCCAATTCTTTAATTAATTTTAATCTAATTTCATGAATTACTTTTGATTGATATAAAATATTCTCAAGATATTTTATATCTAAAACTGTGTTAGAATCGGATAAGGCTTTATTAGGGTTATCATGAGTCTCCATAAATAATAAATTTATTCCATTTGCAACTGCAGCTCTAACTAGGTATGGAATATATTCTCTTTGTCCACCTGAAATATCACCCATAGAAGTCGGTAATTGAATAGAATGAGATGCGTCATAGCAAAGGGGATAACCTGTCTCAGCCATTATTGGAAAAGACTTCATGTCATTTACAAGCATATTATAGCCAAAAAAAGTTCCCCTTTCAGCTAAAATAATTTTATTATTTCCAAAAGATTCAATCTTTCTACATGAATTTTTCATGTTCCATGGACTCATAAATTGCCCCTTTTTTAATAAAATTGGACGTTTTGTTTCAGCTGCAGCTCGTAAAATTGATGTTTGTCTACATAAATATGCTGGAACTTGAATCATATCACAAACTTCTCCAGTAGATTTAGCCCAAGATGCATCTGAAAAATCTGATACAACAGGAATTCCAAAAGAATCACGAATCTCAGATAATATCTTTAAGCCTTCTTCAATTCCTACCCCATGAAAACTTTTTGGAGACGATCGACAATCTTTATCATAACATGACTTATATATCCAAGGTATTTCTAATTTATTACAAATTTTACTAATAGAATCAGCCATTAAAAAAGCATGATCTTTACTTTCTATAGCACAAGGTCCCCCAACAAATACTAAGGGTAAAGTTCCTCCAACTTTAACCTTCTTTACACTTCCATAACCAATTTCAACTACCATAATATTATTTTATTTAATCATTAACGTTTTAAATTTTATCTTTCCAAATAATCTCAAAATACTGACTTGAAATATTTCTGAAAAAAGTCCTTTCAAAAATTTTTCTATTAGAGATTTGATAATGTCCCATAGGAAAAATATCAAAATAAAAAATATTTTTTTTAACCTTATAATCAAAAATATTAATAGGGTCATCATACGTTTTTTCATAAAACGGCCTACTATTAAATCTATTTGCAAAATATACAATTTTAGAGTTTTTTACAAAATCAGAATTTAAATAATTTTCAAATGTTTTTTTCTTCATTTCCCCAAGACTGTAAAAATTGCTAACCATTTTTATCTCTAAATCATTTAATTTATTAATGTCCTCCAGTTCAACGTAAAGAAATGATCCCTTTGGAATATCATTTATATCTTTTATTTGAAGAATTTGATTTGGAAAAAGATGATTTGCCTTAGGATACAATTGTTTTAGGTAAATAAAACTTCTAGCTAACTGATGACTAAAATCTAACATAATTATTTTAGTTTCAGGAAAATATTTTCTAACTAAACCCTGTAATCCTCCATAATAAGATCCAATATCCAACCAAGCATTGTCATTTTTAATTAAATTAAATCTTTTAATCTGATTTAAAATATATAAATATCTTAACCACCTAAATGAAACCGAATAACCATTAACTAATGGAAAATTAAATGATCCTGGTGTTTTATTTTGTGGGTTTTCAATTATTAAATTCTCTGCCCCCAATAATTTAAGTATCTGAATATCATCAATCATTGAAGAATATTCAAAAATGTGATTTAGCCTTTTTTTAAACAATTCAAAAAAACCATAAAAAATATTTTTCTTTTTTAATCCCAAAAATATTTTTGAAAAATAAGTCATAGAATATTTTAAACCCATGTCATTTTGTTGATCCCAATTTCTGAAATTTGAAGAATTCAAATTTTTCAAATTCATTTTAGAATTTTCAATAATCTTTTCATGCTTAAAATCTATATCATTAAGCTTAGAATCATTAAATAATCTTGAATTATTCGAAAAAAGTATTTTTAAATCATTTATATTCATATTTTAATTTCTAATTGACGGATAACAAACACTAAACTTTAAACACAATAAAAATCATTTTTTTATAATAAATATTCCTACTCTTTCCGGTCTGTAAACAAAAATTTCATTTTGCTTATTTTCAATAAAAATGTCAACATAGACAGTAAGTGGGAGACAGTTGGGAAAAGATCCATAATCACATATAGCTATAATACCTCCCTTACTTATCTTTTTCCAAAATTTATTTAATATCAATTTACCTGTTTCAAATGTATCACTAGCTAAATACAGAAAAGAAATTTTATTATTTATAATTTTATGTGTATCAATTATATTTCCTTTAATAACAGAAACATTTTTCATGTCACTAAACGCATTTTTTACTTCTTCATAAGAATTATTGCTAAATGAATTCTTCCAATGATAATCTAATCCATATTTGGAGTCAGGGATACCAGAAAAAGTGTCAAATAGGAAAACTTTTTTCTCTTTACAATAATGATTAACAGCTTCAGCTATCACAGCTCCGGAACCACCATGTAATGATCCAAATTCAAGTATGTCTCCCTCAACAGATTTCGTCTGTGAAATGAATTGAATTAAATCAAATAATTGTTCATTTGAAATCATAGACCTAGCTCTATTTAGAGCTCTTTTTGCAATATCCTTATAAGGATTTTCATTGTTAAAAGGACTATTAGACTCACTTATATCAAAAATAATCTTTAACTCACTAAAGTTATTTTCAATTATGTAATTAATAGAATTTTTTAAATCATTAATTTCATCTATACATGATATTACAATTGTTTTATCATCATTTTTAATCGAATCAATTGATACTAGATTCTCTCCTCCACAATCATATTTAATATATTTTTTTCTCCAATCACAAAGGATTGGATCAATACCGTTTTCTCTTAAAATTCTATATAACCATTTCATATTGTCACCAAATCCATATAATACAATTTTATCCATCATTGATGAATTTATTTTATTTATTAATCTATTAACAACTTCTGGTATATAATCCTCCTTAACTGTGGGGACAAAATCTCTTTTTTTCTTTATATTTTTCTCTATATTCATTTTTTATTTTATTTAAATTTATTCCATCTAATAATATTTTCTTCTATAGCTTCAGTAAAATTTTCTGTTTTAAGGATAATTAATCTATCCCCTAATTTTTGCTTTAAATAATCTAAATCATCATTAAACAATCTAGGTAAAATTACTTTAGTCCATTTTTTATTAATTATTCTTGCATTTGCACCACATATTCCGCATTCAATAAACTTTACTATTATTTTTTCATAAACTTCTTCTTTCTCAATTAAATCATGTTTTAATGCTACTATAAATAATTTTTTGTTTTTACTACCTATATTTATAAATCTAGTAACATCATGAACATATTTAATTATTGAATCTCTTATAAAAATAATTTCATTTCCATATTTGAACTCAGAATCTTTAACCAAAATATGAACAGAAGGTCTAGGTTGAATTTTTTCTTTAACTTTAATCCTAATTCCTTTTTTATATAAATTTCTTAACCTTGAACTATTTGTAAAAACGATTTTAGAAACATTATAAATGTGATTGTCATCACTAAATATTTTTATATAATTATCTAAAAAAACAACTTTACTTACATTCAAATTAAACTCAAGTTTTACGCTTGAATCAAACAAAATTTGATTCATCTTATCTAATAAGTCCTGACTTCCATTTTTTAAATAATATGATGGTTTTTTTCTTTTAAATAGTTTTTTGAAAAAACTAAAATTAATTTCATGATTAATTAAATCAGCTAATAAAGCTGATAAAATATTATCATATCGAATCTTTATAAACCCGAATAAGGGTATTTTAAATACTCTATATTTACTTTTACTTATTTCAATTTTTAAATTAAGATTTTTTTCTAAAAAATAAATCCCCTTTTTACTTGGAAGTAAATAATGAATTGCATTTTCAACATTTTTGTATCCACATGCATTAATTGTAGACCAAACTCCTCCAATATTCTCTTCTTTTTCAAAGATAATAACTGATTGTCCATTTCTACTATGGTTAACTGCTTCCAAAATACTTAATGGACTTGCTCCCAATAAAGCGATATCATATTTTTTTATATGTTCTTTCATTATTCCAATGGGCTCCATTCAATTACAGATATTGGAAGAAAAGGGTTAGAGCCAATAATATTTTTTTTATAAAACAGGTTTATTTTTTCTTCTTTTTCATTAGCTTTTAAGACTGAAAATAAATTTCTATTATAATCATTTATTTCTATATATTTTTTGCACATTAATTCAAATTTAGACTTTGATGAATTCAATTCATAGCATGGTTCAAAGTGAATTACAACTTTTGGTTTTAAACTTAACATTTTTTCAACAAAATTTTTATTCAAAAAAGGAACATAATGAGCAGAATATGAAGTAAAAATTATGCTGTTTTCTGGAATATTAATTTCAGAAAAATCTAAAGCACCTAAATCACAATAAATTGATTTGACATTTTTATTCATATTATCTGACAATTTTTTAATAATTTTTTGTCCATTTAATGTTAATTCCCCAGCAGTCATAGAAGTGTTTTTAAATGGCTTTAAAAGAGATAGATTCAAAATTTTAGATCCGTATCCGGCTCCAAATTCTATCAAACTTATTCCTTCTTCCAAATATTTTGAGATTACTTTTACATATAAATCTATATGTAAACGATGAGCTTCATAAGGGGTTACCATATAAAAATTATTTTCAAAAAAAATTGGAATATTAATTTTATTAGAATATAATATTTTATCAACGTCTAGAACTGTCAGATTTGGATTTTTTCTTAAATATTCATATAATGATTTCCATTTTTCATTTTCAAATTCTCTTAAAACTTCTTTTTTAGATTTCTTCCTAACTTCTGTTTCTTTTTTCCCATTCAAAATTTCATACCATTCTGAATATTTGTGTAAATCAAATAAAGAAATTTTCTTTTTTTTATCTAACCTAGTCATTACTTTAATCTTCAATTTTTAATTTAATATGATTCAAAAAAATTATATTACCACCTCCAGTGTCTGTAAAAACAAAAATTCCTTTAGCTTGAAATTTAAAATTATTTGAGTTCATATAAATTATTCCAAACTTTTTTAAATGATTTCCCTATTTTTTTTATATCTCTTGATGTTAGATCAAAATCACAGATTTCAAAACCTAAAAAAGTTTCATCATGAAATTTTTCAGCTACTGGACAAATTCCCTTTGAATAACTAATATTCTTTCTAGAATCTTTAAAAGTCCACGGAAATCCTTTTGATCCGTATGCTATCTTATTTTGAAAAACAGGCAATAAATGTAAATTAATATAACCGTTCGTTAACCCTTGTACTCCTTCTCCTTTTAAAGCATTTATTATTTTAGCTCGAGAAGTTTTTAAAATTTGAAGGTCCAAAATCATTGGATAAACATAATAAGAATGTGTATTCCCTTTCCTTTCTATGGGAAGTTTTAATCCTTTTAAATTTGATAGTTCAATATTCAATTGATTCACATTGTTTCTTTTTACTGAAACTAATTTGTCTAATTTTTTTATTTGTTCAATACCAATTGCAGATTCAATTTCACCTAATCTAAAGTTATATCCAATAAGGTTGCTAAGATTCTCTACGCCAAATCCTTCAACTACGGATTCAGCATGATTTCTTATTAATCTCATTCTATCAGCATAATAATCATTATTTGTAACTATAACGCCTCCCTCTCCTGTGTGAATATGTTTATGATAATTTAAACTAAACCCTCCTATATCACCTATAGTTCCAGTAACCCTTCCTTTATTTTTAGAACCAGGAGCTTGTGCTGAGTCTGTAATTATTTTTAAATTATATTTTTTTGCTATTTTATTTAAAGAATCAATATCACAAGAATGTCCAAAAATATCTATTGCAAGAATTGCCTTGGTTTTTACAGATATATTTTTTTCAATAGAGGCTGGGTCAATATTAAAAGTTTTAGCTTCAATGTCAGCGAAAACTGGTACAGCGCCCCAGTGCAAAATTGCCGAAGCACAAGCGCTCATTGTCCAAGGAGATAAAATTATTTCATCGCCTGGATTAATATCAAGTGCTCCAACTGCACATATTAATCCTGAAGTCCAGGAATTTACACTAATAGCATGTTTTACAGAAAACTTTTCCTTACAAATTTTTTCAAATAATTTAACTTTAGGTCCACCATAAAAATTTTCACCCCAAGTTCCCGTAAATTGAGACAAAATTCCTGATTCAATTACTTCTAGAGCAGCTTTTTTTTCCTTTTCTCCAATTGTATTATATCTATTAAAATTATAATTTATTATAGGTTTACCGCTTTTAATTGCTAATTTTTCCATTAATAATTTTTTTTAATTTATCAATAATCTGGTGAACACTTTTCATCTGGTTTAAATCATTTAATAGAGTTCTGTTATTGTTTCCTTTTAAATAATTAAAAATATCATTATAAACATAATTCATAGAAATATCTAGATCATTTTCAATTATTTGCTC
>Ga0310121_10003134_pt1 | contig 15224 bp, 10 predicted proteins | sample CB27_Tmax_986_MG_FD_203504 | JGI IMG/M metagenome (GOLD analysis project Ga0310121, IMG submission 203504) | Marine microbial communities from Western Arctic Ocean, Canada - CB27_Tmax_986 | ecosystem: Environmental > Aquatic > Marine > Oceanic | place: Canada: Western Arctic Ocean | collected...
GTACCGTTCCGTTGAGAACTACGCGCGCATATTCGAGAGTCGTGGATTCTCCGTCGTGCAAACCGAGATGAACGCCCCCTACGTTCTTATGCAGATGGGGTGCGAATCGGTGAAACAATGGAGGGCGATTGCACCGTCGCTACTTCATCTCACTCCGGTCGCGGGGCGCGTCATCTACTACGGACTGCGTCTAAGCGATCCATGGATCACTCGTTTTTGTGGCGCACTAGGGATTTCCTTTCCCGAGTTGACGAATCATTTCTTCGTGCTTCAACGTGCCGAATGCCTCTCATCGAGCAACCATGTTACCAGCATTGCCCTTCAAACATCTGGCGTTTCATAGTGTTGAAGGGCTGCGCGTGTTAAGTGTGGTAAGAAGTTTAATTCACCGGAACGCGGCAAATGCCATTTCACTTCTAGGTTTGCTTCCGCTCTGCATCCTCTTTGGGGAAGGGGGTGGGAAATTCCTGATTCCCCTCCTCATCTACAACAACATCATGGACGATTTGGATGGCGTTTTGGCTGTTAAAATGAATTGCAAAAGCGATTTTGGTACCATCCTGGACAATGTATGCGATGCGATTGCTCACACCATCTTCACAATGGCAGTAGGGCTGCAACTTGGTGGTTTGTGCTCGACAATCAGTCTGGCTGCAGTCGGTGCGATCGTACTACGCGTCGTTTCCCGACTCCATCCGAGCGCGCTTGTTGGGATGGGGTCACCGACCAACGAGCTGATGCGCCACATGCTGTTCGTCGTTTTACTAGCGCGAATCTACGGTTTCGTAACCGCACCCGTCTTGAGCGCCGTATTCTTACTTCATTCCGTATCGATGCTGGCGCCTTTCCCAATGCCTTATCTGATCCGAAGTCTAACGAAATCGGCCACCGGCATCTGTATGGTGAACATCTCGCTGGTGCTAGCTTGGTTGGCGCCCATCGCCACGCCAGTCATCGCGTCGTGTTTCGTCGTTACGTATTTGTCTTCACTGGTGGTGGGAGGAGTAAGGTGGTGGAAGGAGCGGAGCTGACTCGTGATTGGGTGCTCCAGGATTGCACTTAACATTTAATCGATGATTGTGATCTCGTGAAAAATTCTGCCTCTGATCAGAACCGTCTTACCCATGTTGAGACGTTCAAGTGACCTGCCCCCATTATATGTACCAGCTAGGATGAAAGCCAGCAGGAAAAAATGGTTTTTCGACCTATGGCCATTCGTGGAAATAGTCCTGTTCAACTTCGTAAATTGTCCCGATAGTTTACAAATAAACTATAGATGTTTTAAGGTGTTCTTACTACCACCTGTGACCGTGGCGATTACTCCTCGGTTTTTGAGGTAGAGGGTTTGAGGTGGCGTTGAATTCCCTTTTGACCCGGTCATTTGGGAGAAAGGCGCTCTCCAAAACTGCTCCAGAATCAGCGGTAATGAGACGATAATACGGAGAGAATATAATCTGGGCGAGTGATTTGATTTGAGATACGGGTAGAATCGTATTGCGTGGAATGCCAACCGAATTTAATTGATAGAGGCAAACCAATAATTGAATAGATTCCAGGCTGGAAACGTTTATTGTAGATTGATGAAGCGACACACCTGTCGCGGGGAGGAAAGACAATGAGGTATTTGGGAATAGCGCTCGGATTGATAATAGCCGCTCACCTGGGGGGCTGCGCAAATTTGAACAAGACCCAGAAAGGCGCTCTGCTGGGAGGCGGCGCTGGAGCGTTGGCCGGACAAGTTATCGGCGGGGACACCAAGGGAACTCTTATTGGGACTGGTGTCGGAGCCCTGGGAGGCGCCTTAAGTGGGAATTACCTGGAGAGCAAGGAAAACCAAGCTCGCCATCAGGGGTATCATCGCGGTTACAACCAAGGCTACCAACAGGGTACGGGTCAGCCCCAACCCCTGGCTCAGAGCGGCGAACCACCCAGCGATTCCAACTGGTAACACCGTAGCGGCGTAATTTCCTGCTCTAAACAGAGCCACGACCGTAAGGGAGTGATTGGGGTTAGCCCGCCTAGATCGCTTGCTGACGTGCGCGGCTCTGATATGTCGACGTCATTCCCTTGAATAAGGGAATCTATTCCATCCACTTCTCGGCGAGCTCGAGCAAATCGAACTCACCAACAGGGTTCCCATTCGCAGGCTGATGCCACTCTTCCAACAGGCATAAAAGGTCAATTGCATCGATGACGCCACTACTGTCACAGTCCAAGTCCCGAGGGGTAGGCGTCGTTTGTGTTGGGGTGGAGGTCACATCCATTGTATTCGTGGAAGAAGGCGTCGCCGTCGCATTTAGGTCAACGGTGTTGGTGGGAGAGGGCGTGGGTGTATCAAATTCATTCAGAGTGAGGAACGCCAATGTACTGGTTGCCGATCCTGCTGGGTTGCTGGCAACAACAAAGTAGTCCCCCGCGTTCGCACTTTGGACATTGAAAAGAGCGAGATTCGGATCTGTTTCGCTAGCGAGTCGGGCCGCCTGGGTTGCGCTCGCGGCCTGAAAATACCAACTGAATTCCGGGTCGGGAGTCCCTATTGCCTCGGACATGAAGGTGTGGTCACTGAAGGCGTCAATGGTGGCGCTGATCGGGTGCGTGAGAATGATCGGCGCCTCTGGTGTTTCGGAAACAACAAACGAAGCCGTGGTAGTATCGCTGTCGGCAAAATTCAATCTGAAAGTTTTGGCTTTGAGCACGTGCGTTCCAATTCCAAGGGTAAGGGGTTCCGTGTATTCCGTGGAAGTCTCATCCGGGACCAATCCGCCCATCTCATATCGAATCCTTGTATTCCCCCCGGTCGTGGTGGATGACATGATGATCGCGATCGATCCGGTTGCAGCGATCTGTTTTGAATTGGCTGCTTCGATGGTGGTAGCGGCACATTTGAACAGGTACGTGGCTGAGGTAACAGAACTCTGTCCGAAGACAGATCGGTAGGCAATGGCTTTCAGTTCGGTATCACGGTTAATGTCGACGTCGCGTACATTGCCACCAATTGGCGGATCGGGAACGAACGGTGTGTCACCATTAGTGGTTCTGAAAATCCCTATCCCGCCGGTGCCGGAACTCGAGGTCGCGGACATGTTTACGGTAATCGGATTATCATAAGTCTCACCGCCGGGTGGGTCGAAAACGGGTGCTTCGATAGTCCCAAGCGGCTCGAACACAGAAAAGGTCTTTACACTTACAGCGCTTTCATTCTCGTCTTTGAAAGCCTTCGCTTTGAGAAAGTAGAAGCTGTCAGTACCTGGTGGCACCCCTAAGGTAAAAGGTCCCTCATAGAGGTTGCTTGAATCAGTAGGATCCGGTGGTTGAAGACCGTTTGCTACCGTATAAAATATCTTGGCGTCTACGGTGAAGTGGTCAATAAGAACCTCCACCGAGTTCGTATGATCTCGCGCGAGCGGTCTGAAAGTGGGTGGATCAAGGGTAATAGCGGGGGTAAAGACGGTGAACCGGGCCTCTGCTATGGCGCTCGCGGCGAGACCCGGGAAGATCGTCCTGGCTTTGACAACGTGGTTTCCAACTCCCAATGTGAACGGGGCGGTGTATAGATTGGAAAATGGCTGGGGGTCGGCGCCGTTGTTGGTGTAATAGATGAAGTCTTCGAGATTCATTCCTTTGTTGGTCGATTTTGGTGGCAGAGAAAGGCCTACCTGGACCGAGCCTGTGTGGTCGCCTCCGTTGGGATTGATGATAGGAACACTAGCCGCTGGAACTACAGTGTAATCCGCGGTTGCCGTATCGCTTGGATCAGATCCTGCCCGAAAAACCTTCGCCTTGAGCGTAGTAGATTGGGTTAACGTAATGGGGGTCAGTCCATTGTATATCGTTGAATTTGCGTCCGGTTCGCTACCATCCATTGTAAACCGTATCTCCGCACCAAATGCAGTCGAGCTGAGGGTTACGTTCAAAGGTGCGGGATACTCTTGAGCGTTTGGATCCGGAAAAAAGGTCGGGGGCGTACTGAGATTCGGATCCACGATTTCGTAATTTTCGAAAGCCAGTCCACTGGGAGTGTGTCCAGCCCGATAGGCTCTTGCTCGGAGCCTCGTGCTATCTGTTATGGTTAAGGGTCCAGTGTACAGAGGGGAAGACTAAGTGGGGAAGCTAAACCCAAAAGTGTAATGGATGTCTGCGCCGGGTGTAGTCGTGGTGATGGTGATGTCCTGATTCCCCTCGTAAACTCCACCCGTAGGGCTGATGACGGGGGTATCCACCATAGGAGTACCGTTCGGAAAAGTGTATTCGACTTCAACGATGTTGCTTGGAGAGCGGCTTTCCTTGAGCGCGAAATACTTAACGGTTGTATTGCCGCTAATGGGGACGATATCCCCATCGAAATATTCGGATGAATCGGTGCTTGGGACTGATCCATCCAAGGTATAGAAATAACGTGTGTTTCCCTGATCGACGGACGCCAAGATGATTAGTGTGAATTGAATTGGATTATTGTAATTTCCAGCAGGGGGTTGGTGTTCCGGCGAAACCGTGGGCAACAGCGCACCGTATATGGCAGCCATTCCGGCCCTATCCGATGGACTTAACGAGGTGCGTTGCCCCATGGTGAATTTGAATTGCTCAAAGCCGGGAAGAGGTTCAATCGTCGTTTCACCATCAATCCCGAATGCGTTGTAATAGTAGTGCATAATCGAATCAAAATCGTAAGCGCCGAAGTTCACACTGTCAGGTTTTAAAACGAAATTATGGTCAAATCCTTCTGTGATGTTCTCCTCAATGATGTCAACAAAATTATCCCGATCCGACCGCGTTTGCTCATGAAACACCCCTAGCGCGTGACCCAGTTCATGTACGACGACCCATTTGGTAAACGCCGGGTTGTCCCAGCTCTTGATGTTTAGTGTCTGCGGACCCAGGAAAACGGGCTCCTTTCCCGTCATGGAGCTGTTTCTGTCCGGGTGATCTGAAACGAGGATAAATTGTTCGGGACCGTCGATGATGAAATTCGTGAAGGCAATTTCAATGAACGTGAGTTGGGCAGCCGCTTCCCACTCTGCCATCGCCTCGCGAACGACTTCTTTTCTCCCCATCGCTATACGGCCCTGGGCGTCGGTTGTTCCATCTTCGATGCCGGGCGGGTTGAACATGTAGGGAACATTACCATTCGGCCAGTAACGGGTGACGCCCGGAATGCCCGTGTCCATAATGAAGGAGGCTTTTTCACCTGAAGCTAAACGGCGGAGCTGGTCGACATGAAGATCCATGCAGCCGAGATTGATGCTCCGCTGCCCAGGTTTTAGGTTCTTCAGCAACTTCCTGGCGAGTGCCTGGTTCTGAGCCACTTGTTCATCAGTTAGGCCTTTCGCATGACCCGGAGTAACGGCAACGTGGAAGGACAATGCAAGGATTAAGGCTATCAATACCCTGGACTTAGCTTGGTAAAATGTAGGAGCGGATTGTGCAGAGTTTATAGTAGGTTCCTCCGTTATCCTTTCCCGATTGGACGATGGAAATACACCCTTCCTGGCCATCATATCATATCTGGTCCAATAGCGAAATGGGAAATTGCGGCGCGTAGGGTGTGTTAACAACCACACGTTCAGAGCCACGACCGTGAGGGAGTGATTGCGGAAATACGCACGCCAAGATCGCTTGCTGACGCGCGCGGCTCTGAGCCTAGTAAAGGTAAATGGCGCTTGTATTTATCCCCGAGGTTGAGTTCAGGTCAATGAGGCGGTAGATCACTCCTCCATAGTGCGCGAGGTACAACTCACCAGCCTCATCCTCTCCAAAGGTGCTGATACTGAAGTTGGTGTTATCTAACTCTGCTCGAGTGAACACCCCCGGGCTTGTTTCCTCCAATGACCAAATTCGGCCGGTGCCGAAGTCTCCGAATAGGTAAACGCCCACCATACCGGAAAAGGACTGCCCCCGATAAACGTAACCGCCGGTTACTGAGAACCCTAAACCCCTACCGTAATCTGTAATTGGCAGAGTCAGTCCTGTCTGATTGCAGCCAGCCAGCGGGCTGAAGCAGTTGAATCCTTCCATGGTCCGCCAGCCCATGTTGTCCCCGTTTTGAATAATGGATACTTCTTCCTTAGCGCCCTGACCAACGTCACCGCAAAAGAGCCGTCCGGTGCCACGATCGAAGGAATAACGCCAGGGATTGCGGAGGCCATAAGCATAAATCTCTTCCAGACCACCTCCAGGGTTCGTTCCACCGGGGGCGAATGGGTTGTCATTTGGGATCGCATAACTCAAACCAGGATCCTGGTTATCCACATCGATCCGTAACATGGTCCCCAATATGGTGTTAGTATTCTGGCCGTGACCTTCCGGATGTGCCGGGTCGTCGTTATCACCGCCGCCACCACCATCGCCTAATCCTATGTAAAGGAAACCATCCGGTCCAAAAACCAAGTTACCTCCATTGTGGTTGCCCTGAAATTGATCAATGGGTCCGAGTATCACATTCTCGGTTGGGTTGGCGACATTGGGATTTGCGGACACAGTGTACTCAGCGATAATGGTATCCCCAGAGCCCAGTCCGTTTTTCGTATAGTTCACATAAAACTTTCCGTTACTTGGATAGTCGGGATGAAATGCGAGACCGAGAAGTCCCTGCTCGGAGCCACCAATGGTAATGCGATTCTCGCCAGAGAACCCGAGGTTGAGGAACTTAGTGGGGAGGACCGTCGGGGTCGGTCCACTGATGTCAATGATATGGATGTCGCCCCGTCTCTCGACGATAAACAACCGATCACTCCCATCACCAGCGTGGGTTATCACTACAGGCTCGAAAAACCCTGTTTCAATCTCCTCGTAGTCAAGTTGGATTTGGGCGTATGCCGAGGCTGACAGTGCAAGCCATGCCAATAAGACAAATGTGCGTGTTTTATTCATTGATCCTCCAGGAAATGAGGGTATTGATCCTATGTATCTGGTATATCCGGCATCCCGATGAACGTCAACCGTAATTGGTTGAATTCGTCCCTTTTGAGGGCATTGGGGAGCAGGCAGGAAAGATGTCGGCGAGGTGGGTGACGAGCAAGACCCGGCTCAATCCTCGGTCTGCTGTCCGGCTGGATTTGGTCTTTTGATCCAGGGTGGTGGGTCACCAAAACTGGTCGGCTTCGAAGTTTTGGCTGTTGGTATAGGTTCCGGTGTCAGGGTCGGCGGAACCGTTTCTGGACTAGCCGTTGGAGTGGAGGTCGGTTCGGCGAGGGCAAAGATGGCCGGGTCGGAGGTTTCGTCTGTCATCGATGGGATAATGACACTCGCTCGTTCTGGGTTGTCCTTCGCACCCGCAGGGACCTTCGCGGTGGGAGAGGATGGAGGATCTGCTGCCTTGGGTATCTCTCCGCCTCTCCGGATTGAAAAGAAAAAGAATATCATAAGGACTGAAACAGCACCGACTGCAATTCCCGCAAATAATTTAGTTCGTGATTGCGCGGGCGGAGCGGGAGGGGTGTGCTGAACAGGTATACCATCTGATTCCGGAATTGCTTCCAATGCTCGAAGAAGCTCCCGCGAATTGGGGTAACGATTCTCTTTTTCGGGTTCGAGACATTTCCCGACCAAATCGTCCCAAGCGGGGTCGAGATCAAACCTGGAAGGCGGGTCGTATTTAACCTTCGGCCGTGTCCCGACGAGGCACTCGTAAATCATCACGCCAATCGAATAGATGTCGCTGCGACGGCTTCCGGCGTGAGCATCCATCTGTTCAGGTGAGGCGTAATTTTGTGATGCGGCCGCGATCGTCACCATCGTGTTCTGGGTGGTCTCATCCCCGACGTTTTTACTGATGCCAAAATCACTGACGAATGCATTCAGGTCAGCGTCCAACAGGATATTTTGAGGTTTCAGATCAAGGTGGGCGATCCTACGCTCATGGACAAAGCTCAATGCGGACATGATCTGATGAAACAACATCTTCACCTCGGATGGAGGAAGGCGTTTGCCGCTTGCGGAAAGGTGTTGTTTGAGGTTGTAGCTGGTTCCGGTGGGACCCTGGATAAAATCCATGACAATATAGGCTTCCTCGACCCCATCGATGACCTCGGTATCGAATGTGCGAACCTGAACAATGTTCTGGTGAGGAAGATCAAGCAGGTGGGATAGTTCATCGGCGAGAAGGTTGTCCAACGCCTTTCCACCTTCAGTCCAGCTCAGGACTTTTACCGCAAACAATCTTCCGGGTAGGAGCGGATTTTCCGCGAGGTAGACACAACCGAAACCACCGCGCCCGATCTCCCGGATGACCCGGTAACGGCCATAGACAACAATATCCTCATCCCCCTCAAAATCGGAAGTAAGATCTGTGGTCGCCTGATCAGGAAATGGCAGCGGCGCATCTCCACCTTTCCTTCCTGACGGGTCCCGATCAGGTTGAACCTGAGCGATGTTCTCGCCGGAGGTGAGTGGGGCGGAAGAAATCTTTCGAACCTGGTCCGAATCTGCCGGCGCTGCGAGAGGTGAGGTATCCGAGATTCCGACCTCCAAGATTCCCATCGGTTCTTCCACATCTTTGATTTCATAAGCCCCGTAATCGAGCCAGACTGTCCCGGGTGGGAAATCGTCCTGGTTGCCTTGGCGATCTATTCGGTCAAAAACAGGTTTTGATAGAAGGATTTGTCCGAAGTGCGCTGCGGACATTAGACGCGACGCGATTAGCCTTTGGGCCTGGGTCGGATGCTCATCGACCTCGCCCTCGTGGAGACCTGCTCTTGCGGCAATGGGGATATCAAGGTCCTGGGAGAAATCCAGGACAGCCAAGTGGTACTCGAGGGCGAAACCCACCGCACACTCTGGTTTCTCAAAGAGAATTTCGGAAGGGACCCCATCCTGGACCAATCGGCCATCGTATCGTCCCAACAGCCCGCGCGTGAACGCCGTGTTCCATTCGGACAATTGAGCTTTCTTTTCGGCAGACAGCTCCCCGGATGAGCCTTGACTGGGGCAGAGGTCCATTACCAGCAATGTCGAGCGATGCCGTCCTAGATCCGAGTCGTCACGGGGCTTTTTGTTGTCTTCCTTAGCCATTGGATTGAAAAGGTATTAGAGGTCCCCAGAGCCTAACATACCCCTAATTACCGAGACAGACCGAGCGGGCTGGAGGCTACTGGCGTCCCTTGGGAAGCGAGGGAATTTGGTGTACTTTTCCTAGTGGGGAAGTAAGCGGCTCCAAAACAATTCAATTTGAACACGCTGAGATCAAACACGAATGCCTGACAGACTCCAAGTCACAGAGGTCGAGGGCCCCCTCCGCGCGACTGTTGTCGCCCTATCGGACCGGGGCATGAAGCGGAAGCGAAATGAGGATTTCCTTCTCTGCCATGTTCCGAAGGATAAGGGCGCCCTCCTGTCGAAAGGGTTCGTCTGCGTGGTGGCCGACGGGATGGGTGGGCACGAGGCCGGCGATGTGGCGAGCAAACTCGCGGCGGAAACAGTGATCGACGCCTACTTCGGAAAGATTAGCGCTACGGCAACCGGGAAGCTTGTCGAGAGTATTGAAGCTGCCAACTTCGCGGTCTGTGAGCACGCCCGGGATGAAGAGCGCGGCGTTACGATGGGGACCACTGTCGTTGCAGCTTCCCTCAAGGGTAGCTCGATCAAGATTGCGAATGTTGGAGACAGCCGCGGCTTTTTGGTCCGCGACGGCCAGGTTGAACAAATAACCGAGGACCATTCGTGGGTCATGGAACAACTCCGCGATGGCCATCTGTCTGAAGAAGAGATTAGATCGCACCCGCGGCGAAATCTAATCACCAGGGCGCTGGGAATCGAGGAGCATGTGAAGACCGATGTCTTCGAACGCACTCTCCAGGCCGGTGATACCCTGATTCTTTGTTCCGATGGTATGTGGGGGCATTTTGAAATGGATGAGATTGGCAATATTGTGGCCGATTCCTCCCCCGAACAAGCAGTCGAGACTCTTGTCGAACAGTCCAACGCCCGCGGCGGGGAAGATAATATCAGTGTTATCCTTATCCGCATCCATGAATTTGAACCCACGGAAACAGTCTGGGAAAAAGTTATCCATCCCACCTCCGATGGTAAGATAAGAGTTCTCCGGATCATCGCCAGGCTGAATGTAGGTGGACCGGCGATTCATACCACTCTCCTGACCAAATACATGCAGGACCGTGGGTACGATACACGGCTGGTTTCCGGTGTGGAGGAACAACGCGAAGGTAATATGCTCTACATCGCGGAGGAAAAAGGTGTGGAACCGGTTATCATTGAAGAGATGAGCCGCGAGATCCGTCCACGCCGGGATTGGATTGCCTACCAAAAGATTTGTAAGCAGATCGAGGAATTTCGTCCCCATATCTTACACACGCACACTTCCAAAGCCGGAGCGCTGGGAAGACTGGCTGCCCGAAAGTATCAGGTACCGGTTGTGGTCCACACTTATCACGGGCATGTTCTCACCGGAGAATTTGGTCCCATACGTTCCAGGATTTTCCGGCACGTCGAGAAATACCTGTCAAAGTTTACCGACAGGCTTATCTTTATCAGCAGTACCGGCAAGGACGAGCTGGTCTCATTAGGAGTGGCTCCTCCGGAGAAATTTGCGGTTGTGTACCTTGGTCTGGAACTGGAGAAATTCCGTCATGCCAAGAAGAAGCGTGGCAAAATCAGGGAAGAGATCGGTCTTACCGAAGACGATTTCCTGGTTGGAATGGTCGCCCGGTTGGCAGGAATCAAGAACCACCAGGAATATTTTGATGCCATCAAGCAAATCAGCCCCGATCATCCGGATATACACTTCGCGGTCATTGGTGATGGGCCCGCGCATGATGACCTGGTCAAATATGCCAAGAGTCTGGGGGTCGAATCAAAGGTCCATTTCCTGGGAATGAGATCAGACATGGTTCAGGTCCACGCCGACCTGGATTTATGTGTTCTGACATCCCGGAACGAGGGTCTCCCAGTCGCGTTTCTGGAAGCCCTCTCCTCGGGAACCCCGGTTGTTGGATCAGATGTAGGCGCCACCCGCGAACTGAGAAATTTACGATGGCCCGTGGGAGTCTACCCACCCGGCCATGTCGAGGATTTTGTGGTCTCAATCCTCGATGTTCATGAGATGCGTGAATATTATGCGAACGTCGGGAGAGAATGCAAAGACCAGGTTATCCGGCGGTTCAGCATCAATCGGCTGGTTGATGATTTGGATCGGCTTTACCAGGAATTGCTTCGAGAGAAAAGCGTAATCACTTGAAGGAAGAAACCGGTCAAAGCGCGGTAAACTTGCCTGAAATGCAAACTTCCTGAATAATAGCAGCGGCTGCGGTATCGAACCGGAAATCTCATGTCCCACACAGAAAATATGACCCGATCGCCTGTCCTTGAAATCCCCAACCAAATACGAGTTGTTCGGGAAAAAGCAGGATTACTGGACGCCTTCGAGATTGGCGTTTCCAAGGTATCCGGAAAGGATGCCGCTGACTTCCTTCACCGCCAGCTGAGCAACGAAATCCAGAACCTATCCCCAGGTCAGGGAACCCAGACCTGTTTCCTCAGTCCCCAGGGGCGGATCCTCCTTTACTTCTGGCTGTGGAAAACTGAAGATGGATACCGCGCCATCGTCCCAGGGAAACAAAGGGATGAGTTTTTCCCATTGCTTGACCGCTTTTTGTTTACCGAAGATGTTTCGATTGACACCCAAACCGAATCCCTCTCTCGCTTCATATTAGTCGGTCCGAAGGCGGGGGAAATTCTGGAAAGTCTTTCGGATGGGCTTCTCAAGGACCTGCAACCTGGGGAGGCAGAGACGTTGCCTCTCCCGGGTGGCAGTCTCGATGTATATTCCTTCGATTGGCTGGAAGTCCCTGTTTATTTCCTGGCTGGACCAGTCGGAGAATCTACGAAACTGGTTGAACGAATCCTCGAACTTGGGGTCCAAAGAGTTGAGTGGGAGGCCTTTCATTCACTAAGATGTGAAAAAGGGACCCCTTGGCCTGAGTTTGAAGTGGACGATAAAATGATCCCTTATGAATGCGGATTGGATGAGGCTGTCAGCCTGACCAAAGGGTGTTATGTCGGACAGGAAATCATCGCGCGCATGCACAATCTAGGAAAACCTCCAAGGCAGCTGCGGGCGCTGGTGCTCGAAACAAGCGAGATCCCGGACCAAGGGGCCCCGGTTTGCCATGAAGAGACAGAAGTTGGTAAGATACTAACTGCGGCCTTCTCCGACCGAACTGGGTCGGCCATTGCTACATCGGCCATTCGCCGAAAGTTTTGTGGCCCAGGGACGAAACTTAATGTAGGCGGCACAGCGGCTACTGTGGAGGCGTTCCCCATCGCGGGTAAGGTCTGAATGAGATGAGTGATCGACTGATTTCCTTAACCCGTGCCCACTTGATCAGGATTGGGACTTTCCTGATCTGCATCAGTGTAGTGAGCGCTGACATCTTGGCGGGGTCACCCCCGGACGAGGGTGAATCTCTGGATAGTTATCTCGAGACCTGGGCCAGTGATAGCCGCGAGGATTCCCTCCTGGGAACAAAATCAGATTCTTCAGCCGATGAGGATCTGGAACAACGTGCCGCTTTAATCGAGCTCCAGTACCCGTGGCTTGTCCAGGAAACTTTCGGGCTCTCCCTCTCAGCAACCGACGTGCCACGGGAGGACTTCCTAAATGGACTGCATGCTGCGACTGATTTGGTTTTCGACGGTTCCGCGCTGTTGCCCGAGAGAATCTCACTTGAAGGTGTTTTTAATAATATCTCGGAGGTAATCAGAGAGTTGTGTTCGAACAACCTCTCCGTTGATTACGAAGAGGACCTTGAATCGCTGCGCGTCCAATTTATCCCGGGGGGTCCAGCCGCGCTGGGGAGCGGCCAAGAGGATCCCCACCGTAAGTACCGGATGCCGAGACCATTAGTGGGGAGGGCGCCGCCAGGGTCGGGGTATCCCTACCCCGGAGTGCTGATCGTCGAGGGAGTAGTCTTCCCTTCCCCACTCTCCATTGAAGTCATCCCTAAACCGGAAGCCTCTCAAATCTATGTCCGAGCAAACCTCCACCTGATGGAGCGTTTCGAGTATGTGAATACAGTCCTTCTCGACCAGGCTCTCCTGGGAGCAACCGACCTAGCGACTTACGAATCGGCCTTTAGGAAGAAAGCTGATCTGCTTTGGTCTGAGATTGGGAAACTCCCGTTCGAAGGCCAGGGGGACCGTCTGCGAGCACTCTCCACTCAGGCTTCCATTCAGTTTCCAAACATCTACCACGCATCGCCGCAAATGGGCGGTCTGGTGATCCAGATGCTTGACCGCAAAACCTTCAGGTGGGACCCACCAATAGAACCGCGTGATACCTTGGTGTCTGAGCAGAGAGCAGTAGCCCTGGCAATGGAGTTGCGTGATCGGATGGTTGCCGGACTCACGAGCGCTGGGTATGTCTTTTTTTCAAGAAGGTCAGGGCTGGGGATCCTTTATGAAAGCCCTGCCCTCCTGGTCCAGTTGCAAGTATTCGCACGGGACCCGCTGACAACTCTACGGGAGAAAGAGAGGGAGATTCGTATCCGCTGGCCGAACCACGCCGAGTGGATACTCGAGTTGTTTTATACTTCTCTAGTAACTGGACCGGCTTCAGAAAGTCCCCGTTCACTAAGCAGCCATACCCCTCCGGTTCCTATCCCCTACTCATCCTCCTCCTCGTACCCCATTCACACTCCGGACATCTCTAATAATTTCAGTGAGTTGCGCGGTCAGACAATTCAGTCGCGGGAATCAACTTCCCCAGACCTGGCCAGCCGGGAGATCGACAGGAAGTCCGCCCGCATCAATGGCCGAGGGGATTGGAGCGAGTTCAATCCTGATACAGTTCTCAATGATCCTACTGAAAGGACGGTTACAGAGATTCAGAAACGACCGGTAGGGATTCAAGCAGAAGGGGCCGGCGCCGCCAGCAGACCCGGCAGGGTAAAATCAAGTACCGAAGGAAGAGGTTGGACAAAGCAGAAGTTCGATCCAGAAAAACTTCTGCGCGAGCTGAATGGTGAAACTGAATAAGCTTTCCACCCGAATGTTCGAGCCTCTCACACCGTTTGTTGGAGAAACTCTCGGATTTGTCGCATCGCTTTCCCCCGATGGCTGATACGGTTTTTTTCCTCGGGTGAGAGTTCAGCCATGGAAGCAGTGTAGCCTTCAGCTTGAAAGATTGGATCGTAGCCGAAGCCGCGACTCCCCCTCGGAGCCTCTAAAATGCAACCTTCACAGACTCCGCTTGCCTGGCCGATGATCCTCCCATCTCCATAAAGGGTGGCGCAACAAAGAAACCGCGCCGTGCGGTCAGGTACTTCGACTCCCGCCAAATTTTCAAGGAGATACTGATTCCGTTCCGTGTCCGTTTCGAGTCCGCCGTACCGTGCCGAGTACACACCTGGTTCGCCATCGAGTGTGTCGACCACGAGGCCGGAGTCATCGGCAAGAGCCCACTCTCCTGTAAACTCACTGACCTCCCTCGCTTTTTTTTCAGAATTCGCCTCAAAAGTAATGCCATCTTCCTCTACCTCCGGGCAGTTCGGATAGTTCAGAAGTGAAACCACTCGGCAAGGGAGATCGGTCAAGAGAGTCCCTAGCTCATCCTCTTTCTTGGCGTTCCTGCTGGCAAGGACAATATTTCTCATGGCCCACAGCATATCATATCTATTCGTAGAGGGGTTCAGATTCGGGTCAGCAGGGTTGAGAGTAGCGAATCCCCAGACACGCGAGACTGGGGGCTCACTGCGTTCGACCCCAGCCACCCGTCGCAGCTGGTAGGTCCCCTTGCTCACGCGCGGGGTTCTGTTGGTCGGTGCATTATGTCGGTTTGATTCGCCTGGCAAATCGCGCTAGGGGGTGCATCTGCTTGAGAATCGTGAACGGGATGCGTTTCGCCCCAAAGGACTCTTTGTACTCCTCGATACCAGGGATTCCCAAACTGGAAGCGAAGTTGTAAGTCTGACATCCCTCTTGGCAGGCTCGTTCAATGGAGTACGAGGAAAGCGCGCTATAAGTTCCGCGCGGGCTTTCGTCAGGAGCTCTTCCGCCTTGCCAGTAGAAGCTCTCCTGCCCGAAAACAAACGTCAACTTCGAGGCAACGACGGTCGATCCCACACGCGCCAGATAAACTCGCGCCGCAGGGAGGGATGCGACATCCCTGATGAAGGCGTGCGTGGGAAGAGGCCGCAGTTTCCACTTCTTTGCATTGTGTCTCATGATCTGCCAATGCTCGTAGATGTCTGTTTCACTGGATGCTTCTTGAATGG
>Ga0310121_10003136_pt1 | contig 15214 bp, 9 predicted proteins | sample CB27_Tmax_986_MG_FD_203504 | JGI IMG/M metagenome (GOLD analysis project Ga0310121, IMG submission 203504) | Marine microbial communities from Western Arctic Ocean, Canada - CB27_Tmax_986 | ecosystem: Environmental > Aquatic > Marine > Oceanic | place: Canada: Western Arctic Ocean | collected...
GAGCCCCATCTCGAAGCCTGAGATGAAGTTGATGTACAGCGCATCGCATTGCTTTGTCAGGTCTTGCAGCTCGGTCCAATCCCACGGGGGCACGCCTCCCGTGAGGCGCTCCGCCAATCGCACCTGCCCCGCGTAGCGCATATCCACGCGGTTGTTTGCCTGGGCCACTGACCTCACCCCAGACTCAATTCGGACCCTGGGAAGCCCATGAAGGAATCGGTACGCTTCCTCGGAGAGATCCATCCCCACCTTTACGAGAGGGAGGATCTCCCAATTCTCTGGGAGTGTGGCGGAGAGAGCCTCCAATGCGTACCCGATCCCACCCCACTCCGCGAGCGGCTCAGCGCGTCCATCCCTCTGCAGGATGGTGTCCCAGACGAGGGTCCCCACAACCCCGAGCACGCGGTGCTCGCGTGGTGGGTGATTGCCGTCACTCATGAAGCGAGAGGACCGCTAGGAACGCCTCCTGGGGAATCTCCACGGTCCCTACCTGCTTCATCCGTTTCTTTCCCTCTTTCTGCTTCTCGAGCAGCTTCCGCTTACGCGTGATATCGCCGCCGTAACACTTCGCGGTCACGTTCTTGCGCACCGGCCGTATGCTCTGGCGGGCGATGATACGTCCCCCGATCGCAGCCTGTAACGCGACCTCGTACTGTTGGCGAGGAATCAGCTCTTTGAGTCGACCCACCAACTCTCGCCCATAAGATTCTGCCTTATCACGATGGATGATGACGGAAAACGCATCGACCGCATCTCCATTCACGAGGATGTCCAAGCGCACGAGATCTCCCACTTGGTACTCCAGGAACTCGTAGTCGAAGGCCGCGTAGCCCCGGGTTCCGCCCTTCAGCCGGTCGTAGAAGTCGAGCACGATCTCGGCGAGAGGAAGTTCGTACTGGATCTCCACACGCTCGCCATCCAAATACTGCATCCCCTTGAACACGCCACGGCGCTCGTGGGAAAGCTTCTGGACATTGCCGATATACTCCGATGGGCAAACGATACGCGCGCTGACGATAGGCTCTTCGATCGACTCGATCACCCCGCGATCGGGAAGCTTTGTTGGCGTCTCCACAGAAAGGAAGCGCCCGTCTGCGAGATGGGCATGGTATTCGACGTTCGGCACCGTCGTGATCAGCTCCACCCCGAACTCTCGTTCCAACCGCTCCTGGATGATCTCCATGTGAAGCAAGCCGAGAAATCCACAACGAAATCCAAAGCCCAACGCGGCCGAGGTCTCGGGATCGGACTGTAGCGACGCATCGTTCATCTTGAGACGATCCAGAGAGTCTCTCAGATCCTCGTAGTCGTCCGAATTCGTCGGATACAGGCCGGCAAACACCATCGGACGAACCGTCTGGTAGCCCGGAAGGAGTTCGCTAGCCCGGTTCTCTACATCCAGCACCGTGTCCCCAACCGCAGTATGAGAGACCTCCTTGATCGCCGCAACCAGATACCCCACGTCCCCTGGGCCCAGGATCGGCTTTGGAACGCGCTTTATCTGTTGGATTCCAACTTCAGTCACTTCATAGGTTTCCACATGCGACCCGAACGCCACGGTCATCCCTGGCTCGATCATGCCGTCGACCACCCGCACGGAGGGCACGGCTCCGAGATATTGGTCGTAATAAGAGTCGAAAATTAGAGCACGGAGCGAGGCCTCAGGGTCTCCGTCCGGGGCCGGTATCCTTTCGATGACCGCGTCGAGAATCGGATCGATGCCCACCCCCTCCTTAGCTGAAACGGCGAGGATGGAATCGGGCTCCACCCCAAGGAGCCCGGCTAGCTCCTCGCGCCTTCGTTCCGGCTCTGCACCGGGCAAGTCGATCTTGTTGAGCACCGGGACAATCTCGAGCCCGGCATCCACGGCCAGGAACAGATTGGACAGCGTTTGGGCCTGGACCCCCTGGCTCGCATCCACGACGAGAATGGCCCCTTCGCACGCGGCCAGCGACCTCGATACCTCGTAGGTGAAATCCACATGCCCAGGGGTGTCGATCAGGTTCAGGGCGTACTCGTTCCCGTCAGAAGCCTGATAGTCCATGCGGACGGCATGCAGCTTGATTGTGATCCCGCGCTCTCGCTCAAGCTCATTCGAATCCAACACCTGATCCCGCATCGCGCGGGCGTCGAGCGTGCCGGTCGCCTCGAGGAGGCGATCCGCGAGCGTGGATTTTCCGTGGTCGATGTGCGCGACGATACAGAAGTTCCGAATGTTGGAAATGCGCACGGGGATCCCGGAATGGGTGGACGGAGGGAAAAGTTAACGTGGCCTGAAAGGCCAATCAATTTAGCGGGGCGGGCACGGAGGGGGCGGGGAACACACGCCCCGCCGGAGAGCCCACCGGACTCAGCGAGAGGCGGGAGCTCTCTCGTCCCGCCTTCGTAGGGTCGGTCGCGCCGACCCTGTGTCGCCGGGCCTCACCACGGGCGGGCGAGCTTCAGGCGCAGGTCCGGATACAGAAGGGGGCCCCACAGCCGGCCGGCGGCGATCAGGCCCGACCGGCAGGAGGCCACGTGCTGGGGCTTCATTCGAGCCGGGAAGCCCGGTCTGACCCACGTTCCGCAATAATTCCTCGATACTTACGGATCCAGCCCCGCGAAAGCGGTCCGAAGGGGAGGAGCGAACCGCCGCCGTCCGACTCTGTACGACCGGAGTCCCCGCTTCCCCGAGAAGGCGTCGAGCGAACCCAAACTGCGGAAGCCCAGGCTCCGGGGGGCGGGCGTACACTACCCGGTCACCCCGATACCTGGTTGCCGAATAGTAGTAGGGGTCGTTGTAGATCACGACTCGGAAGTCCATGCATGTCTGCAGATACGGATTCCATTCGTCGAACGTCTGCTCGAGGTGGCACTGGTAGCAGATGAACCGGGGATAGGAGTACGGCTGCCCAACGTGATACGCGGTGAAGTCGATCGCGTACCTCGACGGCTCGGCAGCAGGGAGTAGGACCCTCCGGAATTCGTCAACCACGACGTAGGGATCGTCAACGATCCGGTTGCCGTCCGGTGAGGAGTCCCACCCACCGGCGACCTCGAGCTCCGAAAGCCGATCGAAAGCGAAGGGCTCCCGGGCAGCAAGCACGAAGAAATAGCCGACGCCCGGAGGTTCATCCACTACCCATTGGTCTGAATCCGGAAGCCGTAGCCTATAGTCTCGCGCACCCGTCGTCTCCTGGATCGCTTGCTCGGAGCCGCCAGGGAAGAGGAGCCTCAGTGCACCGTCAGTGTTGATATGGAAGAGCAGCACATAGGCGTCGACGGACGACCGATAATAAACCCTAGCTTGGTCACCCGACTCGAACACGGGATCGACCCCACGATCCAGCCATACTCTCGTCTCGATTGACTCGTCAGAGGCCGCCCCTAACTGCGCCTGGGCCCCGTAGGGGACCGCAGCGGCGAGCAATGCGCTGGTGAGAGCGACGATGTGGACCGGGTTCATCGATGGACGGCATCCGTGCAGAGCAGGCTCGGGTCAAGCGCCTGAGATATTGCAGGGATCGTGCCCGGTCCAAAGCATCCCGGCATGTCCTCCTCCAGCCCGTCTATGGATTATGGCCTAAGGCGCGCCGTCGGCCATCGCGTGACGTCGTCCCCACGAGGCGCGAGGCCTCCTCCCCTGTCTCCATAGGGGGACGCTAAATCGCACTCTGTGGGGTACACCGGCCTGTGGCGACAATCCCTGAATACTCACGGGGCCAGGCATACCGATGAATCATGTAGGCAATTGATGCGGAAACGTTCCAAGAGTAGGTTCCGCCGCCCATGAGCCGCCCCCCAACTATGCAGAGCCAGCCCCGCCGAGCGGAGCTCCTGAGCCCGCGAGACCTTGCTTCCCTCGGCGGGCTCGAGATTCGCACTCGCGCAGTGGTCGAAGGATTCTTCATGGGCCTCCACCGCTCTCCCCACCGGGGGTTCTCCGCAGAGTTTGCCGAGCTGAGGGGGTACCGGCCGGGAGACAACCTGCGTTACATCGACTGGAGAATGTATGCCCGCTCGGACCGCTTCTTCGTGAAGCAGTTCGAGGAAGAAACAAATCTTCGTTCTCACCTCCTCCTCGACGTGAGCGCGTCGATGGGTTGGAGCTCCCGACCGAGCACCCTCCCGACTAAGCTTTGGTACGGATCGACATTGGCGGCCGCGCTCGCGCTGATCCTTCTCCGTCAGGGAGATCGTGCCGGGTTGGCCGTTTTCGATGCCGAGATCAGAAGCTGGGTTCCCTCTCGGGGTGGGCGCAGACAGTGGGTCGAATTCGTTCGGAAGCTGGACGGTTTGGAAGCTTCGGGCACCACGGACGCATCGACAGCGATCCGCGAGGTGGCTCTACGCCTGCACCGTCGAGGTCTTGTAGTCCTCATCTCGGACCTCCTGGTCGATCCGGCGGAAACAATCCAGGCTCTCCGATATCTCGTTCATCGGAACCATCAGGTCATGGTATTCCATCTGCTCGATCCGGGAGAACGCACCCTCTCGGGCACGGGAGACGCACGATTCCAGGACCCTGAGTCAGGAGAGGAACTCCTGGTGGACGTGTCCGAGGTGCGCGAAGACTACCGAGACGCGGTCGAGGCAGCGCTCGAGGAATGGAGGAAGGCGCTCCGGCCATCCGGGATCGAGTACGTCCTGGTGGACACCTCGGCACCGCTTTCGAGTATGCTCCGAGCCTTCCTTAGAAAACGCAGCCGGGTAGGATAGGCGGATGACGGTCCTTACGCCGCTGGCACTTCTCGGGCTCGTCGCTCTAGCGATCCCGATCCTCCTACACCTTCTAAGGAGGCAGGAGAAGCGGACCGTGGTCTTCCCTGCTCTCCGATATCTGAAACGGAGCACGAGGGAGCATGCACGGATTGTCCGTCTGCGGCAGCTCGTCCTGTTGGCTCTTAGGCTCACCGCGGTCGTCCTCATCGCCCTGGCCGGCGCCCGGCTCGTTCTGCCGGTCGGCGGCAGTGACGACCCCCCCGCCGGCGTCGCCATCGTCATCGACAACGGATTGACCTCCGGAGCCATCGTGGGCGGAGGACGGGTGCTCGACTCGCTCTTGGTCCGAGCGCGTCAAGCCTTAGGCCGCATGGGCCCCCGAGATCAGGTGTGGATCGTTCCCGCAGGCTCGCCGCTTCGGCCAGCGGTTCCGCTCTCTCCCAACCGGGCGGTGGCGGAGCTTGAGCGGGTCGAGCCGACCGACGTGCCTTCGAGTATACCCGCAGCCCTGAGCCGAGCTGCAAGCCTCCTTGACGCAGCTGCCCCTGAGCTGCGGGAGCTCATCGTGATCTCTGACCTCCGCTCAGAAGCGCTCGAATCGATCGACCCGTCCGAGCAGCCCCGGTCCGTGCGAGTGGTGATCGCGCCGCCTCCGGGGATCTCGCTCACGAGCCGCGGCGTCGGAGAGATCATCATTTCGGGCGGCTTGGCTCCTAGAGCCGGAGAGCCTGGCACTATCCAGGTGAAAGTCTTGGGCGGAGACCTCTTGGGCGCCACCGTGCGCGGGTACGTGACCCAGAGCCTGCTCGGAGCCACCCTTGCCGACGTGGACGGAAACGCAGTACTCCCGCTCCCCAGGCTTCCAGCCGGATGGGTGGAGGGCCGGGTCGAAGTCGAGCCGGATGATCTCCGTGGCGACGACGTCAGGTATTTCGCGCTCGAAGCGATCCCACCCCCCTTTGTCAGAGTCCTCGGGTCCGTCGCGCCCTTCCTCGAGGAGGCTCTTGCAGTTCTCGAGGAGGCAGGCCGAATTCGGCGCTCAGACGCAGTCACGCCGCAGGTCGTTATGACGAGCGGAGGCCCCGGATTGGAGGGGTATCCGGAGGCGACGGTAATCGTCGTCCCGTCGGAAGAGGCGGCGCTGTTGCCCTCCCTCAACCAAGCGCTCAGTCGCCTTCGGGATGGTCGGAGCCTCCAGCCTGAGCGGAATCCGAACGCGACAGAGCTCGGAGTAAATGGAGGACTCCTTGCCGGGCTTCTCCCGTCTCGCATCGAAGTTCGGCAGGCATACACGATCGCGTCCGCCGACGAAGACGCGGCCGGTTCGGCGTTGCTGACGCTGAGCGATGGGCGGCCGTGGATAACGGAGTGGGTCAGCGACTCGGGGAGACGAATCATCCTGCTCGCGTCCCCACTAGGCCTGGAGGCTTCGAATCTCGCATCGTCCGCCTCCATGCTGCCTCTGATCGAGCTCCTGGTCACGCGGGCCTCTGGCCCGATCTTGGAAGGAGAGATCGTCACGGGACAGCCGTTCACGCTTCCCGATGGGGCGGCTACTGTGAGCCTGCCAGAGGGTATTCGTCGCCAAGTTGAGGGGAGACGATCCTTCCGCGAGACCGAGCGGTCTGGCGTATATCGCGTACTCGACGACCAGGAGCAGGTGCTCGCGCTCGTCGCAGCGAACCCCGTTCCGCCGACTTCAACCTCCGGCCTGACCGCGGCGGAGGCCGCTACCCGCCTTCGCCCAGTGTGGCAGGGAGCCGTGGAAGGCGAGCGCTGGCCAACAACCATCCTCCAGGAGCGCCGCGGCAGAGAGGTAGCGCACGCTTTGCTTCTCGGTCTTATACTGGTTCTTGTGGCTGAAAGTTGGCTCGCCTCCGCCGGCTTCCGCGGCTCCCGATCAGAGGAGAGCCCGGGATCGTGAGCCGAGGGCATGCGATCGTTCAGGCGATCTCCGGCACGCCGGTGACCGAGCGTCTGCGACATGGACTGCCTCGCCAGCGCGAGCGGCTTACGGTTGGAGGGCTCGTGGGAGCTGCAGGGTCAGGACTCCTTGCTACACTCCACCAGGAGCATTCGCGCCGAATCCTCGTCGCGGTCACCCCGAATCCGGAAGGTGCGACACAACTCCAAGCGGACCTTCAGGCACTCCTCGGGGCCGACGTGTCCAGGCTGTATCCGCAGTACGAGATCCGCATCGATGCGATAGACGGTGCCGATCCGAGAATCGATGCGTTGAGGGTGGAGGCTGTCGAGGCCCTGCTCGCGGGTCACGGCCGGCTCTTTGTGACGACCCCTCGGGCCCTGCAGGAACGGATGGTGATCCCGGACCGGCTCGCTCAGCTTCACCTTGAGCTCTCTGTGGGAGAAGAGATTGGCCTATCGCTTCTCTCCGAAGAGCTGGAGGTCATGGGCTACCGTCGGGCCGCCCTAGTCGAGGAGGTAGGCCAGTTCGCCGTCAGGGGCGGTCTCGTGGATGTGTTCTCTCTCGGCCTCCAAGATCCGATTCGAATCGAGTTCTGGGGCGATGAAATCCAGTCGATTCGGTCGTTCGATCTGACTGACCAGCGTTCCCAGGAGGAATTGCCAGCGGTGCGCCTACTGCCTACGGCGTTCCGCCCGGGCGACGGAAGCGGTCTGCGCGGCGGGACGGCCCTCCGTGCATTCCTCGAAGTGCTTCCCACCGAGACGCTGGCGATCTCCGTCGGCGGGGTCCAATCGGAAGAGGAGTTCCAGCGGAGCTGGAGGCACGCGAGGAATATGGGAGCCCCTACAGAAACATTGCTGCACCCCTCGGAGGCCGCCGCGGCGCTCCGGGAGCTGCCGGCGCTCCGCCTCACCGAAGAGCCTGGTCACGCTCTCTCCCTCGCCTCGACCCTGCCGCCCGCGATGGAGCGCAAGATGAGCCGCCTCACGGCCTTCCTCCGCGAGGAATCTGCCCAGGGTGCCCAAACCCTGATTCTGTGCGACAACGAGGGACAGGTCGAGCGGCTGGAAGAGATTCTTGTGGAGTCGGGAGATCCCGTCCCAGGGGTCACGATTGGGCTGGGGGCGGTCGAAGCAGGATTTCGGATTCCTTCGTCACCCCCACTGAATGTCCTTACCGACCACGAAATTTTCCGGCGAAGGCGACGGGTCCGATCGGGACGCCGCTTCGGTGGAGCGATGGCGCTGGAGAGCCTCGCCCAGCTTTCCGACGGCGACTACGTCGTACACATGGATCATGGGATCGGACAGTTCCGGGGTCTCGAGCGAATCGAGGTCGCCGGGGACGATCTTGAGGTCCTCGTGATTCGGTACGCCGAAGGGGAGATCCTACGTGTCCCCGTCTACCGCCTCGACCTGGTGGAGCGCTGGATCGGTGACACGGAGGACTCCGAGCCCCCTGCCGTACACCGGATCGGAGGACGTCAGTGGAAAACGCTTAGGCGCCGAACCGAAGCCGCCATCGAGAAGATGACCCAGGAGCTTATTGAGCTATATGCGGAGAGGGAAATCGTCGAAGGGTTCGAGTTCTCTCCGGACTCGAAATGGCAGACGGAGATGGAGGCGGGTTTCCTCTACGAAGACACACCGGATCAGACACGGGTGACCAGGGAGGTGAAGAGGGATATGGAGTCCCCTCGCCCGATGGATCGCCTCATCTGTGGGGACGTTGGATTCGGAAAGACGGAGATCGCGATTCGGGCCGCGTTCAAGGCGATCGAGGACGGAAAACAGGTTGCTGTGCTGGCCCCGACGACCATCCTCGTGGAGCAGCATCGGAGGAGCTTCGAGGAACGACTGGCCGACTTCCCCGTTCGGGTCACCTCGATCTCCAGGTTCCAGAACCAGCGTGAGCAAACCGAGTCGCTGCTCGCCCTTGAGCGCGGCGAAATCGACATCGTCGTTGGAACGCATCGTCTCCTGTCGCGCGACGTGAGATTCCGGGAGCTCGGGCTTCTTGTTATCGATGAAGAGCAACGGTTCGGCGTGAAGCACAAGGAGGCGCTGAAGAAAATCCGGGTTGGGGTAGACGTCCTGGCGCTCACCGCAACCCCGATTCCGCGCACACTCCAGCTTTCCCTCGCGGGCGTTCGCACCCTCTCCCTGATCCAGATCCCCCCCAAGGACCGACTCGCGGTCAGCACCCAGGCGATACCCTGGAGCGAGGCTCTGGTGTCCGAAATCCTTACCCAGGAGTTAGACCGAGGAGGACAATCGTTTTTCCTTCACAATCGCATCGACAGCATACGAACGGTGGCGGAGCGGCTCCGGCGCCTCGTGCCGGAAGCTCGCGTTGAGATCGCGCACGGGCAGATGAGTACCAGAACTCTCGATGAGACGATGACGGGTTTCATCGACGGCGAGGTCGATGTCCTCGTCTGTTCCTCGATCATCGAGAACGGCCTCGATGTCCCCAATGCAAACACTCTGATCGTGGACCGGGCCGACCGGTTCGGCCTCTCCCAGCTCTACCAGATCCGAGGCAGGGTCGGGCGCTCGAACCGAAGGGCCTACTGCTATCTGATCGTTCCGGAGTCGCTAAGCGAGGACGCAAGGAGGAGGGTACATCTCCTGGAGCGCCACACCGAGCTTGGGAGTGGTTATCAGGTGGCGCTACGGGATCTTGAGATGCGCGGCGCTGGTAACCTGTTGGGCGCCGACCAGTCCGGCTTCGCCCATGCGGTAGGACTGGACACCTATCTCCGGCTGCTTGACGATGCTGTGCGCAGGGTACGGACCGGCCTGTCAGGCGACCGCGAGTTCCCCGAGCCGGAGGTTTCGCTCTCTGGATCCGCCTTCATTCCTGACGAGTACGTTTCGGATTCTGGACAAAAACTGCATCTTTATCGTCGGCTTTCGAGGCTCGAAGACCGGTCGGATGTGGATCGGCTGCGAGAGGAAGTACGAGATCGGTTCGGCCCGGTTCCGGATGAGGTCGAGCGGCTTCTCGACGCCAGGCTTCTGCGCCTCCTGGGCAAGCCGCTGGGAGTCGAGCGGATCTTTGTGAACGGGGGAGAGGGTAGGATCACTTTCCGAGCGGCCGCGAGCCCGAGGCTCGCAACATTGGAGACCCCTTTCCGGGATCGCCAAGTGGAGGTGAAGGTCAGGCGTGTGGCGCCGTTGTCCCTATCTTTGCGGCAGGCTGGGCCGGAGCCATTGACCCGCACGCTGGCCCGGGCCTTGAACGCCATACCGGTAGAGACGGCGCGAGCCGCCTGACTGCCTGGACTCAAGATGATCGCCCTCACGACCGGGGCAACAGACAAATGAGGGAGCGGTAATGCGTGGTTTTCATGGGTCTCTGGTTGCGCTCGGTGTGGTTACGCTCGCGCTCTATGGGTGCGATCGCGGATTGGGCCCGGGTGTTGCGGCTAGCGCGGGAGATTTTCAGATCGAGATTGAGGGGGTCGCTCAGATTCTTGCTCCGGTCTCAGAGCTCCCAAATGACGTGGGGGTGGCCAAGGCTGCGCTGGAGTTCTGGATAGACTACACGCTTCTAGCGTGGGTCGTAAACGACGATGGGGCCCTAGCGGATCTAGAGGTGTCCTCGATTGTGGATCAGGAGCTCTCGAGGCAGCGGGTCCTTCAGCTGCGCGAGCAGGTGATTCAAGTCGATACAACCATCACGGACGAGCAGCTGCGCGCCGCATTCGATGAGGCCCGGCCCGGCGAGGAGATTCGGGCTCGGCATATTCTCCTTGAGTTGACAGCGGATGCGCCTCCGCAGCAGCGGGATTCAGTCCGAGCTCTTGCGGCTGAGATCAGGGAACGAGCGGCGGCAGGTGAGGATTTCGCCGGCCTCGCGAGAGAGTACTCGGATGACTCCGGATCGGCGATTCAGGGCGGAGACCTTGGCTTCTTCGGGCGGGGCGCAATGGTGCCCCCCTTTGAAGAGGCCGCCTTTGCCCTCGCGCCTGGTGAGGTCAGTGATGTGGTCGAGAGCCTTTTCGGCCTCCATGTCATCCTCGCCGATGAGCGTCGAGGCCCGACGCTGGAGGACATCGCCGACGACTACCGAGTGCAGCTGCAAGAGGAACGCGAGATGGTGGCTGAGTCGATGTACCTGGCCGAGATCGAGGGCCCTGCGAACATACAGATCGGCGAGGATGCAATCGCCCTCGTTCGACGGATCACGGCATCGCCAGGGGACCGCTTGTCGAGAAGCGAGGGATCTCGTCTCCTTGCGACCTGGGAAACGGGTGAGTTGCCTGCGGAGGAGTACCGTGAGTTCGTGATGGGCCAGCCACCAGCAACCCGACAGCAGATTAGTGTGGCGCAGGATGCCCAGCTGGAGTCCATTGTGCACGATCTGACGAGGGACAGGATCCTCCTGCAGGAAGTTGAGAAGGCGGGGATCGAGTCGACCGAAGAGCAGACGGAGACGGTCACCGCGGACGTGCTCGCCCAGTACGTCCTGCTCGCGGCTTATCTTGGGCTTGACTCGCTCGAAGTCGAAGAGGGTTCGAACCTTGTCGAGAGGGTCGGTCGCGAATCTATCGCTCTGATGGGCAGGTTGGTCTCGAACCAGGCGGACATCATCCCGCTCGGCCCACTCTCGTTGCCGCTTCGGGACCGATACGAACCAAGGGTGGGCGAGGAAGCTGCAGAGGCAATCGTTGCCCGGATTGCGGAGCTGCGCAGCGGCGGCTCGGGCAGTCTCGATCTCTCTCAGCCGCCTACCCCAGCGCCGACCGCGACTCCGCCAGAGCCGGCGCCGAGCCCGGAGGCTGTCCCCTGACGGAGACCGAATCTGTAACCCCCTCTGGGTTCCTGGTTAGCAGTGCTCGCGAACCCTATCGGAGTTGATAATGCCTGCGAATTACCAGGATCGAGCCCGTCGAAGCCGGTTGGTATGGCTGCTCTTGTTAGTTGTGGTTTCACCCGTACAGGCTGCCCTCGCACAAGGGACCGACTTTGCCGGCCTTGGTACCCCGGGGGAAGGCGGGCTGGTGGATCGGGTCGTCGCTATCGTTGGGGACTCGGCAATCTTCTACTCCCAGGTGTCGGAGCAGATGGTGCGTCTTCGGGCCGCCGGAATGGAGCTCCCGACTGACGCCGCCGCGCTCAGCGACCTAGAGCGAGGAGTGCTTGATGAGATCGTGAACCAGACCATCCTATTGAACGCCGCAGCGCAGGATACCCTCCTAAGCGTTTCCGAAGCCCGGCTTGATCAGGAAGTCGATAACGCCTGGCAAGAGGTCATCAATCGATTCGGATCCGAAGCCGCCGCCACTCGCGCGGTGGAGGCCGAAGGCCTCACGATGGCGCAGTACCGAGCGACCCAGCAGGACGAAATCCGAAGATCGATCCTTGTGGAGAGCTACGTCCAGGCGCGGCGCAGTGAGACGCGGATACTTCCCGTCGAAGAAGTGGCGATGCGCGAGTTCTTCGATGAGGAGAGAGAGAGCCTCGGCAACCGACCCGCGACCATGACCTTTGAGCAGGTGGTCATCAGCCCCCATCCGTCCGACTCCGTGCGCGCCGAGGCTCGAAGCGAAGCACTAGATGTGAGGGCGCTGATCGATGGCGGGGACGATTTTGCTGAACTAGCCGGGCGATTCTCAGAAGATCCTGGCTCGGCGCAGCGGGGTGGAGATCTTGGCTGGGTCCGCCGCGGAGTCATGGTAGAGGAGTTTGAGGACGCGGCGTTCCAAATGGCGAGGGGCGCCGTCAGTGACATCGTGGAGACGCAGTTCGGCGCGCACATCTTACAGGTGCAAAGAATTCGAGGGGCCGAGCGGTTGGTGCGGCACATCCTGATCGCTGTTGAGCCCACCGCGGCGGACGTGGTCGCGGCACGCGAACGTGCTATGGAGATTCGTGAACTGGTCACCGCTGGCACTCCCCTCGAATCGTTTCTTGACGAAGGAGGAGAGACCGGCCTCCCTCATCCCATGACGCTCACGATCGATCGCCTGGGTCAGTTGCCCTCCGGTCTCGCAAGCGCACTCGGAACGGCAGAAGTGGGAGCCGTGTTGGGCCCGATCCAGATGGAGATCCAACCCGGCCTACCATCATATTCGGTGCTCGAAGTTCATGAGATCCGGGAAGCGGGGGAACTCACATACGAAGACGTGCGTGACCAAATCCGTGCCGTCCTTCAAGATCAGCAATTGCAGGATCAACTTTACGATCGGCTGCGCTCCGAGTCCTACGTTGAGATCCGCTGGTGAGGACGAGTCGGTCCCAGGCCCCTCCAACCAAGCGCCAGACCCCCGACCGGTGACTAGTACCCGACCGGTCCGGCTTGCCGTCACGGTCGGAGATCCCCGCGGGATCGGACCTGAAATTCTCCCCTCGGCCGTGCGGCAGCTCCTCCATGCGTCCCCCGAGGTCGAGATCGTTGTCTTGGGGGATGAAGAGAGCGTATCCAGAGCGCCAAAGGGCATCGAGGGACGGAGCTTCGGATCGTTCGACGGGTCTCTCGAGCACGCCGGATCCCTCTCGCTGCGGGCGCTCGAGGGGGGAGTGCAGATGGCTATGCGAAAGGAAGTCCACGCCCTGGTAACCGGCCCGGTCCACAAACCTGCGCTCCGGCGTGCCGGCACCCCTTACCCGGGTCAGACCGAACTACTCCAGCACCTCGTTGATGCTAAGAGCGTCGGGATGCTGATGCATGCGGAGTCGACTCGCCAGGGAAGCGGGGCGTTTCGCGTACTTTTAGCCACCACGCACGTGGCTTTCCGTGACGTTCCCGCAATCCTCACCTACGCCAGGGTCCGAGAACAGGTCACCCTGCTCTGGCACAGTCTTAGGAACCAATGGGGCATCGAGGCACCCAGAATCGCGCTCTGCGGGCTTAACCCGCACGCCTCAGACGACGGTCTGTTCGGTGACGAGGAGCGCGTTGTACTTAGCCCGGCAGCCCAATCGTTGCGCGACGCCGGAGTCGACGTGTCGGATCCACTCCCCGCGGACACCGTGTTCCTCAGGATGATCGAAGGGGTGGTAGATGCTGTGGTCGTACCTTACCATGACGTTGGGATGGCGGTGTTCAAGACCGTCGCGTTTGGGCAGGGCGTGAACGTCACACTGGGTCTCCCCTTCCCTCGAACATCGCCCGATCATGGCACCGCGTTTGATCGGGTCGGTACAGGAACCGCCGATGACAGCTCGCTCGTCGCGGCGCTCAGCCTTGCAGCTAAGCTCGCCTCTCGGGAAAAATATCTTTCCGCTCGCCGCGTCACTGATGGTCTAAAAAGAAGCCCTGGGCACCCCTTCTCCCTGTGATCAAATTCGCAAGAGTCTCCAGAGACTACCCACCTAGGGGACTCGCGCTCGACGAGGTCTCGTTTCACGTGAGAAAGGGGGAGCTGGTCTTCCTCACCGGGCATTCCGGATCCGGGAAATCGACAACCCTGCGACTCATCCACATGTCCGAGCGCCCGTCGACGGGAGAGGTGCGAGTCAGCGGGTTCTCGTCACAGCTCATCTCGAGTCGGAAAATCTGGAAGCTACGCCGACGAGTGGGGTTTGTGTTTCAGGACTTCCGCCTCTTACCGCGCCGGACCGCGATCGCGAATGTAGCCTTTGCGTTGGAGGTTACAGGGACTCGGCGGCAGAACGTTCTTCCAAGGGCTGGGAGGCTGCTTGCGAAGGTCGGGCTGGCCACGAAGTCGAGCGCAATGGTCCACGAGCTCTCTGGGGGCGAACAGCAGCGGGTTGCTGTGGCTCGCGCACTCGCCTGCGAGCCGCTCGTCCTGCTTGCAGATGAGCCAACTGGCAACCTGGACGAGCGCGCGTCCAGGGGAATCATGGAGTTGTTTCGAGAGCTGAACTCTCATGGAATGACCGTCCTAATGGCAACGCACGATCTGGATCTCATTCGTCGCTACCCGGGCGTGCGGATGTTGGAGCTTGACGAGGGCCGACTCGCTTACGACTCTGCCGCTGTGCCGGAAACTGTCTGATGTACATGATCCGGGAGGCCTTCGCAGGGATCCGGAGAGCCCCCATTTTGACTGGGTTGTCCGCAGCGATGGTTGCCTTCGCCCTCTTCGTCGTCGGGCTTTTCGGGCTCGTCACCTTCAACCTGCAACAGGCTCTCGCTCGAGTCGAAGAACGCGTGGAGGTGATTGCTTACCTTCGAGACGGTGTGACGGAGGAGGAGGTGACGACTGCACGTGCGACTCTGCTCGAGATGGACGAAGTTCGTGATGTCCGCCACGTCTCGAAGGAGGAGGCGCTCCGCTCGGCGAGCGAAGACATTCCAGAGTTCCAAGAGATCTTCCGAGGACTCGACGCCAATCCTCTGCCAGCATCTCTTGAGGTCGAACTTCATCCAGCCTACCGCACACCCGACTCGGTAGCCCGAGTCGCAGATACCGCATCCCTGCATGACGCATTCGAGGAGGTGGCGTACGGCCAAGAATGGGTGGGCCGCCTCTACCTGCTGCGGCGAGTTGGAGCAGTTGCCACGACCATCTTGGGGCTGGCCTTCTCGGTGGTTGCAGCCCTCATCATCGCCACCGCCGTCCGAATCGCGATTTTCGCACGTGCGGACGAGATCCGCATCATGCGGCTCGTC
>Ga0310121_10003138_pt1 | contig 15208 bp, 16 predicted proteins | sample CB27_Tmax_986_MG_FD_203504 | JGI IMG/M metagenome (GOLD analysis project Ga0310121, IMG submission 203504) | Marine microbial communities from Western Arctic Ocean, Canada - CB27_Tmax_986 | ecosystem: Environmental > Aquatic > Marine > Oceanic | place: Canada: Western Arctic Ocean | collected...
TCCACTGATTCAGCGGCGCCTCGGTGCGACGCGCAACTTGGCAGTGGTCAAGTTTCAACTTGGCCACTGCCCGCAACTTTCACTGGGCTGCTGCCGTCCCACATAGTATAATCGCCCGCTTCGCGCGCCACGCGCCGCGAGTCACCAGCCAGAACGACCGCTTCAAGGACGCTGGCAGTCCGTGCTGAAAATCGAGCGTCGCACCGAGGCGGGTGAGGGTAAGTCAATTCGAGAGAGTTGGTCCGTGAACCGAATCAGTGAGGACGTGAAGGAGGTCCCTGTTGTCTAAGGCCCTGTTGTCTAAGGCCCTGTTGTCTAAGGTTAGACGCATTCGATCTCATGGGGCGACGGCCGTGCGGCTGGCGGCGCTCGTCGTCCTGGGTCTCGCTGCCGCCTGTGGTGGTGCCCCGGAGCCAGAGCCGCCCCCCGCCTGGGAGGCCGCCAACCCGCTCGTGCCAGTTCCGGAGCCCCCGCTGGGAATCACCCAGACGCTGCCAGACTCCGTGACGTCGGAGCGCGTACGGCTCGGCCGCTGGCTGTTTTACGATACGCGGCTTTCGGCCGACAACACCATCTCGTGCGCCACTTGCCATAACCCCGAGAACGCCTTCTCGGAGCCGACCCCGGTGTCCACTGGCATCGACGGGCAGATGGGCGGACGCAAGTCGCCATCGTTCATCAATCAGGCGTGGACGCTCTATCCGCACTTCTTCTGGGACGGGCGGGCCGAATCGCTCGAGGCCCAGGCCGGAGGGCCCGTCGAAAATCCGATCGAGATGGGCAACACCCACGAGACGATGGTCGCGACCCTCGGCGCGGTGGAAGGGTACCTGCCCTACTTCGAGGAGGCGTTCGGCGCGCCCGAAGTGACCGTCGACCGCATCACGCAGGCGATCGCGGCCTACGAGCGAACGCGGATGAGCGGTAACTCACCGTGGGACCGGTGGAAGATCGGCCGCGACGAGACGGCCGCCTCCGATCAGGTGAAGCTAGGCGATGAGCTGTTCTTCGGCAAGGCTCAGTGCAACCAGTGTCATCTCGGCCAGAACTTCACCGATAGCACATTCCATAACCTCGGCATCGGCTGGGCCCCAGACGCCAAGACGTTCGCCGACGACGGACGCTTCGCCGTCAGCGGGGACGACGTAGACCGCGGCGCGTTCAAGACGCCTACCGTACGCGACGTCACGAAGCACGCCCCCTACATGCACGACGGCTCAGTCGCGACCCTGCGCGAGGTGGTCGAGCACTACGTCAAGGGCGGCAACCCGAATCCGACGCTCGATCCGAAAATCCAGCCGCTCGAGCTGAACGACGAGGAAATCGATGCGCTCGTCGCCATGATGGAAGCGCTCGACGGCGAGGGGTATCAGGACACCCCACCCAGCGCCTTCCCGCAGTAGCCACGCCTGGCCTAGGGGGCGGCGCCACGACCGCCCCCTGGGCCGGCCTGAGATCCCGCCAGACGTCCACACGTCCACCACGGGCGGCTAAAGCTCCGCCCGATCCGTGCCAACACACAACACAGTGTCGATGCACGCACGGGTGGACGACCCGTTGATCCCGAAAGTTGATTTCGATGCCGCCACGAAGGACCGTCGCGCCTGGAACGCCGGACAGCGCGCCGCCGAGCACGGCCAGAGCCTGGAGATCTACCCATATCTGGACGGGCCGAGTCGGGACGCCTGGCTCGTCGCCTGGTTGGTGACCCACACGCGCCACGAGCCGCTGACGCATCCCGAGCTCCTGCTCGACTAACAGCCCCGGGGTGAAAGTCCAGCTTCGCACCGAGACCCCGCTGAACCAAAGCCGCGATCACCCAGGGAAAGACGCGAGGAGGGAGAATACCGGGAGTACTTGACCCATCGTGGACAACGCCCAGCGCCGCCCATGGTGGGATGGATCGGCGGTCGAATGCCGCGGGACTTTCACCACGGGCTGTTGACCCTCGACGTCCCGCGCCCCGACACCCCCCGCCCGCCTTCGCCAGTTCTGGGATACAGTGCCAGGTGCGCGTCGGTGCAACCTGTCATGCAAGGTACAACTCTCTCCCATTACTCGATCGGCGACCGCCTCGGTGAAGGCGCCATGGGCGAAGTGTACCGAGCACGCGATGAGCGGCTGGGGCGGACCGTCGCCCTGAAGGTCCTGCGCGCCGGCCTGAGCGACGGGGCCGGATTCGAGCGGACTCGTGTGTCGGCACTGCCGACCGACTCGCGCGCCAAGGGCCCGGCGCTGTTTGCCGCAACGGCTCGCCGAGCCTAGCACACTGTGAACGAACGCACTTCTTAGTTCAAGGAGGACACAATGACACCAGTAGCCGCGGAACGGGCACATTCGTTCATCGAGGCGACGGAGGCCGGCCGTGTGCCGTACAAGGTTGCCGACCTGTCGCAGGCCGACTTCGGACGGAAGGAAATCCGACTGGCCGAGCAGGAGATGCCCGGATTGATGGCGCTGCGAAAAGAGCACGCGGCGCAGAGGCCGCTCGAGGGAGCGCAGGTCATGGGCAGCCTGCACATGACGGTGCAAACCGCCGTTCTCATCGAAACGCTGACCGAGCTCGGCGCCGACGTGCGGTGGGTCTCGTGCAACATCTTCTCAACCCAGGATCACGCCGCCGCGGCGGTCGTCGTCGGACAGCCCAAGACGGGCGGCACGCCAGAGGCGCCCAGGGGCATCCCGGTCTTCGCCTGGAAGGGCGAAACGCTCGAGGAGTACTGGTGGTGCACCAACGAGGCGCTGCGCTGGCCGGACGGGTCTGGCCCCGCGCTCCTCGTGGACGACGGCGGCGATGCGACCCTGCTGATCCACAAGGGCTACGAGTTCGAGCAGGTGGGCGCGATACCGGCCTTCAAGGCGGACAGCGAACCCGAAGAGTGGGGCGTCATTCTCGAGCTGTTGCGGAAGCTGCAGGGCGAGGACCCGCAGTACTGGCACACCCTTGGCCCGTCGATCCGTGGCGTGAGCGAAGAGACGACGACTGGGGTGCATCGCCTATACCAGATGGCGGACGCCGGCACGCTGCTCTTCCCCGCCATCAACGTCAACGACTCGGTCACGAAGAGCAAGTTCGACAACGTGTACGGCATCCGCCATTCGCTGCTGGACGGTCTGGCGCGCGCGACCGACGTGATGCTGGGCGGTAAGACCGCGGTCGTGTGCGGGTTCGGTGAGGTCGGGAAGGGCTGCGCGCAGGCGCTTCGCGGGCAGGGGTGCCGGGTCGTCGTCACCGAGATCGATCCGATCTGCGCACTGCAGGCCGCGATGGAGGGTTACGAGGTCGCCACGCTCGACGAAATGATCGGAAAGGCCGACATCGTCATCACCGCCACGGGCAACTTCAAGATCATCACCGTCGAACACATGACGCGGATGAAGGACAAGGCCATCATCGGCAACATCGGCCATTTCGACAACGAGATCGACATGGCGGGGCTGAAGAAGTTCGACGGCGTGGAGCGGATCAACATCAAGCCGCAGTACGACGAGTTCCGGTTCCCCGACGGACACAGCGTGATGATCCTGGCCGAAGGCCGGCTCCTGAATCTCGGCTGCGCCACGGGCCACCCGAGCTTCGTCATGTCGGCATCGTTCGCAAACCAGGTCCTCGCCCAGCTGGAGCTGCACGCAAACCAGGGCAAGTACGAGAAGAAGGTCTACATGCTGCCCAAGGCGCTCGACGAAAAGGTGGCCCGGCTCCATCTGGACCATCTGGGCGTGCGGTTGACCCGCCTCTCGAAAGAGCAGGCCGACTACATCGGCGTGCCGGCCGAGGGTCCCTACAAGCCGAACTACTACCGGTACTGAGTCGCGCCGCATCTGCCAGTCGCGCAAAAGGGCCGCAGCGGGGGCAACCCGCTGCGGCCCTACCTGTCTGGGCTCTGGGCTTTCGGCTCTGGGCTTGAAGCCTACCGATCCGCCGTTGGCGGCGCCGCGTCGAACACCAGATCACGGAACACCGTCGGCTCGTGGAAGCTCGCGCCCGTCGGCGGGGACCACGCCGCGAAGACGTCCTGCGTCGGGCGGCGCTCGCCGCCGAGCCGCTTGATCCGGAACACGTTGAACCGCCAGCGGTCAGCCGGCGCCGGCGGCAACGCGATCGACTCCGCGGACGGCAGTGACTGAAAGCCAGTCCACGGCAGAAAGGCCACCGCCGTCCACCCCGCGGTGGTGAAAGTCTCACTGCATTCGGCCGGCACTGCATCCCACCATGGGCGACGCGGGGCGTTGTCCACGATGGGTCGAATACTTCCGGTATTCTCCCTCTCGCGCCTTGCGAGGGCCGACCGCGGCTTCGGCTTGACCTTAGAGGGGCCTCGATGCGACGCGGGACTTTCACCACGGGCTGCTACGGTCATACCGCGATTCCCAGCACCCGTTCGCCGTTCGCGTGGTAGTCCTTTCGCAAGATCGTGGTCCGGACGCCCTTGCGATCCATCACCGGCAACAGCGCCGATGGCTCGCTCAGCTTCCGGATCCGCTCGCCGAACGGCTCCACGCCGAGCGGCACGTCCGACCACGTGACGTGCGTGTGCACGTCGATGACCGGAAACCGAGGGCGTTTCACCCGAGTCTCAGCGACGTGGAGCATGCTGCGGGGCTCGAAGTCCGGAAGCGCGATTGCCGCGTCCGGCGTCGTGGCCTCGGCCGGCTCACCTGGCTCGAACCCGGGCGCGCAGACTGCGCCGACGGCCGCCGCGGCGCCGACCGTGCCGATGAATTCGCGTCGGTTCATGGAAGTGACCTCACCGAGGATCGCGGACTGGCGTCGCGCCGTCGGGGCATAGCACGGGCTCGATGGGTGGGCGGCGACTGCCGAGGCTTACCGCCGAAGCGGTCGGCTCGACGGCCACGTTATAATGCTCGTCTCTCGGACACGCCGTGCATCCAGCGGAGGTCAACATGAAATCAGCCTTGCGGGTCGCGCTCGTCGCCGTCGCGTTCATCGGCGGCTTGCTTCACGCACAGTCGACATCGTCGGTAACACCCGATTCGCGGACGTTCGAGCTCCGCACCTACAGCACGGAACCAGGCAAACTCGAGGCGCTGCACACCCGGTTCCGTGATCACACGACCGCGCTCTTCGAGAAGCACGGGATGACCAACGTCGGCTATTTCGCGCCGATGGACAAGCCCGACACCCTCGTCTATCTCCTGGCGCACGACAGCCGAGAGGCCGCCGAACGGTCCTGGCAGGCCTTCCGAGATGACCCGGACTGGCAGCGTGCATTCGAGGCGTCTCGGGAAGACGGGCGGTTGGTCGCGAACGTCGAATCGGTGTTCCTGGAAGCAACTGACTACTCGACCTTGAAATGAAGGCCCTGCCGTCATGCCGATGACCGACCTCCGCAGATGCGGCGCCTTGGGCCTGACGTTCGTGTTCGCCGGATGCCAGGTGGCGCCGTCGGGGCCCTCGGCACCGTCCTTCGACGTGGTCGAAGCCTCGATCGGGGAGATTCACGCCGCCATGAACGCTGGCGAGCTGACCTCACGGGCGTTGGTCGAGGCCTATCTCGCGCGGGTCGAGGCGTACGACAAACAAGGCCCGGCACTGAACGCCATCCTGACGATCAACCCGAATGCGCTGACGCGCGCCGACGAACTGGACGCGGCTTTGGAGGCGTCGGGCCTGACCGGTCCGCTCCACGGCATCCCCGTCATCGTCAAGGACAACTACGACACGTTCGATTTGCCGACCAGCGGCGGCTCGTTGTCGCTGGTAGAGTCGATGCCACCGGATGACGCGTTCCAGGTCCGGCGGGTGCGCGAGGCTGGGGGCATCGTCCTCGCGAAGTCGAACATGGCGGAATTCGCGTTCTCGCCGTACGAGACGGTCGGGTCCGCCCTGCCAGGCTACACACGCAACCCGTACGCCACCAACCGCGTGACGGCTGGATCCAGCGGCGGCACAGCCGCGGCGGTGGCGGCCAGCTTCGGGGCCGTGGGCCTCGGCACCGACACAGGCAACTCGATTCGCGGCCCGTCGGCGCACCTGAGCCTGGCGGGCATCCGCTCGACGATGGGTCTGACGAGTCGCGACGGGATCGTGCCGCTCAATCTGTCGCGCGACATCGGCGGGCCGATGGCGCGGACCCTCGCCGACGCCGTCGCGGTGTTCGACGTCATCGCCGGCACCGATCCCGCCGATCCCGCGACCGAGGAGGGTGACGCGCGCCGCGCGAAGAGCTATCTCGAGTTCCTGAATGTGAACGGGCTGCAGGGGAAGCGCCTGGGAGTGCTGCGTGAGATGTCGGATGACACCGCCGACCCCGGCGTGATCGCCCGATTCGACGAAGCCATCGAGGACCTGCGCCGGCTCGGCGCGACGGTCGTCGACCCGGTGGCGCTGCCGAATGACGACGCGCCCGAAGAGGAGCGGTTGCCCTGTAGCCGCTTCCGTTACGATCTGGAGCAGTACCTCGACAGTCTCGGGTCCGGCGCGCCCGTGAAGACGCTTCAGGAGATCGTCGACTCCAGAAACTTTCACCCGTCGATTCGGCCGCGCCTGGAGTCGGCACTCGAAACCGACACGGCGCCGGCCGATCAACCAGGGTGTGCGCAGCGGGACGCCCGCGACGCGCGGCTGCGCCGCCGCGTCCGTCAGGCGCTCGAAGGCGATCAGCTCGACGCGCTCGTGTACCCCACCTGGGACAATCCGCCGCGTCGAATAGGCGATCTGAACACACCGCACGGCAACAACAGCTTTCAGCTGTCTCCGCCAACCGGGTTCCCCGCCATCACCGTGCCGATGGGCTTCGTGGGCGACGGCCTGCCGGTCGGTCTGCAGCTCCTGGGAGACGCCTGGTCTGAGCCGACGCTAATCGCCATCGCCTACGCGTACGAACAAGGAACGTGGCATCGTGTGCCGCCCCCGACGACGCCTCCGTTGGACGAGCCGCCTGACACGCCATGACCGATTCCCAGAGGTCGAAGTCGACCGTCCAAGTCCCCACACGGCTCGTGTGGGCGGCCGGCGGCATCCTGGTGCTCTGTTTGATCGGTATCGCGTATCTCGTCGGCCGCGAGTTCGGTCTCACGTCGGTCGACCGCACGGAGCCGGCGCCTCAGATGGCCGATGCGCCGGGTGTTGCCGCGCCACGCAGCGTGGCGCCGACCTGCGGTTAGTAGTCTACGGTTGCCTCCAACCCGTTCCTTCGCGTACAAGCGTACAAGTAGGGGTCCGCAGGCGATCGCTAATTCGGTGTGCCCTGTCTGGAGGTAACGAACATGCGTGGGAATGAGTTCACTCGTCGGCGATTTCTCCGTGACGGCGGCGCCGCATCGGCCGGCGTCTGGGCCGCCCCGTCCGTCCTGAGCGCCGCCACCGGCACGCCGGACGCCGGATACCTGGAGGTAGGCCTGCCAAAATCGGAGCTCCTGACACCGGCTCTGTGCGTCGACCTGGACGCGCTGGAGCACAACATCGACACGATGCAGTCCACGGTGTCGCGGAATCGCATCGGTGTGCGTCCGCACACCAAGACCCATAAGTGCCCCGCGATTGCGCACCTACAGATGGCCCGTGGCGCGGTCGGGATTTGTACGGCGAAGCTAGCCGAGGCGGAGGTCATGTTCGAGCACGGCCTCGATCAGATCCTCCTGACGACCTGCAACGTATCGGCAGCGAAGATTCGTCGCGCCATGCGCTTGAGGACATGGTGCCTCGGGTTCATCCAGGCGGTCGACACGGAGGCCAACGCCCGGGATCTCGACGCGGCAGCGGGAGAGGCCGGCGTCGTCGCCGACGTGACCGTGGACGTCGACCCGGGCGGCCACCGGACCGGCGCGCCGCCCGGCGAACCGGCCGTCACCCTGGCGCAGCTCGTCGATCGGCTGCCCAACCTGCGGCTGCGGGGCATGCTCTGCTACGATGGCGGCTCACAGCACGTCGCCGGCTTCGAGGCTCGACGGACGCAGGCGATCGAGCGCCTGGCGCCTGCCGCCGAGACGTTCTCGAGGATGCGCCAATCCGGCCTGAACGTCGAGATCTTCAGCGGGGGCGGCACCGGAACCTACAACATCGACCACGCAACGCCTGGCTTCACCGACGTCCAGGGTGGGAGCTATGTCTTCCTGGACGCGCAGTATCTGAGCATCGGGGGTCAGGATGACGGCAAGACGTACAACGATTTTGAACCGTCCTTGACCATTCTGACCACGGTACTGAACGCGCGATACGAGGGGCGCGCCACGACCGACGCCGGCGCGAAGTCCTGCACGATCAACCGACCCTGGCCGATCATTATCGGCGAGACCGGCATGAGCTATACCAGCGGCTCCGACGAATTCGGCACGATCCGGTATGAGAATCCCAGCCGGATCTATCAGGTCGGCGACCGGCTCGAGCTGATCGTGTCGCACTGCGATCCGGTTGTGAATCTCTACGACACGATGTACGCGACCCGGAACGGCCGGGTGGAAGCGGTGTGGCCGATCGCGGGCCGCGGCAAGAACCAGTGAGCCTTGCAGCCCGGGCGGGCGCGTGGGCGCGGCTGACGCTCGGGGGTCACACTTCGTTTGATTCTTAGCGAGGTGGCAAGTCGCGCGCTACAGTCAGTGAGACGCCGCCCGTCCCTTCGCCGTAACGATCACGACGACTCCGGTGATAATCACGGTGGAGCAGATGAGCGTCCAGCCGCTCACGTGTTCCCCGCCGAGGAGCGCGCCCAGCAGCAAGGCGATGAGCGGGTTGACGTAGGCGTAGGTCGCCGCCTTCGTGGGCGTCGACGCCTGCAACAGGAACAAGTAGGCGGCGTAGGCCAGTGAGCCAGGGCCGATGAGATAGCCGACCGCCAGGAGGGATCGCCACGTCATGGCGCTCGTGTCGACGGCCGCAAACTCACCCGTCACGCCGCTCACCGCCAGGAGGATCAGCCCGCCGCTCAGCATCGGCATGCCAGCGGCCAGGGTCTGGGAACTAGACTGTCGCACGTAGTGCGAGTAGACCGAGCCGGACGCCCAGCTCAGCGTCGCCCCGACGAGCGCCAGCGCCCCGATCGGATTGACTTCACCCCCACCCCCGACGCTGGTCGGATTCACGAGCAGGGCCATTCCCGTCAGGCCGACGATCAGGCCGACGAAGACGGCCAGGTCCGGGTAGGCGCCGCCTGGCCGGAGCCAGTCGATCAGGACGACCCACAGCGGCACCAAGGCGATCAGCAGCGCTGTCAGGCCGGACGGCACGAACTGCTCTGCCCACGTGACCCCACCGATGCCCCCCGCCACCATCAGCGCGCCGACCAGCGCGGCGGGCCGCCAGAGCGACGCGGCGGGCCGCTGGGCGCCCCGCGCCAGCGCCCATCCGACGAACAGGGCGCCGCTGATGCAGAAACGCACGCCGGCCATGAAGAACGGTGGGATCGTCTCGACGCCGAAGCGGATCGCCAGATAGGTCGAGCCCCACACGACGTACACCGTCGCGAAAGCCAGGAGGACGAGCGGACGGACGCTCCGGAGCATGGGCGTGACGGAGACTACGGCCAGAGCATCCGGTAGCAGAGCGCCCCGAGAAGGCCACCAACGACCGGGCCGACGACTGGGACCCAGGCGTAGGCCCAGTCGGAATCGCGCTTTCCTGAAATGGGCAGAAGGAAATGTGCAATTCGTGGACCGAGGTCACGCGCCGGATTGATCGCGTAGCCGGTGGGTCCGCCCAGCGACAGCCCGATCGACCAGACGAGCATGCCGACGAGGAGCGGACCAAACCCAGACGGGAAGCCGGTTGCCGGGTCGAGGTTGGCCGGAGACAGAATAGCGAGGACGCCGAGCACCAGCATGAACGTGCCGACGATCTCGGTCACGAGGTTCGCGCGGGGCTGGCGAATGGCGGGTGCCGTGCAGAATACGGCGAGCTTGAGATCCGGGTCGGCCGTCTCACCCCAGTGGGGCCGATAGGCCAGCCAGACGACCACGCCGCCAAGGATCGCGCCCAGGATCTGTCCGGCGACGTAGACCGGCACGGCGCTCCAGGCGAAGCGCCCGATCGACGCGAGGCCGATCGTCACGGCGGGGTTGATGTGCGCACCACTGACACTGCCGACGGCGTACACCGCAACCGCGACGGCCAGTCCCCATCCGGTCGCGATCACCATCCATCCACTGCCCTCTCCCTTCGAGCGGGACAGGAGCACGTTGGCGACGACCCCGTCTCCCAGGATGACGAGAATCATCGTGCCCATCAGTTCGGCGACAAACGTAGACATGCTCCTCCTTCGCTTCGGATGGCGATATGAGTGCCGGATTATAGCGTCTTGGCCGTACGCGCGTCCGCGTTCGTGGCCTCCATGACGGCGGCGTGCGCCGCGCGAACGTCGCTCACCGGCCAGACCTTCGCCTGCCATCCCGCGGCCGGTGCCTCACTCGCGACGATCGGCTGCTAGGGGCCCGCCAGAGTATTGGCGTAGGCCGCGTTGCGAGCGCCGTGGGGCCAGCTGCGAGGCGAGGCGACGCCCCAGCGCATCGTCGAGGAGACGCAACGCGGCAGATGGCCCCACGCCACCGCAACCCGAAGGGCGCGTGGGGTTTGCGGCCGCAGACCGCGTCGCACGTCGTCGCCGATGCGCTGCGGCATCAACTCCTCCGCGCTTCTTCTCTGCGGCTCGCAAGACCCACGCGCGCGGCCCACGCGAATACTCGGGCGGGCTCCTAGGGGCTGGACTTTCACTACCGGCGGTCAGAACCGCAGCAGCTTCGCGAACTTCACGACGAAGCCGCGGTTCTCGAGCGTCGGAAACCCACGAAAGTCGGTCGCGCGGCCTTCCGAGTAGACGATGAAGAGGTCGCTCCCCGGCTCGTATTCCCACCGGTAGCGGATGTTCGTCGAAATCGAGTCGCCCGACGAGCTGTACTGCAGCAGCGCACCAACGAAGCTGCGCGGCGTCAGCGTGTAGGTCGCGCGGGCGCTCACCACGCGCGTCGTGAAGCTGCCCTGCGGCAGGTCGACGAAGTTGAGCTGAATGTTGGGCTCGATGGCAAACTGTGGGCTAAATTCGATGCGGCCGCCGTACCTCAGCCAAGTCCGGTCGCCGCCGAAGAAGCTGCCAGTCCCAGCGGCGAACCGTCCGTTGATCTTCCGCTGCCGCCCGACGAAGTACGTGGCGCGCGTCTCACGAAAAGTGTAGCCGCCGGTCGGCAGGATCACGCCGTCTGAGATCTCGAACTCCTCCGGCAGGAACTCGAACGTGTCGGTAACGTTGAAGAAGAAGCGGTTACTGCTCTCGAACTCGATCTGAAACTGTCCGTCGAGCTCACGCGTCTCGAGCTGCCCGCTGCTCGCGTTGGTGATGTAGTTGAGTTCGCCCTGGAAGGTGAACTTCCGAATCGCTCGGATCGAGCGCGGCCGCGGGCTGAACCGGAGCTGGCCGAAATTCCGGCGGAAGTTGTCTCGGCGCATGAACCCGATTTCAGGATTAAAGTCCTGCTCGACGGTGAGGTGCTCGAACGTCATCCCGTAGCGATCGCCGCTGTTCTGCATTCGCGCGCGGTAACTGGCATCTCGCCCGCTGCTGCCTGGATTTCGTGTCTCCGCGTAATACGTGTTGATATTGAGATTCTGGAAAAACGAGAAGTTCCCGTCGGCGCCGAACGTCTGACTCGATCCCGTGCCGTCGAGACCGACCGAGCGGCTCGTGCCGATGATGCCGATATTGCTCCGGCGCAGGATGTCCCGTCTCAGCCGGACGACGGAGAAATTCGTGCCCCGGACCGGATCGTCCAGGTCGTCGAGATTCCCTCCGGTCTGGATATTGAGCATCCCCATCGTGAACTTGCCAGCGCGGCCGGTGACGCGGCCGCCGCCCCGGATCGACGAGTCAAGCCCGATGCGGCGGCTGAAGAACATGATCGGCGTGAGCCCGCCGCCGCCGCCGAAGCCGCGCGTTCCCGCACCACCGAAACCGAAGATCCCCTGCCCCTCGAGGAAAAACTCGCGCTTCTCCGGAAAGAACAGGCTGAAGCGGGTCAGGTTGACCTGGGCTTCGTCATCCTCGACCTGCGCGAAATCGGTGTTGACCGTGAAGTCGGCCGTCAACCCCTCGGTGATGCCGTACTTGCCGTCGAAGCCGATGTCGCCGGCGAGATCGTTCGAAAAGGCCGGATCGGCATTCTTGTTCGTGACCGACGAGATGGCGTACGGCTTGAACTCGAGGTTGGTGAGCGCTGCCGGCACTTCGACGCCGACCAGCGTTGCGGCCGACGACATCTTCATATAGCCGCGACTCGAGTACGACGCCGGAATCGGCGAGAGAAACGCTTCTTCGTTCTTCCACGCGATCTCGCGTCTCAAGTTGATGCCCCAGATCTGCTGCCGCCCGCTCTTGTAGCGCAGCGACTTGAAGGGAATCACCATTTCGACGGTCCATCCCTGGTCGAATCGCTTCGTCTTCACGTCCCAGATCGTGTTCCAGTCGGTGTTGTTGTTGCGCTCGTCGGTGATGAGCCCCTCGAGGATGGCGCCGAGCGGGTTGGTCTGGAAGATGAAGCCGTTCCGCCGGTCGTAGAAGGTGTCGAGCACGACCGTGAAGTTCTCGTTCCGCCCGATCCCGCGGTTGTCGCGGCGCATCTCGCTAACGACCATCCGCTCCGGATGGCTGTCCCAGTTGCGCGAGGCGATGTAGAGATTCTGATCGTCGAAGAAGATCCAGGCCTCGGTCTTCTCCGTTGCGGCCTCCCCTTCGTTCGGCTCCTGCTGGATGAAGCCGGTCAGAGCGGGCACCCGCGCGTAGGCTGGCTCGTCCAGATTGCCGTCGATGACTAGCCCCTCCGGCAGCCGGACCGCCCGGACCGTAACGCGCCCCTGCATATCGCGGGAGATCACCTCGGGCGCCGTCGGCGGCGGCGGCCCGTCGATCGTGACGGGGGCGTCTCCCTCCGCAGCGCTCAGGTCGGCGCGCAGACTCTCGGCGAGCTGCCCACCGCGCTCCTGCTGTGCGAGCACCGTGCCGGCGGAAAACAAGATCAGCGCGGCGACAGTCAGCCAAAGGCGACGACATGTCCCAGCGGATTGGCGCTCACTGAGCCGCATTTCTGGAGATCCGACACTCAATAGAGGAACCCGTGGTCTTGGACACCACGTGCAGCCTTGGGGATCACAGTGGCGCGCATTGAGCCCGATAAATCCTCTGATCGTAACACGATACGGCCGCACCGACCAGTGTGTGCGTGACCGCCGCCACACCGCTTCATGGCGTGAGGCGGGCGTGGCCATCGCTGGCAAGGACGAGCCCGCGGCCATTCAACGTATACGACGTCCGCGAGTGTCTCGTTACGGTGTAACAGTTGCTCTATGATGGACGTCACATCCATGTCCCGCGCCTCGGCACGGCTGTCTCTCATCTTCTCGTGCATCGGCCATGCCTACATGCACCTGTTCGCGGTCTATTTCTTTCTCGTCGTGCTGCCGCTCGAGCGGGAGTGGGGCCTCCCGTATCACGAGTTGATCGAGTTGTGGACAATCGGATCGCTGCTGGTCGGCGCCCTGGCGCTGCCCGCCGGCTGGCTTGGCGATCGCTGGAGCGCCCCGGGCATGCTCGTCGTGTTCTTCCTCGGCCTGGGCGGTGCCGCACTCGTGTGCGGGATGGCGGCCTCGCCGCGAACGATGTGGATCGGCCTCTGTCTGCTCGGAGCGTTCGCGGCAATCTACCATCCGGTCGGCGTGGCGTGGCTCGTTCGGAGCGCCACCCGGAGCCGGGGCAAGGTGCTCGGTATCAACGGCATCTTCGGGAGCGCCGGCGTCGCCGGCGCCGGCCTCAGCGCCGGCATGCTCATCGACGTGTTCGGCTGGCGCGTCGCCTTCTTCGTGCCGGGCGGCCTATCGATTCTGACTGGCGCGGCCATGTGGTATTGCCTGCGGGCCGGCTGGATCGCCGACGATGCGCCGATTCCCGCCGCGTCGGACTCCGGCGACCGCGCCCGGCAGATGCAGGCCTTCGTGCTGCTCATGATCACGATGTTCGGCGGCGCCCTCATCTACCAGGCGACGCAGGCCGCGCTTCCGAAAGTCTTCGCCGTACGGCTCGCCGACATGGTGGGCACCTCCGCCTTCGGTGTCGGCGCGCTCGTCGCGGTCGTCTACAGTGTGGCCGGCCTGACGCAGCTTCTCTCGGGACACCTCGCCGACCGCTTCGACCTCAAACGGGTCTACATCGCGACGTTCCTGGCGCAGGTCCCGATGCTGTGGTTCGCCGCGAACATCGGCGGGATGTCGCTGGTCGCGGCCATGACCATGCTCGTGGTGGCCAACACCGGCTCCCTGCCGGCCGAGAGCATGCTGCTGGCCAGCGCGACACCCACGCGGCGCCACGGCATTGCGTTCGGCCTGAAGTTCGTCCTCGCCTTCGGCGCGGCCCCGGTCGCGATCCGGCTCGTCGCCTACATCAACGACGTGACCGGCGGGTTCTACTGGCTGTTCGTCTTCCTGGCGGCGATCGGCGTCGTCGTCGTGTTGACCGCCACATTCCTGCCGAAGATCGCCCGCCCGACGCCGGAACCCGAACGCCTGCCGGAGCCGAACACCCTGGCCGCCCGTGACGAAAGGCTCGCGTAGCAACGGGGACCCCTGAATTAACTCTAATGTGACAAAAATCGCGCGCGGCTTCACCGGCCGGTCGCCGGAACAGGGGCGTGCCGGACGGCACTCGCCACGCTCGCCCTGCTCGTCGGGATGGCGCTGCCCATCGCCGCCCAGCGCCTCCCGCGCTGGGTGGTGACGCCTTCGGCCGGCGGCGTCTTCGGCAGTGACCTGGACGAGCCGTCCGCCACCGTGGGGGTCGGCGTCGGCCTTGCCGCAGCGCGGCGTCTGACGGTGGAGAGCGAGATCAGCCGCGTGGCGGAGCTGGCCGGACTCGCGTTGCCGCTCGGAAGCGCCTGGTTGTTCAGCGGACGCTTCCTGTATCTGGCTGCACCGGCCGATGCCCGCATGGTGCCGTACGGCTCAATCGGCGGCTCGTTCGTCCGGCTGACCCGAGCCGGTGAGGGAAACACCGAGGTGGAGATAGCCGGTACTGTGGGCGGCGGCAGCTTCGTCAGACTCGCCGCCCGGCTCTGGCTCAGGGGTGATCTGCGATTCATTCACGTGAATGACGCACCGAACCTCTGGCGAGGCTCGCTGGGCCTCACGGTCGGCTTCGACTGATGTCGTCTCGGCCCTGTGACCGATAGGGTAAATACTCGCGTGATTGTTTGACATGGATCCTGTCACCCACACCCT
>Ga0310121_10003139_pt1 | contig 15206 bp, 14 predicted proteins | sample CB27_Tmax_986_MG_FD_203504 | JGI IMG/M metagenome (GOLD analysis project Ga0310121, IMG submission 203504) | Marine microbial communities from Western Arctic Ocean, Canada - CB27_Tmax_986 | ecosystem: Environmental > Aquatic > Marine > Oceanic | place: Canada: Western Arctic Ocean | collected...
AAAGGAGTTGTAACCGGCAGAGTACGACACCGTAAATTGCCGTCTCGTTGATTCCGAGTAGGGAAAAAAGTTGTATTCGATGGCCGGCGCAACACGCAACGTCATGTCCTGATTTCTAAAGCTAGAAGTGACCGCAGAACCACCGAACCCCAGGCCGATATGCTCTCCTACACTCTTAACAAAACGGGCATCCAACGCATTGTTACGGCGAATATTTGTAAACGTCGAATCCGTTAATTCATAGGTATCCTCGCGATAATTCGCGTTAACACCAAGGCGAATCTTCCATGCGTCCGTGGTACGGTTAGCCGAGAAAGACGTCGCAATAGAACGCGTCTCGTCGCGCTCTTCTGCGTCCGCGTACATGCGGAAGCGAGTCCGAAAAACCCAAAAGTTCCAAGGATCGTCGTCAGGCTGCGCGTTCGATTGCCTCGCACCCGCGATGAAATCAGGAGAATTCGCGATGACATCCAACTCCTGACCAACGCGGGTCTGAATCGCATAGCGTACCAAACCGAGACGCAACGTTCGCGCGAGTGCTTGTCGCTCGCTGTCATCGGTATCGTCTTGCGTGGTGTAAAAGACGAGTTGGTCATCCTGTCCTTCAAATGTTTCCAATCCGTAAAAATCTAACGTCCAGGCACGGCCACCCCCTCCGGTAGTCTCACGGGTTACTAACACATGTACCTGTGCATCTCGACGATCGCGGACATAATTCACAAAGGTAATCTCACGACGCAAAAAATCATCATCACATGGACCGCAATCGAGAAAAATACGGAGCGCTTCAGCACCGTCGGTGCCCTGGCGCTGTTGTGCGGGCTGTAACGCACCGTGAGGCCCCGCCGTCTCAGCAACTAAACCAACCGGAAACATGGCAACGAACAGCATAAACAGAGCGAGATGCTTTCTAGGGTCACATCTAGTCATGGCCAAAGGAGTCGAGCTTTATCGGAGGCAATAACACGCGGTGAGAGTGTATGGTATACGAACAAGGACGTGTCGACGCTTCCGCTTACAGGTTCAATAGCCCATTCATTCACGCTCCGTGATGACACGGAGGCAGTACACAATTTTGGCGAGACGGACAACTCTCCCGTAACGCTCCTGTTCTTTTTTAAACACGACTGTGAAACGTGCCGCCTAACAGCACCGGTAATAGAGCGCGCGTACAAGGCTCTATTCCGCTCTGGACTTCGGGTCATCGGGATCTCTCAAGACGATTCCCCAGAAACTGAGCGCTTCGTTAACGAGCACCTCTTAACTTTCACCGTATTGCTCGACACAGAGTTTGACGTCTCGGATAACTACGGCTTTGACGCGGTTCCCGCAATGCTCCTCACTGACTCGAAACGTGTTGTACTGGCGAGCCTTGAAGGCTGGTCAAAAAGCGACATGGACCAACTTCTCATACTGGCAGGTACGCACTGCAATACAACGCCGCCCAGCGTTGACCACGACGGAACAACGCTGCCTGATTTCAGGCCTGGTTGCGGTTCACGCGTGCACGACCCAGACATAGCTCGTCGACTGGCCGTGAAACGTGGCACTCAAATTCTCGGTGCAAGGCGCGTGCACGTTCCAGTTGACCTTGACGTGTATGAATTTCTTGACGACCAAGGATTAACCGACGGCCTCCCGATCGTACCGCCGACAGAAGTTCGTGTGCTTCGAATGTTAGAGGGTACCTCACGAACACCGACGGACATCGTCGCTACGGTCCCTCCAAACCTGGCACCGGCAACCATTGAAAAAGTTGCAATCAATGCGGTCATGGCCGGATGTAAACCGGAATATCTACCCGTCGTTATCGCCGCTCTCGAAGCAGCATGTACAGATGATTTCAATCTCCACGGTGTCTTGGCCACAACGTATTTCGTCGGGCCACTCATCATTGTCAACGGACCCATACGGCACGAGATCGGACTGAACTTTAAGCGGAATGTGTTCGGACAAGGAACACGTGCCAACTCTACGATCGGTCGAGCGCTGCAACTTATTGTTCGAAATATTGGCGGTGGCCGTCCTGGCGAAGTGGACATGTCAACACTTGGACAGCCAGGGAAAATTGGTGTTTGCATAGCAGAATATGAAGAGCGTAGCTGCTGGGAACCGCTCCACGTCGAACGTGGGTTTCAACGTGATCAAAGCACAGTCACGCTGTTTGCCGCGGAAGCCCCACGAGCAGTTCGAGACCAACTTTCACGTACTGCGTCATCGCTCGGCGCCAGTATGGGACTTTCCCTAGAGTCAGTTGCCCACGTGAAACTGCACGGCATGGATCAAGCGCTTCTTGTTGTCTCGCCCGAGCACGCGCGTACATTTGAACGAGACGGCTACTCCAAGACAGACCTCAGAGCACGAATACAAGAAGTGACCGGACGACCACTTAGAGACTTGCTTCCAAACGACGACTGTCAGAAAGGAACAGCCGTCAAAGCACTGCCACATGACTGGATTGGCGACGATGGACGACCAACAGCTGCAGCACTGGATAAACCCTTTCCGAAATTTCTGGACCCCGAGGGAATCCTAATCGTTGTGGCAGGTGGAACTGCGGGAAAATTTTCTGCCGTCGTTGGTGGCTGGGCCAGCGGGGGGCTCAGTTCGAAAGTCGTGACGCGCGTCATAAAAACGTAACCCAAAGTCACCTCAAGACTTCGTCGAGTATAGCCTTACATAACGTGTGTATCTGGTTAGCGCACGACCTCAGCAAGCGCGTACGTTGCCCGTTCAAACGCCTCAAATACCGACAACACCTGAGGGTCTCCAAACGGCAGCACCTGCGTGAGTAGGAGCCCCGCGACATCGGATCTGGGGTCGATCCAAAAATACGTGTTGTACAGGCCAGCCCAAGCAAGACTTCCTGACATTCGGCGGCCCGGCTCGTCATCGAGATTGACAAGAAAACCAAGCCCCCAACGTCCCCGACCTTCTGCCGTCGGCTTGAAATCGTTCGACCGATCAGGCAGCGCTGAGACCCAACTTCCTGCAGCAAAACCGTTAATGTGATTCTCAGCCATCAGGGCGATAGTCTCAGTCAACAGAACCCGTCTTCCATCAAGCGTCCCGCCATTGAGCCACATCCGCATGAACCGAGCATAATCATCAGCCGTTGACGAAAGCCCCCCACCTCCACTGTAGTTAGCCACAACTCCCGGATCCTCACGAACATCTTGAAACAGGGTTCCCGTAGGCTGACGGCGAGCTAATGTCACAATGCGTGCCCAAGAGGACTCTGGCACATTGAACCCGGTATTTAACATCTGCAGTGGGGCAAAAATATGTTCGCGGAAATATGTTTCAAGGTCTTGCCCTGAGACCCGTTCCACCAAACGGCCAAGCCAATCCGTGCTGGTCCCATATTGCCACGCGGTACCGGGATCGAATAACAATGGACCAACAACATCTACGTCTTCTGCCTCTGGCTGATAATCTCTGAGGGTGCTACTTGTAAACGCGTAGCCAAAACCAGATGTGTGAGTTAATAACTGCTGAACAGTTATTGCAGTCTCAGGAGGACGAAGCAAGTAAGTTCCGTTCTCGGCATCAAATTCCTCAACAACTTTGACCTTGAAAAGTTCCGGTAAATATTCAGCAGCCAGCCCATCTAAAAGCACGTCTCCACGCTCCACAAGCTGCATCACCGCGACTGATGTGACGGGTTTAGTCATTGACGCAATCCGAAAAATCGCATCCGTTCGAATCGGCATATCATGGACATCATCAGCGGTTCCGAACGCTCCGCGGTAGAGCACACCGTTCTTGTCAACGGCCATTGCAACAACCCCAAGAACATCCTGCCGACCAACAGCACCCTTCAAAAGCTCGTCCATCTGTTCAGTTGCGACCTCAGAAGGTGGCACGGGCACTTCACGGTCCCTCGGCTCATTAACTGCATTTCCGCACGCTGTAAAAAACACGCTAACCGCGATAACGCCACCAATACAGATATTTTTTGAAGTCACGTCACCCTAAGTATAGGCTGTGCTAGAGTGACGTGAGCCTGTCACGGAGGCCTAATGAGTACCACAACTGTCATCCTGGACCCGACCGATGAACACGAACCGATTGGCCGCCAACTAGCGGCACGTCGTCCTATTAATCAGGGCGTCATCGGTATCATCGACATCTCAAAACCACGTGGAGATGTTTTTTGCGACGAACTAGAAACGCTCATTCGTGCAGCAAATCCGACCATCGATGTTATTCGCCTTAAAAAGCCAACATTTACAAAACCGGCACCTGAGGATCTCCGTAACGAGGTGGCAGAACGTTGCTCTGCCGTGATCCAAGCGCTCGCTGATTGAGGGTCCTGCACGTCGTGCAGTGTGCACGACCTGTCGGACTACGAAACACGCGGTATCCCAACAGTAATGGTGGCATCGTCGGAGTTCGTCGATGCTGCCGAAAGGCAATCGCAAGCACTCGGCATGCCGGATCTTGCGACACAAGCGGTGTACGTGCCGCACCCAATACAAGACGCTACAGATGAGGAAATGAAAGAGAAGGCACGTGAAGCGTACGGTCAAATCATGAAAGGCATCGCCTGCTGAATAGCATAGCCTGTGGTGGTTCAGTCCCAGCGTTGAATCTAGTGCCTCATTAGCATAGTTTCAAACAAACTTTATGTCGTACTCTCCCTACCTTCACCGATAAGACAATGCCAGGGTCCGTTGAGATTGAGTGTCGCGATAGGATAGCCATACTTCGACTGACCAACCCTCCTGTTAACGGTTTGAGCTTCTCTGTTCGTAACGAGTTGAAAACTCAATTTTCTTTGGTTCAGTCGAGTTCGGACGTGGCCGGCATCATTATCGCTGGCCACGGGCGAATGTTTTGTGGTGGAGCCGACATCAGTGAATTCGGACAACCAACACCTCGAGGCACAGCATTTCTTCCAGGAGTCATCGACAACATAGAAGCGAGCAGCAAACCCGTTATCGCAGCCATACACGGTGTGGCAGCCGGCGGCGGCCTGGAAGTGGCACTCGGTTGTCACGAACGACTCGTACTACCAGGCACACGGCTTGGTCTACCAGAGGTCACGCTCGGCATCGTCCCTGGCGCTGGTGGAACACAGCGACTACCCCGACTGATTGGAGTGGAAGCCGCGCTCGATGTCATCGTCACAGGCCGATTGCTCGATGCAACAGAAGCCCTTACCCTTGGTATCGTTGATGCTATCGTCGAAGGCGACCTCGTTGAAGCCGCGGCGACTCGTATCCAGGAATTAGTCGATTCAAAACTCCCGTTGCGGCGTGCGTCAACACTGGATGCAAAACTTATTGAGGCGCAAGGACAACCAGAACTATTTGACGCCTATCGAACGAAGATCGCGAAGCGTGCCAGAGGGTTTGACGCCCCCTACGCCTGTATCGCATGTGTACAAACTGCCCTTGCCGTACCGTACGCGGAGGCAGCACAAAAAGAACGTGAGGTATTCTCTCAGTTAGTAACGTCAGACCAATCAAGAGCACAACGTCACGTCTTTTTTTCCGAGCGCGAGGTTGCCAAGATTACTGACGTCCCCAAAGACACACCATCTCGACCAGTTACCGCAGCTGCCGTCGTCGGATGTGGCACGATGGGTGGTGGCATTGTGATGAACTTCGCAAACGCTAGAATTCCAGTCACTGTGCTTGAAACCTCTAAAACAAATTTAGATCGTGGAATGGACATTGTTCGCAACAGGTATCGTGACGCCGTCACGAAAGGGCGCCTATCAACATCTGAACGAGACGAACGGCTCGCGCGCATCAGTACCACTTTGGACTACGAAGAAATTGCCAAGGCTGACTTTGTCGTCGAGGCTGTATTTGAAGACCTCGAATTAAAGAAACACGTCTTCGCAACACTGGACCAAGCCTGTAAGGCTGACACGGTTCTTGCATCGAACACATCAACGCTGAACATTGACGAGCTAGCGGCCGTCACGTCCCGCCCCGACAAGGTAATAGGAACTCACTTTTTTAGCCCCGCCAACGTGATGAAGCTAATGGAAAATGTACGTGGCGCTGCGACCTCGGTCGAAACAATCGCAACAACAATGGCACTATCAAAACGTCTCAGAAAAATAGGTGTCCTCGTGGGCGTGTGCGACGGCTTCGTTGGCAATCGCATGCTGTACGCCTACCGTCGCCAAGCCGACTTTCTTCTCGAGGAAGGAGCCACCCCACAACAGATTGACCAAGTCTTCTACGACTTTGGGTTCCCTATGGGACCTTTTCAAATGGCCGATTTGGCTGGCCTCGATATCGGATGGAGCGTGCGACAGCAGCAAGCCTCAGCGCGACCTCGTCACTTACGGTATTCACCACTTGCGGACCGTATCTGTGAAATGGGACGCTTCGGTCAGAAGACGGGCGCAGGATGGTACCAGTACGCGCCGGGCAGCCGAACCGCGACCCCAGATCCTATTATTGACGCGCTAATTCGTGACGTCTCTGAAGAACTTGGAATCGCACGCCAACCGATCTTGGATCCCGACGTCATTCCTCGTTGTTTATATCCGCTTGTCAATGAAGGCGCGAAGATTCTTGATGAAGGCATAGCAACTCGTGCGAGTGATATCGATGTAATTTGGATACACGGTTACGGCTTTCCCCGATTTCGAGGAGGACCAATGTTCTGGGCTAATACCATTGGCCTCCGTACTGTCTACGACATGATGAGTCGTTTGTATGACCTGCACGGTGAATGGTTTGAACCTTCCCCATTGCTCAAACAGCTAGCCTCACAGAATAAGAGTTTCGGAAACTGACGAATGCCGACGACTCAATCGCCATCATTACGGAGTGACCTCGACCTAGTCGAATGGTATTTCGAACAGGGTTGGACCGATGGCCTACCGGTTGTGCCTCCGACACCAGAACGCATGAGTCAAATGATTGCGGCACTCGGTGGTGAACCGACTGTTGTTGAAGCCAGAATTCCACCGCGCTGGGGTTCGCTCACTAGAGAAGTACTTGCTACTAATCTTGTGCTCGCGGGCTGCCTTCCCGTATATGCACCAATTGCTCGAACAGCAATTAAGGCACTGACTAGCCCCCATTTCAACTTAAACGGTGTCCAAGCAACTACACATATGGCTGCGCCGTTGATGATTATCAACGGGCCAATCCGGAAAGACATTGGGTTGAACTCTGGCTCTAACGTATTTGGGTCCGGCTATCGTGCAAATGCCACGATAGGACGTGCTATCCGGTTAGTTCTGCTCAACGTCGGTGGAGCCTGGCCTGGCGATCTTGATAAGAGCACGCTCGGTCACCCTGGAAAATACACGTTCTGTATTGCGGAAAATGAGGAAGAAAGTCCATGGCCTCCTTATCATGTCGAACAAGGCTACGAGGCGAGCGATAGCACTGTCTTTTGTATTGCTGCTGAAGGACCTCATAGTGTCACCAATCATGTCGCCAATGATCCAGAAGGTGTGCTGGATAGTGTGGTATCCGCGATGAGCACAATCGCGCACAACAACGCAGTGAGTAGTGGCTCTTGTGCTGTGATCATTGGGCCTGAACACGCCGTCACGATCGCCGACAACCGCTGGACTCGACAAGACGTTCGTAAATATCTGTGGGAAAATACGACGAACACGTATGACGACATCAGTTTTCATGGTCGCTACGGTAAGATCTATAATCGCAACCTGCCTAAATGGTACAAACGGGAATCTGGTGCGAGAATTCCGATCGTGCCAACACCAGACGATATTCATCTCTTCGTTGCAGGAGGTACTGCCGGCCGTTTTTCGGCATTTCTCCCTGGCTGGGGCCACATGAGCGCACCAGTGCTGCGATGCCTCGATGGTCATCACCCTGCGGTCGGCACCTGCGTAGATGGCACCTGTGAGCTGTAAACAACTCGTTTCTATTTGAAAGAATGATCACATGACCGAACAGCGTTTACCCTCTGGACAACTGGTTTATGACCCCCGAGGTGACGTGACTGTAACCCCGATGGCTTTAGCTCCAAGGCGTACGTCACTCGACGGTCTCCGCATCGGATTCCTCGACAATTCAAAATGGAACGCCTCTAAACTCCTCAAGCATGTAGCCAACCAATTGGAGACCACGGTCTCGGTAGGACAAATCCAATTTTTTACTAAACAGAGCTTTTCAAAACCAGCCGAATCCGCACTGATTGATACGATCGCAGAAAGCGTCGACATCGCGATCACAGCTATCGGTGATTGAGGGTCATGCACCTCGTGCAGTTTGCACGACGCAGTTGAGCTTGAAAAGCGTGGGATTCCGACGGCGGTCATCGTAACGGACGCGTTTCTGCATGAAGCAGAAGTCCAACGGACAGCGCTAGGCGCAGACCTGCTAAACCCAGCCGTAATCCAACATCCACTGAGTACACTGTCTGATAAAGAAATAAAATCACGCGCTATGCAAGCTGCTACCGCAGTCATCAGCGTCTTGGTCGCTGACGCGTTATGATTGCTGAGTGAACGTCAATCTCGCGTATGGGCGTGGGCGCCTGCCGGTTAATTTTCCGGATAGCCGAACTACGGTACTAGAACCGACTTATGTTCCTGGACTTCCAGATGAAGCCAGTGCGATCAAGCATGCGCTCAGGCAACCACTCGGCACTCGACCTCTCCATCAGCTGGTCTCAAAGGACCAGACTGTCGCGATCTCTGTCTGCGACATCACACGGCCAATGCCGAGTCACACATTGCTTCCAGTTCTCCTTGGCGAATTAGCGCATGTTCCTGACGACCATATCGTCATTGCCGTTGCAACCGGCACTCACCGAGCCTGCACACGATCCGAACTCGTTGAAATGTTGAGTGAACCGATCGTCGATCGGTACCACGTCGTGAACCACGATGCCTTCAACGAAGGAAACCTTGTTGACCTTGGTCAAGTTGACGCTGATATCCCCGTTTGGTTAAACCGACATTGGGCACGGGCTGACGTCAGGATGACGACAGGATTTGTCGAGCCACATTTCTTTGCCGGGTTTAGTGGAGGCCCAAAACTTGTTGCGCCCGGACTCGCGGGTTTCCAGACAACCATGCGCCTGCACGACGCAGAAATGATCCGCCATCCTAACGCACGATGGGGAATCACGGAGGGAAACCCCATTCACGATGCGATCAGACGAATCGCGACACACGTGGGTGTTCACTTCAGTGTCGATGTAGCAATTAACAAAGACCGTCAAATTACCAGTGTGGCCGCCGGCAACTTGTTCGATGTTCATCGGACCATGACGAAACAAGTAGAGCAAACTGCCATGCAAGCATTTACTAGTCCATTTGATGTTGTTGTAACGACAAACAGCGGATATCCACTGGACCAGAACCTGTACCAAAGCATCAAGGGCATGTCAGCGGCAGCACAAGTAGTCAAACGGGGAGGCACGATCATTTGTGCAGCCGCATGTGCAGACGGCCTTCCATCACACGGTGACTACGGCACACTTCTCAGCGCAAGGGATTCCCCCGAAGAATTACTTAAAATGATCTGCGCCCCCGGTCACAACCGACATGACCAGTGGGAAGTGCAGATCCAGGCGCAGATCCAGGACCTCGCCGAGGTATTTCTCAAGACTGACGGCCTTTCCCACGACGAAGTGCGTGCAGCGCACCTGACGCCGATCGACGATATTGAATCGGTGACGTCCGAGCAACTCCGTCGCGCTGGTCCCAACGCAACCCTCTGCGTCCTCCCGGAAGGACCACAAACGATCCCGTATCTCGGACGCACCGCCTAAAGAGTCACCTTGCGTTCACAAATCAGCCGGACCGTAGTTTGCGATCTAATAACGTACTCCGGTCACGCGAAGACCAAACTAACAGTCTCCGCCACACAAGCAGGTTTCTCTTCGGCTTCAATTTCCACAACAAACTCACTTGTTATTCTCGCCCTATCGGAACCTGTCAGCGCAACCGAACGCACAGTTTGAACACCACGTATCCGCGCGCCAACAGGAACTGCATTAGGGAACCGAACCCTGTTAACACCATAGTTAATCACCCGACCCACACCTGTGATTTTTAGACACTGCTGCCGGAAGTATGGAATCAGAGACAAAGTGAAAAATCCGTGAACTATTGCCCCCCCGTAGGGAGACTCTCGCCGAGCGCGCTCTACGTCAACATGTATCCACTGATGATCAAGTGTGACATCCGCAAATTGGTCGACCATCTCCTGAGTAATCGTGACCCATGCACTCGCCCCAACCTGTTGCCCAGCAAGGCCCTCAAGTGCTGTCAGTCCATCAACTTCTCGCATTGACATACCCTTCGGTGAAATAGCAACGGCCCGATTATGGTCATACACACGCTGAGTAGCGAAGGGTTAACGCTACCGCCTCTTACCCACGCCTAGAATGGTCGAAGCTCAACCATTAACACGCCTATAACAAGCGCAGCGATCGTAACGCGAGACCATAGCGCGCCTTGCGCTGAACGTCGGAACGCCATCGGGGTCATCATCGCGAGAGCCACCCAGCACACCAGCTTGACGCTGACCCATCCCTGAAATGGCAGGCCAAGTCTGGCCAGTAGACCAAATCCAGAAACCAGAACAGCAAGCGAAAGGATGCCCGACCACATTAACGAAAATTTCCGGCGTTCGGGCTGCGGTGCGGCGAGCGCCGCAAACGTTACACCAGCCAACAAGAGAAGTGAAACAAGATGCAGAACCAAATAGTATTGTGGTGCCATACGAAAAGACGATGCCTCCCAAAGTTACAGTTACTGAGGTGACCCCGCTGGCCCAGTAGTAAAACTCAACCTGGAATCATGAGGTCGCTACAGCTACTTTAGCACCAACGCCTCTGGATCGTTACATCTCGACGCGTTACCGGATAGACGAAGAAATGGCGTCCCGTTTCTCATCCACCCTCCACAATATGATCCCTCCAAAAACAAAAAACACTAACAGGCTGGCCATTCCCATCCGCTGACCATACGCGTCAGCGACGAGTCCCAGTAGCAATGGTCCGAGAAATGCCGTCACTTTCCCAGAAAAGGCAAAAACTCCAAAAAACTCTCCCTCATGTTGTGATGGAACTAAACGTGCCATAAGCGAACGGCTAGCCGATTGATTTGGCCCTGCAAAAACACCTACTAACACCGCCGCCACCCAGAACCACGTCCGATTTGGCGCAAGCGCTCCAAGAATAGTCGCAGCGATAAGTGCGACCAAACTAACAGCGATCGTCTTTTTTCCACCTATTCGATCATCAACAAAACCAAATAGAAGCGCACCTATCCCAGCTCCAAGGTTAATCACGATGCCAAACGTGGCCAATTCTTGAAACGTAAACCCAAACGTCCCGGCTGCATAGATACCGCCGAATGCAAATATGGTCACCAATCCATCGTTGTAGAGAAGCCGGGCAATAAGAAAAATGCTGATCTCGCGGTACTTACGGAGCGATCGAAACGTCTGCAAGAGATCACTGAACACGCCCCTCAACCGAACCGGCGGCCGACTCGTATCGTCGTCCCGAAGATAGATAAACGTTGGAATAGCAAAAACCAAAAACCAACCCGCAACCAACAAATTCGTCGCCCGAATGTTGAAACCATTCTCCGTGGGCATACCGAACCACGGAGTTTCTGACACAAAACCTAACAGCGCTATTCCCAGCGTGCACAGTCCACCCACATAACCTAAACCCCAGCCGTAACCAGAAATCTTGCCTATCTGATCGGGTGCCGCTAATGACGGCAAAAATGCGTTATAGAAAACAAGGCTCAATTCGAAAGCCACATTTGCGACGATAAACAATGCCAATGCCGTAATAACGGCATACGGCTGTCCAGGCTGAACAAACGTAAGTGCCGTCGTAAAACCGACACAAACGAGGACACAGGCAATGAGATACCGACGTCGGTCACCACAGTCAGCCAGTCGTCCGGCGATGGGAGCCAACCCGGCAACCGCAAGCGCACTGAGGGTGATACTCCTCGACCAAAGTGCGGTACCTCTCCCTGAATCTTCAGCAAAATTTTCTGCAAAGAACGTCGCATACAAGAACGTAACAACAAGCGTAGTAAAAGCTGAATTGGCCCAATCGTAAAAACACCAGGCCGCAATTGACTTTTTCTTAGATTGCACCTTGAATGCACTCATTGATTGACTCGGTTCTGTCATACAATATCGCCGCTGACGTATGAAAGATTTCCCTCTAACTTCTCAGACTGACGCACGGTTAAGTTCACGCGCGTGGACAATCAACACACCCCCTCGTTGGAGGTGTCACCGCTATCATGTCAAACCAGACTAAGGAGAGACACAATGCCCCTGTATGCACTCATCGCTCATGACAGACCCGGCTTGGAACATCGAAGAGATAACAGACCGGCACACCTTGAACATATGGCCAAACTAGATGCCGCTGGACGACTCCGCTACGGAGGACCGCTCCTCAACGACAACCAAGATATGGTCGGAAGTCTCATTATTTTGGAAGCCGACAGTTTGGACGATGCGAAAGCGACCTACGCTAAAGATCCCTACGTGATCCATAATGTCTTCGATCGCTACGACGTCGTCGAGACCAAGCCGGTTTTCCCTAGAAACAATTAAACCCGACCTTCAACTGCGACTACGGGTGCTTAAACGATTATTCCCGGTTGACGTCCGGAAACCGAGGACGTCCCGGCTCCAACTGGGTACCCAGTGAATTAAGAGCAATTGAAACCATTCGGTATCCGGCAACAGTTACAACCATATCAATCAACTGTGCCGTGTCGTATCGGCTCGTCAAGGCGCTCCACGTTGCGTCGGAAACCACATCTTGCTGATGTAATTCGTCAGTCGCTCTGAGGAGGTCCGCTTCAAAACGGCTCCATCTGGACGCCGTGGCGCCCACTGCAATATCAAGAAGTTCGTCCTCACTCATCCCAATACGGCGCGCGACACGCACGTGCTGTGACCATTCGTACTCAGAACCACAGAGCCAGCCGATCCTGAGAATTAGGATCTCTCGGGCACGATCCGAGAGCGTAGCGCCCGTTCGGATGTAAGCCGATTGCACGGCGCGTGGACGAAAGAAGGTGGGATGCCGTGCCAATGTTGCGTATAGGTTGAGCACGGCGCCCCCTGTACCGGCGGGGTCTAACAACTCCCGAACTTCGGTAGACCAATCCTCACGGCCTATTGGCTCGAGACGTGCCTCTGAAAGTGGTGTCGGAGCTGAACGCGCCAGAAGTGGCTGATATTCAACATCCGTTGGAAAACGATCCGGAAACCGCTCATCCGGCTGAACACCGAAGCTATTGGCCATCATGGACAGCATAATAAACTCGGCCCCAGAAAAAATAACGTCCAGCAATTGCTGAGCGTCATAACGAGTCGCCATTCTCTGCCATGAGTCGTCACTAAGAAATGAATCTCGATAAATCTCATCAGCTGCTCGCAAAACCGTGGCGTCCCAATCCCCCAAGCCTGCATCTGGCCCTCCAACAACCTGTCGAATTTCACGATCTCCAAGCCCAACAGCCCTGGCCTCAAAGGCTAGTTCCGCCCACATTGCCTCAGACTGACAAAGCCACGCTACCCTCATGCCCATGAGAAGCTGGTCCACAACGGTAACCATCGACTGGCGACGCAAATAGTCCGAAAGCGGCCCCAACCCATGTAGCGCTGGCGGATGCCTCGCAAGAGTGCTCAGCAAATTTGTCGCGGCTTCAACGTTTCCACCAAAACTTTCAATCCCAGCGCGTACGTCAGCTGTCCACTCTGAAGCATCAAGTGGTTCAATTCGTGGTGCAATAGGACGGGATTGAGCTGCCACAGTGACATACCCAGCAATTACCAGTGTCACGAAAAAGGCCACACATTGACGTGCCATAACTGTTCTACTGAGACTACTACACATAGGCCGGCCACTTACACAACGACTGTCCTCAGTGTCGTCGCACACTTGGCTCAATATCGCCAAAATCTATGTCACGTGGCTGTTAGAATCTGTTTCCCATGCATAACATCGATATCACGTCACTCTTTTCGCTTGAAGGGAAAGTCGCTCTGGTCACCGGAGGGTCACGAGGAATTGGGCTCATGATCGCGGAGGGCTTACTAAAAGCGGGAGCCAAAGTGTTCATCTCATCCAGGAAGAAAAGCGTGTGCGATGAAATTGCCACAGAACTATCAACCATAGGCCCCTGTTCTTCGCTGCCCGCGGATGTCTCAACTATCGAAGGCCGTACAGAATTGATCAAAGCACTTGAATCAAGCACAGACCAACTGCACGTCTTAGTCAACAATGCCGGTGCCAGCTGGGGGGCGTCATACGAGGCATACCCACCGTCAGCGTTTGACAAAGTGTTTGGCCTAAACGTAGCTTCGCTATTCCTGCTAACACGTGACCTAACTCCATTACTCCAAACTGGCGCAACGTTTCACGACCCGGCACGCGTCATCAACATCGGGTCGATCGATGGACTCCACGTTGACCAATTAGTCGGAACAGGAACGTTTGCCTACTCGGCTAGTAAGGCTGCGGTCCACCATTTAACCCGTACCCTTGCCGTTGAACTCGGGCCAAGACATATCACGGTTAACGCCATTGCACCGGGTTTTTTTAAGAGTAAGATGACTGCGGATATCCTGAAACAATATGGCTCCGACATCGAACAAGCATGTCCACTCGGGCGAATCGGCCGCCCAGAGGAAATGGCCGGTATCGCAATCTATTTGGCTTCCCGAGCTGGCGCATACACAAACGGCGCCGTCATCCCCATCGATGGGGGAACGCTACTGAACTAACTAGAGGCCCTCTCCATGACTTACAAGAGCCCTTTTCCAGACGTCGAAATTCCGAATGTTCCACTACCAGACTATCTGTTCGAAAACATAAGTCGGTGGTCTGAGAAACCCGCACTGATTGATGGCCCGACCGGGCGCACGTTCACGTATCTGGAATTACAGAACGCTGTGCAATCCGTAGCAAAAGGCCTTGCTGCACGCGGGTTCGGACACGGTGATGTTTTCGCGATTTATAGCCCCAACATTCCTGAATATGCCTTGGCTTTCTTCGGAGTTGCGATGGCGGGCGGTATCAATACCACCATGAATCCACTGTACACCGCTGTTGAGGTTCGACGTCAACTCCTGGACTCTGGCGCCAAATTCTTGGTGACGATTCCACAACTGTTACCAGTCGTATTAGACGCGATTCAGGAGACCACCGTCGAGGAAGTGTTCGTTTTTGGAATCGCGGAAGGTGCAACC
>Ga0310121_10003140_pt1 | contig 15204 bp, 12 predicted proteins | sample CB27_Tmax_986_MG_FD_203504 | JGI IMG/M metagenome (GOLD analysis project Ga0310121, IMG submission 203504) | Marine microbial communities from Western Arctic Ocean, Canada - CB27_Tmax_986 | ecosystem: Environmental > Aquatic > Marine > Oceanic | place: Canada: Western Arctic Ocean | collected...
TACCCCAATTCCCGCATCTTCCGGCTTTTTTATCAGGCCAGCCCAGGGCCGCCCTGGGCCCTGCTTTCTCTGCTACGCTTTTGCTTTCCCCGTAAAACTCCTAGCGGAAATCAAATTTCCTATCAGTAAATTTCCTATCAGTTATCAGTTCGTGGTGTGCATGTCCGATCTAAATCAGCCGCATGTCACTCCGCCGCGGTTATCGCCGCCTTTCGCTCCTCGAAAAAAGGCACTTTCGCGGAGCGAAAGGCGACAAACTAACTTGCCTTGCGATTGCGCCCGCCGGATGATCCGAAAAACTAAGTCTTGAAGACGCACTAATGAGTTGTCTCCCGAAAAGAAATAGATTGCTTGCGATCGTCACGCGAGAACCCTACGCCATGTTGTCGTCGACGGTTGCGTTAACCCATTCCACGTACCCCGCCGAACCGAACTCGATTTTAGTGGCCAAGATCTCTGGTTCTTCGTAGGAATGCACTTCGCGAATCGCTGCCTCGAGTCTCTTATATCGATCAGATGGTGTCTTGGCCGTGCAGACCCACTCCTCGGATTCTTCCAGTTTGCCCTGCCACCAGTATCGACTTCGTATCGGTCCATGAATCTGAACACACGCAGCCAGCTTCGCCTCTAGCAATTTGTTGGCGATGTTCGCTGCCTCGTCCACGGAACCGGCCGTTGTGTGAACTTGGATGAGATTTGTCATCGTTCGACCCTTATTGATTCAGCTATGTTGTTTCGGACTCCGCACTAAACACGCGTTTTGCCACGGCCAGACCTTCCCACGCAGCAGGGAATCCGGCGTAGGGCGCGATTTGCAGTAACGTTTCGATCACTTCACGCTCGGTCGCTCCAGCGTTGCGAGCCATGCGAATATTCAGTTCCAAAGCAAGCGGGCGGCCCATCGCGGCCAAGGCTGCGATCGTCACCAGGCTTTTGGTCCGCACATCCAGTTGCGGGCGACTCCAAATCTCACCGGCCACGAATTCGGTAATGTATTGCTCGAGTTCAGGGGAGATATCACGCCAAGCTGCCCGCATCCGGGCTGCGTCATCACTGCCCAGCAGCCGCTCGATCAGTTCCACCCCGCGCTCCTTGCGTTCTTCTAGACTCATGTTAACTCCTTACACGGCGAAGCCGCAGTGTACCAGCGTCAAGTGTCGAGACTCTCGGCGAAGGTCTCCTCAGCTTGCCGGGCGCCGGGTTTGATTGCGACTGCGTACAGGACGGGATCCTGTTGTACGCACAAATCATGCCCGTTTAGTTTTGCAGCATTGTCAATGCTGCGATAGCCGGGTTTGAACTCGACGCGGCAATCCAAAGTCGGTCAAGCGCGGTCGGTATCCCAGTTACAATCATGCCACCCTTGATGGCAGCTCGGCGGATTGTGGCCGGCCAGGACTTTGTTCAACACCACCGTTCGATCCGATCGACACACCTGGCTGATGGAATGCCAACGGCAACTACAGATTGTAAGGTTCGCATCCGCACCTTCCAGGTCTTGTCCTGCTTATCGCGCATGCAATTGAGATCGCTAATCCAGGCGCCGGCGTTGTCCTGCTCCGAGAACGCGGCCAGCGCATCGGCAGGCTTGGCAAACTGAGCCCGAGCAGTGCTGTTGAAAACAAGACCTGTCGCGACGCAAAGACAAATGGCAACCGCTGGCAGTCGGAGCATGGCAATCGTCCTTTCGGTGAATGAAGCCAGTATTTCGATTGACTATGGCCGCTCACCCAATGGAATTCAACCCTGCGGACCCCTCGGAAAACTATCTGTGCAGACGATTCTCGTCTCAGTCGCTATACTCTCGGTGGGCGTGTTTTGGATTGCCCAGTTCCATCCCCGTTGACCCGACGATTGTTTGTACGTGATAGCCGCTCCTCCAGGTCCACGAAACTATTTGGGTCCGCTGACCTATCGACATGCCTTGATGCTGGGGTGGGCGCCTCTTTCCTACGCGCGCCAACTCACGCGCCGCTATGGCGACCTCTGTACTTTTCGGTTGTTTCATAACCGCGCCTTCATCGCCAATTCCCCTGAGTTGGTACACCAGGTATTGGTGGTTGACGCGGATGCCTATCAGAAACAGCGGCGTCAGATGCGCATACTAGCTCGCGTCTTTGGTCAGGGCCTCCTTACCAGCGATGGGCCACTGTGGGTGCGACAACGAGGATTGATTCAGCAGGCTTTCTCCTCCGACCGGATGGCCGACTTTCAACGCATATGCCGCGAGGAAGTGGCCGTCTGCGTCCAAAACTGGCGGCCCGGTGAAAGTGTGAATGTGTCACACGAGCTTGTTCAAGTTATGCCGGCGATCAGCGGGCGTGTCTTCTTTGGCAACGCATATAGTCAACATGGTGGCAAACTGATAAACGCCGTGTGTGACGTGTCAACCGTCATCATTCGCGACATAGAGCGGTGCGTACAGATCCCGGATCGCCCCCGTGTCTTGGGAAAAAGTCGGCGGCGGCGTGCGATGGAAACGCTGCGGCGCACGGTTGGAATGATCATGGATGATATGCGAGCTTCCCAAGATGGCCTTGGTGCGATGACGCAAGTGCTGCAGCAAGCCATGCGCGACCCGCAACGACCGCTATCCCAACGCCAGGCTACGGACGAGATTGTCACCGTCTTGGTTGCCGGCAACCACACGATTGTGGCTTCGCTTGAGTGGATGTTCAAAGTCGTAGCCAGTCACGCCGACGTGCAAGACCGTGTGACGAAAGAATTGTCAGGACGTGCACTAGATCGCCCGGCCGAGTTTCAAGACTTTGCCGATTTCCCCTAGACGCGATGTGTTGTCAGCGAGACGCTCCGTTTGTATCCCCCCGCGTGGTCGCTGTTTGTGCGCGCGGCGGTACGTGACACCAAATTGGGAGGGTTTCGGGTTCGAAAAGGAGACTGGATCTTCATTTACCCGTGGCTCTTACACCGCGACGAACGGTTTTTTGAACGTCCGTTGGAATTCGACCCTGATCGGTTTCAAGGGGATCGCATGCTTCCGGCTGCCCGGCATGCCCATATCCCGTTCGGTTTAGGTGCGCATACGTGTATCGGCGCTTCTCTTTCGAATCTGTTGATGACAACATGGCTGTTGGAAACTCTTCGGCATTGGCGGCTTACCGCGATTCAACCAGAGCCAATCGGACGAGAAAGGTGCTTGCGCGACGTGGTCATCCGTCCCAAGAAGCCGGTTCGCGTCGATGTCCAACCCCGGAACCCGCTGCGCAGCGGGGACGCCGGCTGATTACGCGCGACAAAGTAAGCAACGGAGCGCCGCAAGCCCGTCCGTGTCGCGCGCCTAAATTGAGTGTCGGCACGCATGGTATGATGCACCAGCACGTGGTTGATCAATTGCCCCGAAACCGTCGACTTGGACCTGGCCCTATGCGGAGTTACCCCCGTTCGATATGGTTGGCAGCAGCCGTTCTGTCTTTTTTCACGGCAGGATGCGGAACTGGTAGCTCGCCTGCTACCGGTTCTCCGCCGCAGACTTCTGAAGTTGCCAATGCAAAGAAATCGGCTGAGCTGACCTCCAGGATCGTTACAAACTCTATCGGCATGAAACTCGCGAGGATTCCGGCCGGCGAATTTCTCATGGGATCAGCCAGTTGCCATCCCGGTGCGCGCGAAGATGAATTGCCACAGCATCGGGTGAGAATCAGCAGACCTTTCTACATGGGCGTTTATGAGGTGACGCAAGGAGAATTCGAGCGTTTGATGGCGACGAATCCCAGTTCGTTCACGAGAAGCGGCCTGCTGCAAGATGCGCCGGAAGATCTAGACACTTCCCGGTTGCCTGTTGACAACGTCACGTGGTACGCCGCCATCGAGTTCTGCCGTCGGCTCTCCGACTTACCCACGGAAAGGGAAGCCGGCCGTGTTTACCGACTGCCGACCGAAGCGGAATGGGAATACGCCTGCCGCGCCGGTACGACGACGGTCTTCCAGTTCGGCGACACGCTTTTCTCGACACAAGCGAACTTCAACGGCTCGCATCCGTTCGGAAACACCGAGAAGGGGCCGTTTCTGAACCGTACCGCGACTGTTGGCTCATACGAACCGAACGCATTTGGTCTGTACGACATGCACGGCAACTTGCACGAGTGGTGCATGGACCGGTTCGCACGGGACTATTACCGAGAGTCATCGGCTGCGGATCCGAAAGGGCCGTTACGCGGAACATCGCGCGTAATTCGTGGTGGGGACTGGTACAGCGACGGCCGTGACTGCCGCAGCGCGTTCCGTTACGCCGACATTCCCGAAGGTCGGTTTTATGCGCTCGGCATGCGGGTCGTCTCCGAGCTGGTATCGGAAGGTGCGGTCCTGGACCCGATCGTTGCGTCGGCGGGCCAGCCGCATGACGCGCCATCCCCGCCGCCGGGCGCAGCGAATCTCGCCGACAAACCCGTGCCTGGGATTACCGAAGATTGGCCTCGCTGGCGCGGGCCCCGCGGAGATGGAACGTGGAGGGGGCCGAAGCTACCTGCTGCCTGGCCGGAGGAGGGATTGCAGCGAGTTTGGCGCCGGGAGATTGGCGGAGGTTACGGAGGTATCGCTGTGGCACAAGGCCACGTCTATGTCATGGACCGGCGTCGCGAGCCGGAAGACGTCGAGCGCGTGTTGTGTTTCGATGCGACCGACGGCGAGCGGGTCTGGTCGCACCGTTATCCAGCCGACTATGGCGACGTCAGCTACGACAACGGCCCGCGCACGACGCCAACTATTTTTCAAGGACGCGTTTACACGCTAGGCGCTGTCGGCCTTCTGTGCTGTTTTGAGGCGACGAGTGGCCAATTAGTCTGGTCGCGCGATCTCGTCCGCGACTACCGAGCGCGCGTGCCGATCTGGGGGCTGAGTGCCTCGCCCGTGATCTCCGACGATTTACTGATCGTCCACGTGGGCGGTGAACCGGACGCCTGTTTTGTTGCCTTCGATCAGCACACCGGCGAAGAACGCTGGAGCAACTTGCCTGATCCAGCCGGTTATGCAACACCGATTCTCGTCGAGCATGGAGGGCAGCGGCAGTTGATCGCTTGGACTCCGACGAACGTCCGCGGTCTCGACCCGCCAACGGGCGAATTGCTCTGGACAGTCCCATTCGAAGTAAACTTCGGGACTTCGATTGCCAATCCGATTTTTCAGGAAGGGCTCGTTCTGGTCAGCAGCTACTACGACGGAAGCCAGGCGATTCGCCTTGGAAACGATGGAAAATCGGCCGACGTGGTCTGGCACGATCGACGTAATCTGCGTGGCCTGATGATGCAGCCGCTTTACCGCGATGGGTACGCGTACTTGGTCGACAAGCGGCACGGACTCACGTGCTTCGAACTGGCGACGGGCAAGACCGTGTGGGACGACGACAATCGTATGACCCCCAAGGGACGCAATCCACAGGCCACAATGGTCTGGCTGGGAGACGAAGACCGAGCACTTGCGTTGAACTCGGACGGCGATTTGATCCAGATCCGCCTTAATCCAGAAGGTTACTTGGAAACGTCACGAGCGAACATTATCGGCCGCACCTGGGCACACCCAGCTTATTCTGGCAACTGTGTTTACGCGCGTAGCGACACTGAAATCGTCTGCCTGCTACTGCCGCGATGACGTGATCGTCGACAAAAAGCTCTCGCCGCGAACCGATGTTGTTCATGCCCGCTTTGCCTTAATCCAGCTCATCCGATGATTGCGCCGCGGACGTGACGAGCCGCGTTTTCGTTGCTTCCGGCGGTTTCAGATGAATATCCATCCAACCGAAAATCAGTTGACGCGATTCATGCGAGACCGAATGGCCGCGCCCATGGACGTAGAATCCGAAGTTGTGAGCAGCCCCTTCGAGCTCGTAGACATCCATGACTTTCATGAGCATCAGCAGTCGCTGTCGCTGAGTCGGGCCGTGGCCGTCGTTGAGACCTGACAGGTCCAAGAACGCACGCGGAGCGATCAGGGCCATGATTTCGTGGAAGTCGATCGGCGGCATCTCGCCCTTGAGGAGTACCTCCCGGATCGGCTTGAAATACACATACCACCGGTCTCGCGACCAGTCTTCGACACGCGGGTTGTGGCGGAAGAATGTGGCTCCACAATTACACGCGGACGCATTGATGCGGTCGTCGTAGGCGGCGAGAAAGATTGTCCCGTGCCCACCCAATGAATGGCCGAGGGCCCCGATCCGCTTGCCATCAACCTGGTCCAGGCTCTGCAACACGTCGATCGCAATGGAATGCTCGTAAGTGAACTTGCCGACCGCAGTCCACTGTGGATGCTTCTTATAGAATCTTCCGGTTTCGTAAGGGCCCTCCGGTGGAATGCGGTGACCGGAAACAAAGTGCTCGGGCGCGATAACGACGTAACCCCTCCGACACAGATGATCGAGATAAGCCTTATCCGGATCGTCAACGAGCCCCGCCACTCGTTTCTTGCCCTGAGCGTACGTGCCATGTAAAGCCACAATCGCCGGGGCGCGGCCCGCGAGCTTGAGAGGAATCCCGAGATAGGCATGCGCCCTTTCGTCGGCCTCGACGGCGTAACTGATAAGCTGCCGACTGTAGAGATCATCGACAACGACTTCTTCGTGGACCTGCAAGTCCAACGGCGGTTTTTCCGGCTTGTGTTGATCTCGCAACAGATCAAGATATCGCTGCTTGAGCACTGCTCGCCGTTTGTGCCAATCGTCTATCGTCCGAATTCCTTCCGTGAGGTCGTCCCAGGACGAACGGATGTCGGGAACTTCAAACAGCTCGGACTGCTTGCGATTCTGAGCCTGGGCGACCGCAGACAGTACAAGAATGATCAAAGTAAGGTTTGCGTATTTCATGGCTCTCCTCGTGTGACGACGGTGATTCGCAGGGTGCTTGTCTCGCGGAATGCAATTGGACTGCCGAAAAAATGACTCGTCTCGACGCCATCCGGATTCTCAAGCAGTTCTTCAAATTGCTCCTTGGTTGGTCTGTTAGCGATCACTTCGCCAGCTGCTCGATGGTATCGGCCACCAAGTGCCAGTAGACCACATCCTCCGCGAATGACGACGTCTCGAGCGCCGGTATCGGGTATCCCGGGATCTTGAGCACCGCGTTGTACTGGGCAAACCTCAGATCAATGTAGATGCGATTGTCGCCCTGAGGCAACTGGTCGAACGACGTCGGATGAAACAGCTCTCCCACTTCGCCGTAGACCGCCGGCTTGGGAGGCGCTTCCTGGACCAGCGTGAAACACAAGATCTGCTTTGCACCGGCCTTATCCACCGTCTCGGCCAGCCTGGGTGGATACCAGTTGTAGCCCACGAACAACGCCACGTCGTCCTTGCCGATGACCTTGCCCAATTGCGGATAGTAGGCGTTCCCCTCACTGAAGACCGTGAAGAGACCGGGATCGCCGGGCAGTCCCTCCGGTGCCAGGCCATGAATCAACAATGCGATGGACTTGTGTTTCGTCTTCGCGGCTTCGACCAACCATTGAGCCGCTTTGCGAAACTTGGGGCGTTGCCCCGGCAGGATCCCGCTGACGATCCGTCGCAGGTGATCGAGGTATGTGTTTCCAAAGACGCCTTTTTTCACCGGCGTGACGTCGAACGCCGGAATGAATTTGTAGGAATTCAGCAGCGGGACATTCCAGACCTGTGGACTCTCATAGGTCACCGACAGCAGAATGCCCGGCATCTTGCCTCGCCGCATGAACGCACTGATCAACTCGGCCTCGAACGACCACAAGTAGAGTCGATTGGCGATGCTGCGGCCGGAACAGATCTTCTGCGGCCATCCGGGGATTTCGATGATGCCCCCATCGGGCACATCGTGCGTGATAAACAGCAGGTTGTTTCGCCGACCGAACTCCTTCTCGATCTGTGCGCCGCTGCTTGCTGAGCCGAAGAAAACGATCAGCGCCTCATCGCGTAACAGCTGCTTGATGTACCGCGAACGGTGAAGCCGCTCCTGCTTTTCGTTCTCAAATCCGAGCAGTACGACATCGTCGCTTTTGGCTTCTTTCACCGTGAAATGCTCGACGAACTGCTTGGTCCGATAGTAGGGGACCTCGTCTTCAGGCGATTCGATTTTGGGAAACCCCGCGCTGATGTCACCTGGCGTGTACTGTCGCGAGAAGGCAATTCCGCCGGCGCGCCAAACCGGTTCCAGCGCGAAGCTCTGGTCTCCCGCGGAAAGCAACTCGCCGTCACGGTCGACGATACGATCAGCGGCGAGTTCGGCGGCCCGCGTGATGGCCGGCAGAGATCTTCGAGTTGCCTCGATTTCGGTGAGCACAAAATTGAAGAAGTGGTCACCCGCCTGCTCAACTTTGATCGGATCGGCTCCGAGGCAGCCGTGAGATTTCGGATTGAGCATCAACAAGCCGAATGCCAGCAGCAGCGCGCTGACGCCCAACAATCTTCCCGGTAAAGCGTGCCAACCGATCATTCGCATTTCCCCGCCAAATGAACATAATGTCGATCAAGGATTCTTCGCACACCGAAATCCGGTGTAGATGTTGAGGTCAGTTTGTGTCGCCGATTGGCGATCGGCGCTGCGGATATGCAGAGCGACATTCGCCCAGGATCCGCCGCGTCGCGATCGCATTGTCTTGTTCGCTTCGTCCTTATTCTTCGGTTTGCCGTACGGAACTTGAAGCTCTTCGCACCACTCCCAGGCATTGCCTGCCATATCATGGACTCCGAATGGGCTGACCGCCTGGGGAAACAAGCCGACCGGTGTAGTCAGTGGGAACTTGCGTTTATGGTCGCCTTCGTACCACGCCTTCCAGTCCGGCCCGTTCACGAGTTCCTTGCCGGCGTGCAGCGACGCGTTGTTCGATAGGCGACGATCCCATTCATTACCCCACGGGAAAACGCGACTCGGCTTGCCGTCTTCCGAGGCGGGACCGCGAGCGGCATATTCCCATTCGGCCTCCTTCGGCAGCCGAGTACCAGCCCATTGACAGTAAGCCAGTGCATCATCCCAACTCACCTCGACAACTGGGTGTTTTCTCTTGTCCGTGGGGAAATCGGTCCCGTTCCAGTGCTTCGGCGTCCGGTGGCCCGTCGCATCGATGAACGCCTTGTACTGAGCGTTCGTGACTTCGTACTTGTAGATGTAGAACGGTTTGAGCGTCTGCTTGTGCCGCGGCCGTTCGTCCTCCGTGTGCTTTTTCCAGTCGTTGGGCAGCCCGGTGTCAGAAAACTGAGAATCGACCTCCTCGGCCGCTGTCCCCATCAAGAAACTGCCGCCCGGGATCAGGATCATCTCGGCCGAGTCCTTCTTATTGTTTGCGATCTTGGGCGGCTCGGCCTCGTCAGCGGCCTCAAGGCAACAGACAGACGGCATTACAATCAGAAACATCGAGATACCGCAGATAGTTCGGGCAGTTCTGTGCATCTTCATGGGGTCTCTCTCGGCCGCTAAGCCAGTTGCAGAACATGGCCACATCGTACCAGCTGACCGCGACAAGCACTATCACATACCTGTTGATACTATTGGATGGTTTGGGAGCGGGCGTTGCCTGTCCTGTTCTTTTTCTGTTTTTTTCGCGTAACTACTTCCTCGTGGATTGCGGCCCATGGACCGTTCCGTCGCGGACAACGGGAATCGATTGGGCAGCGGGCGTAACACCCGGTTCAAGGTTGGGCCAATTGGCAATGCTCGCGCCGGATGGGCGCGGATTGGTCGGCCGGCGCGGTTGGCCCGTCGGCATGTAGCGGATCGCCGCCAGGTGCGGTGTTTCGATCCGCTCGCCGCCCTTCCCGCGAGAAATCAGTGCGGCTTCGAGAATCCCTGTCGTCAAGTAAGTTCGTTCAACCGGATTCGGGGCAATTCCGGTAATGAGGAAGTCCTCGATGTTGACCCCGAGATAACCGAACGCGGCACGGGTAGGGCCGGTCTGGGTGTGATACTCCAGCGACTGCGTCTCGTCGCCTCGTTGCTGGGCGTAGGCGAATTTGCGAACGTAGCCATCACCGAGCATCAACACCGCCGCCCTCAGCCCGTCGACATACTCAATCAGAAACACGTGAGGATCACCAATTTTCGTCGGGTCGAGCTCTCCTGGCCCATCTTCGACTCGGTTCAGCGCTTCGTTGGCCAGCCGCAGCGACCACTTGCCCTCCTCCCCTGCTCGCCAAACGTCTTCGCCCGAGAGGCACTGCACCGCTCGCACGCCGGTTTCGCCTCCGCGACGCATTTCGACTTGGGATTGGAGTGTCTCAAGAGCGTGAAATCCGTATCGTTCGACCATGTGAAAGCCGATGACCAACGCCTGATCGATGGGCTCGCCCTGGGGATGTTCCCAGTTGGGATTGCGCCAGACGACGGGGAGCGCCGAGCCCGCCCACAGCGATATCTCCATTGCTTTGGCGGTTTCGTACATCCACTTCGCGTCGTCCCAGCGGTAGGACAGGTGCTTGTCGTTGTACACGGGAATCGGGCGATCCGCCTCGCCGATCACCCCGACGATCTGTTCGAAGAAATAACGGCGAGGCAACATCTCCTGGCCCAACCTGGACACGGGGTAATCGCCATGTTCGCCGATAAGCAGGACCGCATCGACAGCCAGTTTATCGCCGCCGAGTGTCAGCGCGGCTCGGATGCTTTCATAAATCGGGATGTTGTATTTGTGAGCGATCTGCCGGCCGATATCGCGATCGTGAATCTGATCGATGTACAGCGAAGCGATCTCGGTTCGCGGCGGGATCAGTCCCTCGTCTGTCGGAAATCCAAGCAAGAACTTGTCGACCAGAACGCCAGCGTGACTATTCGGGAAGTAAGTCGTGACGATCGCCGCAATCCGTTTGCGCTTCGCGTCGTTGCGGGATCCATCGTCGACATCGCCTGCGGCATTCTGGACGCGATTGGCGGCACCGGTCTTGCCGACCGGTGAGTCTTGTTCCGACGAACCGTTCTCCGTCGGCTTTGACCAGGCGACGCCCGATGCGATGTGAACAGCCACTACGCAGGTAAGGAATACTCTCGCGATCGCATCACGCATCTCCTGGATGTCCGCGCCCGAACCACTTGTCGAATGTATCATACACGACCGTCACAAAGGTTTCTGTATTCGTTCGTCCATCGCTTCCGCAACGCTCATCACATCCAGGTTCCGAAACTCCGAAAACCCTCGAGCTCTCTTACTGTGGCCACGACTTCCCATGAGGTCAACTCAAACCAAACACTTGGTCCATGTTCCTGGAGACTTCGTGCAGTCGATCGAGGCCGCCGCCCTCAACTTCGGCTGCAGCCCAGCCGGTGTATTGGATCTCGGCCAGCGCGCGGCGAACATCGGCCCAATCGAGATCCCCTGCACCGATCTTGGTAAACTTATCGTCTTTGCGTGAGAAACCTTTCAAGTCCAGCTTCACGATCCGCTTTCCGAGAGCGCGGATCCAATCGCCCATACTGCCGTACTTCCAGTGGTTGCCGATGTCGAATTGCATACCAACCCACGGCGAGTTGAACTGGTCAACGTACTTGACAAACTTTACTGTTGTCTGCTCCGCAGCGCCATTGTGATCGTAAAGAAATTGGTTCCAGACGTTTTCGATTGCGATATAGACGCCCAGCTCGGCAGCCAGGGGAAGAGCCTTTGAAATGTTTTCGATGGAGCGATCCCAGATTTCGCTCTCCAGCCCGTCGCTACCTTTGCCAACTACGAGCAACACCGTATTGCCGCCGACGGCCGATGTGTCGCGGAGCGCCTGCTTGAGCAGCTCGAGCGCTTCAGCGCGCTCCTCGGCAGAGGCGCTGGTGTGGCGAATATTCCAATGTTTCGCACAAACGCTGCCGTCGACAGGCAACCCCGACTCGGCAATGGCAACTTTTGCCGCTTCCACGCTTGTCCCGGGCAAGTTTAACTCGATTCCCTCAAACCCGGCTGCCTTGGCGACTTTGAATTTGTCGGTGAGCGATCCTTCCACCTTGACCATGCCGATTTTGAGCGTCTTATAGAGTCGGCCTTTCAAATAGCCCGACGTGTCTTCGGCAGCAAACGCTGCGCTTGACAGCCAAGGACTCGCCAGTGCGAGACCTGCCGTGTTTTGAATGAAGCGTCGACGGGAGAAATGATTGGAAGTGGGCATGGGATACTCCTGCAAGAATAGGGGACATTCGCTGGCAATAGCGTAAACTCGATACGCGGCAGCGTCAAGAATCCATCCGCTTGCATGCGGAGATTGTACAGTTAGCGTTTTTCAATCCTTGCTGATCGTAATTGACGGACCGGCGGCGACGACAGGCGAAACCAAATAGACGGATGTCTCGTGGATGGCCGGTTCGCTCGGAAATCGCGGGGCTCGTCGCCCCGGCTATATTACTCGCGGACGTCTTTCACGAGCTTGTGGACCGACGCGGCGATGCGGTCTTCGATGTCGCTGGCCCAGCGGAAGGCGGGGCGGCCATATTCATAGAGGTTGGACCCACCTTCATAACCTCCTTCCTCCCAGACACGGCGCGAAGGAATGTAGGCGATCATATCGTCCGCATAGCCGCAGACCCACGTGCCGGGACCGAACTCTTCCTTAAAGCGCAGCGCATAGTCGACAACCGTCTCGGCGCCCATGCCGATCAACAGCATCTCGTCGCCCAACCGCCAGGCATGCACCGGATAGGGATACGACGGTGAAAACTTCTCCCCGGCGACCAGCTTCTGCAGCATCCGCGCAGCCCAGCGTTTGCGGATGGCGTTGCGGTCGTCGAGCAATAGGACGAGCTCTTCGCGCTGTGCGACTTTCAAATAAGGCAGCTGGATATACTCGAACGCGCTGCGCACACCGGACGAGATCGGCTTGAGCGGCTGCTGTAATGACTCTTCGACGGCGACTGCCAGCATGTGGCCATAGCGCTGACAGAGCTCGACGCGGCGGCGGGGCAGCGGGTTTTGATCACCGCCACAAGTGTTGACGAACATCGCGGTGGCTCCCGGATGGTTCTGCTCGATTTCCAGCTGCGCAAAGCCCGGATAGTCGCCGCACCAGGTGAGAAAGCTGAGCGTTGTCGGATGACAGGCATAGCCGAACAGCACGGCTTTGAGCTTGCCGTTCGGCCGGGTCACGCTCATCACCGGCACGGCATGGTCGACGGGCCCCTTGAGCGGCTCGCCTTGGGCCAGCAAGGCCGGCACATCGGCTTCGCGGTTGTTGCGGCGATTGACGGCGAAAGTCGTTTTTCCCTCGCCCATCTGCAAACTGGCGGGGCTGAGATTCACAAGCGACTCGCCGACCATCGCAACGCATTTTTCGACCATCATTGCCGTGTATTGCTCCACCAATGCGACCTGTTCCGCGTCGATGGGATAGTAATCGACTAGATCGTCACCCAGCCTTGGGCCACAGTGATTGTGCGAGAAAGTCAGCATCACCTGATGCCGCTCGATCCCAAACCTTTGTTGAATCTGCTCAAACACCAAGTCGCTCATCACTTTGGGGACGCCCTGGAAATCACTGGTGATCAGGACCACGCGGCGGCCGTCGGCATCTTCTAGAGCCAATGCTTTCATCCACAAATCATGTAATTTGCCGTCGGGCGGACGCCTCGATCCATAGCCGGCTAGCCACACGGCTTTCTCCGGTGTGATGACCGCTCGCGCCACGCCGGCCTTCCATTGGCCCGCTTTGGTTTGCGCCACGCTGATCGAGCTGAGCAGGCAAAGCGCTAGCACGCACGGCACGAACGAGCGGCGGCGTGTCGCGAATCTCAAGCCGCAAGTGCAGTTTGCTTGGTGTGATTGAGCGATGCGATTCATGGGTGCTTCCTCAGTGAGTTGCTGGCTAGTCTGTGTCAACAGGGTGGTATTTGACGCGCAGTACTTGCCGGTACAATCGGGCAGAAATGAGTCCAAGTCGTCCCCGTCTTCGTCCTTCAAATCCATGTCTTGTCACGCAGGACAGTTATTGATGGATGGATCATCCTTGAGCAGCTCTCCACAATCGGGACACCACAACTGTCCACACTCTAAACATCGTGCGACGCCGGCATTATCGCTCTCCGGATGGTGCTTGCAATCACCCGTGTTTGAGCTGCCGCACTTTGGGCAGTCACCTGATTCGATGGACAAAACTCCGCGCCGGCGCACTGCCGGTTTGTACGCAAGGTCTTACGTCTACGACAGTCACAACGTTATGGTCCTTTATCCACGTATGGTTTCCTAACAAACCGTCTCGACCTCTTTTGGATTCCCGGCCCATCTTAACACTCCAGTTATCCAAGTTTCCGCGATCGAGACGTTATTTTCACAACCAAGCTGGCCGCCTTGGACTGCCTCGTCAGCCAGGGCTATGCCGGAGCATATGCTCGCAAACGGATCGAGACCACCGACGGAGCGTTCGGCCATTCGGGAGGCTGCGCCTACGCCGAGGGCTTCATCTCTGAGAAAGCCCAGACGCTCGATTACCTGCCGCTGAGCGACCACGCCCTTTTGAGAGCCCGTTCATCGGACCATGAGAATCTCGTCAGAGTCTCGCGGCGGATCAACGTGGATTAGAGGTCGAAGCGCGCGGGTGCACGGTTGGTAGGGCGGTCGGCACGTCGTGTTTCGAGGGCATCGAGCAGTTACTGCCACTCTGATCTGCGTGCTCAGCCAACTGCGCCCTCGGACGTATCAGTATCCGATCGCTCCGCCGTCCTTGCGCGGATCGGAACCACCAAAGTACCTTAACGGATCGTCCAACCGCCAGATCGCTTGGTACCCGCCGTGTACTCCGAGATCGGGCAGAATCTCATGTCCCATTTCGGCTAATCTCATCTTCACTCGGTCATCAATACCGCGTTCCAACGTCAGTTCTCCACCGTCCGTCGACGTAGCGCCCCAAGGACTCGAGCTGCCAGAGTGAGAAACACGCGGTTGATCGCCCGCCTGTTGCGGTGACATGCCAAAGTCGATCATATTCATCACGACTTGCGAATGGCCTTGTGGCTGGAAGTCCCCGCCCATCACACCAAACGACATGACTGGTCGCCCAGCGCGAGTCATGAATGCGGGAATGATCGTGTGGAACGGACGCTTCGAACTGGACCTGGATCGGCTGGAAGCGGCCTGGCAGGAAGCCGTCTTTGCCCTCTACTTGGCCGAGGACAAGATCGAACCGGGAGTGGTCGAGAACATGTGCAGTTGGGAGCACAGCGGTTTCAGTGTTGATCAGTCCGTGCTCCTGTCTGCGGGCGACCAGGCGGGGATCGAGCGTCTGGTGCAGTACATGACGCGGTGCCCCTTTAGTTTGGCTCGACTGGTGAC
>Ga0310121_10003141_pt1 | contig 15199 bp, 6 predicted proteins | sample CB27_Tmax_986_MG_FD_203504 | JGI IMG/M metagenome (GOLD analysis project Ga0310121, IMG submission 203504) | Marine microbial communities from Western Arctic Ocean, Canada - CB27_Tmax_986 | ecosystem: Environmental > Aquatic > Marine > Oceanic | place: Canada: Western Arctic Ocean | collected...
TCACCCGGGTGTCGCGCAGTTCGCATTTGCCGACGGCAGCGTTCACACGCTCGCCGACGACACGGAGCTGCAGGTGCTCAAAAACATGGCCAGCCGCAATGGTCAAGAAATCGAGGGACAATCTCCGTTGGACGACGGAAGTTGTTTCGGTGCGACTCCTCCTCCTCCTGATCAGCGTTGAGCAATTGTAACACTTCGGAGTTTCCTAGCGGCTTTGCAGCAGACAGCTGCGGTGCCAACATCGGGCGTGACACGTTCCATGGTGCATTTGAAATTGTACTCTCTCCTTGCCGTGGTGCTGCTGAGCGCAGCCGTCGTCGGTTGCTCGGACGGCGGACTCGAACGATTCCCGGTTTATGGAGTGGTGACCTTCAACGACAATCCCGTCCCTCGGGGCTGGGTGGTCTTCCTGTCCGAGAGTAATAAAAAGCAGACGGCTACGATAGGCAGCGACGGTCAGTACGAGTTGGAGCTGCCCGCTGGGGAGTATCGCGTTGGCGTATCGGCGCCCCGGGAAATGAAAGAGACCGGCATGGACGCCTTCAAGGCGCAACCGCCGAAACCCTACGTCCCGGTGAGATTCTCTCAACCCGGGCACTCGGGCGTCGTCGTCAAGGTTGAGCCAACCGACGAAAACGAAATCGACTTCCCGTTGAAACTCAAGCGTTCTCGGCGACGGCGGTAGTTCTCTGAGACCGCCAAGAACTGAGACGGCCAAAGAAACGCGGATTCTCCTCGCCGAGGGCCGTGGCTACACGTCTGCGCGATCTCTCTAAACCACAGTCCCCAATGCACAGTCCACGGGCCCCTCCCTCAACGTCCGCGGACCTTGGTTCGGTATTTGAGGGGCGTCACGCCAAACTCACGGCGGAAGACCGTCGCCAGATACTCGGGTGAGCCGAATCCGGATGCCTCGGCGACGCGCGGGATCTGCAAATCGCTCTCAGCAAGCAGTTTCTTTGCCCGTTCGATACGCAGACGGGAGATCTCCTGGGCGATAGTCCGATCGAAAACTCGCTGGAAGCGGCGTTCGAGCGAGCGACGTGCCATCGCAACCGCGTTGGTGACGTCGCTGACGCGAATAGCCCGATGGGCGTTTTCGCGGATAAATCGCACCGCGGCGACAACATCCGCATCATCCAGCGCGAGTACATCCGTCGAACCCCGCGCCACAATGCAGGTTGGCTCGACATACAACACCTGCTGATCGATTTTCTCGCCGCCCATGAGCCTACCAAGCATCGCAGCCGCCTCGTGGCCAATCTGCTCGGAACCGGTATTCAAGCCAGACAGCGAGGGCCGCACCGCCTCACAAACCAACTCGTCATCGTCGCCGCCGAGCACTGCCACCTCATCCGGAACCCGCAGACCTGCGTGGCATGCGGCGGTGATCACTTGCGTGCCACGCTGCACTCCCCATGTAAAAATCCCCGTCGGCTTGGGCAGCCCAGTCAGCCATTCACGTAACGTGGCCTGCTGCTGCTTCCACGTAGTCTTTCCGGCGCCGCGTGGGCGGGAGGTGAAGGCGAAGAACTCGCAACCAGCCTCGGCGGCCGCACTTGCGAACGCCTGCTGCCGTTCAGCCGAATAGACACGATGGGGTAAGCCGACGTAACCGAGCTGGCGGATGCCCCGGTCGATAAAATGATCCAAGGCCATATGCACGGCGGCATCGGTGTCAGTCGAGACGCGTGGGAACTTAAATCCAGAGATGCGAATTGCCGATACGTTGACGACAATCTTGCGGTTCTGTCTCAGATGGTTCGCCATAGCGCGAGTGGCGACGCGAGCAATCACGCCGTCGCCCTGCCAACCCGGCGGTAATCGCAACGGTTCTCTTTGACCACACGGCTCCAGCCATAGGTCCCAAGGTCCATGTTTGTGGGCATAGCTCACCACGCCCCGCACCAGCCGCCTTCCCCAACCGGTGGAGGTGTCGACGAGGAGAGCCACACGCGGTATCTGTGGGCGAATCATGAGAATGTCAGAGAAGTGAGAGCGAAGAATGACGAGCGGGCAACGAGTCAACACAACAGGCGGGAACATAGCCGCTGGGGCGCGCAGGCAGGTCGCCCAGAAGGCCGGTCCGTATATTACAATATACTCCGCAGTCGCAAAAGTAAAGGATTTTGACGTAATCGTGGCTTTCGACTTGAGGCAATCTTTGACTATTTTAGAGGGTGGAGACCCGATCCCGGGCCTGTTCCCAGGTTAATCGATCCTCAAGCATCCACTCCCCCGCCTCTGGATTCCTGTGTCAAGTGCCGATTACATCGTGCTTTCCTGCTATCTGGTCGGCATTTTTGCCGTAAGCGTGATCGTCGGGACTCGCAACAAGAGTGCCGTGGAGATGTTTGCGGCGGGTGGGCAGTCGCCCTGGTGGACGAGTGGCCTGAGCGGATTCATGACCATGTTTTCTGCCGGCACCTTTGTTGTGTGGGGTGGCATTGCGTACAAGCATGGACTGGTGGCGGTGGCCATTAATCTCTGCTATGGCATTGCGGCCCTGTTGGTGGGCTACTTCGTGGCGGGACGTTGGAAAGAACTTGGCGTTCGCACACCGGCAGAGTTCATCGAAATCCGCTTCGGTCGGGCCGCACTCCACTTCTACACCTGGTCGATGTTGGCCTTCCGGCTGGTGAGCGTCGCGGTTGCGCTCTACTCGCTCGGTGTCTTGATGGTCGCGATGATGCCACTTTCCGAGGGGAATCCGCTGCGCGACCCAGCAACCGGCAACCTCTCCGTCGCGTGGGCGATTTTGTTCTTCGGCGGCATGGTCGTGATCTACACGATGATTGGCGGATTGTGGGGCGTCCTGCTGACCGATGTCCTGCAGTTCATCGTACTCAATTTGGCGGTGCTGTTTGTCGTGCCCTTGGCGCTGGCGCAAGTGGGTGGTGTGGGCCAGTTTGTGGAGGCGGCGCCAAAGGGTTTCTTTCTGCCGACCGGTGGTGGGTACACTTGGTTCTTCCTCGCCGCCTGGATTGCCATCCACTACTTCGTGGTCGGCGCGGAATGGGCGTTTGTGCAGCGTTTTATCTGTGTCCCCACGTCGACCGACGCCCGTAAGAGTTCTTATCTGTTCGGCGCACTCTATCTCGTCAGCCCGCTCTTGTGGCTGTTGCCGCCGATGATTTACCGGGTCCAAAATCCGATACCCTCTGGCGCCACCGCCAACCAAATCAATGACCTTGCCGAGCAGGCGTACATTCAGGTCTGTCATTCGGTATTGCCCAGCGGCATGGTCGGCCTAATGACCGCTGCCATGTTCTCCGCGACAGCCAGCATGATCAGCTCGCAACTGAACGTATTCGCCGGCGTTTTGACCAGCGATATCTATCGGCCGCTGGCTGGTGCTAATGAGGGCGGACGGCAACTCGTGTGGGCGGGCCGCATTTTTACCGTGCTGCTTGGCGCCGTCTTGATCAGCCTGGCCGTCGCGATCCCGGTGCTGGGCGGTGCCGAGAAGGTCATCGTCGCGATCACTAGTTTGATGGTTGTACCGCTCTTGGCACCCGTCCTGTTGGGGCTCTTCAGCAGGCGGCTTGGCACACGAACCGTATGGATGGCCGCGGGCGTTGGCGCTGCACTGGCATTGCCATGGCTCGCGCTGAAGCTTGCCTGTGACGAAGCGGGCTGGCTTGCCGAGTCGAAGACCTGGTCCGATCAAGTGACGTGGGTCCGCGGAAATCTACTCGTACACGCCCGCTCGATCGAACTGCTGATCGGCGTCGTCGTGCCCGCAGTGCTCGTGGGCGTGTTGCATCACACCACGCGGGCCACCGACGCAGGTTGGACGCGTGTATCACAAGTTGCTGTGGCCCGCGCCGAAGAGCCCGTGTTGCAGTCGAGCCGCATGCCCGCACTGATTGTCGGTTGGAGCCTGGCGGCCAGCGGAATGATGATGGGAATTCTGGCCATCAGCGACACCGAGAATCGCAGTATTTTGGGGGCCTTTGCCGCCGTGCTGTGGGTGCTAGCTGCCGCCATTCTGGGCTTCTCAAGTCGTTTGGCGAAATTACAGGAAAGCGAGAAAGCCTATGCTGATACGTGACCACAACTTGACCCGCTCGCTGCGGACGAAAACCATTGATGCCGACCTGGTCGTGGTCGGCGGGGGCATGGCCGGCGTCTGCGCTGCAATCACTGCCGCCCGGGAAGGTATCGACGCGGTGCTAGTGCAAGATCGCCCAGTACTCGGCGGAAATGCTTCCAGCGAGGTCCGCCTGTGGATCCTCGGCGCCACCTCGCACATGGGCAACAACAACCGCTGGGCGCGCGAGGGGGGAGTCATCGACGAGATTCTCGTCGAGAACATGTACCGCAACCCCGAGGGCAACTCCGTCATCTTCGACACGATTCTCTTGGAGAAGGTGGTTTCGGAACCGAGGCTGACGCTGTTGCTCAACACGGCCGTACACGACCTTGAGCAAGACGATCAGCACCGGATCCAAAGCGTTCGGGCGTTTTGCAGTCAGAACTCCACGCAATACGACCTGCGGGCCCCTCTCTTTTGCGACGCCTCGGGCGATGGCATTGTCGGCTTCCTCTCGGGTGCCGCGTTTCGCATCGGGATCGAATCGCAGAACGAGTTTGGCGAGTTGCTTGCTCCGGCCGAGGAACATCGCGACCTGTTGGGACATTCCATTTACTTCTACACCCGCGACACCGGCCGGCCGGTGCGCTTCACTGCCCCAAGCTACGCCCTGGACGACATCACCAAGATTCCTCGCTATCGATCGTTCAACACCAGAGAACATGGCTGCCAATTGTGGTGGATTGAATACGGTGGTAGTCGCGACACGGTACACGACACCGAAGAGATCAAGTGGGAGCTGTGGAAAATCGTCTATGGTGTGTGGAACTACATCAAGAACTCGGGCAAATTCCCCGAGGCGGAGATGCTGACACTCGAATGGGTTGGCCATATTCCCGGCAAGCGCGAAAGTCGCCGCTTCGAGGGGGAAACCATGCTTATCCAACAGGACATCGTGGAACAACGCACGCACGACGATGCGGTCAGCTACGGAGGCTGGGCCATTGATCTGCACCCGGTAGACGGGATTTACAGTTCCGAGTCGCCTTGCACGCAGTGGCATTCCATGGGCGTTTATCAGGTTCCGCTTGGTGCGCTTTATAGCCGCAATGTGCCCAATTTGTTTCTTGCCGGGCGCATCATTAGTACTTCGCACGTCGCATTTGGCTCGACGCGCGTCATGGCCACATGCGCACACAACGCCCAAGCCGTCGGCGCTGCGGCTGTCCTCTGTCACGAACAAGGACTGCTGCCCCGCGACCTGGCACATCCCGATCGGATTGGCTCGCTGCAGAGCCGTCTGCTGCGGTTGGGACAGTACATTCCAGGCGTCGACACGCGTGATCCAGGCGATGTGGCGCAACGGGCGCACCTTTCCGCGTCGAGCCAATTCACACTGCAGGAACTCGAACCGTACGATGATTCGATCGGCCTGGACGAATCGCGCGCCATGTTGCTGCCAGTCTCCGCGGGACCGATGCCGAGTGTTTCGCTGACTGCGGTGCCACGGATCGACACCGAGCTCGTCGTTGAGCTGCGAACTTGTAGTCGCTCCGGTAGTTTCACGCCGGACGTCGTGCTCGAGCGAAAGACGGTTCCGCTCGTTGTCGGCCTGCCGGTAAACGACGACGACAGTGTCACACAGCTCTCGACTAACGGCGATACGGCCGACGCCATCGACGGTTTGGCCGAGCAGAACGGCGGTACTACCGTTGCCCAGCAGACGACTGCGCAGCCGCAAACGAAGCTGCTCAAGTCGGTTGATTCAAGGGTCACCATCGATTTCCAAGCGCGGTTCAGCAAAGCAGGCTATGCCATGGTCTGCCTCATGGCAAATCCCGACGTGGACGTGAAGCTCACTGAACAGCGAGTGACAGGTGTGATGTCGCTCGTGCATCACCACAATCATCGCGTTGCTAAAAGCTCGGTGCAGGAGCCACCGATGAGCTCCGGTATCGAGCGATTCGAGTTCTGGACGCCTGAGCGTCGTCCCGGGGGGAAGAATCTGGCGCTTATTGTCGAGCCAGCTCTCGATGTTTTTGGGCCGGCCAACATCACCAACGGCGTCGCTCGCCCGACCGCGGGCCCCAATGCCTGGGTGGCATCGTGTGAAGATCCGCAACCAACCCTCGAACTCCACTGGGACGAACCGCAGATCATCCGCCAGATCGAAATCTCATTTGACACGGACTTTGATCACGCCATGGAAAGCGTGCTGATGGGTCACCCCGAACGGGTAATGCCATTCTGTGTGCGCAATTACCGCATACGCGGCGGAGGCGGTCAGTTGCTCTTTGAAAGAAAGGACAACTACCAGACCCGCAATACCATCCGACTCGACCCGCCTGTAAAAACAGATAGGTTAACAATCGAAGCCGACGCGCCCGCGCCGAACATCCCCGCCGCTATTTTCGAAGTGCGATGTTACTAATCGTGGGTAGCGTCCCAATTCGCCGTAGGACGGGTTTGCAGCCTGCCAGAAGCGCTTTGAGGTCGGCAGGTTACTAACCTACCCCAGGAAAAAAACGACCTAATTATTAATCCCTGCGCAGCTAATGAGCCACCGCCGCAATCGATTTTCGGTGGGAGCCCCGGGAACTGAGTTACGTGGACAGGGACACGTTCCTGAGCCCACCTTCCACCTTGAATTATCCGTTCCTCCTGGTAACTTAGTTCTGCCCGTCAAGAATCATATTTCCTATCCGTTCACAATAAGCGGGGACAGAGCGATATGCGCTGCAAAGTGACGAACGTTTTATCACATCTCATTTTAGCTTTAGTGTTGGTCTTTCCGGCCCATGCTTTTGCCAGCCAGTGGATGCTTTGGTACCGTCAGCCGGCCAAAGAGTGGACAGAGGCACTTCCTGTAGGCAATGGCAGGCTCGGTGCCATGGTGTTCGGTGGCATCACATCCGAGCATATCCAGCTGAATGAAAATACCATCTGGTCTGGTAAACAGAATAACTTTGACCGCATCGGAGCACACAAACATTTACCCGGCGTGCGGCAATTGCTTTTTGAAGGTAAATACAAAGAAGCCGAAGAGATTCTTAATCAGGAGTTTTTTGGTGAGCGGCCAATGTATTATTATCAGTCCCTCGGCGATATCTATCTGAAATTCAGGACAGGTGAAAATGTAACTAATTATCGAAGGGCTCTCGACCTGGATACTGCTGTTGCCACGGTATGCTATTCAGACGGCGATGCAAATTTCACTCGTGAGGTCTTTGTCAGTCATCCCGACCAGGTAATTGTTGTTCATCTAACCTGCAGTAAGCCGGGGCGTATCTCAGCGGATATGACTATGAGTCGAATCGCTGATGCTGATTCAGAGGTAATATCTGATGACACAATCGCTCTTCGCGGCCTGGTTGACCGGGGAAAACCGACGGAAGGAGTAGAGTTCGAGGCATATCTCAAAGTCATTGCGAAAGGGGGAACAACTACGAAGAAAGGCAATGGTCTTGGGATTGAAAACGCTGATGAAGTTACCTTGCTCCTTGCGGCTTCGACAGATTATGAAAGCAGCGACCCGGCAAGAGCCTGCCGTGAACAGCTTGCCGCTGCATCAGGAAAGTCATTCGCTGATCTGCAGGAAGCTCATATCACAGATTATCAGAAACTTTTCCGACGGGTTGATATTAAGCTGGGTAAAACAGAAGCCGCTAATCTTCCGACGAATAAGCGTCTTGAAGCGGTAAATCAAGGCGGAGAAGATTTGCCACTCATCGAATTGTATTTTCAATATGGCCGATACCTGCTGATCAGTTCGTCCCGTCCAGGTGGGTTGCCGGCGAATCTTCAGGGGATCTGGAATGCTGAGCTTGAACCGCCGTGGTTTTGCGGTTTTCATTTCGACATTAACTTTCAGATGAATTACTGGCCTGCTGAGGTTTGCAACCTGTCGGAATGTCATGAACCATTTTTTGATTTACTTGAAAGGCTTCGTGTAAACGGCCGTAACACGGCAAAAGATGTTTATAATTCCCGCGGTTTTTTTGTGTCGCACAGAACTACGCCGTCACTATTTACCAGTACGGTCAGAGGTCTGAATCTTTGGCCTGCTTCCGCAGGGTGGCTCTGTCAGCACTTGTGGGAACATTACCAGTTTACCGGCGACAAAGATTTTCTCGCCATGCGTGCTTATCCTGTTATGAAAGAAGCCGCCGAGTTTTATCTTGATTGGCTCGTTGAAAATCCAAAAACCGGTAAACTCGTCAGTGGCCCGTCATTTTCGCCCGAGAATCAGTTCTTAATACCGGGCACAGATATGAAAGCAGGTTCGTCAATGGGACCGGCAATGGACCAACAGATTATCTGGGACCTGTTCACGAATACTCTGGAGGCTGCGGCTGTGCTTGGGATCCAAGACGATTTTACAAAAGAAGTAAAGTCTGCCCGTGAACGCCTCGCCGGACCGCAAATAGGCTCTGACGGTCGACTACTCGAGTGGGCTGAAGAATTCAAGGAACGTGAGCCTGGACACAGGCATTTATCTCATTTATTTGCTTTGTATCCGGGGAGGCAAATAACTCAAAAAAACTCGCCTGAACTTGTTGACGCTGTTCGTAAATCCCTGGAATACAGGCTTGAGGCCGGAAGCGGAAAGGAAGGCTGGAGCCGGGCATGGGTGATAAATCTGTGGGCTCGGCTGAAACAGGGTGACCGTGCTTACGAAAATATTCTCAACCAGCTTGAACAGACCACTTGTGCAAATCTTTTTCCCAGATCACATGGCTATTTTCAGATTGACGGCAACTTCGGCGGAACAGCCGGCATCGCTGAGATGCTTCTGCAAAGCCATGCGGGCGAAGTCGAATTGTTGCCCGCGCTTCCCGCACGGTGGGTCCAGGGCAGCGTCACCGGGCTCCGTGCCCGAGGGGGATTTAAAGTCGATGTCAGGTGGAATGATGGAACGTTTCAAGATGCCTCGATTCATTCAACGATCGGCGGGCCATGCAGAATACGCTATCAAGACAGAACCGACGCGATATCCACCGAGGCAGGGCAAACCTATCACTTTACCGCCAAGGATCTCGGGCAACTCTCAGGCATCCAGGTTGACAGCCAGTCAGACATCGAAACGGTAACCGCGACGGCATCTTCCACCTACCGGGATTGCGATCCTATCCTCGCCGTCAACGGCACCGGACTTCAAGGTGTCCGTCATGACAACGAACGGGATAAATTTCCCGACCCTGCGCCCGCGACCGATGCGACCGATGAGCCCAGAAGGGTTCTGACAGGCAAGCCGCAAGTCATCCGCAAGAATACGCGTTTTCATTGCCCCAATGGAGTGTGGAACCTGTCGCAATCTCGCTTTGTTGAGTTCCAGCTTAAGAACGTTGGTCGTACCAGCGCCAAGTTCTCCTGTTGGATCTTCGGCATCGACGGTTGGGGAGGATCGGGAACGTTTCCCCTCGACAACGGCTATACGTTCCTGGAGCCAGGCGAGACTGGAAGCGTCCGTATCGATCTGCACAAGCGGTTTCTGGGCGAAGAGAATCGTCAGTTTTGCAAGGTAATTGATCCGGCCAAGGTCTCCTTTGCAGAAGTCGTCTACGTCTTGCGATCCGGTGAAACCGCCGCACCACTTGAGGTCGAGGTGTGCTCAATCGGCCAAGTGAACGTAAAGGTAAACGACGACCATGGCACGAAGCCGCGATTGCTCGTACCGGAACTCACCGACGAGGCCCCGGGGCCTGGGCGTCGAGTCAGACATCAACTTCCGAACTTCCGTGAGACAAACATTCGCCACGTCCTTTATCTACCTACTGACTGGACGCCCGAAAACCGCTATCCGGTCATCGTCGAATACCCCGGCAACCGGTTCTACAACAAGTTTTGTTATTCAACCGGGTACACTGAATATGGTCGTTTGGGTTGGGGGCTCACCAAAGATCTGGGCGATCCAGCCCAGGCGGGCGACGGATTCATTTGGCTGAATCTGCCCTTCGTCAGTGAAGACGGCCAGGAGGAGCAAACCAATGGTTGGGGGGATCCCGACAAGACGCTCGACTATTGCCTCGATGCCGTGCGATATGTCTGCAGCGAATTCGGCGGCGATTCTGACGCGATTGTTTTCACTGGTTTTTCACGTGGCAGCATCGCGGCCAACTTCATTGGCCTGCGAACTCCTGAAATCGCGGGCTTGATTCGGGCCTGGCATCGCAATCCCGCCAAGCGCAATGAGAAACCAGGAGGAGGATGGCACAATAGTCGGATTGGCTGGAACGACCGTATTGATCGCCTCTACCAAGGGCAATCCGCGTTTCTTGGCGGCAATGTCAACACGGGACCGCGATCGCACGTCGACTGTGGATACCTCGAAGACCGCCCGATTGCTTTGGAAGGTCGTCAGTGGCTAAGTCGAGTGCTGTCGGACAACCTACGGCCATTGCGCAACGACGCTTACCATATCTGGCCCCAAGAGGACGGCTCGCTACACATCGCCGCGCGCACAGTCGGCGGTTTTCAACGCTTTCGCCCCGAATTCCTAGCGCTCGTTCGCCAAGAGAAGCTCGCCACCGGTCGAATGAAATGGGAGCGCCCGGTGTACAATCTTCCGACTTGGAAAACTAGCCATGGCGAAGCAATCAGCGATCTGTTTAAAACGGGCGAACCGATCGTTCTTGATTCTCCCGCGATTTCTCGCGAAGAGAACTCAATCATCTGGAGATTTGACGACGATCGCGTATCACTTGAGGCGGTCGTCTCTCTCCCCGCAGGCAACGGCGAGCCAAGAATTCACTATCGCGCCACCGCGAAGGAACCGGGATTCTACACATTTGGTTACACGGGCGCACCCACCGCCGAACTGGAAGAAGTCCGCCAGCTTTGGCAACCACTCGTGTGGGACAGTCGTCGTTTGCCCGAACAGTCGTGGCTGATACCTGACGATCATTGCTCGCTGCCGGGCTGTCTCGTCGAGACTGCGCGTGGCACTTGCGGGGTCATGGCAAATCCCTGGCAGTTTCCGTTCGAAATGCCGTACGGCGACAACCGTCGTTTCGGCGTGTCGGTCCGCAACCGGCTCGGACAGGCCCAACCGATGGTCTTCGCTCCGTTTCCTGGCACGGCTGCCTCCGAGCTGAACGCCGGGGAGAGCCATGAATTGGAAGTCGTGCTGATCGCCAGGCCGGAGCCCTTGAGCGAGACATTTGAATACGCGGCTCGTCACGTCTGCGGCTTTCGCGATCTTCGCGAGAATACGCTCACCACGCTCAATCAGACGCTGGAGAATATGGCGGACTACGCCCTGAGCAAGTGGGCCATGTTCGACGCTGCCAACAAGGCGTCGTACTACCCCGACGTCAAGGGGACGGTCAAGAACATCAGTTGCCTGCATCCGTTTGGGATCGCGTTGGTGACCGATAACGAGCGGTTGTTTACCGAGCAGGCGGTGCCCATCATGGAATACCTGTTGTCGCGGAAGAAGTTTATATTCGCCACCAGCGAGGAAGGTCTGACCTCCGGTCAGAGGCCGACCAGGGAAATAGATGGGCCTGCCATGCCCGTCTCGGAGCTGGCAGCACTGTATCGGATGTCGAACGGCGCATCGCCCGTTTTCCGCCGTCATGCGGAACGCCTCCACGGAGTCGATCGGACGCTGAACATGAACTGGGTAAGTCGCGGCGGAACCTGGCAAAGATCTCTGTGGTTGTACCGAGCAACTGGAGAGCAGCAGTGGCTGGATGATGCGACCGCCAAGGCCGACGCTTATCTCGTTTCCCGCGTGCAAACTGAACCGACCGACTTCCGAGAAGCCGCCGACGGAATTTTCTTTGAATACATGCTTCCGCTTTGGAAAGAGCTGTACGAGTTGTATCTAGAAACTAATGAACCGCGTTACTTGCAGGCCGCGCACCGGGGCGCACGACGTTATGCGCAATTCGTCTGGTTTTATCCATCAATACCTGATGAAAAGATTACGGTGAACGAAAGTGGTTTCGCACCGCGCCGGGGGCGCGCAGATCAAGATGGATTGATTCGGGCGCGCACGGAGATGGTGTCGGCTTGGCGAGTCTCGGAGCAGGGTTTGATTTGCGAAGGAAATGGAACCGTTGGTCGGCTGGGAATCCTTCTGGCCACGCATGCCCCGTGGTTTCTCCGCATCGCCAATGATACAGACGACGATTTCCTACGCGACATCGCAAGATCTGCCGTCGTCGGGCGTTATGCCAACTTTCCCGGCTATCATTTGAATACGCGGTACTCAACTGTGCAGGAGCAACTTGATTTTCCGTTACGGCCCTTGGAACAGATCAAGCCAACTACCTCGATGCATTTTAACCATATCTTGCCAATGGTTAACCTCGTAATCGACTATCTCATCAGTAGCGCTTACGACCGCTCGGACGGTGCGATCGACTTTCCCGCGGAGTTCGCGGAAGGTTATGCGTATCTGCAGGGCCGCATCTACGGCTCGCGACCGGGCAGATTCTACGGCGACGCCGAAGTTTGGCCCTGGATGCCAAAAGGGTTACTGTCGGTCGATAACGTTCAGGTCAACTATGTGGCCGCACGAGGTAGCGGTGGTATCTACTTGGCCTTTTTGAATGCTAGTGATCGGCCGCTTGATGATGTTACCGTTCAGCTCGCGCCAGAGCATTTTGTCGGTCTCGATGAGTCCAGGTGCCGCGTCAAGGTTTGGAAGGACAACCATGAGCTGCCTGGTGGGACCGACGTGATCAGCGGCAAAGCAATGGTCTCGTTGAGTCCCAAGGGCATTATTGCGCTGCGCATCGATGGACTTGAGCCGATCGTCACGTTTCAGCACAAGGTTCGCAAGACGTCAACGGACGTCAAGAAACCAGACGTGCGAAAGTCTAAGGAGATTGGAGACGTTGAGACCGCATTCCTTTCTTTCGGCCCCAACCTGCAATGGCACTACGTGTTCTTGAAGGCTCGTCCGGCAGAACTGTCAGGCGCATCGCTGAGTTGGAAGATGAACGGAAAAACCGGTTCTATCGTGGATGATCGCTTCCCGTTTGAGTTTCACATCCCCTCGGATTCATCAGACCCATTCGCACCTGAATTCTTAATCGATGCATCCACAGGCGACGACGGTCGCGGTGCAAAAGCGTTGTCACCTGCGGCCCAACAAAGATGAATTGGCTATTCGCAGCGACTGAATTATCCGTCGGAGCAAATGGATTGTATGAGATGTAAGTATTACTTCCAGCTTTTGGATAAGCTGTCCGCCTGCAGGTTCAGGTGCGATCGTCGAACCACCTGCCATATTAACTTCTCCCTCTACAGTTCCGCCACCAGTGAGTGTCTGCCCAGTAACCACTGAGAACCTGTCGCAAATTTGCAGTATTTTGGCGCACTTATAGCTTGTGCTAGAACGCAACCAGGTCGTATCATTCGAAAGCCTGCCTGGTCTCGCATCGCGGCGAAAGACTCTCATGCGTGTATTGCTGATCGTCTGTTATCTGCTACCCGTCCCGGCTGCGGCACATGATCTGGTAATTTGGTACGACGAGCCGGTCTCCTCCTGGCATGAGTCGTTGTCAGTGGGCAACGGCCGCCTGGGCGGGATCGTTTGAAATGGTGTTACCAAGGAGGTGATCCACCTGAAAGAGGGCAGCAAAGAGGGTAGCGCAGTGGTCGGACAGTCGTACTTCAAAGAAACGCGACAAAAAGAGAACCGGCACGCTGGCTACCGAAGCGGTTCGGCGTATCAATTCACAGAAGGGGATCTGCAAATCCCGTGACGGGAGCGATTGGTAATTGGATTTTGGCAATTTGGTTGGGAGGATTGCAATGGTGCGCGTCTGTTGGCTAGTCGGTGGTTTAGGCCTGTTCAGTGCTGTGTCGGCCGGCGCTGCTGACTCGATTCGCAACGAACGGTTCGAGGTCACACTGCTCGAGGGCGCCGCCATTGAAGTGGCTACGCCCGATGGAACACGGCGCCGATTCTATCCTGAGTTCACAGTTCTTTATTCGCCCGAGGATCCGGAGTTGCAGTTGCGGTGGTGTCAGATTGCCCGGCAGCGACTGGGCGAGAATGCGTATGGTCAAGAAGGACTTCCTCATCTGCCGTACAACGTCGCTACGTGGGGACGCTCGTCGCAGCCAATCACGGTCGACCCAACACTTCACGTCGAAGACGGATTCGACCCAACGGTCGACACAACGTACGGGGAGGGGCGAACGGCCAACTACTATCATGCCGCCCCGCGAACAACTGTAGTGGCTACCGCTGCGCAGCTCGAGAACGGGGCCATCCATTGGCGGTTCGATGATCATCCGCTGTTTGAATTGTCGGCCACAGTCCGGCTCCCGGAAGGCGCGGGCCCCCCGACGTTGAATTGGGAGACGACGCTCAATCGCGATGGGTACTATTCGGTCGGCTATACCGGCGCACCGCGAAGCGATCCAGCTGATGTGGAAGCCGTCTGGCAACCGATGATCTGGAACGAACGCCGTCTTCCCGACCAGCCCTATCTGACCCAAGCATTCCGCTGCCCGCTGCCCACGACGCTGGTCACCGCGGCCGGGGCGACGACTGGCGTAATCGCAGCACCGGGCGAGCTGCCCTTCATGCCGATGCCGACCAATGACAACTCCCCGTTCGGAGTGGTTGTCCGCAGCGAAAGCGGGGAAACACAATCGGCAATTTTCGCTCCGGTACTTGGCGGGCAGGGATCCCGTGGCGACGCCGGTGATCGACGAACCTTCTCAGCGCACTTGATCGTTCACGCGGGCGACTGCATCGACACGTTCGAGCACCTTGCCCGCACGATCTACGGCTTTCGCGACTACCGTCAAAACAGCCTCTGTTCGTTGAACAGGACACTCGAAACCATGATCGAATACGGCATGAGTGAGTGGAGCCGCTTTAATGACGAGTTGCGCGGCTGCGATTATTCGACTGATGCGCCCGATTCCGTCAAGAACGTATCCTCGCTGCATCCACTCTCAGTCGCCTTGGTAACCGATGATTGGGAGATCCTCAAGCAGCGGGCCTGGCCAATGCTCGAATACGCGTTGTCGCGCGAGAAGTTTCTTTTCACGACGAATCCAGAGCAGAAGACACAAAATGCGTCGACAGGCATGACGGGACCCGGCGTGCCGCTTTCCGAATTGACTTCCTTGTACTTAATGTCTGGTCGGCGTGCAGATCTGTTCCTAGCAGCCGCCAAGAGGCTTTACGGG